>ENA-ORUG01001227-ORUG01001227.1-human-gut-metagenome-genome-assembly--contig:-NODE-1227-length-24048-cov-2.994832_pt1 | contig 24048 bp, 20 predicted proteins | sample MGYA00242079_ERZ509207 | MGnify/ENA primary metagenome ERZ509207 (study PRJEB26280, sample SAMEA2338780) | human gut metagenome | biome: human gut; feature: human-associated habitat; material: faeces...
TTCAATTCCGAATATGCAGAAACTTGGAATTGCCAATTTAAAAGAGCTGAAGAATATCGCACCGGTGGAAAAACCAATGGGATATTTTACAAGGCTCTCTGAGGCGAGCAACGGAAAAGATACCATGACCGGACACTGGGAAATGATGGGACTTCATATTACCAAGCCATTTTTGACGTTTACCGAGCACGGTTTTCCAAAGGAACTGATCGATGAACTGGAAAAACGTACCGGTCACAAAGTGATTGGAAACAAGAGTGCGAGTGGAACCGAAATCTTAGAGGAACTGGGCGAGGAAGAGATCGCAACCGGGCACATGATCGTGTATACATCTGCGGATTCGGTTCTTCAGATCTGTGGAAACGAGGAAACGTTTGGGCTAAAGGAACTTTACCGCTGTTGTGAGATCGCCAGAGAGATCACCATGAAAGATGAATGGAAAGTGGGGCGTGTCATTGCAAGACCTTATGTTGGAAAGAAAAAAGGTGAGTTTGTCCGCACCAGCAACCGTCATGATTATGCCTTAAAGCCATATGGAAGAACCGTATTAAATGCGTTAAAAGACGCCGGATATGATGTGATCTCTGTCGGAAAAATCCGGGATATTTTTGACGGGGAAGGAATCACGGAATCTAATAAGTCCAAAAGCTCGGTTCATGGAATGGAGCAGACGATCGAGATTGCAGAGCGCGATTTTACCGGACTTTGCTTTGTGAATCTGGTAGATTTTGACGCACTTTGGGGACACAGAAGAAACGTAAAAGGATACGCAGAGGAACTGGAACGCTTTGACGTGAAACTCGGCGAACTTCTTAAGGTACTTCGGGAAGATGATCTTCTTATCATTACGGCAGATCACGGAAATGATCCAACCTATAAGGGAACAGACCACACCAGGGAACAGGTGATGTTTGTTGCATATTCGCCTTCCATGAAGGGATCAGGAAAGCTTGAAGATCAGGATACATTTGCAGTGATCGGGGCAACGATCGCAGATAATTTTGGTGTGCAGATGCCGGAAGGCACGATTGGTATGTCTTTGCTTGCAGAGTTGAAGTGACATAAGAACGCGAAATACTGAAGTGAGAGAAGAGTGGAAAATACTGATGTGCTGGCATATTGGGAAAGCAAAATAAAGCAGAAAATCAAGAAATACATCTTTGCATGATGAGTAAGCAATACGATGCCTGAACAGCCGGCAGTAGAAAGGAAAAACATGGATAAAAAAGATATTTTAAGCAGAGTAGATCACACACTGCTTTCACAGACTGCAACATGGGAGGAGATCCGGCAGATTTTAGACGATGGAATAAAATATGGATGCGCTTCTGCCTGTATCCCGGCTTGTTATGTGAAACAGGCGGCAGAGTATGTCGATGGGAAACTGCCGATCTGTACAGTGATCGGATTCCCGAACGGATACCACACAACGGCGACCAAAATTTTCGAGACAAGGGATGCGGTCGCAAACGGAGCTGACGAGATTGATATGGTCATTAATATCGGATTTTTGAAAGACAAACGGTATGATGAAATCGAGCAGGAAATCCGAAAAATCCATGAGGCATGCAGCGGAAAAATCTTAAAAGTGATCATTGAGACATGCCTTCTGACAGATGAGGAGAAGATCAAGATGTGTGAGATCGTGACGAATGCAGGCGCAGAGTTCATTAAGACCTCCACCGGATTTTCCACCGCAGGAGCAACTTTTTCGGATGTGGAACTGATGCGAAAACACATCGGTGCGAACGTGAAAGTAAAGGCAGCCGGAGGAATCTCTTCTTTTGAAGATGCGGAAAAATTTATTGAGCTTGGCGCAGACCGGCTTGGCACGAGTCGGCTGGTGAAAATTATGAAAAATGTATAAGTTGTTGTAGAAATTGAGTAAAGACCATAAAATAAGCGGTTTTTACTCAGTTTTTTTGCATACTCGGAAACAATATGTTATAATTTGTGCATTGCACTTACACTATGACAGAGTAATGTGTATGTGCTATGAGATGGAGAGGAATGCAAAGAAAATGTTACAGACGATAGAACAAATCAACAATGTAGTAAATAACTTTATCTGGGGTGTGCCCGCAATGATCTGCATTATCGGTGTCGGCCTGTTTTTGAGTGTCCGAACCCGGTTTTTGCAGATCCGCAAATTTCCGTATGCAATGAAAGTGACCATTGGACGTATGCTGAAAAAGAGAGAGGCATCGGATGGAGCACTGACTCCGTTTCAGGCGGTCTGTACCGCACTCGCGGCGACAGTTGGAACCGGAAATGTGGCAGGTGTGGCAGGCGCAATCGCAATCGGCGGACCGGGTGCAGTTTTCTGGATGTGGATATCCGCAATCCTTGGCATGTGCACCAAGTTTTCCGAGGTGACACTTGCCGTACATTTCCGCGAGACAAATGCCAACGGAGAGTTGGTCGGCGGACCGATGTATTACATCAAAAACGGTTTGAAAAAACACTGGCTTTGGCTTGCGTACCTGTTTTCTGCTTTCGGAGTTCTGACCGTATTCGGAACCGGAAATGCAACGCAGGTCAACACGATCACTACGGCGATCGACTCAGCACTTTATAATTTTAACCTGCTCTCCGAGGAATCCGCACCGACCTTAAACCTGGTCATCGGAATAGTTTTAGCCGCACTGATCGCATTAATTTTGATTGGTGGAATTAAAAGAATTGGACAGGTGACAGAGAAATTGGTGCCATTTATGGCGATCATTTATATTTTATTGGCGATTGGTGTTGTACTGATCAATTTCAGATCCATTCCAGCGGTATTCGGTTCTATTTTTGAGGGTGCATTTAACCCGGCAGCCGTGACAGGCGGAGCAGTGGGAAGCTTTTTCATGAGTATGAAAAAGGGTGTTTCCAGAGGTATTTTTTCCAATGAGGCAGGACTTGGAACCGGTTCGATCGCACATGCCTGTGCCGATACGAGAAAACCGGTAAAACAGGGATTTTTCGGTATTTTCGAAGTGTTTGTGGACACGATCGTGATCTGTACACTGACCGCACTGGTCATTTTATGCAGCGGCGTTCCGGTTGGATATGGCGAGGCAGCAGGTGCAGAGCTTACCATCAGCGGATTCACCTCCGTATATGGTGGCTGGGTATCTATTTTTACTGCGGTTGCAATGTGCTGTTTTGCATTCTCCACGATCATTGGCTGGGGACTTTACGGAACAAGATGTATTGAATTTTTATTTGGAACGCGGGCAAATAAGCCGTTCATGATTTTATACGCGTTGGTGGCGATCGTTGGTGCGACCATGAACCTCGGACTGATGTGGAACATCGCAGAGACATTCAACGGACTTATGGTAATCCCGAACCTGATCGCAGTATTCTTATTATCAGGTGTGGTTGTGAAGCTGGTGAAGGAGTATTTCGAGGGAGAGGGGAAAACGAAGTAGTTACATAAAAAGAGCCGGAGACAGGACGGATATCGTCTTTGCCGCCAAAGACAGAGTACAGTCTGACGGATTTTGGCAGGACTCTGTCGCCGATCATTGAAGCAATGCAGCAGTGGGGAAATACCCATCTAAACATCGCAGGATGCGAAGAGAGTGAGCCGTTACTGGAACAAGGTACAAGTGAACCGCAACAGAGAGTCAAATGAAACATGCATATTTTTTGAAAAGTAGGATGTTATTTTGACATGAGTTCTTTTACTTCTTCAACACCGTAGGTATCTCCGGCTTTCTGGAAAGCGATGATAGCTTTTTCAAAATAGACAGCCGCATCCTCTGCTTTTTCTGACGCTTTCAGGATTTCCCCAAGACCGCGGTAAGCACAGCCGATGGAGATAAGATCGTTCGACTTTTCAGCAAAATCTAAGGCAGAAAGCATGTTTTTTTCTGCGGGAGAAAAATCATGAAGTTTCATGGAAACATAGCCCTGCTCGTAGAGATTTGCGGAGCGGGCAAGTGCGTCATCCGGGAAATATTTTTCAATGAGTGCTTCTTCCTGTAAAAATAAGTTCATAGCATTGTCATACGCACCAGCCATCCGCTCGGTCATGCCTGCCTGATGGATTGCAATGTGTTTTTCTTCGTGATTAATTGCACACGAAATCAACTGCGAAGCGTAAGTACGAGCCTCTGCAAAATGTTCCAGAATTTTGATAGGGTTTCGGCCATGGAAGTCTCCTTGTTTCTCATATTAGTCATATTCAAAAATACCCTGTATTGCGTCTGAAACATTCATAATCATATGATAAGGGACGCGGTCGATACGTTTGCAGCTTCTGGCGGAAGGGTCAATTAGCTTCAATTGCTCACATATAGCAGTTCCTGAGGTGTCTTTGACACCGCGTACTTTTATGTGAAGAGGACCTTCTGCATAATTCTCTAAAAGTGGGCAGACGTGAAAAACACCTGTTTTTTTAATAAATTCATTTTTACTTACAACAAGCATTGCATCTTTTAAATTAGAAATTTTGATAATATCTCCCTGCGAAAAATTCATCATAAAATTTCCTTTCCGACAGGTTCTCCCCAATCATAATCACAAATTGAAATTTCCCCATTGTATTCAGCAACGCGTTCCTCAAATGTTTTGTGTTTAAATGCTTTTTTCAAAACAATCGAATCATCAATTACTTCAATTTGTAAAGTATCTGAGACATGGAGTCCAAGTTTTTCAAGAATATTCTTTGGAATACGTATTCCCTGACTATTTCCCCATGTTTTGATGGCAACCTGATCGCTCATAAATGTTCACTCCTTTAAAAAAGATATTGTTGATCATGAAGCTTAGTTTCATAATCGATATCTACACGCACTTCATGCGACGATCTTTGTTATATAGTATTAACTGTATATACATATATTATATCGAATAGTATCAAAGGTCAATATGTAATCAAATAGTTAATTTAACTGACAAAATTTCTCAACAACAATATCTCTTCCTTGTATCCCCAATATCATGTGCTATAATTTTCCTGAGATTAGTTACAACTAACCTAGATGTCAAAAATGGCTGTTGCCAAATATGTTTTTTGAAAAAGGGGAGACTATGTCAGAGGAAGAGAAAAAATTTTTGGAGATCGTTGACCTGAAAAAAGGTTTTGGAAGTGGAGAAACACGTCAGGAAGTATTGCGCGGAATGAACTTTTCCGTGGCAAAAGGAGAGTTCTGTGTTCTGCTTGGACCGTCCGGTTCGGGAAAATCAACTTTATTAAATATTATCGGAGGAATCGACAGTGCCGATTGCGGTTACATCTCGATCAACGGTGATAAGCTCGAAGATATGAGTGAGAAGAAACTAACCCAATACCGCAGAAAACATCTCGGCTATGTATTTCAGATGTACAATCTGATCGCCAATCTGAACGTGAAGGAAAACATTGAGGTCGGAGCGTATCTTTCCGACAATGCGCTGGACATTGACGAGCTGCTTCACACGCTGGGACTTTACGAGCACAGATACAAGCTGCCGAATCAGTTGTCCGGTGGTCAGCAGCAGCGTGTTTCCATCGGTCGTGCGATCGTGAAAAACCCGGATATCCTGCTCTGCGATGAACCGACCGGCGCTTTGGATTATAACACCTCCAAAGAGATTTTAAAACTGATCGAAGATGTAAACAAAAAATATGGAAACACGATCATCATGGTAACGCACAACGAGGCAATCAAGAACATGGCAGACCATGTCATCAAGCTTCGTGATGGAGCCGTGCGCCACAACGAGAGGAACGAGCACAAGATTTCAGCAGCAGATCTTGAGTGGTAAGGAGTGTGGCAGTTATGAAAAAGAAAAAAATTAAAAATCCACTCATCAGACGTATTCCGCGTGAATTGCTCGGTGACTGGAAAAAATATCTTGTGGTGGCATTATTCCTGATCCTCACGATCGGCTTTGTTTCCGGTATGTATGTTGCAAATGAGAGTATGCTCGTTGCAGCAAATGAAGGCGTGACAAAATATAAGTTAGAGGATGGACATTTTGAGCTGGACAAAAAGGCAGATGAGACGTTACTTTCTGCTATCGAGACAGGAACAAAAGCGGACGTCAAAAAGTATTATCTTGACAAAGCGAAAAAAGAGCTGGACGAAAAGCTTGATGAGAAGGCTTACCCGGAAGCCTACGACAAGGCATGGGATAAAATTGTAGAGGAAATTGATGATAAATATGCTGACGCAGAAGAAAAATATGAGTTAAACGATCCTGATTTTACAGAAGTTCCGGTAAAAGTATATGAGAACTTCTTCCGAAATGAGGAGGAAGATTACAACAACGACGGCGAGGCAGAAGGAAACATCCGTGTCTATGCAAAAAATGATAACGTGGATCTTGCCTGTCTGCTTGACGGAGCATTTCCGGAAAAAGCGGATGAGATCGCAATTGACCGTATGCATGCAGACAATGTCGGCGTCAAAGTGGGAGATGAGATTTCTGTCAGCGGGCAGAGGTTCAAAGTTGTCGGACTGATCGCCTATGTCAATTATGCGACACTGCATGAGAAGTCAACGGATATGATGTTTGATGCGATCAAATTCGATGTGGCTATGGTCACACAGGAAGGATTTAATAGTTTACATAAAACTGTTCATTATTCTTACACATGGAATTATGTGGATACTCCTGTAGATGAAGTGGAGCAGAAAGCAAAATCCGATGATTTCATGAAAGCACTGCTCACACAGGTTGTGTGTGCTGACAAAGAGTTAGAGGACTATATGCCGCGCTATGCAAATCCGGCTATTAATTTTGCAACGGATGATATGGGTTCAGACAAAGCTATGGGTGGTGTTTTACTGGATATTTTGATCGTGATCATTGCATTTATTTTTGCAGTGACCATCAGCAACACGATCGTGAAGGAGGCTTCTACGATCGGAACACTGAGAGCTTCCGGTTATACGAGAGGTGAACTGGTCAGACATTATATTTCCATGCCGGTGATCGTGACACTTCTCGCAGCGTGCATTGGAAATATCCTCGGCTATACCGTATTTAAAAATGTGGTTGTCGGCATGTATTATAACAGCTACAGTCTTCCAACTTATCAGACAGTCTGGAACCCGGATGCCTTTTTCAAGACAACGATCATCCCGGTTGTTTTAATGCTTGTGGTCAATCTCATCGTCATTATAAAAATGATGCGGCATACACCATTACAGTTTTTGCGTCATGATCTGAAAAAAACAAAGCGTAAAAAAGCAATGCGCCTGCCAAAATGGAGCTTTTTAAGCCGTTTCCGCCTGCGTATCATGTTCCAGAACGTGACGAATTACCTGATTTTATTTGTGGGGATCTGGTTTATCGGCATTATGCTCGCAATGGCGGTCGGTATGCCGGAGACGCTCGACTATTACAAATCCAATGTTTCAGATATGATGTTCACGAATTATCAGTATGTGTTAAAGTCTTATGAGAATGAGGATGGAGACATTATCACAACGGGCAATAAGGATGCAGAGAAATTCAATATGACATCTCTGCAGCACAAGAGCGATACGTTAGATGAGGAGATTTCTGTCTACGGAATCGAGGATGACAGCCGGTATGTGAAAATCAGTGACCTGTCTGCCCTGAAAGGAAACGAGGCATATATTTCTGCTTCCTATGCAGATAAATACAGACTGAGCGTGGGCGACACATTGGTTCTCGACGAAAAATATGAGAACAAACAGTATGAGTTTGAGGTTGCAGGAATCTATGATCACAGTCAGGCGCTGGCAGTATTTCTGTCCAATGAGCAGTATTGTGAAATCTTTGACATGGACAGTGATGCATTCACAGGCTATCTCTCGGATTCAGAGATCACAGATATTGATGAGGATGAGATCGCAACCGTCATCACAGAACATGACATTACGAAAATGTGTGACCAGCTCGATCATTCCATGGGCTCTTATATGACCTACTTCCAGTATCTGTGCATCCTGTTATCCGCAGTATTGATTTACCTGCTCACGAAGCTGATCATCGAGAAGAACGAAAATGCAATTTCCATGACAAAAATCCTGGGCTATGAGAACAGGGAGATTGCAAGTTTATATCTGTTGTCCACGACCATCGTTCTTGTGGTAATTGATGTTGTCAGCGTGATTTTAGGTGTCGTCATCATGAAGGTTGTCTGGAGGATCATGCTCTTTTCCTACAGTGGATGGTACGCTTTCCGCATAAGCACGATTGGCTATGTGAAAATGTTCCTGTTTATACTGATCGGATATCTGCTTGTCATGGTATTGGATTTCAGAAGGATCAAGCGTATTCCGATGGATCAGGCACTGAAAAATGTGGAATAACAGGAAAAATATAACCTGACAGGAGAGCGTAGAGATCACATAAAAATTAAAGTGCACATGGCAATTGTACCATAAAGCAGCTGCCGGAAATGGGATCATCCACAACCTGGATGTTCCCATTTTGCTTTTCGGTAAGTTCCTTTGCAATGCAGAGTCCAAGACCAAAGTGTTCTCTGTCGGTATGGATTTATTTGCATTATATATGGCAGAGTTGTTATAATAGCTCCAGAGGTGGTATACAAGTGAGAGTAGCAGTTGTTGAAGATGAACTTTTGAGCAGGAAAAAAATTTTATCCTACCTTGAAATGTTTGAAAAAGAATCGGGGATTCCCATTCAGGTGGAAACCTTAACGGATGGTACTGAGATCGTAGAAAAGTATAATACAGGAAAGAAATATGATGTTATACTTTTAGATATTGAGATGGAGCATATGGATGGGATGAAAGCGGCTGAATGGATTCGGAATCTGGATGAGGAAGTGATTCTGATTTTTATCACGAATATGGCACAGTTTGTGATGAAAGGCTATGAAGTCAGTGCGCTTGATTTTCTGGTTAAGCCGGTCAGTTATTATATGTTTGTGGAAAAGATGCACAAGGCTTATGACAGAGTTTCCATGCGGGAAGAACGAAGTATTATTATCAAGGGCAAAGAGTGCATTTATAAGGTACACACGACAGAACTTATTTATATTGAGGTGCAGAACCATTCACTGACATTTCATACGATGCAGGGAAATTATATGTGTACAGGAAGTTTGAAAAAAGTAGAAAAAGATCTCGAAGGCCTTCCTTTTGCAAGATGCAGCTCCAGTTATCTGTTGAATCTGATGCATGTTCTCCGCATAGAGAAAGAGCATGTGATCATGGACAATAAAGACGAGCTTCTGCTCAGCCGGCTGAAAAGGCAGGAATTTATGGAGATACTGACAGATTACTACGGAGGAGTGCAATGAACGGGCTGCGTATTGAATGGATACAGGCATCTTTTTTTATCGAGATGTTGGTGATAACGTGGATTCTTATGATTCCGATGAAAAAGAGAGAGCATTTCTGGCAGCAGGGAGTCCTGCTTGTGCTTGCAGGAAGTGTGATCGCTGCAATGGACACAAATTCGAATATCAAATTTATTCTGGAAACAGCGATGATCGGATTTATTGCCTACCGTGTGTATGTGATCTCATGGAGAAAGGCTACTTACACGGCTGTCTGTGCTTATGCCGTACAGCATTTGGCTTATACCGTTGGCATGATAGAAAAATGTATCCGTGGAATCCTGTTTCATGTTCCACATGCACCGACAGATTCAGAACCGGATATCAACTTGAAGATGTTTCTGACAGTCGCACTGGTATATGGAACATGTTATTTGTTTTTTGTGAGAAAAAAAAGAGGAAAAGGAGAGTTTGACATCAGTGTCAGACAGACTATTGGATTTTCAGTAGGCGTATTCTTTGTCGTGCTTGTTTTGAGCAGAATGGTACAAAGCTATGCGAATAATGAATACTATGGTCTGGAACTGGTGTGCCATTTTTATTCCATGATCTGCTGTCTTTTCATCCTGATCTTAGATGATGGTATTTTCCGTAGGATTCAGGATGAGAATGAACTGTCTCTGGTAAAATATTTATGGCTGAAGCGGCAGGAGCAGTATGCCGTAGCGAAAGAAAACATGAACGCGATCAACTTAAAGTGTCATGAGTTAAAACAGCAGATTACAGGAATCCAGGAGATGCAGGTTTCAGAACAGCTTAAGGATTCGCTAGAGGACCTTAAGGATTCCATTCAGATTTATGATGCGGTTGTGAAGACTGGAAACGAAGTATTAGATGTTGTATTGACGGAGAAGAACTTTTACTGTCAGGCGAATCATATCACAATGGCGTGCATTGTGGATGGTGCGAAGATGGATTTTATGGAGACAATGGATGTCTACGCACTTTTTACAGGACTTTTCGAGGATACCTTTTATTCCATCAAAATGCTGGAAGAGCCGGACAAGAAGCAGATTGCACTATCGGTCTGGGAGAAGAACGGACTGCTTATGATACAGCTTGAGAATTATTTCGAAGACTCAAAGGAAGCACAGGAAGTGAGAGAAGAGGGAATTGATTATTCCATTAAGAGTGTGAAAGAGATTGTGAAAAAATATGATGGCTGCATGACGATACATAAGGAGCATGCGCTTGTGATCAAGCGGATTTCAATACCAATCCCATAAGATAAAACTACAAATGGCATAAATATAACCGGTCAGTTCTGGTTTTCATACACAGAATCCAGAACTTAAAATTACGAATTGAAAATGACCAGTTGTGAAAAGAGGCAATCTGCCTCTTTTTTTTATGCTACGATTCGTTCATCAGAAAAAAGGAGGAAAAATATGAAAAGCAAAGGAAAGAAAAAAGGGTACATTGGTATTGCGATAACCGCAATTCTGCTGATCGTTACCGTAGTCGCTGACCTGCTTGTATCAAGATACATCACAATGATCAAGCTTTATTTCAGGGATGACAGTAATTCTGTTTATGAGATGTCAGCAGACGAAGCATTGTCGCAGGCCGCAGATCTCACAGAGGAACTTGGAAATGAAGGTATCGTATTGCTAAAGAACAAGGACAATGCTTCTCTGCCACTGGCAGCAGGAACGAAGATTAATCTGTTTGGTATTGCATCTTATCAGACATTATATCAGGGTTCCGGTTCTGCATCGAGCTGGTTCAAGCAGGATCTGAACACAAATATGAAAAAAGGTCTGGAAGATGCCGGATTCGAAGTAAACCCTGGACTGTGGCAGTTCTATGAGGACAATTACAAAGAGAGAAGTGATCAGGAAGGTGGAATGACAGATATGTCAGGAGCAGATCACAGTATCTTAGAGCAGTCCTTAGATGAGTATGAAGCATACGATTACGAAGGTGAAAATGTTCTGACATATTCAGAGAACTATTCGGATGTGGCAATGGTAGTGATCGGACGTGCAGGTGGAGAAGGATCAGATGCAACGATGGAGATGGACGGCTATGTCGGAGGAGATGCCGGCAAGCATTATCTGGAGCTCCAGAGCGTAGAACAGGAACTTTTAAGCTATGTAGAAGAGCATTATGACAAAGTCATCGTTGTATTGAATACAGCTATGGTAATGGAAACAGGATTTCTGGATGATGAGGCAATTGATGCAGCACTCTGGATCGGAATGCCGGGTTCCAGAGGATGTGGATCTCTCGGAAATATCCTTGCCGGTGAAGTAAATCCATCCGGACATCTTGCTGATACTTATGCATATGACCTTACAACAGCTCCTTCTTATTACAATTTTGGCGATTACACATATTCTAACTTTGATGGAAACAACAAATATGTTTACTATCAGGAAGGTATTTATGTTGGATATCGCTATTATGAGACAGCAGCAGCTGATGGTTATATTGATTATGACACAACTGTTCAGTTCCCATTTGGTTATGGTTTGTCTTACACAAACTTCGACTGGGAAGTTGAGAAAACAGAGTTAGGAGATATTGGTGGAACAATCAATATCGATGTAAAAGTTACCAATACCGGCGATGTTGCAGGAAAAGATGTCGTAGAGCTCTACTATGCAGCACCATATGACCCGGCAGAGGAGATTGAAAAATCATCTGTAGTACTTGGAGCATTTGAAAAAACAAATACACTAAAACCAGGTGAATCTGAGACGGTGACACTTACTATGAATGTAGATGACATGGCATCTTATGACTATAAGAATAACAAATGCTATGTATTAAGTGCCGGTGATTATGAATTCAGGCTTCAGACAGATTCTCATAACATGAAGGTTAACAGTGATGGAACGGCTGTAGAGCCAATTGCCTACACAGTAGACAGTAAAGTTGTATACAATGACGCAAACCAGGGCAAACGTTCCACAGATGAAGTGGCAGCAGAGAACCTGTTTGATGCAGTCACAGCTGGTGACGGATACTTTGGAGCAGACGGAACAGTCGGATATGTATCCCGTTCTGACTGGGCAGGAACGATGCCGACATCCAGAGAGACAAATATGAATGTGGCAGCTTCCGATGAAACAGTTGCACTTATGACGAATAATACTTCCGGATGGGAGTATGATCTTGATAATCTGCCGGACGCAGAACCGGCTGTTACCGGAGTAGACAGCGGACTGGAAATCTCAGACATGACAGGTCTTGAATTTGATGATCCGAAGTGGCAGCAGTTAGTAGAAGAAATGTCAGTGGATGAACTTAGAAGTTTATATGGAACCTGTGGCTGGAGCAATCCGGCAATCCTTTCCATCAACAAGGCAGCTGCAATTGATATGGACGGTGCAGAAGGACTCCACAATCTGACATCCGATAAAACAGCTAATCAGTATGTAGGCTCAACTGTGCGTGCAGCAACATGGAATAAAGAGCTTGCTTACAGAATGGGAACTATTTATGGAGATGAATGCCTTGCAAACGGAATTTCCGGTATGTATGGTATGACTGTTAATATCCACAGATCTCCATTTGGTGGAAGAAGCTTCGAGTCCTATTCAGAAGATCCGACACTTTCCGGAAAAATAGCAGCAGAGGAGATCAGAGGGTTACAGGATAAAAAGATTGCGGTATACTTAAAACATTTTGTAGCCAATGATCAGGAGACAAACCGTAGTGGGGTACATACCTGGGTAGATGAGCAGGCATTAAGAGAAATCTATTGCCGACCATTTGAGATTGTTACAAAAGAAGCAGACTGCAATGGATATATGACAAGTTATAACTATATCGGAACAGGCTGGACAGGTGCAAGCAAACCATTAGTGACAGATCTTGCGAGAGGTGAGTGGGGATCACATGGACGTATGATCACAGATGCGGCTATGGATTTTACAATCTATGTTCCTGATACAGGTGTACTTGCAGGTCTTGACATGTGGCTTGCTCCACAGACAGCTGTAACGACAAAAAATTTATACGGAACAGATTACGGTATCCGCATGTTACAGGAATCAGCACACAGACAGTTATATGTATTTGCCAATACATCAGGTGTAGGTCTTGAGATGCAGGAGGGCAATACATGGAAACTTGTTGTTGGTGGTGCTAATGCAATCTTAATCCTTGGAATGGCATTAAGTATTATATTCCTTGTGATTCCTGGATTCAGAGGAAAAAAGGGGGAGAAGAAAAATGAGGAAACAGTTAATTCATAGGGCAGTTATTACACTTTTGCTAGGATGCATAATGCTTCTTGCATTTACTGGCTGCGGTAAGAGCAATGAGAAGCGAAATGTATCCGGAAGCTATCACACGGAAGCCAATGGATACAAGAGAGGTACAGACGTAGATATTAACCTTGAGGGTGATAAGATCACAACCATCGTTGTAAATGACATGGATTCTGAGTATTCCCTGACTGATCCGGATGCATTCCAGATGATGTGGCCAACAAAGCAGACTATGGTTCTTCAGGAACTTCAGAATATGGGACCGGATAAAATTGCAGAAATTAAAATAACTGCAGATGATAATGGTATTCCAACCAAAATAGAAGGTTTCAATCTCGATGTAATTCCGGAGGGCTGCACAGACTGTGCAGGAATGTTAATACTTGCAGTACAGGATGCATTAAGCAAATAAACTAAGCTTATTTTATAGAAGATAAGATGTTTCAAAAAAGACTTCTGAGTAAATTTTGGAAGTCTTTTTTGAAAGCAAAAATTAGATAAATGTAAAATAGAAAAGAGTTCTATGAAGAAAAATAAAGATAGTTTGATGAAAAGGAGGGGCACTGAAACTTGTAATTTGAAATACGTTATGTTAGTATAAATTACGTCAGTGAACATTTCTCACTGATACAGTTTTTAAATAACAGTATATTTTAAAAGTAAGACTCCGGAGGTTATCAAATACATGAGACATTGATTTTTTTCTAATTCAATGATGGAAAAACTGGCAGAGATCAAAGATGGCACAGTTTTTAAATCAGGTTACAGACAGATGTAATCTTTTTTTGGTTACAAAAAAGAAGATCGGTCAACTGATTACGAATTAGAAAAAAAGGAGATATCTCATGAAAAAATTAAAATTTGATAGTTATGATGGAGTCTGTTTTTTGAATGGACTTGTCTTTTTTGCGCCGGTTGCGTTGCTGGTAAGAACGCAGGCTGGCGTGTCGGAACACGTATTTTTCCTCCTTCAGGCATTATTGTCTGGCGTGATTTTTCTGGGGGAAATTCCAACAGGATTTATAACAGATAAAATTGGATACCGGAAATCCCTGATCCTGGCACAGGTGTTGCTGCTTGGCGCGAGAAGTTTATTGCTTGCAGCCTTTGTGAGCCGGTCACTTGCACTGTTCGTCGTGGAGGCAGTTGTGGAGGGGATTGCGGCGTGTTTTACTTCCGGGACAGGAAGCGCATACCTGTACGATCTGTATGGGGAAAACGGATATCTTGTAAAAACAGCACATGCAGAAAACTTTGGAACAGCAGGTTTTATCATCAGTACAGTTGCGTATGCCGGGATTTATAAAATAAGCGGTATGGAAGGTTTACTGATTACAACTGTAGTCATGGATATTATAGCGGTTGTGTGCTCGTTCTACCTGAGAAGTGAAAGCAGTAAAACCATAATTGCAGATAGAAAAGAAATGTGGCTTCAGGCAGACATCAGACAGCAGGAGAATAGCGCTGATACTATGCAGAAAAAGCAGGAAAAGGATTCGATACGGCAGATTTTAGCGGTATTTAAAAACAAAAAAGCATTCCTGTTTGTGATTTCGCTGGCGATTTTCAGTATCGCATGGCTTCTGATCAACTTCTTTTACGTGGAAAAACTTGAAAACTGCGGGTTGCCGGTAGAATGGATGTCATTAATCATTTTGAGCTATTCAGCCGTGCAGATGCTGGCAGAACCCATTTTAGAAAAATTGCCTGTTGGAAAAAACGGAAAGTCCGGCAGGAAAAAACTGCCCGCAGTTACAGCCGTTACAGCAGGGGTGGCTTTTCTTCTTTTTGGCGTGATAAAATTCAGGGCAGCCGTGCTGCTTCTAATGCTGATATTGCCGTTGCTTTTAAATCTCCCGGAATATCTGCTGATGGATCTGGAAAATCAGTTTGTGGACGAGACAGAGTGTGGCAGCCAGCGCGCGGCAACACTGTCTGTGCTTAATATGGGCGTGAATCTGGTGGAGATTCTGACGCTGTCAGCATCAGCATTTTTGACAAAAATCGGAATCCAGTGGTGCTTTGTGTTTGTGGGAGGCTTTCTGATGGCGATAGCGCTTCTATTTGCCAGAATACAAAAATAGAAGGAGCGAAAACCGCTTCCTCCTATCAAAATGATCCGTAATTTTACCACAGACCTAATACGTGTTGCATCAGCAAACTCATACAGGTAATACCGATCCAGCAGCTGAATCCAAGAAGCAAAGGTTTGGCTCCTGTTTTCACTAATTTCACAATATTGGTATTCAGACCAATTGCACTCATGGCAAGAACGATGAAAAACTTGCTCAAAGTTTTTAGCGGATTGAAAACAGCTGCAGTAACACCGAAGTTCACTGCTATTGTTGTAATAATGGATGCAATGATAAAATAGAGAATGAACATTGGAAAAATCTTTTTAAAATCCACTTTATTATGATCCGTTTGTTCCTTTCTGGTTCGAAGAAAAGCAAGGACAAGCGTGATTGGAATAATTGCCAGTGTTCTTGTAAGTTTTACGGTGACAGCTTTATCCAAAGTCGCCGAACCAAGGTTGTACATGGAATCCCAGGTGGAGGCAGCAGCGGTAACGGAAGAGGTGTCATTCACAGCAGTTCCGGCAAAAATGCCGAAAGCTTCTCCGCTTGTCTGGGAAAAACCGAGAACGGTGCCAAGCATAGGAAAAAATAAAGCGGCAAGCATATTGAAAAAGAAAATGACAGAAATTGATTGTGCAACTTCCTCATCATCAGCGTCAATGACAGGAGCAGTAGCTGCAATTGCGGAGCCTCCGCAGATCGAGGAACCTACACCGATGAGTGTGGAGATTTTTCCGGGAACATGAAGGATTTTATGTAATACCCAGGCTACAACAAGGGATGTTGTGATCGTTGCAAGAATGATTGGAAGCGATTGTTTTCCTGTCTGCAGGATGACAGAGAGATTCATTCCAAAACCAAGTAAAATAACAGCATATTGCAGGATCTTTTTGGATACAAATGTGATGCCGCTCTGTAGAGCAGATTTATCGCTGACCAATAATGTAATGACCATTCCTAGGAGAATCGCAAAGACAGGACCACCTACAATTGGGAAAAATTTTCCTAAAATCCAGCTTGGAATCGCAATCATCAGGCATAACAGCACACCTTTCCAATTTTTCTTAATAAAATTCATATTCATAACCTCACTAAAAATATTTTGATTCTTACGGGTTCCTATGATAGCATAAACACATAGAGATGAAAAGTAACAAGCCAAAATAAAAGGAGCAGTCATGCAGACAAAAGGAAAGAAAAAAATCATAGATAATGCGGGAGCATTGCAGGAAAAATACGCATGGAAATCAGAGAAACAAAAAAAGAAACCGGCAGCAGTCTGTCCGTATGCAAAAAAATGTGGCGGCTGTGATTATCAGGGAATGTCCTATGAACAACAGCTGCAGGAAAAACAGACCTATGTGCGCAAAAACATTGGGGATTACTGTAAAGTCCTGCCGATCATCGGAATGGAAAATCCGTATCATTACAGAAATAAAGTACACGCAGTGTTTGATGTGGAGCGCAGGGGAAAACATGCAAACGGAGGCAGACGTACCGCAGGAAACGGACATGCGAAGGCAGCACCGGGCGGCGTGATCTCTGGTGTATACAAGGCCGGAACCCATGAAGTCATCAATATTGATTCCTGTGAAATCGAGGATGAGTTATCGAGTGCGATCATCCGCGATATCAGAGGACTTCTTCATTCATTTAAAATAAAAACATATGATGAGGACACCGGATACGGTCTGCTTCGGCACGTTCTCGTGCGCCGCGGTTTTCACAGCGGCGAGGTGATGGTAGTGTTGGTGCTCGGTTCCCCGATTCTTCCATCCAAAAACAATTTTGTAAAAGCACTGCGGAAACTTCATCCAGAAATAACTACAGTTGTGGTTAACGTAAATGATAAACAGACCAGCATGGTTCTCGGAGAAAAAGAAACCGTCATTTATGGAAAAGGCTATATTGAGGACACGCTCTGCGGCTGTACCTTCCGTATTTCGCCAAAATCATTTTATCAGGTGAATCCGGTGCAGACAGAGATACTTTATAACAAGGCGATTGCGTATGCGGGGCTGACCGGAAAAGAGAAAGTGATCGATGCGTACTGTGGAACGGGAACCATTGGTCTGATCGCTGCGTCTCAGGCAAAAGAAGTGATCGGCGTGGAGTTAAACCGTGATGCTGTGAAGGATGCAATCATCAACGCAAAACGGAACCACATCCAAAATGAACAGTTTTACAATGCAGATGCCGGAAAATTTATGGTGGAGCTGGCAGAGCAGAACGAAAAAGTGGATGTTGTTTTCATGGATCCACCGAGATCAGGAAGCGATGAGGCATTTTTATCCTCAGTTGTAAAACTTGCACCGAAAAAAGTGGTCTACGTGTCCTGCAACCCGGAGACACTTGCGAGGGATTTAAAATATCTCACAAGACATGGATATCAGGCTGTCGAGTGCCAGCCTTGCGACATGTTTCCGTTCACGAAACATGTGGAGACAATAGTTGCACTACATCGGACAGACATGTCCGGTGCAGACAATATGGCCTTTTCCTTAGCGTAGCTGTATCATCAAGAAAAGAATTATCGGAATTATTCTGATGGGATGCAGAAGCGACGGAAGTACGGAGCACTGGTTTTACGAGATATCGCCGTGGAGATTCAGTATGTACCGGAAACTTGGTGTGATGATGCAGAAGGAAAACGACTTCGGTATGAGACTTATGCAAAGCAATTTATGGAACGATTTAAGAAAGCGGCATAAAGGCATATCGGAATCCTGCGAAATTTCATTGATTGAGTGGGATGTAATACATACGAAAGAGCGTTCAATAGTGAAATCGAAAGTTTACCACTGACCGATATGTGGTATAGAAAAGGTCGGGTTGATGGTTTACCGCTGACCAATATGCGGTATAGAATTGGTTGGGCCGAAAGTGTTGTTCTCCACCGGTATCGGTGGAGATTCTTTTATTATGGAAGTTTATAATTTATATCGGGTAATGTTTGACCAGTTGGACGGGAAATGCATTGCCTGAAGTAATTTATTTTTTTGAGTGGGTGATGTGGCTGTGCAAAATCTATTAATTAGTTTGGTTAGTTCTTTTTTCAAGGATGTAAAATCATCTTTATCCAACAGGTATCGAAAAGCTATGAGCAATGCAAACATATCATGTTTTCCGTAAAGATACTGGGTACCTTTTTGAGGAATACCCATTTTCTTATGCAGTGCAGTATCGGGTATTTCGAATCTGGTTTCAAAAGAAAATAGCCGTTCATTATGTGCACATATATTACGAAATACAGTAAGTACTTTTAAATATTGGATTAATTCTTTCTCTGTAATATTGCCATAATGCACACTAACCTTGGATTTTATGCTTGGGAGCATAAATGAATACATTTTCGAAGTTTGACCAAGCGTAAGAGTTTTCATTATAACCCATAACGGAACGTTACCATAAGTTTTTCTCTGGTAGACTACATAATTATGCTCTGTGTTCTGATTTGCCTCGTATGTCAGCATAGATATCAGTTTAGATATGTCTTGTCTGTTTTTTCTTGAAACATTGTAATTGAGCGGATTTAAATATGCTGATTGATTTTCTGAAAAAGCCTCACAAAAAGAGTAGGAAATTAGCGAACGGATTTTCTGCTCAATATGGCAAATATATTTGAATACAAGGGAACGAAGATTTTCGTCAAATTCATATAATGCAACAAGGTCGGTAAATTTTGTTCCATTTTCATATGTTCTGGTCATTGGATTATAAAATATATCTTTGTATCCATCAATTAAGGAGTAATAGCCAATATCATGCAATTTCCCCTCAGCATATGACAAATCGGAAATATTAAGTTGTTTTTTCTGAGTCAGAATATTTATCTGATCAGAGTATGTAATAAAGGGTTTAATTGGCTTCTTTGGCATATTTTTCTCCATGTATTTTTGTAAAAAAAAGGAAGGCCCGCAGGTCTTCCTTCCGGTCGCAGGCATCGCAAGTTTCTGCAACCTGATCACTAGCAGATATATTACCACTAATGTCCGCTAAATGCAAGCGGTATTTGGGTTGAATCTGCAATATTATTATATGACTGAAGTGAAAAGTTTATTTCCACTTTGAATAGGGCAAAGTAGATTTTAGTCTTTCATTTATTTTTACTTCCACCACTGTTGTATTTAGTCTTATGATACTAGATTTGCTGTTCCTAAATACAATAATGATGGTGAATTAACAGGATATAATATTTTTAAAGGCAGAATGGTAATAAGACATGCCCAAGATAATAAATTATATTTATATGATATTTTGAGAATAAAAAAAGAAACGAGTGAGCCGCATGAGTAAAAACTGTACGGTTGAAAAACTCATTTCCTGCGATTTATACTATATCAAAATAGTGTAGTTGTCAATCCGAATTTTCAGAAAATATGCAAAGTGCAATTTAGAGGGATACATCCTTTTCTATGCCTTTTTGTGACAAAGCAAGAGTCATTGCTGCCTCGTATATTTAACCATTCTCCCCACGTATAATAATAATATCATTCAATTTCAAAATCGTGTCTTTTTGCGGAAGCACAGATAGCAAGTGTTGTGATCGGGTAAATATCACCGTAACCGATGGTGAGAAGCGTTGACATGCTCCACCAGATACCACTGAAAGCGTTGCGGAATACCTCAGGCTGTGCATCGTGTTCTACGCTGTACATGCACAGACTGCTGGCGAGCATGAGAATCAGCACAATAAAAACAGAGGAGATGATCTGATTTCTTTTTTCATATAAAACAGTTGTGATTACGTTGAAAGAGTCATATTTGGCATTCAGACGGAACAGGTGGAAAACTCTTGCCACGCGCAACATACGGAAAATGACAAACCCGGACAGGAAAAAAGCAGGAATGATCGTGAGCAGATCCACAATACCGTCAAAAGAAACGAGGAAACGGATCGTGGCTCTGGACTTGCTCATTCCCGGATTGTGATAAAAATATCAAAAGCGCGGCTGAGGCGGTTGCTCTTGTCGCCAATCTGAATAATGTTAAAGATTTTTTCCTTCATAGATGAACCTTTCATAAATATAAAATTGCACAGCAAATATGCAGAAATATCAAATAATAACGTGGTTAGTATATCACATTCCGTTTAAAATCACAAAAAAGATGATTTTTAGAAAAAGGTCTGTTATGATTAAGAAAATAATGTGTTTTTATATGTAAGCATAAGAGGAAATGACATGATAACAACAGTTTTATTAGATTTAGATGATACCATTCTTGATTTCCACAAGGCAGAAAAGGAAGCGCTGAAAAAAGCACTGCAAAAAGTTGGAGTGGAGCCAACAGAAAAATTGCTGGCGAGGTACAGTGAGATCAATCAGGCACAATGGAAAAAGTTAGAACTCGGTGAGTTGACGCAGGAGGAAGTGAAAATAAGCCGTTACCGGATCTTTTTTGAAGAATATGGGATAACAGCTTCGCCGGAAGAAACTGCGAAATGTTACGAGCAGAATCTTGCATATGAACACGAAAAAGTGGATGGCGCGCTCGAACTTTTACAGAAATTGCACGGCAAGTACAGATTGTATGCTGCATCCAATGGAACTTATGAAGTGCAGAGCAGACGTATTGAGGAATCCGGAATCAAACCGTATTTTGAGGACTTTTTTATTTCAAAAAAAATCGGGTATCATAAACCGGACAAAAAATTTTTCGACTATTGTTTTGCACATATTCCTGATTTTAAGCTGGAAGAGTGTGTCATTGTGGGCGACAGCTTATCCTCAGATATCCTTGGTGGAAAAAATGCCGGACTGACTACAATCTGGTATCAGAGAGACAGAAATATAACAGATCATGGTACGATCCATCCGGATTACCGCATTTTTGAATTGAGCGAATTGCCGGATTTATTAAAAAAATTAAAATAGCACATAAAGCTGCATGAATTGCAAAGAGTTATAAGGTATGTATACTGAATGTGTAGATTGTCATAAATACAAAATGCAGCAACAGAAATAAATAGAATAAATCGCAGTAATGTGCTAAAATAAGAGAAATCATGGTTCAAATTTGAAATATGGAATGTCAGCGATCACAAGATAGAAAATCGTCAGGAAACATATTTCTGGCATAGGGCATCAGGAAAGGATAGTTTTATTATGGAAGAAAAGACAACAATGGAAATCACAAATGATAGATTGGAGGAGGCAATCAAAGATTACGCAGCAGACCGGACAAAAGAAAAGCTTACAGCAGTCTTAAATCTGCTTCGTCCGACGAAACTGTTAGTTCCGGCAATGTTAAAAGCACCGGATCAGCCAACTCCCTGCTTTTTAAAGAGCGGTGCCGGCGAACAGTATTTTGTAGTGTACACCTCCAAAGAGCAGATGGCAAATGCACCAAAAAGCCAGGCACTCTTAAGCATGCCATTCCCGGCGTGCAACAGCGTTGCCGTAAAACCGGAATTGAATTTAAGCGGAATGGTCATCAATCCATTTACCGATAATCTGGTATTGAAGATTGAACTGATCCAGAAACTGCATGAGGCAGATGAGAAAATGGCAAAACAGCCAAAGCAGATCAAAATGACACCACAGCAGTTTCAGGCATTTGTGAAAAATCAGACAGAATTTTCTGTGATCCCAAAGCGCTTGTATACAGAAAAAGCGGAATTCGTGCAAAAACTCTGCGATGAGAAAGAGGCATTCGTCAATGAGCTTTTTGCGGCAGCATTCAAAGAGCCAAAACTTTATCCATATACAGAGGATGATTATTCCGTTATGGCATTGGATATTTCAGAGGATCTGACACTTATCCGCGTGGATCTTCCGGATAAAGGATTAGTGCCGCCACTTTGCTACAGAATCTATATTACATACAATCCATTAAAAGATGAGGCGCATTATTATACGATCGAGATGACAAAAGAGAAGGATGTAAGACTTCTCGGCGGCGTGACAGAGGATGCAAAACACGTCAGCTATGGAAATGCACCGGTGGAGGGCGCAGAGCTTCAGGAGATCATGAATCTCGCAAAAAATCCTGGGGAACTGACAAGTTAATTTGAAGTTTGGATTTGAACTGCCGCCTGCAGGTTATGTTACGGATTTTCACAGCCTGCAAGCGGCAGTTTTTAAGTGAAACGCTAATTAATGCATGATGATATCCGCATATTGTCCGCGTACTACGGAGAGCAGTGCATCCGGATTGACGGTAATGGAGGTTCCGATACGCCCACCGCTGATATAGATTTTGTCAAAATTTCTGGCACTGTCATGAAGAACGGTAGGAAACTGTTTTTTCATGCCAAGGGGAGTGCATCCACCACGTACATAACCGGTAATGGCTGTGATATCTTTTACGTGGATCATTTCTACGGATTTTTCACCGACTGTTTTTGCGGCAACTTTCAGATCAACTTCCTCTGCGATCGGCAGTACAAAAACATAATATTGTTTACTTTTTCCCTGCATGACAAGTGTTTTAAAAGACTGCTCCACAGGAGCTCCGGTGGCTTCGGCTGTGTGAAGCCCATCAATGAATTCGTCACATTCATAATTGATAATTTCATAAGGTATTTTATTTTTGTCAAGAATGCGCATGGCATTCGTCTTTACTTCTTTTCCCATGGTAATTTATTTCCTTTCAGATTGATTTGCAAATTATGAAAATTCTTTCCACTGTAGTCTAATCAAGACATGTTTGTATGTCAAGAAATTAACGATTTTTTTATCTTTTTATACTTCTTTCATAAGCTGTATATTTACCGGAACCCAAAAGAATGGTATGATATTCGTTATAAAAGAAACAGCAATGACAAAAATTTTTGTTAAAGAGAGAGGATAGAAAAATGAAAGAGACATTAAAAAGAATAAAAGCGGATGTCATTTTATCAGCGTTATTGTGTGTAGCACTTGGAGTAGTTTTGATCATCTGGTCAGATGAGACAATTAGTGCAATCTGTATGCTGCTTGCATTTGGCTTAATTGTTATGGGTGTTGTAAATCTTGTGGGATATTTTACAAATCACAGACTGACATCTTTTAACGGAATGCTTGGTCTGATTCTGGTTTTAGTAGGTATCTGGCTGTTTGCAAGACCGGAGTATATCGCTATGATCATTCCAATCGTTATCGGTGTTATGCTGGCAGTCCATGGAATCAGCGATATCAAAATGGCTTTTGAGACAAAGGCAAACGGTTATGAGAAGTGGTGGAGTCCAATGATTCTTGGAATCATCAGTCTTGTGCTCGGTATTATCTGTATCGTAAATGCATTTGGGGTTGTGAGCCTTGCAATGAAATTTATCGGAGTCGCATTGATCTATGATGGAATCTCTGATCTGTGGATCGTTTCAAGAACAGCAAAAGCTGCAAAGGCTATGAAGCAGGAGGCAGATGCGCTTGACGTAGATTACAAAGAAGTGGACGATTAAACCGGAGTTTAACGGATGTAGTGTCGCAGATTCTGCGGTGCTTTTTCAGGGCTTGAAGGGCAGATATAAGCGTCCTCTCACAAGTCGTGATTTTATAGGTTTATGAAA
>ENA-ORUG01001236-ORUG01001236.1-human-gut-metagenome-genome-assembly--contig:-NODE-1236-length-23908-cov-3.141701_pt1 | contig 23908 bp, 18 predicted proteins | sample MGYA00242079_ERZ509207 | MGnify/ENA primary metagenome ERZ509207 (study PRJEB26280, sample SAMEA2338780) | human gut metagenome | biome: human gut; feature: human-associated habitat; material: faeces...
AATCAATCTGAGCCAAACGAAAAATCATTCGGCTGAGAATGAAAAATCGTTTGGCGCAGATTTTTACGGCGTTAATTATCAGACTGTTGCAAAGAGCCTTCCGAACGTGTTTTTTAGGTCTGGAACACAAGGGTAGGAAACACAGGTGAGGGCGGTAACGGAATCAGGAAAAAATGACCGGGCATACAGAGGAAATTCTCTTGGTATGCCCGGTCTTTTTTTCAGAAGTCGCGGAGCGCGGCGCATCAAGCCATGGTGCCGCCCATGATGTCCAACAGTTCGTTGGTGATGGCCTGCTGGCGTCCTTTGTTGTACACGACGGTGAGGTCCTGTATCAAGTTGTTGGCATTGTCCGTGGCTATCTGCATGGCCATGCTTCGTGTGGCATGTTCGGATGCGTTGGAGTCTAAAAGAGTGGTATAGACTTTCAGCTTCAACACCTCCGGAATCAGTTTGGCCAATAGAATTTCTTCCGAAGGTTCTATCAGATAGTCCGGCTGCCGGTTGTCGGTCGGAACCTCGGTCATGGCAGACAAATCTATCGGTAAATATACCGTGTTGACGAGTTCCTGTGAACCGGCGGATTTAAAGTGATGATAAATAAGCTCTACCCGGTCTATGTCGCCCGACAAAAAACGTTCGCATAGTTCTGCTGCCAAACTCTCACATTCCGTATAGTTGGGCTTATCGGCCATGTGCGTATAATCTCCGGCCGGGGTAAAGCCCGATTTTTTCACAGCGTCTGCAATCTTTCTTCCTACGGGATAGATGATAAGATTTTCCTTTGCCATTTGTGCGTGTTCGTCCAGCCACTGATGGTAGGAGCGTATGACGTTGGAGTTGAATCCGCCGCACAAACTGCTGTTGGACGAGAATATGACCAGTGCAATGCGCTTTGCCTCCCGTTGCGTGGCAAAGGGCGATTCCGTTTTACCGCCGGTTTGCAAGAAGTGGGTCATGATGGCCGACATCTGCCGTTCGTAGGGCAACATGCCTTCGATGACTTCTTGCGCCTTGTGCAGCTTGGCGGAAGCCACCATTTTCATGGCCGACGTAATCTTCAGCGTATTATTGGCCGAGAGTATTCTGCCCTTTACTTCTTTTAATGATGCCATGGTCTAATCAGTGTTTAAATAACAGAAGAGTGGACTGAGCCACATCTTCGATGACTTTGGTCACTTGTTCGTTGATGACTCCGCCTTCTAAAACCTCCAACACATCCTGACGGTGCGATGCGCGCAGGCTTTCCAGAAATTCGTGTTGGAAGGCAATGACCTGGTCGATACGTATGTCGCGCATCAGTCCGTGCGTACCGCAATAGAGGATAGCGACTTGTTCGCCTACCGGCATGGGGGAGTATTGGGGTTGTATCAACAGTTGGTTGTTCTTTCGTCCGCGGTCGATGGTCATGACGGTCACGGAATCCATGTCGCTGCTGAACTTGGAGAAAGCTTCCAGTTCACGGTATTGTGCCTGGTCGATTTTCAGCGTGCCGGCCACTTTCTTCATGCTCTTGATTTGCGCGCTGCCGCCCACACGGGATACGGAGATACCTACATTGATGGCCGGACGGAAGCCTTGGTTGAACAAGTCAGTTTCGAGGAATATCTGTCCGTCGGTGATGGAAATCACATTCGTAGGGATGTAGGCGGACACGTCGCCTGCCTGTGTCTCGATGATAGGGAGTGCCGTGAGCGAACCTCCGCATTCCTTTCAGGCTTTCCGGCAGGTCGTTCATCTGTTCGGCCACTTCCTGCTGGTTGATGATTTTGGCAGCACGTTCCAACAGGCGGGAGTGCAGGTAGAAGATGTCGCCGGGGTAAGCTTCGCGACCCGACGGACGGCGCAGGATGAGCGAAACCTCGCGGTAGGCTACGGCCTGTTTGGAAAGGTCGTCGAATACGACTAAGGCATGGCGGCCGGTGTCACGGAAATATTCTCCGATGGCTGCCCCGGCAAACGGTGCGAAGTATTGCAATGCAGCCGGGTCGGCAGCCGTAGCGGCTACGACCACCGTGTAGTCCATGGCACCTTTTTCACGCAGCGTGTTGACGATGTTGGCCACGGTGGAGCCTTTCTGCCCGATGGCCACATAGATGCAGTACACCGGTTTGCCCGCCTCGTATGCGGAACGTTGGTTGATGATGGTGTCGATGGCTATCGCGGTCTTCCCCGTTTGGCGGTCGCCGATGATCAATTCGCGTTGTCCCCGTCCGATGGGAATCATGGCGTCGATGGCCTTGATGCCTGTCTGCAGAGGTTCAGATACCGGTTGGCGGTAAATGACTCCGGGAGCTTTGCGTTCCAGCGGCATTTCGAAAAGTTCCCCTCCTACGGTGCCTCTTCCGTCCAAAGGAACGCCCAACGGGTCGATGACGCGCCCCAGCATGTTCTCGCTGACCCGTATGGAGGCGATGCGTCCCGTACGTTTCACAATCATGCCCTCTTTGATGAGGTCGGTGGCTCCTAAGAGGACGGCTCCCACGTTGTCTTCTTCCAGGTTCATCACCACTCCCATCACTCCGTTTTCAAATTCCAATAATTCATTGGCCTCGGCATGGAGCAATCCATAAATACGTGCCACGCCGTCGCTGACCTGCAACACCGCGCCCACTTCGTCGAACTGGATGGACGTGTTGATTCCTTTGAGCTGTTGGAGCAATACCTCCGAAACCTCGCTGGGTCTTATCTTATCTGGCATATTCTTGTTTCCTTTTCATTATACGATTCTTCTGTTTTTCTCGATGAACTGTTTCTTCACGCGTTTCAACTGTCCGGCTATGCTGGCGTCGATTCGCCAATAGCCGATTTCCAGAATGCCGCCACCGATGATGTCGGGGTCTACCTTGGTGTTGAATTCCACCGTGCGTCCCCGATAGCGTTTCAGGATGAGCGCTTTCAGCTCGTTGAGGGTTTCCTCCGGTAGCGGCATTGCCGTGACAAGTTTTCCCTGACGTATTTTTTTCTTTTTCCGATATAAGAATAAGAAAGAATGCAGGATGAAAGCCAATAGCTTTTCGCGCCTTTTTTCAAGTAGCAGATAGAAGAATTTGGTCAACTCTTCGCATGTGTCCGCTCCGGCGGTAGCATTGTGCAAGAGCTTTATTTTCTCTGTACGGCTCACCATCGGATTCTCTATCGTATGGCGGAACTCCGGAAGCTGGTTGTATTGGAACAGGAGTTGTTGGGCCTGTTCGTACACCAAGGTTTCGTGTCCGTTCTCGCATGCGAAGAGCAACAATGCGCGGGCATAACGTCTTGCAATAATTCCTATATCCATTATTCAATGTTGTTGTTTGATTTAACTTCGTCCAACAGTCTGTTCACTAATTCAAGCTGTTCCTTATCATCAGACAGTTTTTTACGCAATACCTTTTCAGCCACATCTACAGACAGTATCGCTACTTGCCGACGTATGTCGTTGATGGCGCTTTCTTTTTCCGCAGCTATCTGGTGGCGGGTTTCATCCAAAGCTTTCCGCGCTTCGGTGCGAGCCCGTTCGCGTGCTTCGGCGATGATGCGGTCGCGCGTGGCGGAAGCTTCTTTCAGTATGGCGGTCTGCTCTTCGTGTGCCCGTGCCAGCAGTGCTTCGCTTTCGGCTTTTACCTGCTGCAACTGCTCGTTGGCCTGGCGGGCAGCCTCCAGCGAACTGTCTATGTATTGTTTCCGTTTGTCCACCATTCCGGTGATGACAGGAAATGCGTATTTAGCCAAGATGAAGAATACGATTCCGAATATAATCACCATCCAGAACAGTGTGCCCGGATCCGGGGTTAGCAGTCCCATAAGCAACAACGGTTTAGAGGAACAATGTCAAAAGACAAACGACAATGGCGATGAGGGCTACACCTTCTATCAAAGCTGCCGCGATGATCATATTCATACGCACGTTGTTGGATTCCGACGGTTGTCGTGCAATGGCGTCCATGGCCGAGCCGCCGATGCGTCCGATACCTATACCTGCACCCAAAACGGCAATACCAGCGCCAATCGCTGCACCCAACTTGGTAAGACCTATACCTCCGATAGCTTGTAATAAAATGGATAATAACATAATGTTTCTGTTTTTAAGGGTTATACTTAATTTTCTAATAGTTTTCCTTTAATTCTCTTCTTTTACGCGTGACAGTCCGATGAACACGGCCGACAACATGGTGAATACATACGCTTGGATGAAGGCTACAAGAAGTTCCAGCATGTCCATGAAGATACCGAAAAGTACGGATATGACCGTCATGGAACCGTTGATGACCGGACCTGCCTTCACCGTAATGAAGATAATGGCTACCAAACTTAGGATGGCTGCGTGCCCGGCCATGATGTTGGCAAACAGACGGATCATCAAAGCAAATGGTTTGGTGAAAATCCCGAATAGCTCAATCATAGGCATGAGAGGCACGGGAACTTTCAACCATAAGGGGACTTTCGGCCAAAAGATATCCTTCCAATAGGCTTTTGTTCCGCAGATGTTGGTGAAGAGAAAGGTGCACAATGCCAATACCAATGTAATGGCAATGTTTCCCGTGACGTTAGCTCCTCCCGGAAAGATTGGAAGAATACCCATCAGGTTGTTAACCAGAACGAAAAAGAACGCGGTCAGCAAGTAGGGAGCGTATCTCCGGTAGTCTTCCCCGATACATCCTTTGATGACTTCATCGTTTATCATGACCACCAGAGCCTCTATCATGCCCACACCGCCTTTAGGTGCTCCTTCGCTCACTTCGTGACGCTTGTACCAACGCGCACATCCCAGCATGATGGCCACCAATATGGCGCTGTTGATGAACAGTGCCAGCACGTTTTTGGTGATGGAGATGTCGAACGGACGGATTTCTTCTCCCGTGGCGTCTTTTTCTACGATTTTATTTTTATATTCGCCATCCGGTGCGATGTATAATCCTTCGTATCGGGCTTGATTTCTCAGACGGGCAGAAGAAAATATATGCCAACCGGAAGAGCTTTTCACAATCACGGGCAAGGGGATGCGTATGGAGGCATCTCCGATGTCTGTGATATGCCATTCGTATGCGTCTTCGATGTGGCCGAAAACGATTTCGTACACATCTATTTCTTGGGTTTCTTCAGCCTGTGCCTGCCGTGGCATGAACATCAACAGGCATAAACCTATACAGCATAAATATTTTAGTAGCTTCATTCCTTAAACTTATCTTTTTATGCAGCCTGACCTGAAAGGGGTCAGGCCGTCACTTCCGTTACGCAGACGGAGACTGTGTTGTCATTCACTTCTACAAAACCACCTGAAATGTTCAAGCAGATCTTGTCTTTTCCACTCCGGTAAACGACTTCTCCTGCGTCGAGGGACGAAATCAGGGGCGCGTGGTTGTGGAATACGGCGAACTGTCCGGCACTGCCGGGAAGTCTTACGTACTTCACCGGGCCTTCGAACAAAGTCTTTTCCGGCGACACGATGAGCAAATGAATTTTATCCTCTTCCATACGATTTAGTTTTGGGCTGCGCTCAACAATTCTTTTCCTTTGGCAATGGCGTCTTCAATGGTGCCCACGTTGAGGAAAGCCTGTTCGGGAAGGTCGTCCACCTCTCCGTCCAATATCATTTTGAATCCTTTGATGGTGTCTTCGATGGATACCATGACGCCCGGCACGCCTGTGAACTGTTCGGCCACGGCAAAGGGTTGCGACAGGAAACGTTGTACCCGTCGTGCGCGGTTCACCGTCAGACGGTCTTCGTCCGAAAGCTCGTCCATGCCGAGGATGGAAATGATGTCTTGCAGCTCCTTGTTCCGTTGCAGGATTTGTTTGACGCGCTGGGCCGTTTCGTAATGTTCCTGTCCCACGATGAGCGGATCAAGAATACGCGATGTGGATTCCAAGGGATCCACCGCAGGATAAATGCCCAACTCCGTGATTTTACGGCTCAGTACGGTCGTGGCATCCAGATGCGTGAATGTCGTGGCTGGGGCAGGGTCGGTCAAGTCGTCGGCAGGCACGTACACAGCTTGTACAGAAGTGATAGAGCCGTTCTTCGTGGACGTGATTCGTTCTTGCATCTGTCCCATTTCGGAAGCCAGTGTCGGCTGATAACCCACGGCCGAGGGCATACGTCCCAACAGGGCGGACACTTCGGAACCGGCCTGGGTGAAACGGAAGATGTTGTCGATGAAGAACAGAATGTCACGCGGTCCGTCTCCCTTATTGTTGTCACGGAAAGACTCGGCTAAGGTCAGACCGGAAAGCGCTACGGAAGAACGTGCGCCCGGCGGTTCGTTCATCTGTCCGAATACCATGGCCACTTGGGATTTTTCCACCTCATCCATGTCTACTTTCGACAGGTCCCAATGCCCGGCTTCCATGCTTTTCAGGAATTCGTCGCCGTATTTGATGACACCGGACTCAATCATTTCGCGTAGCAGGTCGTTACCCTCACGCGTACGTTCTCCCACACCGGCGAACACGGAAAAGCCGTTATGCTTTTTGGCAATGTTGTTGATAAGCTCCTTGATTAATACCGTTTTTCCTACGCCCGCCCCGCCGAACAATCCGATTTTTCCTCCTTTCAGATAGGGTTCCAACAGGTCTATCACTTTGATGCCCGTGAAAAGCACTTCCTGAGTGGTGGAGAGGTCTTCAAACTTAGGAGGATCCCGATGGATGGGAAATGCTCCGGTTTCGTCTAATGCCTGCATGCCGTCGATGGCTTCGCCTACGACGTTCATGACCCGTCCGCGAATCTGTGCGCCCACCGGCATGGTGATGGGTTTTCCGGTAGAGACCACTTTCATGCCGCGTTGCAGACCGTCCGTACTGTCCATGGCGATGGTGCGCACCGTATCTTCTCCGATGTGTTGCTGCACTTCCACGATCAATGTCTTGCCGCCCGGACGTTGGATTTTCAGAGCGTCGTGTATGCTCGGAAGGTTTGCGTTCTGTTCTTTCTCGCTGTGCTCGAAATGAACGTCTACCACCGGGCCGATAATTTGCGATATGTGTCCTAATACCTCTGCCATAAATGATGTTTATACCTTAATTATATATAATCGTTTTATTTGTTTCGTGTCCTTTTTACCTGTCGAACCGATTGTTTTGTCGTTGGCTGTCGTTGAACGTGGGGAACCGCTTGGGTTTCTCAACATTCTTATACATTATTTAATGTCCACCGTCTCTTTCTTTCGCTTCGTTTATAATAGTTTAACCCAGAGACGTTTTCATTTTTCTTGTCTCAAAGTTAGGAGTAATTTCTCTTTTTCGTAAATTTGTAGAATTAATAATATTCATGATTTCTATTGATTTTTCTTATGGAACTGACTCCGCTGAAATATTTCGTCAAGTTGGCAGACGTGCTTTCGTTTACTGAAGCCTCCAAAGAGCTTTTTATCACGCAGAGCACCTTGTCGTTAAGCATCAAGCAACTGGAAGAGGAACTCGGCGTGACGCTGTTCGACCGCATCGGGAAGAAAATCTACCTGACGGATGCCGGACGGGATTTTTTAGACTGTTCCCGTAAAGCGATAGAGGAGGTGGCGTATGGCGTACAGCATTTGAAGGAAATGCAGCATGTCTATACGGGAAAGATAAAAATAGGAGTAATATACAGCCTCTTCCCTTTGCTGAATATCTGCGTGTTGAAGTTTACGAAGGCTTTCCCTAAAGCGGAATTGTCGATTGTGTATTCCCATTCCGTATTGGAACTGGTGGAGCTGATTAATTCCAACAAACTTGATTTTGCGTTGAGTTACAATCCGCAAGATGTCTCTGCGCTTACGGAGTCCACGGAATACGCTTGCATGCCTTTATGCGTCATAGCCCACGAGACCCACCCGGTGGCCATCCGGAAACATTTCTCTTTATCGGACTTGAACGAGTTCCCCGTCATCTTCTTGGACAAAGAGCTGTACACCCGGAAAGTCATAGACCGCATGCTGGCCCAATATAGGATAAAGGTAAAGCCGCAGATAGAAGTCAATAGTACGCCTTTATTGCTTGACATGCTGCGCACGGGGCATTGGATTTCCATTTTGCCGCAAGACATGACGGTGAGCAGTCCGGATTTGAAGGCTGTGCCGATTAAGGAGAAAACGGAGATGATGCACATCAGCCTTCTCTCTCTTAAAGGTAAAAGGCACTCTTTGCTGACGGAGAAATTTCTGGAGGTGTTGAGGCAGGAGACGCAAGAAATAGAAGAGCATCGGGTTGCCGGGGGAAAAGATTCGGATTTGTTCGAAGGGAAACCCACCGGAGGAGGAGCGTGATGCGGAACTTGTATATCGAGAATAGGTGAAATGCCGGATAGGATTGGATTTTGTTTTAGACTTTATACTGAATAAAATAGGATATGAGAAAAAATATTTGGATTATCGTGAGCGGGTTGGTCTGCTTTTTGGCTTGCAGGTCTGTGCAGGCTCCCCAACTTATCGGGGGAAATAAGGATGAACATGGTTGTCTTACGGCGGCCGGTTATACGTGGAGTGAACTCCGCCGGGACTGTATCCGCATTTTTGAAGACGGCGTGCGGGTGGACGACCCGTCGTTACAGCCTTCTTTGACGTCGTATGCCGTTTTTGCGGCAGACAGCAGCCGGGTGGAGGTTTTCCGTCCGTCTCCGTTCCGGAACGAGATACTCGACCGCAAGGGGAGCGTTTGGCTGGGCAAGACCTGCAAGTTGTATCGGACAGGAGACCGGTGGGAACTTCGCGAAAAGTGAAATCAAACAAAATGACTTTGTATGGAACGAATTATCAATCATTTTACAGACGACGACCTGTATAAGTTCACCATGTGCTGCGCGGTCATCGACAATTTTCCCCGTGCCCAGGTGAAGTATCGGTTTACCGACCGGGACCATACCGTCTATCCGCCGGGTTTTGCCGACGAGTTGCAAAAACAAATCATTCTGTTGGAGGACGTGGTCATCACGGACGAGGAAATCGCGTTCATGAAACGGCGGTGCAGCTACATTCCCGGTTGGTTCTACACCTACTTGAAAGGCTACCGTTTCTGTCGCGAATGGGTGACAGTACGGCAGGATGAAGAAGGGTATCTGTCCGTGGAGTTCGAAGGGAGTTGGGCCGATACCATCCTGTTGGAAGTGAAAGTGCTGGCCATTATTTCCGAGCTTTATTACAGGATGACGGGCGAAGACGGCCGTTTCGATTATGAGGATTATTACCGGAAGACTTACCGGAAAGCCGTCCGCTTGTTGGAAGCCGGTTGCGTGTACAGCGATTTCGGGACGCGCCGCCGCGTTTCTTTCGAGGCGGAAGAGACGGTGGTCCGGGCGATGCGAGACTGTTACCGGAGCCGGGAGTGGAGCGGTAAGTTTGTCGGGACCAGCAATGTCTATCTGGCGATGAAGTACGACCTGATTCCCGTCGGCACGATGGCACACGAGTTTGTCTGTGCCATAGGAGGAATGTACGGTCCCCAGATGGCCAACCATATTGCCATGAACTCGTGGCGCAACACGTTTCGCGGAGCTTTGGGCACATATCTCTACGACAGTTTCGGCTGGGACATCTTCAGCCTGAATTTCTCGGAGGACTTTGCCAACCTGTTCAAAGGTCTTCGCGTGGACAGCGGCGACAACCGCGTGGAACTGCAAAGGATTGTGGAGAAATACCGTTCGTTAGGCATCGACCACCGCACGAAGCAAGTCATATTCAGCAATGCGCTCGACACGGACCGTGCGATAGAAATACAACGTTACGCCCGGGAGTATTGCCAACCTTCTTTCGGGATAGGCACGCACTTCACAAACGACTTCGAGGGCGTGAAGCCCATGAACATCGTCATCAAACTGGTGGCCGTGAAAATCACGGAGTCATGGACTTTCTACAACGATACTTGTAAGTTGAGCGAAGACGACGGCAAGCATACAGGCAAGCCCGAAGTGATTCGCCGTTTCATGGAAGCGTTGAATATGAAAGGATAAAAGGAGTCCGGATGATAAAAACTTCAAAATTTTGTCCGTTCTTTATGGGATTGGTTCTTAAAAAAGATTAACTTTGCATTGGGTTCCCGGTGATTCTTGCTGTGCCGTGATGTCCGGTAGCGACCGGTAGGCCGATCCAAGCAAGGCGACCTGCGCCGATACGAACAGGAACATCTGTCCTTTGCGGCAGAGGGGAATGGGAGTGGACGAGGAGGGAGAGGGGAACCGCTATAAATAAGAAGGCGTTTATCACGCGCTGGTTCTTGATGTTTCGAATCTCGCAAGTTCAGAAGTATAGTCATGAACTATGCAACGGTAGATGCCCATGGGATGTTTTTATAAATATCCCCAAGGGATTGTTTTGTCCGTTTGCCCCTATGGGCGGAAGGAAGAGGCAAATCCTGAGGGGAGATTGTATAAACTCATCGGCGTGGGTTCTGCGTTGCTCGTTCTACTATACTGGGCAATGCGAGAGCCTCGAAGCATGGGACGGGTGACGGATACAGATCTCCCACGCTTTTTTGTTGTAGTATTCCTTATTATGAGTATCATTTAAGTCAACGGAGGGAGGTCGGTTGGCGGTTTGTTGTTTTAAAGAGACTTTATGATGAAACGACTATTATTGGTGACCATGGGGACGGCTTCGTTCCTTCTGTCTTCGGCACAGGTGCCGATAGATGAAGCCCATTTTCCGAATTCTGGTTTACGGAATTATGTCAGGCTTAATTTCGACACCAATGGGGACAAACTTTTGGACGATGAAGAGGTGCGGGCTGTGACACGGATTGATTTGTCGGAATATAGATCCACCATTACTTCGTTGAAAGGCGTGGAACATTTCATTTATTTGCAGGACTTGGAGTTGAAGATGGTCGATGTGGACGAAATGGATGTAAGTGCCAATGCGGATCTTGTACGTTTGAAGATTGGAGGACTTTTTACCTTGGAGAAACTTGATTTGCGTCAAAACAAAAAATTGGAGTATTTCCAATTGAATAACGGTCCTTCCTTGTCGTCTCTATCTTTGGACTGTCCGAAGTTGGAAACCTTGGTACTTCCTTCCCTTTCTTTAGACACATTGGATTTGTCCGCATCTCCGGGACTGATGCATTTGGAGTGCCCGAAATGCGGTTTGACTGCGTTAGACTTGAGACATTGTCCAAAATTAAAGGTGTTGGACTGTTCGGGAAACTCCTTGACAACCTTGGATTTGAGGCATTGTCCGGAATTAAAGGTATTGGACTGCTCGGGAAACTCCTTGATAACCTTAGATTTGAACGAGAAAGCACAGTTGGAGACTTTCAATAGCAGCGGTCAAATGGCCGTCGGTGCGTCACCCGTGGTGGATGGTTGGTTCGATTTGTCCACGCTTTCGGGGTTTGATGCGGAGCGGTCGTATGATTGGGTTGGCGCATATCGCTACGGCAACCGTATCGTTTTCGATCAAACCTTGGTCAAATACAAGTACAAGACTGGAGTTGTTTCCGGATCGGGAAACGAAATCGAGTGTTGCTTGAAATGCAATGCAGAAGACTTACCCGTTTTGCTTGGCAAGTTCGGTAATATCAGTACGGCTTGGTTGTACGATGCTGACGGCGACGGGAAGAAGGAATATTATAGGATAGACAAGGACGGAAAGTTCAAGGCTCGTTACCATTGGCACGCCCCCGGCTGTTATGCACAGGATTTCCTGTTGGATTTGCCTTTCACCTATCTGGACGAAGACCGTGTGATGATGCATCTGAACAATGATGGCATACCTGATTTTGCCAATCGTGCTTTCGCGGATTTCCGCAAGATTGAGATAGCTCTGGGTGGGGCAGACGGCACTTATACGCTGATGGACGGATGCAACTCCGCTTATCCGTTGGACGTGAACCACGACGGATTGCCGGACTTGTTCGCGTTCAACAACACGGATTGGAGCATCCTTTACCAAAATCCTGACGGGACATTTACCCCCACGCGTATCGATACACTCTCGCGCGTGCAGGCCGATTCATTGGTGGCTCGTAAGGCAGAGGAAGCTGACGGAAAATTCGATATCAGCGACTTGCCATCGTTGCGTGACGGGATGTTCATTGGCGGAAGCCCTACGGTAGATGAAAGTTACAAATTCACGCAGGCCATCGATGTGAACCGTGACGGCTATATGGATTTGGTAGGGCCGCGCACGATTTTCTATAACATGGGCGACAACCGTTTCGTGGCCTCTCCACAGCCGGGCGAGCTGACCGTGAAGGACTTGAACGGTGATGGTATTCCCGACTACATCTATAATGATACGGAAGGAAAACGTGTGTACACCCGTACGTACTTGGGCGGTGACCGTTTCGAGGAACAAACGCTGATGAAGGACTTGGACGTGACGAACATCCATTGCTATGACTTCGACAAGGATGGTGACGTGGATATTCTGCTGACGTTCGACTACCTCTCGTCTTCCACTTTTTCGTTTTTGGTTTTTGCGGAAAACACCGGCAAGGGGAAGTTTGCAATTCATGAGTATTCTTTCAAGACGAAGTGGGCGTTCGGGCAGTGCCTCGATTACGACAACGATGGTTATATGGAACTCTTGGCGAGCGTGCAGAATGATGAAGGGAACGACTATGGATGTTCTTCCGTGCACGGGTTGTATTTGTTCCGGTTGGACGACATGAAAAAAGTGGAAGAACCGTCCGTGATGCAAGTGGACGCGACTTTCTTTTATGAACGGGGCAAAGGTCCTGGTACCGATTGGCAAGAAGCGGTTGTGAGCCGTTTGGACGAGAACATCACCGTGGCGGATATAGATAATGACGGACGTTTGGAGTTCTTGGCCGATACGACGAAGAAGGCTGGAGGTTATTGGGCCACCAAAGACTTACCCCTTTTGCAGGGCATCCCGGCCAACGAAGCCCCGCAACGCATGTTCGCCCCGTCGGTAAACCTCGACCGCAAGAACGGCAAACTGAAGATTGCCTGGAAGCCGGGAAAGGACAAGGAGACTTCTACCGTGGATTTGACCTATGCCCTCCGCATCGGCAGTGCGCCCGGTAAGGACGACATCTATTTCTCGGGGGCGAATGCCGACGGCAGCCGCCGCGATTTCCGTCCCGGCAACATGGGGGCAAATCTGGATGCCACGTTGGATGTGAGCCGTTGGAAGCTGGGGACGTATTACATTGCCATACAGACGGTGGACCCGATGGGCAAAGGCTCGGCGTGGTCGGACGAGGTGGTGTACAGGCACGACCTCGTACAGTCAGCGTTCACGGTGTCGGATGATGAGTTGGCAGCGGCAGACACGTTGGTACTGACGGCAGCTTCCCGTGCCGACGGGTTGGACTACGCTTGGGATTTCGACGGAGGAAAAGCCATAAAGGCCTCGGCTGACAGTGCACTGGTATGGCTGACGTTCAGCGTGCCCGGCGAGAAGCATCTCCGCCTGACGGTGACGAATCCGGTGGATGGCACGGAGGATGTACGCGAAAAGGTAGTGACGGTGCAGCGTGTCTCATGGCAGCAGGTTTCCCACGAGGCATTGGGGATGACTTGGCCGGTTTTGTTCTGGGATATGGACGGAGACGGCATATTGGATGTCTTGGACCAAAACGGTTTTTACGTAAATGACGGATACGGAAGGTTTGAAAAACTGGGGACCATATTCAATTCAAACCTTACGGTGGAGTCTCGTGCCGGTATGGGAGGCCAAGCCCCTGTTTTGGACTTTGACATGGATGGGGATGCCGATTTTGCGGTACGGAACAATAAGGGCAACCTGATTCTTCATCGCGGAGGCCGCGACTTTGAGGCCCTCGATGCCAATCCGTTGCTGGTCGAGCACGGCTTTGCGGATTTGGACAATGACGGTTTTCCCGAGCTGGTGGATGCTACGGTCGGGTTTTATGCACCGTCCGAGTTTTATGTCAACAAGGGCGACAACACCAATTTTGAGAAAATGACTTTGGATGACGGAGACGGGAATTGGATACAGATAGAATTTTTATACGATGTCAATCGTGACGGCTTGCTCGACATCTTCTCCACACGTGGCAGGGTAGATGGGAAATGGAAAGATGCCTTTGCCCTGAACAACGGCGGTTGGAATTTCGACGTGCGTTATTCCCCTGAAAGTGAAGGTACAGTGGCTGCTTTCGAAGACATGGACGGCGACGGCGTGCCGGACAAGGTAGTGACTTACGGTAATGACGGAGTAGACAAGGATGTGATAGGCATTTGCTTCGGCAATAAGGATTACACGTTCGGCACTCCGGTCAAATTTGTATTTGAAAGCGCTCACAGTAGCCGTTATACTGTAGAAGTGGTCAAAATAGCCGATTTCGACAACAACGGCTGCCCGGACATCTTGGTGTACTATGATTTCTACGAACAAAACGTGAGCAAGAAGGAATATGCCATACTTTATATGGAGCGCGACCGCTCGGGACGGATAGAAGTGCTGCACAATCAGGAGTTGGGATTTGTGGATGGCATGGCCGACGTGAACCATGACGGTGTTCCTGATTTTTATCATGCCGGGAATGACGGGGTAACGTTGCTCCGCACCGGCATCGAGAACACCGCCCCCGAAGCTCCGGCCCACGTACGAGCCACCCAGGAAGGTCTCGGCATACTGTTGGAATGGGATGACGCCTACGACAAGGAAACCCCGGCCATGCAGATGCGCTACAATGTGAGCGTGAAGAAGAAAGGGGCAGAAGGCGAAGGTGCTTATATCATCTCACCGCTGAACGGCGGAAACGGCAAGGTAGCGGTCATTCCCGGGGCATATTACCAGAAAGCCACGCGCAAGATGATTCCTATCGAGCGGTTCGAGGCCGGACAGGAATATGAGGTGCAGGTACAGGCCATAGACCTCTGGGATGCCCATTCGCCCATGTCGGAGACCTATTCCTTTAAGGTGAGCGAGCAGTTCATTGCCGGACCTACGGTGACGGCACCGCGCAAGGCTGTGGCTTTGACGTATAATGTGCCCGATGCCGCTTTGCAAACCGCCGAGTGGGACTGGGACGGTGGAACGCTTCTCAGTCAGGAAGGGAAACGGTTTGAAGTGGCATGGAACGAGCCGGGGCTGAAAACCGTGACCGTCCGCACGGCAGATGGCGAAACGGCCACCAAGAACGTGATGGTGCGCGACATCGACCTTTCGTTCGACTTCCCCGCCGAAGGACTGGCCGGGACGGAGATTACCTTCACGCTTCCTGAAGCCTTTGCACAGGCTTCCCGCGAGGACATCGACGTGAAGCTGTCGGACGAACGTATCGAGATGCTGCTCCGCGTAGGGAGCCGGGAAGCCAAGGCGGTGTTCCCCGATGCCGGTGATTATTCCTTCCGCTTGTCGGTGCGCGATTCCGTGTGCGGCGTGGTGGAATCGGAAGAGAAGCACATCCGCATCGTGGGCGAAGTGCCTGTGCCCGTTATCCGTTTGGTAGGCATTGATGCGGCTACCGGCAAGAACAAAGTGACGTGGGACATGCCCGGCATGCCGGATTTCGTCACCACCGTGAATATATATAAGGAGAGCGGACGCTACAATGCCTTTGACTGCATTGCGCAGGTGGCTCCAGGGGCGGGAGAGTTCGTAGACACGTCCTCCAATCCCTCTGTCTCGTCCGACCGCTATTGCATCAAGTTGGGCACGACGTTCGGTGTGGAAAGTCCAGCCAGCCGTGTGCACAGCGGTACGCACCTGATGCTGAACAAAGGAGTGAACGGTGCCGTCAACCTGATATGGAACGCCTACGAGGGTGGCATTGTGGACAGTTACCGCGTCTTGCGCGGAACGTCTGCCGACCGTCTGGAACTGTTGGCCGAGGTGTCGGGTGCCCATACGGCCTACACCGACCTGAACGCCGGGGACGGGACGTATTTCTACGCCTTGGAGTATGACGAGACCTATTCCGACGAATGGCAACCGATGACGAGGACATCCAAGGAGAGGTCGTCCGGAAGCGGTCGCTCCAATGTGGTATGCACGGACGGGGCATGGACAGTGGTACCTGCCGAACAGTTGAACGTGCTGGCCATAGAGAAGGAACTCGTGCTGACACCTTCTCAACCCACGTTGCATTTGCAGGCCGAAATCCTGCCGGCCATGGCGGACATCCGTACGGTGAACTGGCAGATTCTGGAAGGCGGCGAACTGGCTTCGCTGACTCAAAACGGCGTGTTGACGGCCCGGGGAAAGGAGAACGGCGAAATCATGGTATGCGCCACGACTGTGGACGGAACAGGCATCGAGGCTCGTGTGACCGTCGTGAAAAAGGATTTCGGCATCCTGCCGCAGTCGGTCACAGTGACCACGGTGGAAGGTACGACGCAGTTGACTCCCCTCACCGGGCGGTTGCACTTGCAGGCATCCGTGCAACCCGCGAATGCCTCCCAACTCGTAGCATGGAGCGTGGTACAGGGAACCGGTCTGGCCACTTTGGATGAAGACGGCATCCTGACCCCGACCGAAACGGGCAACGGAGACATCGTGGTGCGTGCTACCTCTTTGGAGGACACTTCCGTGTACGGCGAGTTGACTCTCCATAAGGAAGGTTTCTCCGGCGATGGAGTAGAGGGAGTGAATGCCGGACAGATGTCGGTGCACCGCGTCGGCGACGACCTGTGGATTGAAGGCCTGCCCGAGGACGGCGAATGCGGTTTAAGCATCGTGGATCCCTCCGGACGCGTGCTTTCCACGGAATACCGGCGCGAGGGACGTTCGGGCAGAATCTCTTTGGCGCGTCTGGCTTCCGGCACCTATCTGCTTCAGGTTGTTACCGGTGAAGGCAAACAAGCGTTCCGTTTCTTCAAGTAGGCCGGAACGTACATCATAAGGAAACGTCCCGGGCATTCGGTTGTGGCTGTAATGTCCGGGGCGTTTGGTGTTTTTCAGAGTCCAAGAAGGTGGGTTTGTAAATATAGTGTACTTCTAAAAAGGTTGGCTTTCATCGGCGGATTTTTCTGCGCCAAATGATTTTTCAATCTCAGGCAAGCGATTTTTCGTTCTGCGCCAAATGATTTTCGTTTCTCTTGAAGGTGAAAAAACGATAAGATGAATACGTGGAAATGAAGTGTTGAAGGTGGAACGCCAGCTTTGGAAATACTGATTTATTTTATTGTTTTATAGAAGTTTATGCAGCGTTAGGATAAAACGGGCTGTTCTTTTCTTCCGAAAGGAAAGGTGGTACATCACGTTTGCAAAGTTCGAAAAACGGGATGCGCAGGATGTCATGTTTATCGAAAAAATGCCATAATGGCATTTTTCTTTTGGCCGGATGAAAAATAAGTCCTACCTTTGCAGCCGAAATAATATTCGTAATGTTTTGTAATCCTCATCGGAGGGCAACAATGAAATGCCGGATAAGATGACTGGGTAAAACCAATCAACTTATCCGGCATTTTATGTGTGGTAAAATAAAAAAGACGTAGAAATGAAAGAATTGGATTTGACACAAGGGAGCGTGCCGAAGGTTCTGCTACATTTTGCAGTCCCGTTTTTATTGGCCAATGTGCTTCAGGCACTCTATGGAGGAGCCGACTTGTTTGTGGTGGGGCAGTATGACGATGCTGCGAGTGTGGCCGCCGTGGCCATCGGAAGTCAGGTGATGCAGACTGTGACGGGCGTCATCCTCGGGCTTACTACGGGGACGACCGTGTTGATTGCTATCGCCACGGGAGCGAAAGATTACCGGAAAACGGCGTCCATTATTGGAACCTCCATCGGGCTGTTTGCCGCAGTCGGTGCGGTACTGACCTTTCTGATGGTGGCTTTTCATAGCCGGACGGTGCAGTTGATGCACACTCCGCCCGAGGCGTTGGCCGATACGGAAGCCTATCTGTGGATTTGTTCGTTGGGCATTCCTTTTATTATAGGGTATAATGTCGTGTGCGGTATTTTACGCGGACTGGGAGATTCGCGCACGCCGCTCTATTTCGTGGCGTTGGCTTGTGCGTTGAACATCGTGCTGGATTTCATACTGGTGGGTGGCTGCCATCTGCGGGCGGCGGGAGCGGCCATAGCCACGGTCGCTTCGCAAGGGGTAAGCTTTGCTACGGCCTTGTGGTATCTGTACCGAAAAGGTTTCCATTTTGAGTTTACGCGTCGCGATATCCGTCTGGACGGACAGCTTTGCAGGCGCGTGCTGCTGCTGGGAGCACCTATCGCGTTGCAGGATTTGTTGGTCAATTTTTCCTTTTTGCTGATTACGGTCATTGTCAACGGTATGGGTGTGGTGGCTTCGGCGGCTTTGGGAGTCGTAGAGAAGCTGATAGTCTTTGCCATGTTGCCGCCGATGGCCATATCGTCGGCCGTGGCGGCCATGACGGCACAAAACTACGGTGCCGGGCTGCGTGTGCGTATGAACCGTTGCCTGTATGCAGGCATCGGCATGGCATTGGTCTTCGGCGTTTCGGTGTGCCTCTATTCACAATTCCTGCCGGACACGCTGACGGGCATCTTCACCCGCGACAGCGAGGTGGTACAGATGGCTTCCGGCTATCTGCGGGGATACAGCATAGATTGCATCATGGTGAGTTTCGTGTTCTGCATCAATGCCTATTTCAGCGGGCAGGGCAATTCCGTGTTCCCCATGGTACACAGCGTGATTTCCACCTTCCTCTTCCGCATACCTTTGTCTTACAGCTTCAGTCTGGTGAGTTCTTCTTCTTTGTTTCTCATGGGGTTTGCTCCTCCGTTGTCCACTTTGGTTTCGCTGATGATATGTATCGGGTATATGAGATACAAGAGAAAAAAGGAAATTATTCCGGTTTATGCGTAAGAAAGCTGTTAAAAACAGATGAGGGGAAAACGTATTTCCCATAAAATATCTAATTTTGCAGCGTAAATAAAAAATGTAAGTATGAATTTGTCTGAACTGATACAGAAACGGCAAAGTGACCGGAAATACGAGTCGCGCCCTGTCAGCCGTGAAATGGTGATGAAATGTCTGGAAGCTGCACGGCTTGCTCCTTCGGCTTGTAATTCACAACCGTGGAAATTTGTTGTCGTGGACGATGTGGCGTTGTTGCCGCAAATGGGAGCGGCGGCTGCCGGGATGGGGATGAACGGGTTTGCCCGTGAGGTGCCCGTCATCGTAGCTGTGGTGCTGGAGAAAATGAACTTGACGGCCCGTATCGGTAGTGTCATCAAAGACAAGGAATACTCTTTGCTCGACGTAGGCATCGCCGTGGAGCATTTTTGTTTGCAGGCGGCCGAGTTGGGTTTGGGGACTTGTATCATGGGCTGGTTCGACGAAAAGAAAGTGAAAAAGTTGCTCGGCATCAAAGGAAAGCGCGTACCTCTGCTCATCTCGTTGGGCTATCCGGCGGGGGAGACCCGCAAGAAAGCGCGCAAGTCGTTGGAGGAGATGAGTAGTTGGAACCAATATTAATACGGGAATCATGGATAATAAAAAAGTGAAAGGCTATGCCTATGGTGTCATAGCGTCGGTAAGTTACGGGCTGAATCCGTTGTTCGCCCTTCCGCTTTATGCTTCGGGCATCAGGGTGGATTCCGTGTTGTTCTACCGTTATGTGTTTGCCTTGCTGTTCCTGGCCGTGATGATGAAGATGAGCGGACAGTCGTTTGCCCTGAAACGGAATGAGATACTTCCGGTGGCGGTCATGGGATTGCTGTTCTCCTTCTCATCGTTGTTCCTGTTCCAGAGTTTCAACTACATGGATGCAGGCATCGCTTCTACCATTTTGTTCATGTATCCCGTGCTGGTGGCGGTGATTATGGCCGTGTTCTTCAAAGAAAGGTTGAGCGTGGTGAAAATAGCATCCATTGCCACGGCTTTTGTAGGTATTTCCATGCTTTATAAAGGCGAAGGCGGTGCCACGCTGAGCATGACGGGCGTGTGTCTGGTGCTGATGTCCTCGTTGACCTACGCGCTGTATATGGTGGGCGTGAACCGTTCTTCCTTAAAAGAGATGCCGGGATTGAAACTCACGTTTTATGCCATTTTGTTCGGTTCGTTGGTCTATATCGTCCGTCTGCGCGGAGGGATGGATTTGCAGTGGCTTACGGAAGGAACGCAATGGATGAATGCGTTGGGACTGGCTTTGTTCCCGTCCCTGATATCCATGGTGACCATTGCGAAAGCCATCCGGAACATCGGTGCCACGCCGGCTGCCATTCTCGGGGCGTTGGAGCCGCTTACGGCATTGTTCGTAGGTGTCATGGTGTTCCACGAGAGGCTTACGGGCGGTAATGTGGTCGGCATCTTGCTGATTCTTTTTGCTGTGACGCTGATTGTAGTCGGGCCGCGCGGATGGTTGTGGTTCAAGGCCGTGTGGCATAAGCGGACGGTTGGATAAAGTTCTTGTCGGCTTGTATGGAAAACAGCAAAGGGACTGTCCCGGGATTGGCCGGTGACAGTCCCTTTGCTGTCTGGGGGAGGAGGTTAACGCTTTTGTATGTCTTTGCCTGAAGCGGATACTTGCGCGGGATTCCCCGAATAGGCGATGCTCCCTCCGCCGCTTGTGTGGGCATTCAGCGATTCCGAGGCGTGGCACGAAATGTCTCCTGCCGAAGAGGCGTTGGCATCCACATGCCGGGCTTCCATATTGCCGGCATCGATGTCGCCGCTGCTCGAGGCTGTATATTGGGCTTGTTCACATTTACCCTGCAGACGGAGGTCTCCGCTGGAGGTGGCTGTGGCTATCAAATGCGTGCACTCCAACCCTTTGATGTGCAAATCCCCGCTACTGTTGCATTGCAAGTCGGCCTGTTGGCATTTTGAACCACCGAAATAGATGTCGCCGCTGCTGTTGGAGGCCGCAGTGAGGAGGCCGCAGGAAACGGACTTGCCTGATATGTCACCGCTGCTGTTGGATGTGGCATGCAGGTCTTTGCAACTGATGTCTTGGCACGAGATGTCACCGCTGCTGCCTGCCGTGAGACGGAGGTCGCCCTTTACGTGCAGGCCGTCCTTTACGAAAATGTCCCCGGAACTGGAGGCAGACAAGCTGCCGACCGGGCGTGCCTTGACATGTACTTCCTTTATCCCTTTGGTTTTTGTGGGGTCTTTGGGCTTTTTCATGCCTACGACCAATGTCCCGTGGGCATCCACTTGTACACTGATGTAAGGCAGGACGGCCTTGCTCGCACGGATTTCCACGGACGTTTCATCCTCAGATGGGATATAAACCACATCGACAGACGACGTGGCTGATATGGCGTTGAAGTCGCCGACGGTCACTTTCTGGGTCTGTATGTCTTTGGGGCTTGCCCCGGTTTCCCCGTCACAAAGGGATTGGGCAGGGCTCTTTGTGCAGCTACAGTAGGCAATGGCTGAGACGAGAAGAAGAAAAATCTGTTTTTTCATACTTTTTATTTTATAGGATTAATGTGGTCTCTTCCCGAGGGTGTCTTGCAAACGATGCGCGGACGTCCTTTGTAGGATATGCTGCCCGTGCCGTTCACCTCCCCCTCTATCTTGCGGGTGGCATGGCAACTGACCGTCCCTTCGCCGGTCACCGTGGCTGTGGCATCCATGGCTTGCAGCCCTTCGGCTTCGATGCTTCCGCGCGACGCATTGGCCAGTGCGGCCTTTGTGCAACTGCCCATGAGGGTGACGGTTCCGGAGGAAGAGGATTGTGCCGCAACGTCGGTAGCCGTTATTTCCTTGGCGTTGATGCTGCTTCCCCCTTCGGCTTGCGCATTCAGGAGGCGGCAAGTGATACCGCCGGTCAGGTCGATGGAAGCATTTGCTTTTGCATGTAGTGTCATGTCGCGGCACGTGAACTGCTGGTCGGCATGGAAAATTTTGTCGGACGTGGCGGAAATGTACAGATCCCGGCAAGTGATGGGGCCGCATATTACCGGACCATCGGCTGTGACGCGAACGTCGCCGTCACTATATGCCCCGTCTTTCAGGATAAGCGTGCCGGTTCCTTTATTGTGGAACGTGTCCATGGGAGGAGCTTTCAGTTCGATGCTGAACGGGGTATCCGAAGAGATGTCGGCGAAATGTTTCATGTTGACAAGGAGTGTTCCATTCTTGTTGACGTAGACTTCCAAAAATGGCAATACGTTCTCCGGCGCATTGAGTTCTATGTCTTTTTCACCGGGAGTGGGGGTATAGATGATGTCGAGGGAAGCCGACGTGACAAGAGTGTTCAGACTGTCCACCGAAATTTTCCGGCTATCGTAATTCTTTCCTGCCGTGAGTGCCACGGTCTTGACATCCCTGACCTCTGTCACCTCGTACACACCGGCGTATCCGGCGGCAAAACCCTCGTAGCTTTTTCCCATATTCCGGATTTGCAGTTCGGCATAGGCCGGGTAGCCGTTCCGGGTTCCTTGGGTGGCGTTGTCGTAAGTGGGCAGGAGTTTTTCGGTCAGGTCCTTGACCCAATATACCATTGTGTCACCGCAAGAGGTGAAAGTGCGTACTTCGTGTCCTATGACCAATTCTCCCCGGACTGTTTGTAGGGGAATATCCGTGAGGACGATGCTTTCCGGATCGAAGAGAGGCTGCTCTTGTCCTATTTCCATGAAGATGGCTTTGTCCGGATGGCTGTCGTGGATTTCAAAATACCTCCGTCCGCTGTTGCCCACGCCCCAACCGTTACAAGTAGAGGGGATAGCCTCTTTCGCTTCCATGGCGGCTTCGAACCGGTCGGCATAGTCGCCGGTGGGTACGAGGACGTAACGGGTCACTCCCTTGCGTTCGCAATCTTCTTCCTTGAACTTGCAGGTTTCTTCGCTGTTCCATCCCGGGCTTTCTTCCAATTGGTCCAGTACGTCGTCGATGTCGCCGTCTTCGATATGGAAGATTTTGATGACGGGACGGCCGTCGGAGCGGGAGCGGCCTGTGTGTTTGACGACTGCCCCTTCGAGCATCCCGTCCGTGACGACACAAGTCTGGCTGTCGCGTTGTGCCCAGAATTGCAGTCCCGCGCCGGATACGATTTCCCATTTGAATCCTTGGCGCGCTTTTTGCGTCGGCTGTTCCGGGAAGACGGGATACTTGCCGTCGCGGTCGCCAAAACAGGCTGTGAGTAGGATAAGATAGAGTCCTGCGGTAATTTTAAACAAAGAGCTTTTCATTGGGTGTAGGGTTGAGGTTTATAAATAAACAAGGAGTATTCTTGCCGGAACCGGATGGTCCGGAAAGAAATACTCCATGTCGTATGGTTATCGGATGAACAACAGTTCGCGGTATTTCGGAAGCGGCCACATCTCGTCGTCTACGATGAGTTCGAGTTTGTCTACGTGGTAGCGTATACTTTCCAACATGGGAGCCACCGTGTCGTGGTAGGCAATGGCTTTCTCGCGTACGTTTTCAATGCGGTTGGCCACCTTCCGGTTTTCCACCAGCCGGTCTGCATTTTCGGCAATGAAACTCGTGTGTTCCGAAATCTTTTCTATCAGTTCCAGGTTCTTGGCATTCAGTCTGGCCGCAGTCTCGGCAGGGAAAACCTCCTGTACTTTGTGCACGTTGTCTATCAAGGCACTTTGGTAGCGTGTGGCCACGGGAATGATGTGGTTCATGCACATGTCGCCGAAGATGCGTGCCTCCACTTGTACCTTTTTGGTATAGGTTTCCCATTTGATTTCGTTGCGTGCCTCGATTTCATTGCGTGTGAATACATGGGTCGTCTCGAACATTTTCACGCTGCTTTCGTCCAAATAACGGTCGAAGATAAGGGGACAACTGCGTTCCGTATCCAGTCCACGGCGTCGGGCTTCTTCCTGCCATTCTTCGGAATAGCCGTTACCGTCGAAATGGATGGGCTTGCACGTCTTGATGTCCTCGCGTACCACTTGCAGGATGGCTTTGGTCTTGTCTACGCCGTTTGCAATCAAAGCGTCCACTCGCGTCTTGAAGTCGATAAGGGCTTCGGCCATAGCCGCGTTCAGGGCTATCATGGCGGCGGCGCAGTTGGCTTGTGAACCGATGGCGCGGAACTCGAATCGGTTGCCTGTGAAAGCGAAGGGAGACGTACGGTTGCGGTCGGTGTTGTCGAGCAGGATGTCGGGAATTTTACCGATGTCGAGCT
>ENA-ORUG01001262-ORUG01001262.1-human-gut-metagenome-genome-assembly--contig:-NODE-1262-length-23417-cov-3.730802_pt1 | contig 23417 bp, 26 predicted proteins | sample MGYA00242079_ERZ509207 | MGnify/ENA primary metagenome ERZ509207 (study PRJEB26280, sample SAMEA2338780) | human gut metagenome | biome: human gut; feature: human-associated habitat; material: faeces...
GGCTATCAGGGACCTGTTTTATTTACAGATGAGATCCCACAGCTGGAAGAGCGTGATGTGGAACTTAAGAAGCCAGAGCTTCATGATCTGTTTATTTTACTGTACACTTCCGGCTCCACCGGCGTGCCGAAAGGCTGTATGCTGGAATATGGAAATATCACTGCATTCTGCCACTGGTACAAAAAGTATTACCAGGTAGATCACAGCTCCAAAATAGCCTGCAATTTCCAGGGCATTAAAATGGTCTTCCCGAACCTTCATAACCTTATAAAGCTCCTGCATTCCGATCAGAGAGATCCCAAGCAGTGTAAAAAACAGCACATAACCTCCACTGATAATAGTCAGAAGCGCAACTGCGACCAGCACAATACCGCTTAAAAGACGTGTTTTAAACATCTTACTCCTCCTTTACGCCGCCATATCTGCGTTCTCTGTGATTGTACTTGTCAATGGCTCTTTCAAATTCCTGTTTATTGAAATCCGGCCACGGCACATCGGTAAAATAAAACTCCGTATATGCCAGCTGCCACAACAGGAAATTGGAAATCCTCTGTTCATTGCAGGTTCGGATCAGCAGATCCGGATCCGGAATTCCAGCAGTATCCAGGTATCCTTCCAGAGTATCTGCCGTGATCCCTGCAGGATCCACTTCTCCACTCTGTACTTTTGCGGACAGTTTTTTCACTGCACGGACGATCTCATCCCTGCCTCCGTAATTAATGGCAATCTGGAAATGCAGGCCATCGTTGTTCTTTGTGGCCTCTTCCAGTTCCGCGATCCGCGTCCGGATATCCTCATCCAGTCTGGTCTTGTCACCCAGGACTCTGACACACATACGGTTCTTCTCCGCTGTCTTCAGACAGGTCTTCATATAATTGCGGAGCAGCTTCATCAGCGCGTCCACTTCATCCTGCGGGCGGTTCCAGTTCTCTGTAGAAAAAGCATATACTGTCAGATACTGGATTCCCATACGGTACGCCTCTTCACAGATCACTTCCACCGTCTTGGCTCCCTGCATATGCCCGTAATTGCGGGGCATTCCTTTTGCTTTGGCCCAACGGCCGTTGCCGTCCAGAATAATTGCTACATGATTCGGAATTTTCAGATTCTCTTCCATAGTTTTAAACCTTCTTAAACCGTCATGATTTCCTTGGACTTGCTGTCAATCAGAGCATCAATGTCCTTTACATACTTGTCGGTAAGCTTCTGCAGATCATCTTCCAGACCCTTGATCTCATCTTCGGATACTTCTGTCTTTGCCAGCTTCTTGAAGGCATCGTTGCCGTCTCTTCTGATATTACGGATAGCTACTTTGCCTTCCTCACCCTTCTTCTTTACTTCTTTTACCAGATCTTTTCTGCGTTCCTCGGTAAGCTCCGGGAATACCAGGCGGATCACACTGCCGTCGTTGGAAGGGTTGATACCGATATCGGAAGTCATGATTGCTTTCTCGATCTCTTTGATCAGAGACTTCTCCCAGGGAGCGATCTGGATGATACGTGCCTCGGGAACGGTTACATTACCCACCTGCTGAATAGGGGTAGGCGTTCCATAGTAGTCAACTCTCAGTTTGTCTAATACATGAGGGTTCGCACGTCCCGCACGGATAGCAGCAAAATCTGCCTCCAGAAACTCATAAGCCTTCTGCATCTTGTCACTATATACCTGTACTCTTGCGTCCATTGTTTTCCTCTCTTCTGCGCTCTGCGCCTTTCCATTTTTATTTTCTGAAATTATACGGTTACCTTGGTTCCGTTGAACTTGCCCTTCAAGGTATTCACAATGCTGTTCTCTTCATTCAGGCCGAATACCCACATGGGCATCTTGTTGTCTCTGGCCAGAATGGAAGCGGTCATATCCACTACCTGAAGATTCTTGGCAATTACTTCATCAATAGATACTTCATCATATTTCTTCGCTGTAGGATCTTTGGCGGGATCTGCATTGTAGACACCGTCGATTGCCTTAGCCAGCAGAATGACATCTGCCTCTACCTCAATGGCACGAAGAACAACGCCGGTATCGGTGGAGAAATAAGGGTGTCCCGTACCACCTGCGAAGAACACTACCATACCTTTGGCAAAATATTTATTTGCTCTGTCCTTGGAAAACAGCTTGGTAAAGGATCCGCACTCAAAAGGTGTCAGGATATTGGTCATCATGCCTACGGAACGGAAAATCTCGGAGACATAAATACAGTTCATGATCGTAGCCAGCATTCCGATCTGGTCTGCCTTGGTACGGTCAATGTTCTCACTGGAACGTCCTCTCCAGAAATTGCCACCACCGATAACGATACCTACCTGAATACCGTCATCTACCAGTTCCTTTACCTGTAATGCTACCTTTCTGACGGTCTCCTCGTCAAAACCGGTCTTCTTCTCTCCTGCCAGTGCTTCTCCACTAAGCTTCAGTAATATTCTCTTCATGGTCATATGCTCCTTATTTTACTTTCTTTTTCTCGGGCTTGTAATCATCGAAGAAGGAAGTCGGGCTGACATCCGCATAGCACTGAGAGCACATACCTTCGATTACGGCACCGTTGTTGATCTGTACGGACTTGGACTTGATGTTGCCCATTACGATGGCGGAAGAATCCAGCACTACAGGTCCCTGTACATCAATATCGCCCTTTACCGCACCTGCAATAGCTGCGCTGATGGCAGTGATGTTGCCGATGACTACAGAACTTGCACCGATTTTTACAGAACCTTCGCTGACGATCTCACCGTTGATCTTGGCTCCCTCTGCAAAGATCTCGGCAGCCTTGGAATTTCCATTGATATATCCGGTAATATTCAGTTTGCCCAGAATATCAATATTTCCGTTGATCGTACCTACCAGATCCATAGATCCTTCAGAACTTACATCTCCGGTGATAACCATACCTGCGGTGATAACTGCTGTTTCATCTGATGCGATTTTTGCGTCCATTCTCTTCTCTGCTCCTTTGCTATTCTCTGTATTCTCCTGCTTCAGAACACTGTCCACAGTCATATCGTTCTGAAGTATACTGTCCAGATCCAGTTCCGGTACGGCCTCTCCTATGGGAGCTTCCTCTATCCGGGATTCTTCTGCCGTTGTTTCCTCTTCCGGCTGTTCTTCTTTTTCCTGGGGAATTTCAATAGAATCCAGGTTCTTCAACATTTCTTCCAATGCTGCATTGTCATTTGGTGTTTCTTCCGTCTGCGGCTCCATCGGAGTCTCTTCCGTTGTCTCCTGCGTATTTTCCACCGGCTGCTCCTTCGTCTCTTCCACGGCTGCCTGATCCAGCTCTTCCACGGCTGCCTGATCCAGCTCTTCCTCCGGCATCAGTTCATTGACCGCCTGGGACAGATCTTCCTTCAAGTCTGAGAAAAATCCCATGATTATGTACCTCCATTTGTTTCTTGTTATTTATCAGCGGTTTTCGCGTTCTGCGAACGATCAAAACCGCAACAGGCATTCTCTTCTTACAGGTATTCCTACTCTATATGATGAATCGGCCTGGTATTTTCCGTAATCGGCAGGATCACTGTATCCGGCCGGGCCAGAATATTCTCTATGATATCCGGCAAAGCTTCCACTGTAGTCGGCTTCTCCGCGGAATCATGCAACAGTATGATAGACGTGTCTCTGGTATCGATATCCTTGGTACAGTTTTCCAGTAATGTATCCGTGGATAACTTCATGCTTCCGCCGTCTCCGGAGGACACATTCCAGTCGTAGTATTCCACTCCCTGACTGTCCAGATAATCGATAAAATCATGCATATCGATCTCGCTGATCGTATTGGAGCTTCCACCCGGGAACCGGTAACAGACACTCTCCACTCCGGTGGCCTGATAGATGGAGTCCCTGATCCGGGCAAAATCCTGTGTAAAACTGTCCATTGATTCGTACAATTCCTTATATTTATGACTGTATGAATGCATTCCCAGCGTATGTCCTTCGTCAACGATCCTTTGCAGCGCCTCTTCTGCATTGGTTCCTTCTTTTCCCACCACAAAAAATGTGGCTTTGACATTGTAGCTGTCTAAAATATCCAGGATGTCATTCGTATAAATACTGGGGCCATCGTCGAACGTCAGATACACCTTGTGAATTTCTTCCTGCCCGAAGCTTTCCTCCGCCACCGGCTCTGAAGCTTCTGCGCCGGGACTGTCCTCCTGTATCTGAGGTGTCTGTACCGGTGTACTCTTCTGCTCCTGCAACTGCTGCAGCAGCGTCTGTAACTCCTGATTCCGGATATCCAGTTCATCCAGTCTCTGCTCCAGTGTCTTCAAAGTTCCGTCAATCGTATGCAGCCTGCAGATCAGATACACACAGCACAGGAGCGGAATCACGATTCCCGCCGCCACGATACCTATGATCATCTTCTTCAACCGCTGCACTCTTTTTCGCCGGGCTTCCGGCAATGTCTGTTGCAGTTCTTTTGCCATGAATCTGTTAACGTCTCTCTTCCTATTTCGAAAATCTCAGCCTCCATCAGACAAGACTTCTGTAACAGTATAGCATATTCCACTTTTTTGGGAAAGAGATTTATGTAAAATGTTATTTTGTAACGCAGAAAGCCGCAGGAGATATTGCTATCTCTGCGGCTTCCTGCGTTATAATTTCATTCCCCTGTTTGTATTCCCCGTATGCCTGGGTTCCCTACCCAATTTCCTGCATTCTTCGTTCCGGATAATGTCCCATAATGAAATTATGGAAAAAGAGTTCCGGAAGATGGTGACTCCGAAAGCGATACCAGATATCCTCCGGTACATTATCAAACTGCCAGATCTGTCCGTTGTTTGCAAATTCGATTTCCAACATTTGCTGCTGGGCATCGTACCCGGCAGACTTGATCATGGGATTTGCCCACATTATTCGCTTCATCTTTTGTTCTCTCTTTCTCATTCTGCTTGTTGTCACCCCTGACATAAATGTCCATTCGCTGTAAGGCGTTCAGCTGTATCTTTTTCCTGAAAGATTTCCCCTTATACTTTCACGTGAAGATTTTTGTCCCACCCACTGTGACAATTGCAGTATATTTTATTTTTCCCTTCGTTTTCCCTTATGCAGGTTTTAGCATACTTTCTGAATACATTGTTGTATCCCCACCCCTAGTGGTTCCTGCTGCAAGTAATATGTACTTTGTATTTCTGCAGTTCATACATTATTAAGTTTTTTCGTAAGTGTAGCAAGGGTTTATTGTGTGTTGTTTGTTACTTGATAGTTCTAATTGTTATAGTACGAATTTGAAGGCACCGGTGTCGTTTTCTACTTCTTCATAAACGTCGTAGTTGGCGTAATGGACACATGTGACACGGTAGGTTTTTCCATTGACGGCATCGGGATAAGTAAGATCTGCTCCGAACATATCTTCATTGTAGCTTTCTGCTCCTTCAGAGGTAAATACCGTCTTCCATCCATACCACATTTTCTGTTGAACTTTAATATCCTTTACACCAATTACCGACGAAATATCTACACTCGAAGTCGTAAACGTCATTTCTAAGCCTTCTAACGTGAATGCTAAAATAATTTCACAATCAAACATCGTAGTTAATGGCTGCGCTCCATAATCATTACTAAAGCCTTCACTTTCCACTACTACACTTGTAGTTGCTTCATTATAATCTGCAATTTCCTGAGCTTTTGCTTTTATGTTTAATGTTCCTATCGCAAAAACCATTGTCATAAAAGCGGCAATTGCTCTAATACTCCCTTTCTTTACTCTAGCTTTTTTCAAATAATTTTCTCCTTTCAATTGTATGAACATTCGCTACACTTTTAAGGGTTTTATTAGCCTTTCTCTAACCCCTCTATATACTTCATGTTCATAAAATCAAATTTCTTACATTTTTATACAAATTTTTTTAAAGGAGTTGATTGCATTAGTAACTTCTACTGCCACGCTTCAGAAAAAAAATTGCACGACTAACTTCTGCTTTGCCCTGTTTCTCGCCATTTTCAGGTTGTTTTTCATCCCTTTCTGACCTATAATAATTAAAAATGAATGGATTTTAGGGTACACTAAAGGAAGCCTCCAAAAGTCTTTTGCACGAGTAACTTCTGGTTGCCATCAACTGTTTATTCTTTTCTGTATCCTCCTGCCTGTTTTATTTATTTCAATAGTTCAGGCTTCAGACAGATTTCATCGGGTGGGATGATCTCCAGTCCAAGCTTTTCCATTGCATTTTTGTCAAATGACTTCAGGGCCTTCTTCATGGGTGTCGAACCATGAAGTTTAGGCCTTGTTGTATTATTGATGTGATTTACCATACGTAACACCTGCTCCTGGTTCAATCCATCAAACGAATTTCCCTTTGGCAGTACATATTTTATGTACTCATGATTCTTTTCCAGTTCTCCCTTTTGCTCAGAATGTCTCGATTCACAATAAAACACTCTGGTACGCTTCTTTCCGTCATGTCCTTTTTCAAACAACTCCGGATCTGCAAACTCACATCCATTATCTGTCAGTATTACAGGAAACAGTTCCCGAAACATTTCACTTCCCAACGTCTCTTCCAACCAGTCAAAAGCAGCTACGGTATTCTTCATTTCTTTGGTTTCAATCAGAAATGCCAGCATCAGATTGTTTTCCGGCCATAACAGCGTATGAAGTAATTTTCCGCCTTTATTTCCTTCCACTGTGTCCATCTGTACCACTCGTATGCCTTCGTTTTTCGCAATAAAGTCAAGATAGTCTGAATAATGATGTCCTTCTTTTTTACGATAGCTGATTTTTGGAGTTGGAACGCTTCTCACTCTTTTTCGATATCTTACCGTTCTCCGTATATCCAGATTTCTTGCGGTCAGATAGCCGGCGCTGATATACTTATAAAGCGTTCGTTCCCCTCAGGGAATCTCTTCTGCATGATGCGCCAGGATATGTGCCAGGGGCTGTCCTTTCCTGATCAGCGGGCTCACAAGACTGTCCAATGCTGCCAGTTCATCTCTGGTCATGTCTATTCCCTGTCTGGATTTCCTAAGCGTTTCACAGTACTCCTTATGGGCATAATCAGCGTTATACAGGTACTTATCAAACAGACAGCTGATGGACTTGGGGCAGTTATTGCACACATAAGGCGCCTTGTGTTCTATTGGGCATGGTGCATCCACAAAGTCAGGACACAGCTTATTACAGCTGATACACTCCCGGCATGGAATTCTGCACTTATGTCCCTTCTTCTTTTTACACACATCCCAACGCCTGCAGCTATTTCGGTATTTACACCGGTTGGGACTTGCATGAAGTATGCCATCCCTGTTTCGCAACTTATGATAACGATGCCTGCGTATTTCCTTGGAAACCGTATCAGGTGAACAGCCTATAATGTATGCAATCTCTTTAAAGGTACGATGTTCTTTCAGTCCCTTCTGAATTTCATGCCTGTCATCCCAAGTTAAATGTGTCCCCTTTTTCCTTTCTTCTTTCGGCATAGGACCTCCTTCTGCAGGAGGATACCTATTCAGTATACCACTGCATGACTAACTTATGGTTTCTATACCCAAATCAGATTTTTAAAATTCATTCAACGATTTTTTTAAAGGGATTTTTTTAAAGTTAATAAATCGAATTTTCACATATTTATGAAAAAAGAAGCACGGAATTAAACTTCCATGCTCCTCTTTATCTATTTATTATCACAATTATTTACAATAGTATTTTTATATTCTATCACAATATCTTGTAACTTCTTTTCTTCTACTCGTCCCGTAACAACATACTTTTCTTCTCCATAATAGAAATACATCAAATATGTATTTTGTCCCCATAGTTCCTCTTTTGAATAAACATCAAAAATTATTTCTTCATCCTCAAATTCCCTTTCAAAACTAAATCCCGGAAATTTTTCTCTAACCCTTAAGATTTCCTGTGGATATCTTTTTATTTGGAATCTAATAACACTTTCTTTGTTATTTAGGAAAATAGATATGTTATCATCATGCTTATCCTTTCTTACTTGAACATAGTCAAACGTATATTCTGAAATCGTTTCAAGTTTAAATGTTTCATATACGTACTCTCTATATTCTTCTGGAATCTCATCTATATTATAATATCTCATCACCGAGGATTTTTCTGAATCTCCACTATTTCCTTCCGGCGCCGTAATCATAGTAGTTCCTTCCTCATTCTTATCCATCCACCAGAAGAAACCTCCATGCTTCTCCGCATTGGCAACTACCTGCCAGGAACCGCCAAGTATCATTACGACAAGCAGCGCTACTGTCACCACTACAAATCTGCGTCTGTGAAAGTACCAGAGCACTTTATAAAGCTTACCCTCCCTGGGCTTGTCCTCCTCTTTCTCTGCAACAGGTTCACTTTTGTCCTTCTCTTCTTCGGTGCCAAGCAATAGGCGCTCCTCTTCTTCCCTTTCCTCACAATGTTTCCAGAAATCATCCAATGCCTCTTCCACAGGCAATTCATCTTCTATATTGTCTTCCTCTGTTTTCAGGTTATCCAGCAGTTTCATTAATGTCTGTACTTCATCCGCATCAAACTCTTCATCTGATGCTTCCATAATGTACCAGTCCAACCGCTTGGTAAGCTCCTGAATCAGGCTTTCGTTATCCTGCTTCTTCATTTTAATTCCAATTCCTTTCCCTTCTGCATATCCTTATCTGGTGTAATATTGATCCCTCGTTAAGTACATGATTCTTTTTTGTCAATTCTTACAGATTTTTTGTATTTTTTGTCGATACCGGACTCGTCGGGTATGTTTTGGGCTATCTTGCTTCTCAATCTGCTGATCCTGACACTCATATTGTTCTCGGATATTTTCTCAAGTTGTGCCAGCTCAGAAATTGAATACCCGTGAAGAAAATATTTGTAAAATCTGTTCTTCTCCTCTTCCGTCAGGCCTTTCGTTATTATGAGATCAAGTTCTGATTTTCCGTAACCGTCTTCCGTGAATGTATATTCGTCGGCATCCAGGTCGACTTCACATTCTATCTTCTTCAATGACTTATTCAGTTCACGTATTTTATTCTTGGCAGTATTGATCAGCCATCCCATTGGATTGGAATGTTCACAGAGAATATCCCACTTTTTATACGCAACATAATACGTTTCTTGCAGGACATCCTTTGCCAGTTCCTTGTCTGCCACCCTGTAGCGGATAAACTTGTATATTTCCGCCTGTGTCCTACGGTACATCTCATCAAATTCTTGATGGTCTCCTGTTGTCTCTTCTTTCTGCATGTGCACCTACCATCGCCTCATATAGAGGTTTTATCTTTCTAAAATATTTACTCTATAATTTAACATTTATCCCCGTACTAAATATAGATGATTTTACTATAAAGTAAAAATTTGTTTTACATCTGCTTATATTTTACTTTTCGTAGATTTTGTGTCAATTTTTTCTCATCGACAAATACTGTTAAAATTTGCAATTTTTGTTGTTGACAAACGGTATCTCTTTTGTTAGAATGAATCACGGTGATTGCGTTAGCCGTCACGTGATGCTGCTGTGGCTCAGTCGGTAGAGCGTCGCATTGGTAGTGCGGAGGTCACGGGTCCGATTCCCGTCAGCAGCTCTCATATAAGAAGCGGAAACATTGATTTTACAGTGTTTCCGCTTTTTGTTTTTCACAAACGCTGTAGATTTTCTTACTGCAAATCTCATCTCTGTCACAAAATTATAAATCCTCCAATAATACATGTGCCGGTATCTCCAGCACTTCAGCAATATCAAATATTACCTCCAAAGAAAACGGCTAGTCACAATTCGGTGCCTCGATCTTGGTGAGATAGCTGATACTAATACTTACTCTGTCCGCCAACTGCTCCTGTGTAAGTCCTCGTTGTTTTCGATATTTTTTAATCGCCTGTCCTATAATTTTATATTGTTCCGAATGTTTCTGACTCATTCCCTCATCTCCTGTTTCCTACCTCTACAATTCTAAAGGATATTGAAGGAATGAATGTTTCAGTCATAATGAAAGTTATAGGTAAAAAAATACCGATTTATTTTGCATCCGTTTCCAATGCCTGATAAATCGGTATTTCATAAACAATTATTTTCTTCCTAATAGTTTAATCTCTGCGTAATGTAAATTTGCCTACCACTTCATTTAAGGAATATGCCTGTGCCGACAATTCCTCGCTGGTTGCAGAAGATTCCTCCGCAGATGCGGAATTGGATTGTACGACCTCCGAAATCTGAGTCACTCCCACTTCTGCCTGTTCCATTGCCTGTGCCTGCGCTGTTGATTCTTCACTAAGTCTCCTGGAATCTGCTGCAATCTCCTTAACTCCGGTCACAATCTGCTCCAGTGATTCCGCTGCCGCTTCAGCGGCCTGATTTCCCCTCTCAATTTCCTGCAGAGAGCCTTCGATCAGACTTCTGGTATCCACTGCGGACTGTGCACTCTGTTCTGCCAGTTTGCGAATCTGTTCTGCCACAACAGCAAAGCCTCTTCCTGCTTCCCCAGCTCTGGCAGCCTCGATTGCGGCATTCAATGACAGCAGGTTGGTCTGACTGGCAATGTCTTCGATTTCTGCAATAATATTTTGAATCTTTTTGGACGTATCGTTGATTCGATCCATCTCTTCCATAAGAGATTTCATCTGTGCATGTCCGGCATCCGCCTGCTGTGCATAATTTTCCGCCTTCCGGGTGGTCTTCTGCAATTCACCCGCCGTACGGTTCACTGCATCCGCGATATTTGTAATCGTTGCTGTCAGTTCCTCCACCGAACCTGCCTGATCGGTAGCTCCCTCCGCAAGGGACTGGGCAGATTCTGCCAGATTCTCAGCGCCGGCTGATACCTGTTTTGCAGCTTCTTCTACCTGATGCAGCGTACCGTTCATCTGACGGTTCATTTTACGCATGGCATCCTTCAATGCCACAAACTGTCCTACATATTTATCCTCAATCTTAGTGCCGATAGCATAATTTCCCTCTGCCATCTGTCCCAGAAGTTCTCCGGCATCCGTAATGATCATATCCAGATCCGATGCCATTCCCTTTGCCACCTGTATCATATAAGAAATCTCATCTTCCGTTGCACACTCCGGAAATGCGCTGTTTAAATCTCCCTGTGCGAAGGTCTGCAGACGATCTGCCAATGCTATCATGGGCTTTTCTATGTCTTGCGCCATTTTTCGTCCCAGGATCACCGAACTCCAGAAAGAAACCACAACGATTGCCAGGATCACCAACAGCATATTCCGTTCCATTGCCCGCAGATCCGCTTCCGCACGGTCACCTTTCTGCACGCACAGGTTCATCAGTTCAACGAATTTTGCATAAATCTGTTCATATTGAGCCGTCAAATCTGTCGTATCCAGTTCCTGCGCTTCCAGATAACCATCCGCATCATCCGAAGTTGCCAATTCCAAGATTCGTGCATCCAGCTCCCAATAGCCGTCAAGTTCCGTCAAGACCGCATTGTAAGCTTCTCTTCCCTCGGAGAATTTGAGTGTTCTGCTCAATTCATCCATATAAGTTTCGAATGCCTCTTTCTTCTGGTCATGCAGAGCTGTCTGCTTTTCGATCACAGCTTCATCATCATACCCGACCACTGCGCGCAATGCACTTCTACTCTCCGAAAAAGCGGTCATCGCCTTACCGATATCCCCCTGTGTAAAACCATACCGATTCAGTGCTTTTTCATACTGCGCCGCAGCAATCAGAAGCGCTCCGATTCCAATGATTGCAGCTACCGCTCCAATTACCGCCACTTTTGTGAATCCCTTTGTCAATCGCTTCTTAATACCCTGTTGCTTTTGTGTTGCCATATATCGGTCCCCCTTGTTATTTATAAAAAATGCCATAATTTGCATTTTCATGTAAATTGTAGCACTTTCTGTTTTCCTCTTCAACTGTACGAAGGAATCACTTTTCTCATGTTTTCTGGTCTTTCATTATCTCTTCCGACAAAACCTCTATCCTATGTCTTGACATCTTATCACAATCTTTTTTTATGTCAGTACAATAGTTCAAAAATTTCTCCTTATCTGCATGGTACAGTAAATACATGATATTATAACAGGTATGATATCTATTCTGATCTACGTCCCCCACAGGAAAAGACGTCTTATTATACAGCTGATCCACTTTTGTCATTATGATCTCATGGTAATAACTGTTGCTAAAATAATTTCTGAGTTTATATGAAAATTGGTACGCTTTTTCCCCGTGGGTTGTGATCCTCAAATGTTCTACATATGTCTCAATCAAAAATTCTTTCATGTTTTCATTTTCTTCCATGTATATTATTTTCACCTTGTCTGAAGACATATGGAATAAATCATAAGAGTTCGTTAAAATTTCTTCTTTTCCATCTCTGACTGCCTGTTTTAGCATTTTGTTTAACCCGTTTTTATATATGGTTAAAACATCCTCATTATCTTCCTCCAGAATATCACTCCATACCATATAGGAATCTGCAAATTCGTTTAATTCCACAATGTTTTTTGCCTGAAGCAATCCCTTTTTTAAATCCGGCAGCATTACTTTTATCTCTGCATCTGTCTTATAATAATTGGGTTTATCTCCCGATTTAAGAAACAGTCGATACTCGGCTTCTAATTGTTCTTTATCAAGCGTCCCCTCCTGATAGTATCTCAACAGCATTCCGGTCAAATTATTACTGCTCTTTGTACCATAAAGATATTTCCCTATTCTATGCTCCAACGTATTTTCAATACTGCTCACCATCTTTTTCACCGAATCCGTATTGTTGGGATCATCCTCCTTATAATACAGATTGTGTGTACTTTCAACGACGATGGCATAACATATCAGTCTCAGTTCCTCCAAAAATTCATCTTTATTGCAGTCTTCACAAAATAATATTACATCATCATAAAATCGCTGCGCCTTTTCAAGTGTCCGCAAGTTTTCCACTTTATGAAGGTTTAGAAATTTTTCAATAAATTGAGCATGGATATGCAATTTACTCCACCCGACACTCTCTGCCCGTTCCGTAATAGCATATGTTCGTTCAATTACCTTTTCACTGTATTTGTCAAATATCTCTTTTTTATCTTTTGACATTTCTGCGGTATTCGCAACGAGTATAACTTTCACATAATTACATTGTTTCAGTTCCTCTATGATTCCAAATATCTCTTCCAAATTCATATTACTGTTCATTCTTTCCAGATCGTCTATGACCACAATGTGAAGGAATGTAAATTCTTTGGACAATAATAAAAATAGTTCTCTTTCGTTTGCTATATTTTGTACCACATCCCGGGCCTGTCCGACTTTATCCCAGACCTTTGCTGCGCCTTCTATGATATTATTAGCTATTTCACCAATCTTCCCGCCGACATTATTCTTCAATGCCAGTTGAAACAATACTTCATGATATATTTGTCTCGCATCTGTCATTCCGAACATTGATATTTTACAAACGTCCGGATTTCCTGCCAACGCCTCATTTACCGCATAAGACTTCCCGACACCCCAGGTTCCATCAAACAAGATGGTCTTATAAGGTAAGTCATTGATATTGCCAATTATAGTTTTTATTTTATCTGCTCTCATTTTTTCCTCTCTGTACACAAATTCATAATAACCGGACAATCTTTTTACATAAGTTTCTCCGGTTATCTGTCGTTCTGCGTTGTGTAATTGTTGGTGAGTTCCGGTTTGCAAACGGATTGTCTTATAAATGTCACAGATTAATCATTCCATATTTTCTCTGCATTGCCAGTAGCACTTCCGGATCATCCAGCTGCGCCACCTTATCTGTATCTCCTCCGGCAATTCCCTGTAGGATTTCCGATCCCTTGCATACATATCCAGCCGCACCGGCTTACCATCCACGGCATACTGGAATTCCCTCTGTGGCTGGATATCTTCCAGTGTTCCCACCCGTTTTTCCAGCATCCGCTCCAATACATCATGGCAGAGCACCTTGTCACCCATGGTCTTGCCGAAGATAAAATCATCCGATATCGTCAGTTCCTCATAGCGTTTTGCCATTCACACTCTCCTTTGCTTTTACCGCAGGAAAATATGCTGTCGCAGAAACGAATTTCAATCCGTTCTATGTCTTCTCCTGCTCTATTGTTATCATTGGGTAATTAAGCAGGGATTCCTCTGAAGTCATAGACACCGGCTTACACCGATATAGAAATTTGAAATAGAAAATCTGCTTACGAATAGAGGATAGCAAATGAGCACTCGATTGTCAACGTGGCAAACTAACAAAATCTGTCCCTGGCGAATTTGGGCATTATGCTTTAAAATCAATTTTAACTCCATCTATATATTTATTTTGGTCTTATAGCCTGTCCTTCAGATTTTTCTAAACATCTTTTCATAATCATTCTCCATAATGTAAATCCTATTATTGCTCCAGGGGCATTATGAAACGGATCATCAAAAAGTTCAAAGAGTCCACGTTTTGTTAATAACTGGCTGAATTCTATACTGTAACTTATAATTACTGCAATCAATATCACCCATTTTAACTTTCGAACACCTAATCCCTGTAATCCTATTCCTACCTTATTGCTTTAATATAACTCCAAAATGACATAAGTTCTGCCCTCGGATTTCTTATTGTTTGACGGGCATGGAATCGTTCTTCACGTTGTGTCTATAGATCACCGTATTGTTGTCTGTAAAGTCCTTACTGTTCAGATTCTCCGTATATATGCACCCGGGATATCCATACGAACCATCAATATTATGCATAAAGTAATAGGAATTATCGGAAGGGTGCTGTAAAATCGGATATTCAATTTCTGTCCCCGGTACAGTGATCCAGGCATACACATCCGGATTCACCGACTGCCGCTCCTGCCACAATGGTCATTATCTTTCGTTTCATGTGAGCTCCTTCTTCCCAAATAATGGAAGATTTTACTACTCCTAAATTTTATTCTACGTTTTTAACGTAATTTTAATTTCGTTTTAAATGTAACCGTTATATACGTTCAAAACAGGTATTGTCAATAGTTAGGGGGCTTCATGCAGGACGAGATGGCTGGAAAAACAGAAGAAAACGGATACTTCGGGTAAACCGCCGAAGTATCCGCTATTTTGACTATGTTAAACAATTCCGTTCTAATTAAATCCGAACAATTTCTGGCAGATCTTATATCCCTCTACCGAAATCTTCCGTCCGCCTCTTCCGGGAAGGTTCATGGTACCGCCCATAATGCCGTTACGCATCCACAGATACAGGCGTTTGTCTTTTCCTTTCAGGTACTCCCACAGTTCTTTCTTTTTCTCCAGATGTTCTGTGGTACCGGAGCGGATCAACAGTACGGAAGATACTGCCATGATGATCTCCAGATAGTTGCGCATGTACTGGTACAGACGTCGGTTTTTCACCAGTTCCGACTTTCTGCCCACCAGATAATCAATCATCAGCTTCGTCACTCGGATCTGCTGGTCGATGCGGGAGATCATCACGGTCTCATTCACCGACTGATCCTGTCTTCCTATATAATATCTGTAGAAATTCACATCCAGATAATACATATTCTTCACATAAGGAAGCGGTTCAAATACATACAGGTTGTCCACATAGAAGGTGTGCTCCGGAAGCTTCAGTCCACATTCCTGTAACAGTCTGGTACGGAAGATCACGGAGTGCATCAGTATGTAATGACCCTTCAGAAAATGATGGCAGTCCGTCCAGGTGAACATCTTCTCCACCGGCAGGATATGACGGTACTGGATCACCTTTTTGCGGCGCTCGCCTTCTTTTTCATAGACATAGTTGCTGATGAGCATATCCAACGCCTGACCGCCGCCGGCCAGTTCTCTGAGAGTATCCAGGATCTTAAAATATGCATCCTGCTTCACCCAGTCATCACTATCCACTACTTTAAAATATAGTCCCGTGGCATTGGCGATTCCGGTGTTCACAGCAGAACCATGTCCGCCGTTCTCCTTATGAATAGCACGCACAATCGTAGGAAACTGTGCTTCATATTCGTCTGCAATCTCTGCGGTACGGTCTTTGGTAGAACCGTCATCGATGATCAGGATCTCCACATCCTCTCCGCCGATCAGCAGGGAATCAATACATTTTCTCATATACTTTTCAGAATTGTAACAGGGAATTGCTATGGAAAGTAATTTCATATCGCTGTCCTTTCTTCACTATCTTGTTGTTCACTGTCCGGGATCGTTCTCTCGGGCCCCCAGTTTCATGTTCAATCCCTTCGCATAGACTGCAAACGCGGAAGGAATGGGATATTTCTCCCTTGTCTCCGAAGGTTCAATATAGATCCAGTCTGCTGAATCCGGGCCTTCACGCTTCGGTGCCAGTTCATCCACACGGATCAGATATCCTTTCATATGCCATTCTCTATGGGAAAAAATATGTTTTGCATCCTCAAGGGGCTGGATCCGGAGTACCTGCAACCCGTTCTCCGCCAGATATTCCTTGACCTCCTCCGCGGTATGATATCCCTTCATCGAAGGGAATTCATACATACCGGCCAGCAGACCTTTCGCCGGACGCTTATGCAATGCCGCCAGCTCCGCATCCCGGATAATGAGGATCGTCTTCTCCTCCACCGTGCGTTCTTTTGCTTTGGCTTTGTTCGGATATTGCAGCTGTGTACCGTCCGCATATGCCAGACATATCTGCTGTAGGGGACATTCCTCACAGTGCGGAGCCCCGTTGGGAATACATACACAGGCACCGATTTCCATCATAGCCTGGTTGAAATCTCCCGGCCTGTCTGTAGGAATGACCTCCCACAGATCCTTTTCCACAGCCTTTTTTACTTTATCCTCAGAGATACAGCGTTCATCCTTGCGGACTCTTGCAATGACTCTCAGAACATTGCCGTCCACCGCCGGATTGGGCTTGCCGTAAGCAATAGAGGATACCGCCCCAGCCGTATAGCTGCCGATTCCTTTTAATTTTAATAACTCCTCATAAGAATCCGGCATGACTCCGCCATAATCTTCCATGATCTGGATGGCTGCTTTCTGTAGATTCCGTACCCGGTTATAATATCCCAGGCCCTCCCACAGCTTTAACAGCACCTCTTCCGGTGCCTGCGCAAGCGCAGCAATATCCGGCAACGTCTCCATAAAGCGCTGGAAATAGGGCTTTACCGCTTCCACTCTGGTCTGCTGCAACATGATCTCAGAGACCCATACGCGGTAGGGAGCAGGATCCTCTCTCCAGGGAAGAATCCTACGGTTATTATCATACCATTTTAAAAGTGGTTTGGGAATCGCCCGAAGGTCACCTTTCCTAAAGATTTCCTTAACATCCGTTAAATTTTCATTGTATTTATCCATAGAGTCTACCGCAGACGGTTGCATTCGAACTTCTCCATGGTGAGCAGGCAGTTCTTCAATTCTTCATAACGCTCTTCCGGCTCACCGTCATTTACTTCAATATCACAGGAAATCGCCATGGTCGTGATCATCTCGTTGGTGATACGATGGTGCAGTCCTGCCAGAATATTTAGCTTCTCCTCGTAGGAATCCGCATCCAGAAATTCCAGTACCAACGGATCCAGTGCGGGCTCTTCATCTTCTGCGGGGGAAACCGGTGCTATTGTTGTCTGTGCCGCGGTCGCCGTTGCCTGGGCTGCTATGTTCTGCGCCACAATCGGCATTGCCTGGGCTGCTGCGGGCTGGGACGCGGTCACCGTTGTCTGCGTTGATACGGGGTGCTCCACACCTACTGCCTCCGTCTCGCGAATCTGTCTGTCCGCATCCGTTCCCTGTAATTCAAACCGAAAACGCTGTGTCACCTCAGGGTATCTCTGACGATCCACTTCTCCGGTAAACATGACAAGGGGCCTTGCATAGGTCTTGAAATCTCCATACAAAGCCTGATAAATCACCAGCTGTTCTCCGGTCTCTGAATGTTCCGCAATCGTTACGACCTGATACAGATTGCCCTTAAAATGCTTATATATCTCATGTGGTTTGGGAATAAATGTCATCTGTCGTTCTCCTTTCCCATCGCCTCGTTTACTGTGGCATATGGTATCAGTATACCCCTTATTTCCAAAAAAGTCATGTAAATAGTCTCTAAAAATCCGTCAGCAGATATTCATAAGAGACCGAATAATTACCGACTGCGTTGCAGGCCCGTGCCAGTTCTGCGCTCAATGCTCCCCGTTCCGTCTCACTCATACTGTTGATCTTCTTATGATGAATGGTAAACGTATAATCCGGACTGCCGTCTTCTTCCAGTGCATAGGTCAGCGTCACACCGCTGTTGCGATAACCGTTCTCATTCAGATACTGCTTCATATCGCTCATCAGCTGCTGTTCCTGTATCCGGTTCTCCATGCGCTGCGTCTCATCCCGGCTCTCGCTCTTCACGGTTGCGCCGATACATAATACAATGATCAGAATAAGTACTGCGGTAGTACTGTAAAATGCCACATTGGAAACGAACTGTCTTCTCATAACCCCTACCTCTTTTTCTGCTTTTTGTGCTCAGGGTTCTGTCGGAAATCTTATTTTTCCGTCCTGACAGGTATAGATTACACTTTTTCAAGTCCGATAAAACTCTCTTATTTAAAATATTCGGCACCTGCTGCCTCTACCGCTGCTTTCAGCCCCAGTGCGGACATTCTGGTGGCACCGTTGCCCCAGATGATCATCTGTTCCAGTGCATCGGAGGTTGCCACCGTCACCCGGTATTTCTGCGGCTTAGCCCCCAACTGATGGGTCGTGCGCTCGATATACTGGTCTGCAGTCTCCGCTTCTTTTGTATAGACCACTTCTATATTATGATATTTCATGGTGGAGCCGGGATTGTCCTTCACCTTGTAGGCATCATAGACCAGGATCAGGCGACAGCCCTGATATCCCTGATAGTTACACAGAATATCCATCAGTTTGTCCCTGGCACTGTCCAGATTGATCTTCGCCAGCTCCCGCAGTTCCGGCCAGGCAAAAATAATGTTATAACCGTCCACCAGAAGGTATTCCTCCGGTTTTTCCTGCGGTACGACCTTCCGCATACCGGTGTCACCGGCACTTCCCGCCAAGCTGCCCGTATAGCTGCCACGGTTTCCGGAAGAAGTATGGTATCTGCGGAATCTGTGGGGATCCTCCGCCTTTTTCCCATAAGTCTGGCGGAAGATCTCTTCGATCTCTTCCTGAGAAATAATCCGCTCTACACCACCCCCGGTCTGACGAATAGCGCCCTGCTGCCTGTTTACTGCCTGCAGTCCCGCATCCGAAATGCCGTCCGCACCTTTGATTCCTTCCTTCTCCGGCTTCCAGCCGCTCTCCACATGGGCATATTCTGGCACCTGGTCCCAGGACACCTGAAAACCGGCACCATGAGCGCAGAATACCGATCCGGTGGGGTTGACCACATCCGCTTCCGGATCATAGCCGATCTCTGCCATTACCTCCTCCGGATTATGGCAGGGTTCATATCCCTTCAGTGTGCAGGACAAACGCCCATGACCTTTGGTATAAGATGCCACCTCTTTTCCATAATCTCCCATGGAAGCCACGGGAACACTTCCCGCCAGCACACTGTTATTGCCTTCTGTCTCCGGTGCTTCAAAGCTTCCGTTCATCCTCGTGATATCCGACATGGCTCTGCCAAGATTCTCCGTAGGCACCTCCAGTCGGAAGGAAAACCATGGTTCTAAGAGAATGCTCTTTCCGCTGCGCATTCCCTGACGTACTGCACGGTAAGTGGCCTGTCGGAAATCTCCGCCCTCTGTATGTTTGGTGTGAGCTTTTCCGGCAATCAGCAATATCCGCAGATCCGTGAGTTCGGAACCGGTCAGCACACCCACATGACGTTTTTCCTCCAGATGCGTCAGGATCAGTCGCTGCCAGTTACGGTCCAGCATGTCCTCGCTGCACAGAGAGGCAAATTGCAATCCACTGCCCCGCTCCCCGGGCTCCAGCAACAGATGTACCTCCGCATAATGACGCAGGGGTTCAAAATGCCCGATGCCTTCCACCGGCTCCGCCAGAGTTTCCTTGTATACAATGCTTCCCGCATCGAATTCCACTTCCAGACCGAAACGCTCCCACAGGATATTTTTGAGGATTTCCATCTGCACCTGTCCCATGACCTGCATATGGATTTCCCTGTTTTCCTCCTGCCACAACACATGCAGCTGCGGTTCTTCCTCTTCCAGCTGGCGTAGTTTCCCCAGTGCCACGACAGGATCCACCTCCGGAGGGAGCAGTAGTCTGTAAGTCAGCACCGGTTCCAGTATCGGCGTGGAGTTCTCGCTTTCATAGCCCAGTCCCTGCCCGGCGAAAGTCTTCGTAAGTCCCGTGACCGCACAGACCTCACCGGCTTTCACCGTATCCACTGCCTCATAGCTTCCGCCATTATACAGACGCAGCTGGTCGCATTTTTCCTCCCAGATTTCCTCTCCTGCACCGCTTCTGCTGTTTCCCACCGGCATTTTAACCCGCAGACTTCCTCCGGTGACCTTCAAATACGACAATCTGATTCCTGCGTTATCCCTGCCGATCTTATAAACCCGGGCTCCGAATTCCTCCGGATATTCCGGTTGGGGCAGATACGCATTCAATCCGTCTAACAGCTCTGTAATTCCCCATTGTTTCAAGGCGGAGCCGAAAAAGCATGGGAACAGCTTACGCTCCGCCACAGTGTCCGATATGTTTTCCGCCGACAGTTCTCCGGTTTCCAGATATTCTTCCATCAAGGCTTCACTACACATGGCCGCGTGTTCCAGTTCTGTTTCCCGTTCTCCTTCATTGTCCCCAGGCTGCAGCAGTTTTCCCACGGATGTAATATTGCTATCCAGCTTTTTCTGTAGCTCCGTCAGTACTTTTTCCGGATACGTCCCCGGTTGATCCATCTTGTTTACAAATAAAAATACCGGCACTTCATATCTTTTTAACAGCCGCCACAGCGTATGTACATCTCCTTGCACTCCATCGCTTCCGTCGATGACCAGAACCGCCGCATCCAGTACCTGCAGCGTCCGTTCCATTTCCGCAGAGAAATCCACATGTCCCGGGGTGTCTAACAGTGTGATATCCACATCTTTCCACCGGATTCTCGCCTGTTTGGAGAAAATGGTGATTCCTCTTTTCCGTTCCATGTCCCCGTTATCCAGAAAAGCATCTCCGTGATCCACTCTTCCGGCCTTTTCTATGACACCACAGGCACATAAAAGGCTTTCTGCCAATGTTGTCTTCCCGGCATCCACATGTGCCAGGATCCCAACGATACTTTTTTTCATGCTTATCCTATCCTTCCAATGCCAGCATCATCCTGCAGGCACGTATAAAACGTTTTTTCTATTATAAAGAATACTATATCCATGAGCATTTTCCAACTGTTTTGTATTTCCAGATACCGTTTGCAAATCCGGCACCAGGATATAATGTAATGAGCGCAAGAGAGCCAACATGCTTGCATGATTGGTGAACGGCTCATTAGTGAACGAATATCCTGCGAAGCAGGATGTAGAGCGCGATAGCGCGGATTCGTGAGCTCATGATATAATGAGCGCAAGAGATCCCACATGCTTGCATGATTGGCGAACGGCGAAGTTGATTATGATAGTTGCGAAGCAACGTTAAGCACCGAAGGTGCGAATCATGATATAATGAAGCAAAATCACTTGCGTGCAAGTGTGATTTTGCGAAATGCATTGAGTGAGCTGTGCTCACGATATAATGAAATGTAAGATTCAGGAGGCACTATGATCAAACTTATTGCAACCGATATTGACGGCACGCTATTGAGGGACGGCACTCTGATGCTGGATCCTGAATACATGACCGTCATTGAAAAGCTGATTGCAAAAGGCATCCGTTTCGTTGCCTGTTCCGGCAGACAATTTATCAGTGAGCGGAAGCTTTTTGCTCCCATCCGCGACAAGCTCCTCTATATCACCGACGGCGGTACCGTGGTCCGCACACCGAAGGAAATTTTAAAGGTGCATACCTTACCCGAAGAGATCTGGCACGGCATGTGTGAGACAGTCCGGAATGAATTACCGGACTGCGATTATTTTATTGCCACACCGGATTATTGTCTGGCGGAAGATGCTGGAAGCCGGATGTTCCGGTGGCTTACGGATTCCTACGGATATGACATCCGGGAATCTGCCGATCTTATGAAAACGCCCGTGGACAATGTGATCAAGTTCACTGTATATCATCCTTCCGCCTGTGAAAAAATGTGTGCACCTGTCTTCACTCCCACCTGGCAGTCCCGGGCGAAACTTGCTTCTGCCGGAAAAGAATGGGTGGACTGCAATCCCCTTGGGGTAAATAAGGGGTCTGCGATCCGTTTTCTCCAGGAATATTTGGGGATCGCGCCGGATGAGACCTGTACCTTTGGAGACAATCTGAACGACATCGAAATGCTGCAAAGCGCTGGAATGAGCTATGCTGTCTCCAATGCAAGAGAGGAAGTCATTGCCGCTGCAAGGGATACCTGTGCGCCCTATTGGGAAAACGGAGTGTTGCAGGTGTTGAAAACCTTTTTATAAATTCCCCGGGGCATTCCGAAAGTAAACGCTTGACACTGCTGCGATAAAGCACTATAGTAAACAGGTAAATAGAATATCCGCTAGGGGAGCACATCGCTGAGATTGAAGTGCCGCCATCAAGGCTTCACTTCTAACCCTCACTACTTGAACCGGATAATACCGGCGTAAGGAAGCACATTATTCATACAGAGAGTTTATCTGTATGAATACGATGTTGTCCCTCCTCGCGCACACGAAGGAGGATTTTTTATGTTGTACACTGCTGTTACCAATGACTGGGGAGAGACTACTTATATCCCCACTACCCTGGGAAATGTCCTGTTGGTAATCATTCTGGCCGCACTGTTGGCGGCCGCTGTTTTATTTGCCCGCATGCAGATGAAAAAGACTGCTGTAGCTCCCACTGTTTCCGATGGTGATCATAAGATGAATCGCAGCAAGCTTACGGTAAAGCAGCTGGCATTCTGTGCCATGGCCATTGCCCTGGGAACCGTTCTTTCCAATATCAAATTGTTCCATTTTCCTACCGGCGGCTCCATTACTTTGCTGTCCATGCTGGTGATCTGCCTGCCCGGCTACTGGTTCGGTCTGGGTGCCGGTATTGCCACAGGTGTAGCCTACGGTGTCCTGCAGCTGCTCATAGATCCCTATGTATTATATCCCCTGCAGCTGGTGGTAGACTATCTTCTTGCTTTCGGCGCTCTGGGACTGTCCGGTCTCTTCTCCAATGCGAAGCTAGGACTGATCAAGGGATATATTGCCGGGGTTCTTGGAAGATATGTGTTTGCCGTGATCTCCGGATGGATCTTCTTCGGCTACTATGCCTGGGAAGGCTGGGATCCCCTGCCTTACTCCCTCGCCTACAATGCTATCTATATCTTCTCTGAAGCAGCCATAACTCTGGTAATTTTAAGCGCTAAGCCGGTACGGAATTTGTTTGCGAAATTGAAAGACATGGCTTTGAACGACTAAATAGAAAGTTAGTTAAATACATTGGCAAAATCCACGAACTCCCGGAGCATGC
>ENA-ORUG01001273-ORUG01001273.1-human-gut-metagenome-genome-assembly--contig:-NODE-1273-length-23260-cov-2.760957_pt1 | contig 23260 bp, 18 predicted proteins | sample MGYA00242079_ERZ509207 | MGnify/ENA primary metagenome ERZ509207 (study PRJEB26280, sample SAMEA2338780) | human gut metagenome | biome: human gut; feature: human-associated habitat; material: faeces...
AGAAGCTTTACGACGACGCTATGAAAGAAGCTGAAAACTTCTGCGGAAGGATGGCTGCCCAGGCTTCGGAAAAGCAGGATGCAGCTGTAAAATTCATCGCGGAAAGGATAGTGGAATCAAGTGTCAATAGTTAAAATGCAGAAAGTTGCAGTAATAGGCCTTGATAAACAGAAAGAATCCATAATGGGAAAGCTTATGGACTTCGGAGCCGTGGAGCTGGTCGAGCAGAAAGATAAGCTGGCGGATGAGAACTTGAGCGGATTTGTCACTCTTGACGACAGCCGCGCGAAAGCCGCAGAGCTTGACGCGAAGCTCAATCAAGCCGAGTCGGTTCTTAGATTTCTTGAAAAGTATGATACTTCAAAGGAACCGCTTTTCAAGACGAGACGCTTGATGAAAGCTTCAGCCGTCAGAAATTTTGACAGAGTAAAGGCGGAGGAAGACATAAAAAGCGTTTTGGACCTTGAGGAAAAACTCAGGGAGACCAACGAAAAGATCAATAAGCTGGAACAAAAGGAGATTCTGATTACACCGTGGATCAGATATGCGACGCCGCTGGAAATGATAAGGACCCCTAAGGCTGTCATCCATGAAGGCGTAGTTCCTGCCGCGGTGGACATAACCAGACTTATGAAAGAGATTGAAGACTTTGGCGGAATAGTGGCTAAGCTGATAAATTCCGACAAAGACCTCAACTACCTGGCGTTTATATGCCTCATAAGTCAGGAAGAAGAAATCTTGGCTTTGTTGAAACAGAGAGGATTTACGGAGGTTTACTTTACGGGATTAAAGGGAACCGCCGCAGAAAACCTCAGTAGAATCAAAAAAGAAAAAGAGGAGCTTGCTGCGGAAGCCAAGGCAATAGAGCAGGAAGCGGCTGAAAAGGCTTACCTCAGAAAGTCTGTGGAGAATTACTGTGACGTAATCGCCATAGACGCAGACAAAGAAAAAATAAGGACGAAGCTGCTCAAAACAAAGACGACGTTCTATCTGGAGGGCTGGCTGCCTGAAAGTCTGGTGGGAAAAGCCTCCAGACTCCTGGAGCAGATGAACTGCTGCTATGAGTTCACACCGCCGAAAGAGGATGAAGAAGTCCCTGTACTTCTCGACAACAAGAACTTCTTTGTACCTTTTGAGGCGATCACGGAGATGTATTCCCTCCCTGCCTATAAAGGCTTTGACCCGACCAGCATATTCGCCCTGTTTTACGCCGTGTTCTTCGGCATGATGCTCAGCGACGCGGGATACGGCATAATAATGACGGTGGGATGCTTCGTCATATTGAAGAAATTCAGGCTTGAGGGCACCACCTGTAAGATGATAAGGCTGTTCTTCTACTGCGGAATTTCGACCATATTCTGGGGAGCACTCTTCGGAGGATGGTTCGGAGACTTCATACAGGTTTTCGCAAGGACTGTCTTTGGAAAAGAGATCGAGATTGCACCTCTGTGGTTCAATCCGCTGGACGATCCGATGACGCTGCTGATATTCTCGCTGGCTCTCGGAATAATCCACATTTTCGTAGGAATGGGAATCAAGGCGTATATGCAGATAAAAGAGGGACATTGGTTCGACGCAGTGTGCGACGAGGGCTTCTGGTATTTCACCATACTCGGCCTCATAGCATGGTTGGGAGGAAGCTTCGTATCACCGGCTCTTCCAAAGATAGGAATGTGGCTTACGATTATCGGAGCGGCAGGACTGCTGCTTACGGGAGGCAGGCATAACAAGGGCTTTGGAAAAATCACCGGCGGTCTGAGCAACTTATACAACATAACCAGTTATATGTCGGACATATTGTCCTATGCGAGACTTCTGGCCTTGGGACTTGCCACGGGAGTAATCGCCCAGGTAGTAAACACTCTCGGTTCGCTGTTCGGGGGAGGCATCGGCGGCGTAATCGCCCTGATCATAATATTCCTGCTGGGACACACCCTGAACCTGGCCATAAATGTTTTGGGAGCCTTTATACATTCCAGCAGACTGCAGTACGTGGAATTCTTCGGAAAATTTTATGAGGATGGCGGAGAACCGTTTAATCCTTTCAGAAAGAAAACAAAATATATAAAGATAGAGCAAGAGGAGGAATAAAAAATGAATATGATAGACGGCAATACATTAGCTATCTTGGGAGCTGCCGTTGCAGCTTTAGCAGGTATAGGAAGCGCCATGGGCGTAGGCATAGCAGGTCAGGCAGCATCAGCTGTTGTGGCTGAGGATCCTAAGAAATTCGGTAAGACGATCATTCTGCAGGCTCTGCCGGGAACGCAGGGTATCTACGGACTGATAATCTCCTTCCTCATAATGATTAAGATAGGACTTCTGGGCGGAGAGATGATAGACCTGACGATGGCACAGGGCGCTTACTTCCTGGCCGCAGGTATACCTATCGGCCTGGTGGGAATATGGTCCGGTATAGCTCAGGGAAAAGCGGCCGCTGCTGCGCTCCAGCTTACCGCCAAGAGACCTGACCAGATGGTAAAGGGTATTATTTATACCGCCATGGTAGAGACATACGCCATCTTCGCCCTGCTCGTATCGGTTCTTATCTGGCTGAGAATACCGGTTTAAAGACCGGCTCGGAGGTGAGAGCAAATGAGTATAGAAAAGATCACGTCGGCGATCATAGACGAAGCTCAGACTGAATGTGAGCAGATAATGAACGCCGCCAAGGCCAAGAGCCGCGGCTCTATAAAGACTCTGGAAGAGAGGATAGTTATAGAGACGGACGTGGCCGTAAAAGCTGCGGAAGAAGAGCGGGAAAAGATCATCAGCCGCCGCAGGTCGGTGGCCGATATAGACAGCAAGAAGATAATACTGAGAAAGAAGCAGGAACTCATAAGAGAGTGCTTCGCTCAGGCGATAGATTACATCGTTTCCATGGAAGAGGACAGATATGTAAGCTTTCTCGCCGCTGCTGGAAAAGGTTCCGGCCTCAAGGAGGGCATGCTCATCTTCAACGAAAAGGAAAGAAAGTCCATAGGACAGAAAGTGGTGGACGCTCTGAACAGAGAAGTTGATGGGGGAAATTATGTGCTGTCCGATGAGACGCGGAATCTGAAAGGTGGCTACATGCTTCAGAAAGGTCAGGTTTACATCAACAATTCGGTGGAAGCCATGGTCGAAGACAAGAGCCGCGAACTTACGGGAGACGTGGCAGGCATACTGTTCCCGGCGGAAGAGTAGCCGACATGTACTTTATGCCGCTTCAAAGGCGGCGGAATGGAGATTTTTATGAGTAAAAACAGAGAAGACTCATATATATTCTGCGATTCTCTTATAAGGGCGAGCGAGAGGTCATTCCTCACGGAACCACAGCTTATCAGAGCCGCTGAAGCCGATGATTTCAAAGCTTCCATGGCTGTGCTGAACGAGTATAATTACGGAGACGGCAGAAAGCTTGAAAATCCGAGAGATTTCGTAAGGCTGCTGGCCGACGAGGAAAAAAACGCTTTCGACATGGTGTTCTCGGCTCTGCCGGACGAAAAGGAGCTGGCACTGCTCAAATATCCCAAGGACTACCACAACGCCAAGGCTGCTTTAAAGGCTGAATTCCTAGGCACAGACCCTTTGAAATACATGACGGACGGAGGAAGATTCGAGCCTGAGGCCCTGGCTGCGATGATCAGGGAGAGAAACTTTATGTTCTTTTCTCCGGATATGAAAGAAGCCGTAAGTCGTGCGGCCGAGCTCTTCGGCAAGGGCAGGGACCCGCAGGAAATAGACATAATTCTGGATAAGGCCTGTTACGAGGAAATGCTCAAAGCGGCGGAAGAAGTGGAAAACGAATTCCTCATCGGTTACGTCCGCCTGCTCATAGACATCCTCAATGTGATAACTTTCGTAAGGCTGAGGCAGATAAAGAAGCCGTGGACCTTCTTTCAGAAAGTATTTCTTGAGGGCGGCAGTATAGCGGAAAACTTGTTTATAGGCGGATACGAAGAAAGCTATCATCAGCTTGCCGAGAAATTCGCCCCTTACGGTTTCAGAGAAATCTTTGAAAAGGGAGCTGCAAGGGCCAAATCCACCGGGTCCTACTCTCTGCTTGAGAAGCTGTGCGACAACAAGAGAATGGAATATATAAGAGATGCAAAATACGTTTCTTTCGGGCTGGAACCGGCGGCGGCTTTCCTGATCGCCAAAGAAAGCGAGAGCAAGAATCTCAGAATGATTCTGACAGGAAAGATAGCCGGCACATCTAAAGAAGTTATTTTAGAAAGGTTGAGGAAAACTTATGTATAGGATAGGAGTTATTGGAGACAGAGAAAGCGTTCTGGGCTTCAAGGCTGTCGGCCTGGAAGTTTTCCCCTGCGACAGCCAGCAAGAAGCGAAAAAAACGTTTAAAAACATAGCAGAAGACAACTTCGCCATCATCTATGTGACAGAAGCCTTTTACAAGGGAATGGCGGCTGAGGTTGCCGAATACACAGACAAGAGACTTCCCGCTGTCATACCGATACCGGATAAGGACGGTTCCCTGGGCATTGGCATCGAGAGCGTCAAGAAAGCTGTGGAACGTGCTGTAGGCGCGGACATCCTGTTTGGAGGTGACAAATAATAATGAGTCAAGGTAAAGTAGTTAAAGTATCAGGTCCTCTGGTCATAGCCTCTGGAATGGAAGAGGCCAACATGTACGACGTTGTTCACGTCGGTGAGCAGGGCCTGATAGGTGAAATAATAGAAATGAGAGGAGACAAGGCCTCTATTCAGGTTTACGAGGAAACGGCAGGCATAGGGCCGGGCGTTCCCGTAGTTACGACCGGCGCACCTCTTTCTGTAGAGCTGGGCCCGGGACTTATCGAAACCATGTACGACGGTATCCAGAGACCTCTGGAGGAAATGTACAAGGCGGCCGGAGCCAACATCACAAGAGGCGTAAAGGTTCCCTCCCTTTCCAGAGAAAAGAAGTGGGACTTTGTTCCTAAGGTAAAGGCAGGAGATGAGGTCGAAGCCGGGGACATAATCGGAACCGTGCAGGAGACCGTTCTCGTAGAGCAGAGGATCATGGTGCCTTACGGCGTGGCCGGAAAGGTGGAATCCATAGAATCAGGACAGTTCACCGTGGATCAGACCGTCTGCACGGTCCGCACGGCTGACGGACAGCTAAAAGAGCTTTCCATGATGCAGAAATGGCCTGTAAGAAAAGGCAGACCGTACAAGGAAAAGCTGGTTCCCGAGATGCCGCTCATCACAGGTCAGCGCGTAATAGATACCCTTTTCCCTATAGCCAAGGGCGGCGTTGCCGCGGTTCCGGGACCTTTCGGCTCCGGAAAGACCGTTGTTCAGCACCAGCTGGCCAAGTGGGCCGACGCTGAGATCGTAGTATACATCGGCTGCGGCGAGCGCGGAAATGAGATGACCGATGTACTGATGGAATTTCCTGAGCTGAAAGACCCTAACACCGGAGAATCCATCATGAAGAGGACGGTGCTCATAGCCAACACCTCCGATATGCCGGTAGCTGCCCGTGAAGCTTCGATTTATACAGGAATAACCATAGCCGAGTATTTCAGAGACATGGGATATTCGGTAGCCATAATGGCCGACTCCACGTCAAGATGGGCCGAGGCTCTCCGTGAGATGTCGGGACGTCTCGAAGAGATGCCGGGCGAAGAGGGCTATCCGGCTTACCTGGCTTCCAGACTTGCTCAGTTCTATGAGAGAGCCGGAAGAACCATTTCCCTCGGAAAAGAGGGAAGGCTGGGCGCGCTGTCTGCAATAGGCGCCGTTTCGCCTCCTGGAGGAGATATTTCCGAGCCTGTATCCCAGGCAACTTTGAGAATAGTCAAGGTATTCTGGTGCCTCGACTCGTCGCTGGCGTACAAGAGACACTTCCCGGCCATAAACTGGCTGCAGAGCTATTCCCTCTATGTAGACAGACTGGAGGAATGGTACGCTGAAAACGTCAACAAGGAATTCCCTAAGCTGAGAGCGCAGACTATCCATCTGCTCCAGGAAGAGTCAGAACTCAACGAGGTGGTTCAGCTGGTCGGCGTAGACGGACTTTCACCGGAGGACAGACTGAAGCTGGAAGTAGCCAAGTCCATTCGCGAGGACTATCTGCACCAGAACGCTTTCCACGAGGTGGACACTTACACATCTCTCAACAAGCAGTATAAGCTGCTGAAGCTGATATTGACTTTCCACAGGCTGGCCAGGGAAGCAGTGGCCAAAGGCGCGGCTTTCGGAAAGCTGCTGGCGCTTCCTGAGAGAGAGACCATAGGACGTTTCAAATATGTAGAAGAAAAAGATGTGGATGCGACGTTTGACAGCATCATGGATGAAATGAAGAAAAGCATTTCTGCACTGACGGCGAAGGAGGAAGAAGACGATGATTAAGGAATACAAAACAATAAGCGAAGTTGTCGGCCCTCTTATGCTGGTAAAGAACGTTGAAAACGTGACTTATGACGAGCTGGGAGAAATTCGGCTTCCAAACGGAGAAAAGAGGCTGTGCAAAGTTCTCGAGGTCAACGGCTCGGACGCCATGGTTCAGCTCTTTGAGAGCTCGACAGGCATTAACCTTAAGGAAAGCACGGTCAAATTCCTCGGCAGAGGAACTGAGCTGGCCGTGTCCCCTGATATTTTAGGAAGAGTTTTCGACGGCATGGGACGTCCAAAGGACGGAGGCCCTGAGATAATTGCAGAAAAGAGGATGGACATAAATGGCCTGCCTATGAACCCGGCGGCCCGTGACTATCCGTCGGAATTCATACAGACAGGCGTATCGGCGATAGACGGTCTGAACACTCTGGTAAGAGGACAGAAGCTGCCTATATTCTCAGCTTCCGGTCTGCCTCACGCGGATTTGGCCGCCCAGATAGCCCGTCAGGCCAAGGTAAGAGGCAACGAGGGAAACTTCGCCGTAGTATTTGCCGCCATAGGTATAACCCACGAAGAAGCCGAATTTTTCGCTTCGGATTTCAGAAGAACGGGAGCCATAGACAGAACAGTCCTCTTCATGAATCTGGCCAACGACCCTGCGGTAGAGCGTATCGCGACGCCGCGTATGGCGCTGACCGCCGCCGAATATCTGGCTTTCGACCTGGGTATGCACGTGCTGGTAATTCTGACCGACATCACTAACTACGCCGAGGCTCTCCGCGAAGTTTCCGCGGCGAGAAAAGAGGTTCCGGGCAGAAGAGGCTATCCGGGATACCTTTATACAGACCTTGCGACGATGTATGAGAGAGCCGGACGTAAGAAAGGCTACGACGGTTCGATTACCATGATACCTATCCTGACCATGCCGGAGGAGGATAAGACACATCCTATCCCTGACCTGACAGGATACATCACCGAGGGACAGATAATATTGTCCAGAGAGCTCTACAGAAAAGGCATACAGCCGCCTATTGATGTTCTGCCGTCCCTTTCCCGTCTGAAAGACAAGGGAATCGGAAAGGGCAAGACGAGAGAGGATCACGCAGATACAATGAATCAGCTCTTTTCGGCTTACGCCAAGGGCAAGGAAGCTCTCGAACTGGTTACCATACTGGGCGAAGCGGCTTTGACGGAGACCGACCTCAAATATGCACAGTTCTCGCAGGCCTTTGAAAAACAGTACGTTTCCCAGGGCTACGATACGGACAGAACTATCGAGGAGACTCTTAACATCGGCTGGAAGCTCTTGGAGCTGCTGCCTAAGAGCGAACTGAAGCGTATCAAGGACGAGTATATAGAAAAATATCTGGGCAAATAGATGCACGGCTTGTGAATTTTCGCAAGAGAAAATCGTTAGGAGATATTATGGAAAGATTAAATGTAAATCCTACCAGAATGATGCTTACGACCTTGAAAAAACGGCTGGTCACTGCCAGACGCGGACATAAGCTGATGAAAGATAAGAGGGATCAGCTGATGAAAGGCTTTCTCGAGCTGGCGCGTGAAAACAAGCGGCTGCGTGAAGAGGTGGAAGCTGCTCTTGCCAAGGTGTACGAGAGCTTTTCCGTCGCCAGCGCCGTCATGAGTCAGGAAGTTCTTGAAGAAGCGCTGATGTTCCCAAAACAGGGCGTAGAGCTGACGGTGGGAGGAAAGAACGTGATGAGTGTGGACGTTCCTCAGTTCAGCTTTGAAACCACTGCCGCCGATTCTTCCGACATATATCCATACGGCTTTGCCAGCACATCGGGAGAACTGGACGCGGCCATCGCCGGTCTGGCTGAGATACTTCCGGCGATGCTGGATCTGGCGGCCAAGGAAAAGGAAGCCGCCATGCTGGCAGCGGAGCTGGAAAAGACCCGCCGCCGCGTAAATGCCCTTGAATACGTCAAGATTCCGCAGCTGGAAATGACCATAAAATATATAGTCATGAAGCTTGACGAAAACGAGAGAGGCAATCAGACAAGGCTTATGAAGGTCAAAGACATGATTCTGAAAGAATCCATCGAGGAAAAACGCGAGCGCACGAGAGAGGCTTGCGGTTAAAACAAAATTCGGGCTGCGGATTCAGGCTTGCGGTGCTGCAGACGCAAGGACACAGCCCAAAGCAGGAAGCAGGCTCTTCGGAGCCTGCTTTTTCTGGTCTTGCGCACCATGGGCGCACTCAAACGGATCCTGCGTTTTCTTTTAAACTCCGCTCAAACAGAGCCTGTTTTTTCTGCCAAACGCTGCTTTTAAAAAATCTGCTGCTGTGGTAAAATATCAAAAAGGAGATAGCGATATGGCATTTACACATTTGCATGTTCATACTGAATACAGCCTGCTTGACGGTGCGTCGAGGATAGGAGATCTTGTAAGCCATGCCAAAGAACTGGGCATGGACAGCCTTGCCATCACAGACCACGGCGCGATGTTCGGCGTGATAGATTTTTATAAAGAATGTAAAAAGCAGGGAATCAAGCCCATAATAGGCTGCGAGGTCTATACTGCGGCGAGAAAGCTGACGGATAAGGAAGCCGACAAGGATAAGCATCAGGGACATCTGGTGCTCTTGGCTAAAGATGAGATTGGGTACAAGAACCTCATAAAAATCGTTTCCATAGGCTACATAAAAGGCTATTACTACAAGCCGCGCGTAGACAAGGAAGTTTTGCGGGAGCACAGCGAGGGACTCATCGCTCTTTCTGCCTGCCTTGCCGGAAACGTGCAGCATAAGCTGCTGCAGGACGATTATGAGGGCGCAAAAAAAGAGGCTTCTGAGCTCCTTGAGATCTTCGGCCGCGGCAATTTTTTCCTCGAACTTCAGGACCAGGGACTTGAGGAAGAGGCCAGGATAAATCCGCAGCTCATCAGGATGGGAAAAGAGCTTGACGTACCGCTGGTTGCCACCAACGACGTGCATTACGTCCGCAAGGAAGACGCGGAAGCCCACGACGTGCTGCTGGCGATACAGACAGCCACCAGCATAAACGATGAGAACCGCATGAGGTTCCCCAACGATGAGTTCTATCTCAAGAGCGAGGAGGAGATGCGTAAAATTTTCGCCTATGCTCCCGAAGCTATAGATAATACTCAGCTGGTAGCAGACGCATGTAACGTGGAATTCCAGTTCGGCCAGTATCATCTGCCTGAATTCGTTTCCCCGGACGGCAAGACCAACGAAGAATATCTGAGAGAACTGTGCTATAAAGGCCTTGAAGAAAGGTACGGCAAAGAGCACGACGGCAGCCTGGCTGAAAGGCTGGAGTATGAGATGGGAACCATAGTTTCCATGGGATATGTGGAATACTTTCTCATAGTATGGGACTTCATCAACTACGCCAAGGAAAACGGCATAATGGTAGGCCCGGGAAGAGGCTCTGCCGCCGGTTCTCTCGTCGCCTACTGCCTCAAGATAACCGACATCGACCCGATAAGATACAACCTGATCTTTGAGAGATTTCTCAACCCGGAGCGCGTCAGCATGCCGGATATAGATATAGATTTCTGCTATGAAAGAAGACAGGAAGTCATAGACTACGTTACGAGAAAATACGGCGAAGATAAAGTCTGCCAGATCATAACTTTCGGAACCATGAAAGCTAAGCAGGCGGTGAGGGACGTTGGCCGGGCTCTGGACGTCAGCTACGCTGAAACAGATATGATAGCCAAGGCAATTCCCTTCGACCTGCACATGACTATTTCCAAGGCTCTTGACACAAATCCGGAGCTGGCCGAAATGTACAGGGAGAATCCTAAGGCAAAACAGATACTGGATATGGCAAGGGCCCTTGAGGGCATGCCTCGCCACGCTTCCACCCACGCGGCGGGAGTGGTTATTTCCAAAAAACCTATAGACGAGTATGTTCCTCTGTATCTTTCCGATAAAGGACCGGCTACCCAGTTCACGATGACCACCATAGAAGAGCTGGGGCTTTTGAAAATGGATTTCCTCGGCCTGAGAAACCTGACGGTCATAAGGGACGCCCTTGAACTTATCCAAAAGGAACACGGGGTTACCATAGATTTTGCCAAGATGGGCTATGACGACGAGAAAGTCTACGAGATGATTGCTCAGGGCAACACCCAGGGCGTCTTTCAGCTTGAAAGCCAGGGCATGACTCAGTTCATGAAGAATCTGAAGCCGAGCTGCTTTGAAGACATCGTCGCAGGAATCTCCCTCTACAGGCCGGGTCCGATGGATTCCATACCTAAATACATAGAAAACAAGAAAAATCCTCAAAATATAAGGTACATTCATCCGTCTCTCGCGCCTATTCTGGACGTGACCTACGGCTGCCTCGTCTATCAGGAACAGGTAATGCAAATCGTGCGCGATCTGGGCGGATACAGCTACGGACGTTCCGACCTGGTGCGCCGTGCCATGTCCAAAAAGAAGATGAGCGTAATGCTGGAGGAAAAGGAATATTTTATTCACGGCAAGACTGATGAAAACGGCAACGTAGAGATAAAAGGCTGTGTGCGCAACGGTATTCCTGAAGAGGCGGCGGAGGCCATCTTCAACGATATGGTAAGCTTTGCCGAGTATGCTTTCAATAAGAGCCACGCAGCCGCCTACGCTGTGGTGGCCTATGAAACGGGATATCTGAAATACCATTATCCTGTGGAATTCATGGCTGCTCTGATGACCAGCGTGATGGGCGACGCCAATCAGATACCTAAGTATATAAGAAACTGCGGCGAAATGAATATAGAAGTCCTGCCGCCATGCGTCAACAAGAGCATGAAGAAGTTCAGCGTAGAGGACGGTAAGATCCGTTTCGGCCTGATGGGAGTCAAGAACGTGGGAGAGAACGCCATCGATGCCATCATAAAAGCGAGAGAGGAAAAGGGCGTTCCCCGCGATATATTCACTTTCATAGAACAGCTGGACATAAGCCAGATAAACAAGAAGGCCATAGAAAGCCTGATAAAGGCCGGAGCATGCAGCTGCCTCGAGGAGAACAAGGCGGCGCTTCTGGATGTATACGAGGGCCTTGTGGAATCGGCGCAAAATGCCAGCCGCAAGAATCTGGCCGGACAGATGTCTCTCTTTGACATAGGCGGTGAAGAAGCCGCAGAGTCACTTTCAGCCAAGCTTCCCGAGATAACGCCGTTTTCCAAGGACGTATCTCTGGCGATGGAAAAGGAAATGCTGGGAGTTTATATAACGGATCATCCGCTCAAGGATTATGCTGAAAAGATGAGAAAAGTTGCCTCGATAACGTCGGAGGAACTCAACCACGCGGGCGAAAATCAGGAGATGGACGAAAATAGTCTGGCTCAAGGCAGCCTTGGACAAGGCAGTTTGGATCAAAGCGGCGCGGATTCGGCCAGCCGCATAAAGGACGGCATGAAAGCTGTGATGGCCGGTATGGTTTCTTCCAAGAGAACGCTTATAACCAAGAGCAACAAGATGATGGCATTTATAGCCCTGGAGGACCTTTATGGCGTGTCGGAAGTGGTGGTTTTCCCTAATATTTATGAGAAATCAGCCCACTATCTGAACAGCGACTCGGTGATCGTAGTCAGAGGAACCGTGAATTTCAAGGAAGATGAGGCTCCGAAAATTCTGGCAGACAGCATAGAATTGCTGGAAAACGTGTCGGAGTCTGCAGAGTCTGCGGGAGCGGGAATCGGCACCGGCGGCGGACTTGGCGGAGCACCATCCTATGCCGGAACTCCGTCCCATGGAGCTGACAACACCACGGGCGTAAATACGGCAGGCAGACAGGCAGTCCCGGCACCTGATAAATTGATAAAGCTCAAAATACCATCGGACGAAAATGTAAACATCGTCTTGGAGCAGATAAGAGCCACGCTTCAGCGCCATCACGGAAACGTCCAGGTTTTGATATATCTGCCGGAGGGGAAGATACTGCGGACTGAAAGCGATCTGTGGGGAGAAGAGACTCAGGCTTTGAGAAATCAGCTGATGGCCATATTGGGCCGGGAAAACGTAAAGATGTAGATAGTTGCCGCAGGCAGCAATCGGATAAGATATAGATAGTTATCGCAGACAGCAAGCAACAGGATAAGCGGAGGGATAGATCATGAAGAAAATAGGCGTGCTCACCAGCGGGGGAGATGCTCCCGGCATGAATGCAGCCATAAGAGCCGTAGTAAGATGCGGAATCGACGCCGGATTTGAAGTATGGGGAATAGAAAGAGGCTATGAGGGACTTCTGGACGGCGAGCTCAGGCAGTTGGACAGGAGCTCCGTGGGAGATATACTCCACAGGGGAGGAACTATTCTCAAAACAGCCAGGAGCGAACGCTTCATGGAGGCCAAGTGGATAGACAAAGCCGTTGAAATGCTCCATACTTTCGGCATAGAGGGCGTAGTAGTAATAGGCGGAAACGGTTCGCTCAGAGGAAGTCTTGAGCTTGACGAGAGAGGCATCAAAGTCATGGGACTTCCGACCTCAATTATACGGATTTCACCATAGGCTTTGACACGGCGGTGACTACAGTCCTCGACGCCGTGGGAAAGATAAGGGATACTTCCTCGGCGCACGACAGGACTACGGTGATAGAAGTCATGGGCAGAAAATGCGGAGATATAGCACTTTACGCGGCCCTTGCCGGCGGAGCTGAGTGTGCTCTGATCCCTGAGGAAAGAGAAGATATCAACAAGGTATGCCGCAAAATCATAGAGGGCAGCAACAGGGGCAAGCTCCACAGCATAATCATCAAAGCAGAGGGTACGCCTACTTCCAGCGAGGAACTGGTCAGGATCATAGAAGAAAGGACAGGCAAAGAGACCAGGCTGGTGGTGCTCTCATATCTACAGAGGGGCGGAAGTCCGACTTTAAACGACCGCATGCTGGCCACACTGTGCGGAGCCAAGGCAGTTGAACTGCTTGCTGCTGAATCCGAAAGCAAGGCCATCGGTACATGCGATGGTCATATAGTGGCATATGATTTGAAAGAAGCGCTGCAGATGCCGGGAATTTTCAACGCCGACCTTTATGACCTTATAGATGTGCTCAGCAAATAAGGGGATGATGACGGACGTGCTCGGCAAGCAAATAAAGCGGCGCATAAGGGGAGAAGCATGGAAAATACTATAGTAATATACAAGAGTAAAAACGGTTCGACGGAAAAATACGCCAGATGGATAGCGGAGGATTTGAGCTGCCAAGCCGTCAGAGCCGAAGACTTTTCTAAAAATGATTTTGTCAAATATGATAACATAATTTACGGAGGCTGGGTTCATGCCGGAGGAATAATGGGCTTCGACCTGATCAAGAAGAACATGAAGCGGCTGGAGGGCAAGAAATTAGTCATATTTGCTGTAGGCCTCAACATAATGAATCAGGAAGCCAGGATGCAGCTGAGGGAGATAAACTTCAACAAGAGAAGAGTCAAAGGCATCACGTGTTATTACTGTCCGGGAGCCTATGATCCCGGCAGCGTCAAGGGAATAGACGCGGGGATAATGAAGATGATGACCAATATCCTGGAGGGTAAGAAAGACAGCGAGAAAACTCCGGACGACGCGCAGCTCCTTGAGGCGGTCAAAAACGGCGCTGATATGACAAGCAGGAAATACATCGAGCCTATAGTGGCTGAGTTCAAATAACAGATTCTGCGGTTAGCGGCGATTCACGGCGGTTAGAAAGGCGCATATCCATTATTCGTTGTAAAAAGTGTGGTTACTCATTCAGATTTCGTTGTATTTTTTGTGATAGCGTGCTATACTGTTTTTGAATTATCACAATGGAGGTGCGTGTATGTATCGGGTTGCAATTGAAAAATTATTAAAATGGAAACAAAGCAAACGTCGCAAACCCTTAATTATTGAAGGTGCACGTCAGTCCGGCAAGACTTGGCTGATGAAAGAATTTGGCGAGCAGGCGTATGCGGATACGGTATATATCAATTTTGACTCCAATTCCAGAATGGCGGAGTTATTTGCATGCGATTTGGATACCGACCGCTTAATTATGGGACTGGAGTTGTATGCAGGCCACAAAATCGACCCGAACAATTCTTTGATAATTTTTGATGAAGTGCAGGAAGTCCCGAGAGCATTGACATCTCTCAAGTATTTTTATGAAAATGCACCTCAGTATCATATTATATGTGCCGGTTCCTTGCTAGGTATTGCTTTGCACCAAGGCACATCGTTCCCTGTAGGAAAGGTTGATTTCTTGAAACTCTATCCCCTTTCTTTCAAAGAATTTTTGATGGCGCTTGGTAACGAACGATTTGCTGAACTTCTTGATAAACAGGACTTCGAACTGGTCACAAGTTTTAAGCAGACATATATCGATGCCCTGAAACATTACTATTTTGTTGGCGGTATGCCCGAAGCTGTACAAAGCTTCGCAGAAAACAAAGATTTTAGCGAGGTCCGTGAAATTCAAAAACGAATTCTTACCGCTTATGAACAAGATTTTTCCAAACACGCTCCAAACGACATTGTTCCGAGAATTCGTATGTTGTGGAACAGTATTCCTTCACAGCTTACCAAGGAAAATAAAAAGTTTATCTACGGTCTTGTTCGTGAAGGTGCTCGTGCGAAAGAGTATGAAACTGCAATCATGTGGCTCAGCGATTGCGGTCTTGTTCATAAAGTCAGCAGAGTCAATGCAGCAAGTATCCCCATGCGTGGGTATGAAGACCTGAAAGCGTTCAAACTGTTCATAGTAGATGTTGGACTTCTGGGATGTATGGCCGGACTTCGTCAGCGTACTTTACTTGATGGTAATGACCTTTTCGTCGAATTCAAGGGAGCCCTTACAGAGCAATATGTTTGCCAGCAGTTAAAGACCATTGAAGACTTAGATGTTTACTATTACACCAACGAAAGAGGGTCATGCGAAGTAAATTTTGTCGTTGATACGGGCGAGCGGATTGTTCCCATTGAAGTAAAGGCAGAGGTAAATCTCAAAGCGAAGAGCCTGAAAACCTATCAAGAAAAATTTTCTCCTGAAATTTCTGTTCGTACTTCAATGGCAGATTACAAAAAAGAAGAATGGCTTGTTAATCTGCCCCTTTATGCGATAGATCAGATTGATAAGATATAGCGGTAAGTTAAAGAACTAACCTTACATTCTACCTATCAACGGCTCATTTTTTGCCCGCCGGGCCGTCGCCGGTATCTTTTATATCTATACCTAAATCATTTGACATTACGGAAGCAAAGCCTATGGCATGCTTTCCGTATTTTTTTCTCACTTCATCCATGGTAAGTTCCATCTTTTCCATCTTTTCTTTTGTCATAATGTCGGTGCCGAAGAGGGAAAGCTGTTCCTGAGATACCTGTTCCGTCAGATTGATGCCGGTTATGGTAAGCATGCGTATCGGCGAGCCTTTGCACCACGACTGAGAGATGATTTCAGAAGCGGCGGAAGCGATTTCTTCTGCCAGCCAGGTAGGTGAAATAAGCTGTTTCTGTCTTGAAATTACTTTGAAATGAGGGTCTTTTATATCGACCTTGACTCCGCAGGCTTTCAGCCCATATTTTCTCAGCCTGCCGGCGACGGTGTCGGAAAGTCCTTTTACGGCAATGGCAATGTCGTCGGATGTCACCAGGTCGCGCCTGAATGTTATGCCGTTTCCGACTGATTTTATCTGTTCTCTTTCGTTGTACAGCGAGACAGGGTCGTCGTCTATGCCGTTGGCGTGTTCCCACATGAGGGTACCCTGTTTGCCGAACATGGCGGTGAGGAATTCTTTCTTTGAACCTGCGATGTCGCCTATCGTCCGTATACCCAGGTGACGCAGCTTTTCGTTGGTGGCTCTTCCTACTCCGAACAGCTCTCCGGCAGGAAGCGGCCAGAGCAGTTCTTTGAAGTTCTCCCTGGTGATTTCCGTCGTAGCGTCAGGTTTTTTGTATTCGCTGCCCATTTTGGCAAAAGTCTTGTTGAAAGAAACGCCGGAGGACAACGTCATGCCAAGCTCCGATTTGACAGTTTGCCTGATGGCATCGGCTATTTCTTTTCCGGTGCCGAAAAGTTTCTGGCTGGCCGTTACATCAAGCCACGATTCATCTATGCTGAAGGGCTCGACCATATCGGTGAAACGCTGATAAATTTCGTTGATTAGTCCGCTGTAATAGCGGTACTTTTCCATGTGAGGCCGCACCAGCTGGAGGTCGGGGCATTTCTGCTTTGCTTTCCAAATAGTTTCCGCGGTAACTACGCCATATTCTTTTGCCAGCTGATTTTTGGCCAATATAATACCATGACGATTGTCAGGATCGCCGCTTACCGCCATAGGCTTGTCTCTCAGCTCGGGGTGCTCCAAAAGTTCAACGGAGGCATAAAAACCGTTCATGTCGCAGTGAAGTATGACGCGGTCCTTTTTATCAGCCATGAAAGTGTACTCCTTTTGATATAATGCAAGCTCATTTCGACAAAATGATTAAATGTCCGCTTCCTTGCGGCGCAGCCGAATGATACAACGTTGGGTTCATCATAACGCCCTCCAGTCAGGTAAGCGGCGTTTCAATGGCCGATACTTCTCGGCGCAGCTGGTATAATCTTATGCGGACATTATAACGCCATCCAGTCAGGTAAGCGGCGTTTCAATGGCCGCTTCCTATCGGCACGGCCGGTATAATACCTTGTGGACATTATAGCACAAAGCCAGTTTAGCAAAGTGATTCAATAAAAGCTTCATTGCAGTGAAGCTGAACAATATGATGTTGGGTTTATTATACGATAAAACCAGTCTGTCAGAGGTGGTTCAACTGACGTTTCCGCTGTATGAGTTATCGCAAAATCTTTATTCCATTGAAAAGATCATATTGCGAAACAGGTGAGGCCGCGCATGGTTTCAGTTTGGAATCAAAATCTGTCTGAGCCGTATGCGGGCCACGCGCTTAAATGGCGGAAGCGAGTTATCTCGATTCACCATTGTATTTTAAGTATATCATAATTGCTGGTGTTGTGATACAGGTAAGAATATATTGGAAAGAGGATTTTTTATATGTGTTTTTTGTGAAGGAAAAAGCCCTTTTCTTGACTTGCGGCGATGTTTCAAGTTATAATAAACCCGTTGATTATATAAAACAGTGTTTTCAAGCGGTAGGGTTTATTGAAACGCTGCTTGGCAAACTGTATGGCGTTAGAATAAACCCATTGATTATATTATTCGGCGCTGCCGCAAGGCAGGGTTTACTGAAACGCCGTTTGTCGGCCTAAAGCCCAATATTTTTAACAGCTTGTTATTTGATGGCCAGATAAAAATGGCAATTTGAATTTTAAGAGGAATATTCAATATACTGTTCTGTTCACTTGCGCTCGCGTTGCAGGCTGCTTGTCTGCGGACGACGAGAGTTTTTGCTGCGGCCCGTCTTGAGCAGAAGTAAAGAATTACATTGAATCAGCAGTATAATATAAAACACTTTGGAGGTAATATCGTGAGAATTTTGAATATGCTTATGGGCGTTCTGCTTGTGATCGCCGGAATCTTTATGATAGCAAACGAGGGAATAACATTTATTTCAGTAGCGTTTGTGGTTGGCTTACTGTTCATAATCGCAGGCATCGCAGAGGTTATTTCCTGCAACAGTTACAGAGGGGATGAAGGCGACAGAGCCTGGGTTCTGATAGATGGACTGATCATGCTGGCCATAGGCATCCTGATAATCCTCAACAAGCTGGCAGCAGACGTTACGGTTCCGCTCGTATTGGGATTTTGGGTGCTCACTTCAGGCATAGGCAATATGGTCAGAGCCTTGGACAAGCGTGAAGCGAAAGATGCGTATTTCTACGGGTATCTGATAATTGGAATATTAAATGTAATAGTCGGAGCCTATATGTTCTTCAACAACGATCTGCTTATGATGTCTGTGATCGTTCAAGTAGGACTGTGTATCCTGGCGCAGGGAGTCAATGCTTTTATGGTAGGCGCAAGTATAATAGTGTTCAAGTCAGATTTCCTCAAGACAAAAGAGGAAATGCTGGCGCAGGCTGTTGAAGACGCTGAAAAAGCTCAGGAAGCGGCAAAAGAAGCTATCAAAGCCGTGGAAGAGACGAAAGCCATCGTCAAGGAGATAGAAAAAACTCCGGAAGAACTTCTGGATGCAGCCCTTGCTCCTAAGCCGGGTGAAGAAATTGAAATAACCAATGCAGTCATAGAAGAAAAATAAAAACAGGATAAGAGTATGGAGAAATATTACGACATAGTTATAGTCGGAGCAGGGCCTGCCGGCCTTGCGGCGGCGATAACTGCCAAAACTGCCGGACCTGAGATCTCAGCCGTTATTCTCGAAAAGAAAGAAAAGGCCGCGAAGAAACTCAGCGCATCTGGAAACGGAAGAGGAAACTTGTCCAATGAGAGATGCGAGTCTCTCGAACAGGTTCTGAGATTTTTCTCTCAGTCAGGCATAGCCGTAAGAATTGATGAAGAGGGTCGGATCTATCCTTACTCGGAGGAAGCCGCTGCTGTTTCGGAGACTTTTGTCAGAAGAGCCGAAGAACTCGGCGTGGAAATCCTTACAGATAACCAGGTAACAGGTGTGGAAGCCGGCACTGACGGAGGCTTCCGCATTTTTATTTCCACAGAAGAAGGGGATGTGAGCGTCGAGTGCAGATCGCTCCTGATCGCAACGGGAGGAAAATCCTTTGCAGCATACGGTTCCACCGGTGACGGATATAAGTTTGCCAGGACGCTGGGGCACCGAGTGACTCCGCTGGTTCCGGCGCTGACGGCTGTCGAAGTGAAAGAAGATATAAGTAATCTTAAAGGGCTGAGGGCAAAAGTCTCCGTCAGTCTGTTTGACAGTGGAAATATGACGTTCAGGGAGACAGGAGAGATACAGTTCAGAGAGGATTCAATTTCCGGCATATGCGTGATGAATCTGTCGTCACAGCTTCCTGCAGCATGCAAAGGCGAAAGGGGAGACTCTTTCAAAGACCTCAGGATAGCCGTGAACTTCGTACCTGATTTTGATGCGGCCGGTTTGCTCGACTTTATGAGATCGAGGCAGCAAAGCTGTGCTCGGCAGCAAGCCAGGATGCAAAGGCAATGTCCGGAAGCGACAGCTTCTGATATGCTGAAAACCATAATTAAAAAACAGTTGATTCCTGAAATTTTGCGAAGGGCAGGAATACCGCAGCAAAAGTCTGCGGAGCAGATGACCATGGAAGACATTTTAAAGACGGCCAATGCTTTGCGCAGTTTTTCCCTCACGCCATGCGGCCGCAAGGGATGGAAAGAAGCCCAGGTCACAAAAGGCGGAGTATCCATGGAGGAAATCTGCCAGTCCACGATGGAGTCCAAGATAGCTTCAGGGCTGTATTTTGCCGGAGAAATTTTAGACTACGACGGACTATGCGGAGGATATAATCTGCATAATGCTTGGCTTACCGGGATAAAGGCAGGAAAGGCCATGGCAGAAAGGATAGAAAAAATTAAAAATGTACAGAATTCATCAGATAAAGCTTGATTTAGGTGAATCGAAAGATAAAATCCCTGAGAAGATTTTGAAAAAAGTCGGCGTCAGGGATTTGCCGATAAAGGAATGGAAGATCGTCAAAGAATCCATCGACGCTCGCGACAAATCAAATATAAAGCTGGTCTATTCAGTCGATTTTGAAACGGACAGAAGACTCAAGCTTGAAAAGGCTCCGCAGATCAGATATGAAATGCCGGAAGTCCTGCCTAAGGCAAAATCCGCCCGGCGGCCGGCAGTGATAGGCTTCGGACCTGCAGGAATCTTTGCTTCCTTGATTTTGGCACAGGCAGGGCTTCGACCCATAATTGTTGAACGCGGCAAAGACGTTGAAAGACGTACTTCCGACGTGGAAAGCTTCTGGCAGGGCGGAACTCTCGACCCAGAGTCCAACGTCCAGTTCGGCGAAGGCGGCGCCGGGGCTTTTTCCGACGGCAAACTGACCACGGGAATAAAAGACGTCAGGATAAAAAAAGTAATCGGCGAACTTATCAGATTCGGCGCCCCAGCCGAAATCGCATACAGGCAGAAACCCCATGTCGGAACCGATATTCTCAGAGTTGTGGTCAGAAATATAAGGGAAGAGATACTGAAACTGGGAGGACAAATATTCTTTGAAACTAAAGTCAAAGACTTGCTCCTGTCAGGCGGAACCCTCAAAGAGCTCAAGGGCTTGGTCTGTGAAACCGGAGACGGCGAGGTGAAAGAAATTCTATGCGATCATGCGGTTTTGGCTCCAGGCCACAGCGCGAGAGATACTTTTTCCATGCTTAAGGAAAGAAAAATCGCCATGGAGCAGAAGCCTTTTTCCATCGGCGTGAGGATAGAACATTCCCAGGATATGATAGACATATCGCAGTACGGCAGGCCTCATGAAGAACTGGGCCTGCCTCCGGCGGAATATAAGCTGAGCTATAGGTGCAGGGGAGAGCGCAGGTGCCGGGAGGCGGTTTCAGAAAGCAAACTGGCGGCAGGACGCGGCGTTTATACATTCTGTATGTGTCCCGGCGGCCAGGTGATAAATGCTTCGTCAGAAGAAGGCGGAGTAGTGGTGAACGGCATGAGCCTTCATGCCAGAGACAGCGGCGCGGCCAACAGCGCGCTGCTCTGCGACGTGAGAACAGAGGACTTCGGCAGCAGCGATGTGCTCGCGGGAGTTGAATTTCAGCGTCAGTATGAGAGAAGAGCCTATGAAGCTGCAGGCTCCCGGCAAGTTCCGCCTGCGACCAGCTGGGGACTGCTGAGAGATGGAAAAGCATCCGATGTGGAGTCATGTCTGCCTGAATTTGCAATTGAGGCTTTCCGCGAAGCGATGCCTGAGCTGGGAAAGAAGCTCAAAGGCTTTGACTCGGATGATGCTAAGATATATGCCGTAGAGACGAGAAGCTCGTCGCCGGTGAGAATTCTGCGCGGCAAAGACGGACAGAGCTTTTCCGCGGCCGGACTTTACCCCTGTGGCGAGGGAGCGGGCTATGCCGGAGGAATAACTTCCGCCGCAGTGGACGGAATCAAGATGGCGGAAGCCATAATAGATGATATGAACAAGAAATAGTGGCAGTTGTAAAGCTAGAACGAAAGGGTGATTGTTCGCCTCACAAAACCTACCGCGCAAGCTTTGTGTGTTGGGCAGGGCTTATATATCTAACAAAAAAAGACGGGATTTTTATTGAACCGACCCCCAAAAGTTAGACCAAAAAATCTAAAGATTGGGAGGTCGGTTTTCTTATGACGAAGTATAAGTTTGAGTTTAAAAAACGAATAGTCATGGACTATATCAATGATTTTCCCGTCATTTCCGGAGGAATGGACAGACCCATGAGTTTTAACATGGTAGGCGCTATGTCGCACAGCCGTCCGCCGCCGGCTAAAGAGGAAACAGGAGTTTCTGCAATATGAACCAGAGGCACAGGGTTCAGCGAGTGGGCCGTGACAGGATTGCCTGAAGAATCGAGCATATCGTCGGCGTTGCCGTGATCTGCAGTGAGCAAAATTTGACCTCCGGCTTCGAGTATAACAGGAACTATTTTTCCTACGCATTGATCGACGGCTTCAATGGCTTTCACTGCAGCGTCAAACTTACCTGTATGGCCGACCATATCAGGGTTGGCGAAGTTGAGAATTATGCAATCGTATTTAGACGATTTGATTTCTTCTATGACCTTTTCCGTCACCTCGAAAGCGCTCATTTCAGGCTGCAAATCATATGTGGCAACTTTCGGAGATGGAATGAGTATCCGGTCTTCAAGAGGGTTGGGCTTTTCTACGCCTCCGTTGAAGAAAAATGTGACGTGAGCGTATTTTTCCGTCTCGGCTATGCGCAGCTGACTCATACCCAGCGAGGAAAGATACTCGCCCAGCGTATTTGAAATTACTGCCGGAGGAAAAGCTATTTCAACGTTGGGCATGGTTTCGTCATATTGCGTCATGCAAACATATTTCAGATCTGCGATTTTCCTTGGCCTCTCAAATCCGCTGAAATCGTCGTCAACAAAGCAGCGGGTCAGTTCTCTCGCCCTGTCGGGGCGGAAATTGCAGAATATGATGCTGTCGCCGTCTTTTACGCGAGCTTTGTCTGAGCATACGGTAGGAAGGATGAATTCATCGGTTTCCCCGGCTTCATAAGCCATGGCGACAGCCTGACTTCCCGAGGAAGCTCTTCGTCCCTGGCCAGAGACCAGAGCGTCGTAAGCCAGCTTTACTCTTTCCCAGCGCTTATCTCTATCCATGGCGTAATATCTGCCAGCGACTACGCCTGTCGATGCGCCGTCTATGTCCGAAAGAAAATTTTCCATTTCTTTTATGTAGTTTATTCCTGAGGTAGGAGGAACGTCGCGTCCGTCCATGAAACAATGAACGTAAATAGGCGATACGTTGTGAGAGAAGGCCAGGGAAACAACAGCTTTTATATGGGAGATATGGCTGTGAACCCCTCCGTCTGACAGAAGTCCCATCACGTGAAGTGCCCCGCCTGTTTCTCTGCAATGGTTTATGGCGTCGTTAAGCGCAGCATTTCCTGCGAATACTCCGTCATCTATAGCTTTACTTATGCGTGTCAGTTCCTGATACACGACTCTGCCTGCGCCTATGTTGAGATGACCGACTTCGGAGTTTCCCATCTGACCCTCGGGCAGGCCTACGGCGAGACCGCTTGCTTTTAGCTGTGTATGGGGATATTTGGAGAAAATCTCATCGAGATTAGGTTTGTAAGCTTTGGCGACAGCGTTGCCCGGGCCGGCAGGAGCTATGCCGAAACCGTCCAATATCATCAACATAAATAGTTTTTTCATGGTTTTCCTCCTCAGGATCTTAACATGTGGTTAAATTAAATATACCACAGAATGTCGTTTATTAAAAGTGTTGAGGTGGGCGGAAGCAATATGATAAAATAGATTATCATAAGTCCTCATTGTTTGATTAAGTTTTTAATGTTCGATTAAATTTTTAATGTTGGCAAAAATCCTGGATTAAGAAAAAAATGACAACATTTTG
>ENA-ORUG01001276-ORUG01001276.1-human-gut-metagenome-genome-assembly--contig:-NODE-1276-length-23212-cov-2.626981_pt1 | contig 23212 bp, 19 predicted proteins | sample MGYA00242079_ERZ509207 | MGnify/ENA primary metagenome ERZ509207 (study PRJEB26280, sample SAMEA2338780) | human gut metagenome | biome: human gut; feature: human-associated habitat; material: faeces...
TAAAATGTCTTCCATCGAAAGTAATTCGCTTTTGTCTGGCAACAAAGGAAAATCCTCTGCCAGGCTCTAAAAGAAATTTTTGTAAATGAGTAATCAACGCTTGTTCTAAATCACTTTCATAAAAATCGTTACTTGAACTCAAACCAAGAAATTCCAAGACATATGGGTCTCGAATAACATCCTCCGGCTTCTTAGCAGGTTCTAATGTCTGAATTTCTGCTGAAACTTCTTCTTTATTCTTGCTGGATAATAATCTTTCATAAAAGAAAGAATTTATTTGCCTTTCAAGCTGTCTTGTACTCCATTGTGATTTTACAGCTTCCCTCATATAAAAGTCTCTTGCACTTTCATTTTCTACTTTCATCAAAAGTCTATAATGTGTCCAGCTTAATTCGTCACGCAGTGCGTGACCATTTGGAAATGTCAAGTAAAACTGCCTCATAATTTGCCTTTTCATTGCCGCCTTGTTCTTTTATAATTGACTTTCCGATATTCCAATATGCCTCAACCATTGCAAAATTGGCTGTTTGGTAAACTTTATTTCTTGCTGAAATTAAGATTTCTTTAATCTCATTATAAAAAGTTTTATCCATTTTACTAAGAATATCCTTTCGTTAGAATTTTTCATTTTACATTCAATCTTACAGGCGCGCAACCTTTTACGCACGATTTGCTTACCCATAGATCATCTTCAGAAGCTTCATCAGAATGCCTGTCGGCAATATTCTGAACAGAAAGCCTAAAAACTCGTTGGAAACGCCTACTATCTTGTGGGACGGCAGATGATTTCTCTTCAGGATTTTTCCCACCGTTTCCGCGACCTGAACTGGAGTCATGCCGCTCTGTTCCGATTTTTCCATTTTCGACACCGATGCTTCTATCCGGCCGCCGTACACGTCGTCGCCTACGACCGTTTTCCTGCGGTTTTCCGTAAACTCAGTCTTGACATCGTTGAGCATAACCGCAGACGTTTCTATACCAAAAGGCTTGAGCTCTATACCGAGAGAATCGCTGAAAGCGTTGAGGGCCGCTTTTGTCGCCGAATAAAATCCCTGAAACGGCAGAGGAAATATGGCCGCCAGAGAAGAAATAAACACGATTTTTCCGCTGCCCGCCTCGCGCATAGACGGAACCACCGCCTGAGCGCACCTGACCGCGCCGTTAAAATTGACGTTGGTCTGCAGGCGATAGTCCTCTTCCGGTATAAATTCCGCCGCTCCGGAAATCCCTATTCCCGCATTGCAAACCAAGACGTCGATTTTTCTGTTTTCCTCCAGAATTTCAGAAAACGCTTTATGTACGCTTTCGCTGTCTCCGACGTCGCATTTTTTCCAGATCACATCGCCAAGCGGGGCTTCCGACCTCGCCAATCCGTAAACCTTATATCCGTTTTTAAGCAAAACTTTAGCTATCTCAAAGCCTATGCCCTTTGACGCTCCAGTAACTACAGCCGTTTTTTCCGTCATTTTTTTATCTCGCCCTCTCTTTCTTCATCGTCTGCCATCTTTTCGCTTTTCGATGAATTTACGCTATTCGTCATACTCATCGGCTCCATATGCTCCGTCAGCCGCACCATCTGTACTACTCGCGCCAGTCTCACTGCCTATGCCGGCCTTTGGCAAGCCTCTGTCCTGAGGTTCGTCGGCCGCGTCCTCATATATGTCGCCCGGCTTCATGGAATATCTCTTGTCTTCTACACTGTTTACAAAATTAAATTCGTGCTCTCCGTGCATTATCGCCTGCACAGGAAGTTCCCTAACAGTTCCGTCCGCCAGAACCACGCATAAAACCGGGTGTAAAAACGATTCTTCAGTTTTGTAACATTCGTCGTCTATGTCAGTGAAGGCGAAAACCGCTTCGAATACATTTCCCTCAGGTATGCTGGCCGGCATGTGGATTTTCGGCGGATTTTCCATCTCGCAGCCGTTGCAGTATTTCCACGGAGTGGCGGAAAACACGCCATAGGGATATATCACTCCGCTTTTGCCGTCTTTCCCCTTCTTTCCGTATCCGGGCCGGCGCATATAGACGTCCTGAATAATAGAATATTTTCCTCCGGTGTTGATGGCTCTAAGGTTGAGAAAGCAGTGAATCACATTTTCGTCAAAAGAATCTTTCTCAAAATATATGAAATTATTCAGCTCGTCGAACGTGTCAAGTTTCAGCCGGCTTTTTCCGGAGAAATACTGCGCCGCTTCGATTATCAGCGACGCCGCGCCTGTCACGCATCCTATTATGGCGATTATCATCGTATAATCCATATTTCGCCCTGCTTTCTTTTTAATAACTTTCAATCATTTCCCCAGCATTTTTTCCGCGAACCGGCGGCAGCGCTGCTCAATACCTTGGATTTTTTCTGCGTCTCCGGGATCGTTGGCCGTTTCCATCAGCGCGAAACCTGCCGGGAGCATGAAATTCTTATTCACATTGATCGCTCCGATTACCTGCTGGGCGACTATATCTCCGCCGCTGTAGCCTGAGACGATGACTGCGTAAACCCGCTTTTTGCTAAAATCGTTGACCCTGAAAACCGATGTCAGCCTGTTGATAAATGCCATTATGTTGGCGCTCACCGAATCATTGTAGTTGGGACAGATCAGCACCAGTATGTCGCATTTGACTATAGCCGGATATACCTTTTCCACCATCACACCGCCGTAGAAGCAGTCGCCTTTTTCACCGAAGTGGAGACAATCTTCATATTTGCAGCCCCGGCAGTCCCATACCTGGCCGTTTCTCATGGAAATCTCCTCGATCTCAGCCGCACCGTCAAGCTCTGAAGAAATCATTTTCCACAGAGCCAGACTGTTGGAGGTCTTATGGCTGCTGGCATGAATGGCGACTATGTTCGGCTCGCGCTGATTTTCAAAGGAAAAAGATATGATTTTTTCTGCCAGCGATATACAGCTTTTCACATAAGCTCCATACAGGTCAACGCTCCATAGCCTCGCCACCACCTTGAAATTGGCCAGGTCAGAAGTCGCTTCCACAAGCGGTTTTCCCGGGAAACTGCAGCCCGTCATATTGGCGGCGAACAAAAATCGCCGGCCTATGTCTTTTGTATAGAGGCTGGAAGAGCCGTCTACGATCACGCCTCCCACAGAGCCTTTCAGCATGGCAGGGGAGCTGCTTGCCGGGCCTTTCGGCGCAGCTGCTGAATCCGCACAGTCATCACATTTCCCAGACGCTGCAAAAGTTTTCTGCAGAAAATCCAGTATCCTGTATGCTTCCAAATTGATTCCGCTTGCCGGGATTTCAACGGCAAAAATCAGTCTCGTATTTTCCAGACAGCCATCCTCAGCCGCCGCGATAAACTCATCGGCTCCGTTTACGGCTTGCAGGCAAGTGGTCTTTCCGGCTTCGGCTGTAACCTCATCTAAAATCTTGTCAAGGCGACTTTTGATTTTGCCGATTTTCTTCTCAGCCGGTATTCTGATTATCCAAAGTTCTCCTCGCTTCAAGCATATCGCCCCCATGTTTCATTTTTCATCAATCCAAGAAAAGCGGCCTCTAATCCCGTCAGTGCGGCATCCGCTTCGCATGATTTTGACATAATCTGCGGTATCTGCTTCGCATGATTTTGACATAGCCTGCGGTATCCGCTTCGCGTGCCGCATGCCTAGGTCTGTGGTATCCGGGCAGCCTATGGTCAAACTGCAAAACGGCAATCAAACTTTAGCGTTGCTCTCGGTTCTCCAAAGCTTGGCTCCTGCTTTTACTTGAGAGAGCAGAGATTTTTATATGCTTTCTCTATCCTGTCATAAAGCTTTTGCGGCAGCGGAAGATCTTCTATTTCCACAGCATCCCCGCATATCCTGTTCCTTATTCCGAGGAACGCTCCGGAAAGGCCGACGCAATCAGTTCCAGAAAGGTCGCCGCAGGCAGACTCAGAAAATCCGCTGCAGGTATCTTCGGAAAAATCGCCGCAGGAACCCGACTCTTTCCCGGTTTTCCCATTCTCCTGCTTTTGCCAATCGCGGCCCAGATACGCAGAGCTGTAATTCCACTGTCCGGCCAATGTCAAAAGCAGAGACACGGCTCCTGAGGAAATCGCCGGCGCCAGATAAGGTTTAAAGCCCAGTTCGCGCACGCGTAAATTTGCTTCCACAGTGAGTTTTGTCAGCTGTCTTGATATTTCGTCGTCGTAATTCTCAATGCTGTTGGCGATGACCAGATCATCTCCGTGTGGTCCGAAAGCCCGTCCCTCTTCAAGATATGAGGCAAAGCGCATGTCTCCTTCGGCTGCTTTCTGCCGCGCGAAATATTCTGCTCGCTTGTTCATGACCCCGAGTCCGTATCCTCTCACCTGCCCCGGAAGCAGCCCGGAAGAAGCCAAAACTTTCTTGCACAGAGGATCCACAGGATCTGAAACTACTGCAAAAATTCCTTTGAACCCGGCTTCTCCAGCCAGCCTTCCATAGTTGGCAGCTATAACGCCGTTGGCTTCAAGCTGCATCATGCGCACGTCGCCCGATGCTCCTATCGGCGGCACGGCTTTGCTGGCACAGAACACGAGCATATCGCAGTCGAAGAGATTTTCTTCCGAAACGGCTTCCACCGGAGGCAAAGGCTTTTCGCCGAAAGGCCAGCCAATCTGGTTCATCTCCGCTTCGTAGCGTTTTACCACGTTTTCATTTACGTCAAATATTCCTATGGAATCTATCAAATCAGCTCCCAGAAGTTTAAGCCCCAGCAAAAGAGTCGCGCCTACGTCTCCCAGAGCCGCTATATTAACGCGGTTGCCATGGGGCTTCAGAGGTTTTGCCAGTTTCAGACATGGTATGTCATAATCTCTGGAAGCTTGGCCATCCGTCCCGGCTTCTCCGTCAGAATAGCTGCCGGCCTTGTATTCTCCGGCATGCACGCCGGTCAATTCAAATATGCTACGGAAACGACCTGCGGGCTGAATGACGCCAGGCTGGCTGCCGCCGGGCTGGCTACGGCCTGCGCCATTATTGCTGCTGCCCGCGCGCACTTCTGGCGTTCCTAGCATTTCAAAATCCTTTTCATTCTTTTCAGTCATCTGAACACTTCTCTTTCAATTTTACCTGAACATCTTTCTCATTCTTATCAGTCTTTCTATATCCATTTCGACGTATGCGGAAGCCGCTATGTTTTCGTCCGGCTTTACATAACTGCCCACGTCAGGATTTTTCGTGTCAGCGATGACTTCGCCCAAACGCTTGAGCGTCAGCTTCTGCTCAAATTCTTTCTGATATTCCTCTTCAAGGGTTTTCAGGATATCTCTGGCATTTTCCAGGCATGTCATCGAATATTCGTATATGCTGCTTCCCGGGATATTTCCGAGGAAGCTTGGAACTGCGTAAGGCAGCAGCAGATTCAGCGAAGGCACTACGCCCTGTTTTTCTACGGAAACATCTCTGTCTTTCATACAGTCGCCTCCGATATATGGATACATCGCGCTTTCGTCTATCCAGCATTTGAGATTAGGCAAAAAATATGCGCTGTCTACGGTTCTTTCCTTGATGGTCATAAGATCTCTGCCTCGGCCTGTCTGAACTCCGGCCACAGTTTCGACCACTTCCACATCGTTGGCCTTGAGGATAGGGTCTATAGCGTTCATTCTGTAACCTTTGTGGAGAAGATCATCTACCAGAATCACCGGCCTGTTGAAAGATTTTATGGTGCGTATCTGGTTTTCCAGCGTAGAGTAAAAGCTGCTTTCCTCGACGGTGAAATCCAGCACGTCCCTGCTGAAATATTTCTCCGTATGCAGAGTCTTTGTCACCGTGTTTGGTACAGCCACGCCTGCCAGGACTTTTCCGAAAGGTACCACCATGCAGCTTCCGTAAGCCTTATCTTTATATGGCACCGGCGCTACGCCGTTCAGTCTGGCTATGAGGTTAATCATCTTATGGTGCATTATTCCCGAGTTGTATGAAACTATCAATTCCGACGGATATATGGAAGTGAGCACCTTTAAAAGTCTGTTATGAGCTTTTTCCACCGCTTCCAGCACTGCTTCGTTTTTGTTCAGCGGATGCTTGATCATCGTATCCACATTTTTAAAGATTATCACGGGCGAGCGCATATCCACGGCGTATATGGGCTTGGTGCCGTCCGCGGCTATGTTGACGAAGCCCTGTTTTTTCACGATGTCTACTATATTTTTGTCAAGGCCTGTCTGATGGCACGGGTGATATACGACGTAGGTATAGTCCCTCGATAAAAGTTCTGAGATCATCTCAACCAGCACCGTCTGCCCTAAGTTTGTTATGGAGCTTTCCCGGCTGAAAAACAGACCGCCTATCACCGCGATCGCACCGGCGGCTTTGCTCCTGATGTAAGCGGCTATATCCTGGTCCTTGAACGCGCTGAGCAGATCTATGCTGTCCAGTCTGCTGACGGCTGCGGCGGCGACTGCTTTATTCCCCAGCTTGCCGTCTCTGATGACAACGGTCTTTACATCTTTTCTGCCCAGATACTCGCGCAGCACATCAAGGTCGTAGCCGTAAGCGTCCAGTTCTTCTCCCATGTCGTCGAGAATTGAAACATCGCTCTTGTTGAACTCCTCCAGCTTCATGTCCCTCGCCTGCAGGATGTGTTTGTAAGCAGGCTCCCTCATGTAAAGGCTGTTCTCAAATATATAATTCTGTGCCACCGGGTCTATCAGATTGGATATGTCTCTGCCGGAGTCGATATTTTCTCTGATTCTGGTGGAGCTTATGTCCTCATAGTATTCTTCCAGATGCAGGTTTATGATATCGCCTGTTATCGGATAGATTTTCTTGTTTTTCGCACCGTCCCGCCTTTCGTCCGACGAGCGTTTGAAAATTATATGATTCATCGAGTGTATGGAATTCTCGGAAGGCGCGTTTCTGTAGCAGGAAGCGTTTTCTATGACGTCGCTGCCGGCCACAAAGTAAAGTTCCCGCTCTTTGAAGATTTCTCTCAGTTTAGCCAGGTCTCCAGGATTTGCGATGTTTATAGGTATATCGTCGGGGAAAACGTATATGTTTTCTTCGTCAGCCACGGAAATGTTCATGATCCTCCTTCTGTGGAGGCGAGGCTGAGTTTTTTTCGACCAGCTGAATTCGTCCAGCGCCAGATAAACTTCATATCCCATATCCCTTATCTCCGTCGCTATGGCTTTATGACTCAGGCTGAACGGGTCGAAGGTCCCCGGAAAAAAGGCCACTTTCTCAGATTCCCATGCGAAAAGATCGCCGTTTTCCAGCTCGTATTCGGAGATAAAGCGATATATATGCTTGAGCACGGCGGCATTATTGAAGAAATCCAGTTGATTTTCGCTGCGGTTTTCATACAGCGTTATCAGTTTTTTGCCGCACTGACCGAAAATCTCATGTTTTTCCGGCAAACTGAGTTTTTCGGAAGCGAAGATGTTCATGCCTATGGTCCAGAGAGCTTCCTGACTTATGACGCTGTTATAATTGGCAAACCCTTTGATTATCAGGTTTATCAGCTTGTGCTTTCTGGCTGTTCTGGTCTCTTCGCTCTCTTCGTCTCCGAACAGGCAAGCATATATTTTGTAGTTTTCGGCCATCACTCCGAATGTGTGAAGAACAGCCGCCGCCACCTGACCGTTGGTTCCTCCCAGGAATTTTTCCAAGTCGAGGATAAGCTCATCCAGCTCTCTCGGCGGAAGATGGAGCATGATGACTCCCAGATAATCGGGAATATATTTTGAAAACTGATAATCTCCAATTTCAAGGCCTTTGCCCAGTTCTACAGCTATTTCATTTCTCTGTTCAAGGGGCATCTTATCTATTATGGAAACCAACGCCGCTCCGGCGTTTTTACGCACCACCACCGTCTCGCTGACTTTTACCAGATTGCCCAGGTGCGTCGCCACGTGAAGAGCCTGACCCTCGCCTGCCTTTTCCTCCAATGACCTGAGCATGAGTCTGATGTTGGCTACTTTGATCGGCCAAGGAGTTCCGGCTTTCAGATTGTCCAGATACATCTCGGAAAGCTCCTCCGGATTTATGTCCCTCTCCGGATCAAGGCCAAGGCACATCTTAAGTTCTTTATAATAACTTTCTTCGTATCTGTCACCAAGGAGATGATTCTTCACTCCGGCCGCTGCAGCCCGCAGGCCTTTATCTTCTTCGCCGAAAATTCTCTCTGCAAATTCCAGCATCACCTCTATCTGTTCGTGCGAACACAGCTTCGGGTCTATAGTCATCGCCGCCTGCAAAAGAGATTCTTTGTTCCTTTCGCTCAAGTCAGTCTTTTTATACCAGAGCAGAAACAGATCTATAAAGCCCTTTCTCCTGCTTTCAGCGCATCCTGAAATCAGCGACGACACTACGCTTTTCAGGCTGTTTCCGATCCACTTTTCGTGCTGAGCCGTAAGCCTGTAATCAGGTACGAGAATATATTCAAGCATGCTGTGCCAAAGGGAAATATTGCTGATTTCCTTAGGCGGCGGACTGACGCCCTCCGGCAGTTCTTTTTTATATTCCTCATTGAAACGGGCTATTATCTGGCCTATTATCTCTCCTGCCTGATTTCTGATGTCGCTTTCCCTGTGAACTAAAAGCTCGCTTAAAAACCTTATGGTCATAAGTTTCTGCTTCTCAGTCATGTAGGTGGAATATTCCCCGAAAATTGAAATATATGTCCTCAGATTTTTCCACTGTTTTTCACTCCTGGCCGTTTCCAGAAGTCCTGCAAACTCTTCCTGGCTGTAAAATTTATTCATCAGCTTGGTATTGTGTTCGATGGAAAGGTTCTTGACCTCTCTTACCACCTGTCCGCCTCTGAGCAGTGTCACGTCTTTTTTGGCCGCGGAAACCGGCGGCTTAGGCTCTCTCACCGGTATTTCCGGCAAGGCTACGTCCACGCCGAGGCCTATCATATATTTTTCGAAGTCTATAAGTTTATTGTATACGCGGCGGTATCTTTTTTCTTTAGCCTCATCCACGTTGTCCAGCTTGTCCAAGATGACCTGGAAAGATTCGTCCAAAGTATAGAAATGTATTTCTTCCTCGCCGCCGGGCTTCCTGCTGCTTTTAACTCTGAAATCTGCGTATATCAAGAGGAGGGATTCTATGGAAAGATTCTCGACTTCCAAATCCCAGGTGGAATGGTTGGCCGCAATATGGCCTATCATAGGCATACCGAATCTGTCGAAGCACGTGCCTGTGTAATAATAATGAAGATAAGGGATGCGCTTTTCCTCGCTCTTTCTGCAGCCGTATTTGCCGATATCGTGTCCTGCCGCAGCTCCAGAAACCAGCCCCAGATCTATCGGTACTTTAAGCGCTTCAAGCTGACGCGCCGCATGCATGGCTACATAGTGAACGCCTGCGATATGTCCGAGAGTATTGTAAGGTTTGACTTCAACGCCAAGCCGCATAAATTCGTAGAGATAATTTCTATCGGCGACTCTGAGCAGGCGAAGATATTCCTCGTTATATCCTTTTTGCATTATCTCTTCCGGCGTAAGGAAGCACATTTCTACGGTAGGGTCGAAAGGCAGCGTCTCTTTTTCAATGGTATACAGCGATTTGAGCAGCTGAAGAAAGAACAGTCTCCCCTTGACTGTCGCCATAGCTTTGATGCCCTCGTCTTTCTGCTTTCCGGGGAAAAGCTGTTCCAATACATGACCGTAGCAGCCCTTAAGCCAGCCTTCCTCCGGCTCTTGGCCCAATTCCCTAAGCATAGGCTCCGCATGCGGCAAAACTTGTTCCGCTATGAAGCGTCCCCTTTCATCGGTATCACCACAAAGTTTTTGGCAGAAAGCTTCCATATCTTTTTTCTCAAGGAAATTCTCCATCTCTTCACGCGACATGTCCATCTGTTTCAGAAAGAACTTTTCTGTCATATTGCGTTCGATGATTTCGTTAAGCCTTATAATTTTGTCCATAGCTTTCGCTCCTAAAATTTGATCCTTATATTTGAATTTAACCGTAATATCTGCTCTTTGTGTTTATCTTTTATACTTGCCTTTTATGGCTGACTTTGGCCGGCTAACCACCACCTCTCCCGCCTGATGGCTGCCCTTGGCCGGCGGTCAATCTTGACTTATGGTTTATCCTGGCCGGCGGTTGAACTCGGCTGAGGGTTGAGCTCGGCTGACCATTGATCTTGGCGAGAGTTTGGCTAGGCCGAAGGTTGAGCTAGTCCGGCAATTTTTTCCCAAAGCTCGAACCAATTTACCTGTAATATTCGCAATGTTGTAGAATTTAGAAATTTTATGAAATTCTACAACATCTCTTGCTCTAAAAGTGGTCTTTGCTGTGCAAAAAACGTCCAATGTTGTAAAATTCCTTAATTTTTCAAAATTCCACAACATAAAGCATTAAGCATGCTGCATTTTTTTAATTTTTTTCTGAATTTTACAACATTGTTTTATTTTTGCTGCTTCTTGAGGTCATAACGTAACTGCATTGTTGTATAATATAATGGTTTTTGAAAAATTCTACAACATTGAGCAGTAACCCGTCGTTTTCCATGGCTCCAAGACTCCCACACCACATACAAACTACAGTTTCAAAAACTGGTTTATATTTTCGTTAATCATGCAATGTCGATGGGCTGCAGTTTTGCAGTTTAAAATTTTGTGGTTTTGTAATCTTACAGTCTCGCAGCCTTGTAATTTTATGGAAAATGTTGTACAAATTCTTATTTCAACTGGGTTTTGTCAACATTTTTCATATTTAAGCGTGTCGAAAATCGTCGAATCCACTATGAAATCAAGTAAATGTTGGCATATTTTATAACTTCTGAAAATTTGCCAACATTTTTTGAAAGATATGTTGGCAAAATCGCCGTAAATATCAAAAATGTACAACATCGACAGGATTCGACACCCTAAAACCTCTAAAATCGTAGGGTTTTTTTTAAAAATGTTGTCATTTTAGCGCCATATTTAATTTTTGCCAACATCAGACACAGCAAGTCCGGTAAAGTGATTCAATGAACCCTACCTTGCGGCAACGCCGAATAATACGATTTTGCGTTTATTCTATTATATGCATAAACCTGACTTGTTGCAATAAGAAAAGCCTGATGTTATAATGAATTAGTCGGAGGTGTTGATTATGAACTTAACTAAACCATTGAATAAATATTTTGATCACACGTTATTAAAGGCTGACGCTGTTCCTGCCCAGATAGAGGAGCTGTGCAGCGAAGCGGCCAAATACCAGTTTTATTCCGTATGCGTCAATTCCTGCTACGTAAAGCTTTGCTCAGAGCTGCTTTCTGGCTCACCCGTGAAAATAGCCGCCGTAGTCGGCTTTCCTCTCGGTGCATGCACGACTTCAGCCAAGGCTTTTGAAACGGAAGACGCCTGCAGAGACGGAGCAAAGGAAATTGACATGGTGATAAACATCGGCGCACTCAAGAGCGGAAACTTTGATTTTGTAAGAGACGATATCAAGGCTGTCGTAGACACTGCGGCCAAATACGGCGCCATCGTAAAAGTCATCATCGAAACTTGTCTGCTGACTGATGAGGAAAAGGTCAAAGCATGCCAGCTTTCCGAGGAAGCAGGCGCAGCTTTCGTCAAAACTTCCACTGGATTTTCCACCGGCGGAGCTACTAAGGAGGACGTGGCTCTGATGAAATCCGTGGTGGGCGACAGACTCCAGGTCAAGGCCAGCGGCGGCATCAGGGATCACAAGACCGCTCTGGAGATGATCGAGGCCGGTGCGGACAGGCTAGGAGCCAGCGCTTCCGTACAGATCGTCGAGTCTGCCAACGACTAGGAGCCACGACTAGCCACAATGGCTGGCCGCACCGACTGGGGAGCCACGACTAGCCACAATGGCTGGACGCACCGACTGGGGAGCCACGACTAGCCACAACGGCTGGACGCACCGACTGGGGAGCAACAGCCGGGCACACCGACCAGGAGCAAAGGCTGGGAGCAGCAAAGCGCTGCTCGGCAAAACCGCAGATTTTTAAAGCGTTCAAAAAGTGCTGCAACTTTGTAATATGCAAGGCTGTAGCACTTTTTTATCTTTTCAGAGGCTATGAACCTGTCTGGCAGCCGATTCTCGCATTAGAAAAAGGAGCTGCTGCTCCGCAGATGATTCATCATTCATCCGTTTTGCAACAGCTCTCAAGAAAACATTTATAAAACATTTATTCATCTGACCATCAGAAGTCAGAGGGTAGCGGCCCTAAACTATTGTTTTCTCTTTTTCCAGACTATTCCTCCTGCTGCCGCCGAGGCTGCCAGCATTATCAGGAAAACAGCTATGCCTGTTGTATCGCTGGTCTTAGGCGTTTCTTCGTCATCTGTTCCTGCAGGGTCTTCAGTGTTTCCTGTATCTGACGGTTTCTGCACGTCGCCAGGGTCGGTTGTATCACCAGGGTCTGTAGTATCGCCCGGGTCGGTTGTGTCGCCAGGTTTTTCTTCGGCCACATATTTAACCACTGTATCTGCAAGGGTTATTTCCTTGGTGCAGTCTTTATCGGCGTAATACTTGCCGCAGTGCGCGCAGTACCAGTATTCTATATTGCCGTCTGCGTCTTCGGTGGCTTCTGCGGCAGGCACATGAGTAAGCTCGGTGTGCTGAGGGTTTTCTGCGATCATTTCTTCAGCAAAGGCCAGAGCCTGGTCCAGTCTGAGTTCGATCTCCAGCTGATATTGTGCTCTCAGTGCTTTATATTCAGCAGACGGATTATCGAGCAGGTCTTTTTCTACAGACAGGAGAGCTTCCTGATACCATGCTTCCCAAGCGTTTAAAACTTCTTTTTCATTGGCAAGGGCAGCCTTATAGTCTCCGCCGTTTCCTTTGGCGTAAATCTGGTGATTGAGAGTGTTCTGCTGTTCTTTTTCAAATCTCTCGAAGGCCGCGTTTCTCACTTCGGTGAGCATCTCGACGGCCAGTTCTTCGTTATCATCGGTGGCGTTGGCCATAATCAGAGCCGTTGCCAGCGAAGTTATGCCTACGTTTTCCATCTCATCTGCGCTGGACATATTCAGCGTATCAACGGAAGTATGATAAGTGTAATCTGTAAAGTGCCAGGTGAGAAGCGCCGGGATGCCCTGCGCCAGGAATCTTGAATGGTCGCTTCCGCCCTCGTATGGACATACGTCTACTCTAAAAGTATTGTCATGATATTTTATAACGCTCTGAGTAGCGTACATATACAAGTCGTTGAGGAAATATCCATCCGCGAACAGTCCGCTTATGCTGCCGGCTCCCCATAACGTATGGGAATCAGGGAGTCTTACGAATTCTCCGCTGGTATCCTTAAATGTGTCGTCGTATTTTCCCCGTCCTGCCAAGGAAGAGTATCCAGCGTATAGTTATATACGGCCGACGGGTCAGGAGTCTTTTCTATTCTCATAACTCCGCCTGTCTTGTCAGGGTCTTCTCCTGTCATATCAAGATCAAGAACTGCAACTATGCCCTCTTTTTCGGCTGAATGGCTGCTCATATATAATGTGGCCATGCTCATTTCATCGCCCCACATGAAAGTGATAGTCCTTTCAGGTCTTTCTATCACACCCTCGTCTATCAGTCTCTTCATTTCGGTCGCCATGCCGAGAAGGGTGGCTACACCCGTGGCATTGTCGTTGGAGCCCGGTTCCTGAACGTGAGCGCAGAGGAAAATTCTTTCGTCAGGCTTAGTGGAACCTTTGATCTCAGCCAGAGTGATGGCCTGGCCTTTTCCGCCTTCAGACTGGTCGTTCATGGCGTAAACCTTGCCTATGCTTATGTTCTTGGCGATTACAGGCTCGGTGGCATTTTCCAGCAGTTCTTTCAAAGCGTTGTACTGGTCGTTGGAAAACTGCCATTCCACGATAGGCTGGCCTGTCTCTGTCTGGCTCTTGGTGGTGGAAAGCGACGCGCCGGAGGCATATCTTGCTGATGTTTCAAACGGAGCGATGATGCTTCCGTTTTCCATCGGCACGCTGTAGTCATTGAGGCTGGCCTTTGAAGCCACTGCCACTGCTCCTACTTTCTGCGCGAAAGTAAAGCCGTTTCTGAGAGAAGAGTCTGTGAGGATTACTTTTCCTTTCAGCTCTGCCGCTTCGTATCCCTCGCTGCATGTAGTTCCACTAACGGTCCCTACGTATACTACCTCGCCGCTTACGCCGACGGCGTCTTCAGGGTCTGTTCCTGCAGGCTCCGTGAAGCAGCTGTTCCATGCCAGGTGGACTCTCTTGTTCAGCTCGGCTTCCTTTCCGTTCAATACGTTTACGCGGTTGCCGTTTGCATCCTTTTCCGTTATCCATGCCCACATATCATCTATGGAGTTCATTCCGTAATGGTCAAGATATGTGTCTGTCGTCGGGTTGAAAGCATATGATTCGACGTTTATTCTGTCTATGAGCTCGTCTTTGTTTTCAACGTCGCCGCCGCCTGTTATTTCCAGTTTTGCATATTCAGGATCCCAGGTAAGATCGTCGATATCGTTGAAATATGTAACCCATGCATAGTCGTCGTCAGTCGCGCTGCTCTTATCATTGGCGCTCTTGTTATTCCGGTCGCTGGTTCCTTTCCCCGCGTCCGTATAGCCTGCGTCAACCAGCTGACCATGGGCAAAACTGTCTATTACCTGATTCTGCCATCGTCCTCCTGTTGTTCTCCAGCCGAGATAGACGTATGACAAATAGTCAAACATGTCTTCTCCGTCAATGTGTTGTCCCAATTTTTCAACGGTTTCCTGCATGTATGAAACTGCTTCATCTTGTGAGTCTTCAGCGAGCGCGAAGCTGAACCCGCTCATGATCATCACAAGAGAAAGGAACACACATAACAGTTTTTTACTCTTTTTCATACTTTTCTCCTTTCTCAAAAAAGAACTATACCTACCGTTTCAAGTTCCTCCTATACGTTTTAGAATTTAACTAATGGGATAACTTATGCTTTAACTGAGTCCTTATTTTCTAAATTATATATTTTATTGACGGCTCCTCAGATTTTTTCGTAACAAAAAAAAATGCGCCTGTCCTGCATTTTCATACAAAACAAACGCTTTTTTTATTTTTTTCGCTAAGGATCGCGAAACACTGAGAGTCCTGCGTTTTCGCGCCGCTGAGAATTCGCTGGCTGTGAGCCGCCACGCGCCTCCGTCTGCGAACCGCTCAACTCACTTGCTCACGCCTCGCTGAACTCTCCCGCTTATTATCTGCGACAATGCTTACAGGCCGGCCTGCTCTTTCAGAGTCTGCGCCTTGTCGGTATGTTCCCAAGGAAGGTCTATGTCGGTTCTTCCAAAATGTCCGTAGGCTGCCAGCTGTCTGTATATAGGTCTTCTCAGGTCCAAATCCCTGATTATCGCCGCCGGTCTCAAATCGAAATTCTTTTCGACCAGCTCGGCGATCTTCTCATCAGCAATTTTACCTGTTCCAAAGGTATCTACAAAAATGGAAACAGGTTTTGCCACGCCGATGGCGTAAGCCAGCTGTATCTCGCATTTGTCGGCGATTCCTGCGGCTACTATGTTTTTAGCTGCGTATCTGGCCGCATAGGACGCGCTGCGGTCAACTTTTGTAGGGTCTTTGCCGGAATAGGCTCCGCCGCCGTGACGCGCGTATCCGCCGTAGCTGTCGACGATGATTTTTCTTCCTGTAAGGCCGGAATCACCGTGAGGTCCTCCGATTACGAATCTTCCCGTAGGATTTACATAATACTTGGTCTCTTCGTCGAGAAGTTCTGCCGGAACGATAGGCTTGATAACGTATTCGATCATGTCTTTCTTTATCTGTTCCTGAGAAACGTCTTCGTCATGCTGAGTGGAAACGAGGACGGTATCTACTCTCTTTACCTTGTCACCGTCATACTCGATCGTTACCTGAGTCTTGCCGTCAGGCCTGAGGTATTTAAGCGTACCGTCTTTTCTTACCTCCGCCAGTCTTCTGGCCAGCTTGTGTGCCAGAGCTATAGGCATAGGCATGAGCTCCGGAGTCTCGCTGCAGGCATAGCCAAACATGATTCCCTGGTCTCCTGCGCCTATGGTGTCTATGGAGTCGTCTAAGGTGCCCTCTTTGTATTCCAGCGCCTTATCAACTCCCATGGCAATGTCGCCCGACTGCTCGTCTATGGCTGAAATCACGGCGCAGGTGTTGCCGTCGAAGCCGTATTCGCTTCTGTCATAGCCTATGTCCAAAATCACCTGTCTTACTATTTTAGGGATATCTACATAGCATCTGGTGCTTATCTCTCCCATTACCATGGCATATCCGGTGGTAGTGGTGGTTTCTGCCGCTACGCGGCCGTAAGGGTCTTTTTCAAAGATGGCGTCCAGGATCGCGTCGGAAATCTGGTCGCATATCTTGTCAGGATGGCCTTCAGTAACTGATTCTGATGTAAACAGTTTTTTCATGTATGTTTCCTCCTTTTCATCTTTCAATCCTCGTTAAGCTGCCGCTTTCGGGCCGCCGCATTAAAAAACCTCTCTTCGTCCAAAAGAGAGGTTTCAAATCCAGAACATATCTTCCTCATCTTTCAGAACTTTCGATTCTGTAGGATTTAGCACCTTTTATGCTGTCCGCACCTAGGTTGCCGGGCGTCTTAGGGCCTATTCCCTCAGCCACTCTTAATAAGGATTATCTTATTTTCATGAAAACTTTTTCTTCTTTAATGATATTATACCCTTTCTCAGGCAAAGTCAACCAAAGATAATAATAATTTGTTGTTTTTTCCGTGAAATAAGGTATACTTATCTTGATACTCTTTTCCGAATCGTTCTTAAAACGCGCGGCTTTGCTTGATTGGCCGCGGTTCAGAGGGAAAGTTTTACGAGGTAACAGATTTGTCGACAAGCAGTAAAAATAATTTCAGTTTAATAAGGGGCGGCCTAGGAGAGACGGCTTCCGACAGCGTCAAGGAATTCGCCGGCGCTGCCGTGACCGATACGCGCCTCATGGGCGTCGTCAGCATGACCGTCCATTGGCGTCTGCCTGAAAATTCTCAGATGACCGATTTATATCAGTTCTTCTATTTTGACGCGGAAGAAGAGGGGTTCGAATCATATTCCAGCATACTGGGAAACGATTCGCCGGAAGATTACCAGAAAGTCATAAGAGCGGAAAACGAATTGGCCGGCGGCCTGGGCGGAGAGCAAGTTTCCGTAACGGAGAACGAGGCCCGCTATATTCTTCAAAGCTATGTCGACTTCAACCGCCGCAATGAGATGTCCCTCCCTGCGCCGTATGACGAATACAGTTTTATGCTGTCTCCGGCGGCTGATCTGTCGGATGACGAAAAGTATGCGCTCATGTGCAAGCAGTGTCCTGTTCTGGACTCGCCTTATCAGGTGATAACGTATTTTTTGATGCGTTGCTTTGCCAAGGATTTCGAAGCGGCAAAATTCCTCACTAAAGGATATGTGAGAACCAATCTTCTGCCTGAGCACAAACCGGCGTCCTTGCTGAAAAACGTCATAGAAGAGTATAAAGACGCTGTGAGCGGGGCAAACACCAATTACCGGCAGACTGACGAGGACGGCAGCTTCGGCACTTTTGAGACGGTCAAAGCTTACATGTGCGAATCACTGATAGAATACGACGGCAATTATTTTCTGATCATCACCCAGGTTTCCCTGGAGCATCTGAGAGTGGTGAAATACGAGAAAGTTTCCGTGTTCAAGCTTTCTCCGGCGGAGGCTTCCATGATGACCCGCAGGAGCGAATATATAACGGTGACGGACATAATACCTTATTCTCCTGAGTTTACGCAGGACACCACGGAGCTGGCCGCCAGAGCCATGGTCACAGACCACGAGAGAGGCAGGCTGTTCATGATCTTCTCGCCTCATAACGACCACGTGAAAAAGCCGGTCTTCATGCTTAACGACGACGTGCTGGGCATCTATTATGTCACTGATGACGACAGCCAGCTTATCCTGGCCGCTTACAGCCTCGACGGCATACAAGCGCTGGAGGAGGATCTGCAGAAATCTTACATGGCTGACTGCGTAGTTCCCGTATCGAAGTACGAATTCAAGGAGCCGGTGCTTTTTGATTTTATCAACAGCGGCTTTGACGATTTCGAGGACTTCGTCGATTTGATCGCCAGAGATCCGAAAGACTGAGAGCGCATTGGAAGATTGAGCGCGTGGACTTGCGCAGGACGTGATGCGGCGGTGGGCTTGAACTCGCGGACTTGCGCAGGGCGTGATGCGGCGGTGGGATTATATCGTTTGCTACTGCTTCGTGCTGCGCCTTTGGAATTCATGCCGCCTGCCGCATCCTAAGAATTCATGCTGCCTGCCGCAGCTTAACAAATCATGCCGCCTGCCGCAGCTGTGGACTTTGCGAAATGTTGGCAGATTTTTCGTTTTTAACGTTTTTGACAACATTTGCTCCGCAGCGGCCTGTCGAATCTGGTCGAATACGCTGCGAAAACGGGCCAATGTTGCCATATTTCTTATCATTTGAAAATTTGCCAACATTTCTGAGAAAAAGTGTTGGCAGAATTTTTGTTAATTTTAAAAATGTACAACATCGACAGATTTCGACATGGATGGCGAAGCCTCTAGGCGCGGTTCAAAAGAAAAATGTTGTCAAAATTTGAATCATCATCAAAAAATGACAACATTTTTGCTTACTTCATATTTTCGAGGAGTGTTTCGCCGCATTGCCGTATCGCCGCGGCGCGGCTGTATCCCCTGTCTTACAGCTGGGCTGCCTCGTCTTTTTCTGTCGTGGTTACTTTTTCTATTTTTCCGTTCTCTGCATTTATGATATATCTGTAACCCGTTCCGTCCTTGTCTTCAAACAGCACTTCAAATAAGGAATGGTCTTTGTCCTGATAATAATTTCCCCTGACGTTTTCCGCACTCAATTCATCTACTCCGGCATCCTCTATCTCAATCAGGAAAGCCTGATCGAAGACCAGCCCCTTATCGTTTTGCTTGATAATGTAAACCGCCACAGCCGCTGCAACGACTATGAGCAAAATAACGATTATCCTCAGCCTGCCCTGTGCCCCTGAAAAAAATCCCGTTTTACCCATGATCTTACCTCTGTTCTTTCTGCTTCGTGTCCCTTTACACTTGGCACTCATGAGCATGCTGGCAAAGTTTACCCCGGGAAAGCGTTTTTCTTTGCCATCATTCCATTCTCTATTAAATTACACACTAAAACTTTCTTAATTCTCAATTTATCTGAAATAGTCGAAGTCATAATCGTACTGCCTCACATCATATTTATCAGGCAGCTGCTCTAAGGTCAGACCCTCTGAGCTTTCCTTGGAGAAGGCTCCTATCTCTCCGCTTCTTGCCCAGATAAGATACGCATGGTCAAAGCCGTCCTTTGCCCTTAAAATCACTATATAATACTCAGAGCCGTCTGCGTGGCAGTCAAGAGCGCCTTTTAGAAGAATCACTTCGTCTTGTTCGGCAAAGGATTGGTATCCCATGTCTTTCAACGAAATCTCAACCGCCTCATCGAAGCTGATGAGCCTGTTATTTTCCATTATTACAGCGAAAACCACAAACACTATGAGAAGCGTTGCAAAGAGTGTAAAAAGCGCGCTCCTCAGCGGCGAGCTGAAAAATTTTTTTAAATTATCCATAATGCACCTATGATCCAATCATGTTAAAAATAATTGGATATTTCCTTTCTCCCAGGTTCCGCTGGGCAATTCAGCCATGATCTAACATATTCACTTAAGCACTGTAGATTTGTTTTTATTTTCTTACAGCTTTAACAGTTATTGTAATTGTATCACAAATTTGCGCATGAGCCAACTTATATTATGAAGTTTTTGATGGCACATCTTTCTGGTTTTTCTCGTTCGTGTTTCAGTATGCTTCTATTTTTCCATGCGCTGCGCCCATGAGGACGCCGGCAAAGCCTGTCTCTTTAAAAGAAAACTCGCTTTGCCGGCACATTTATTTTCTCATATAAATAACACACTGACTTTCATTTAAGCTACAGCTGATTCTGCTTCGCCTTATTTTCTTTCCCATGATTCTGACGGTAAAATTTTGCAAGCAGCCAGCCGAGAAATCATCCCGACGTATTGGTGATGACGTCGACTATATCCACCACGGCGATTGTATATCCGCGAATCATCTCGATGTACTGAACACCCTCAAGCATTATTGATATGCCCAATGCAAATAATACGGCGCCGTACCAGTTTTTAAAAAACTTTATATTCGCCCACTGTCCTAAAATCGTTACGGGAATAAACAGTATCACGTTGCCTGCAAGATTTATGAGCGAAGCCCTGTCTGCAAAAGCCTGAAGCACCGGCACCAGGCTGAAATTCCAGTAGACCTCCGAGTCGTAAACTCCGGGAAAGGTTATGGGAAAAATGGTGAAATTGCAAATCAGTACTAAATACAAGGCGAATATGAGTTTCGGAAAGTATACTTTAGGCGAGAAGTTTTTTTACCGCCGCGTATATGACAAAATGTATCACGAATAACCATATTACATATCGCCATACGAGTTCTGAGTTTATTTCATATGCGATGCCCTTTCCGTCGAGGTTCTCCAGCGCTATTTTTTCAAGATTATCTAAGAGCATAAAAGTTTACCTGACCCTGTAATTCTTTTATAAAATCCTTTTCCACTCCCACCTTTTGCATAAAGATAATATTTAGTGCTACTAATCAAAGTACCTATTTCATATGTACCAGTTTGATATACCTTAGCTGTGCCTACAACATATGTATTTGTGCCTTCTTTGTATCTCAGTGATAAACTCACTTTACTACTTGACGTAGCTCCAGTGATAGATTCAACCTTAAGTTTTATATGGTCGCCTTTTTTCAAGCTATAATATTTACTATTTGTTGAACCATCTACATGATGGCCTTTGGTATAGCTAAAAGAAAAGCTGCCAACAGTTGATGCCGCAAGAGGTTGTACACTTTCTTCCATCGCTTCGTCAAATTCTCCAGCAAAAGCCACTGGCATAATATTACCATCGCTTCCCATAGCTACAATTATTAACGACATAATCAAAAATACTACTATCATTAAAGTGCTCAATCTTCTTTTTAAAGAATTACTATATTTCATTTTATATTCTCCTCACTATTATTACAAATTAAACTAGTTACTTTTCTAAATATTATTCTAAGTTAGTATTTCGCATCAAATGCCTAGCTTGAATTTATTTTCATTGCGTCATACCCCCCCTTTCTTCAGAATATTTTGTTATCACGTTACCATCCCCCTCTTTGTTTTTTGATATATCAAATGAATAATATATCGGCTATTTCATGTGGGAAAATCAATAGCTATCCTTTAAAGTCTTGTATTTCACCGTTTCTATCAATTTCCCATCTTTGTAACATTTTGCCGTTGCGTCCATCTTGTAATTGCCTTTTTTGCTTAGCTTAAACGTTTTAGCAAGCTTGTAGTTGTTTGATATCGCGTTCCAGCCGACTGTAAACGTTCTGTTGTAGAGCACGGTTCCGTCGATCTTGGAAATTTTAAATGTCACATCAATCTTATCAATTAAATTTTCAGCACGAGGCATCAATATAAAATTCATTTTTGCCGTTCCATCTGTGCTTATACTAAAATTAACTTTCAATTTATTAACATTTACATACATCGGCATTATCTCCGTTGCACCGGAATCATCAACTGCCTCTGCCTGGCTCTCCGCTTCTCCGGCAAAGCATGTGCTGAACGACAGCATACAGATAAAAGCTGCTAAAACTATACTTCTGATTCTTCTCATCTCAATAATTCCTCTCAAAATAATAAAACCTTCTTTTCCGCTTCTACTTACTTATACGGAAAAAGAAGGTTTTGTAACGTCCTTTTATAAAATTTTTTTAAATTTTATGGTATATATTTCAAATTTTCTGCTATCTTCAATATTTCACCCTTGTCTGTATAGCCTATAGCATCTATGCTCATCAAGTTTTCATCTGTCTGCCAGATCACATCGCATGTATTATAAAGCTTGTCTGTAAACATATATCCTTTGTAATAGCCTATGTCCACTTCTTCCACTTCACAGTCTTCTATGTTATGACTTATCACAAAGTTATCTAAAATTCCAACAGAAATTATTATCTCAGCATCTCCATTAACTAAGCTGAAATGCATAGCTTTTTCAATTTCATCAGCTTCCGCTCCGTCTAAAACAAATCCCTCCGGCATATATTCCGGATACCAGTAATCGCTCCAGTCTGCGAGCAGTTCTTCTTCGTTCTCATTTATCATTGTAACAGAGCCGGTATCGTCATTTTTAAAAATGCTGAAAACTTTGACGCGAAAGGCTTCTGAAGTTCCGACTCCTATTGCCCCCACGACGACAACGCTTATGAGGAAAACGGCCGCCGCTCTGGTCAGCTTGCTGAATTTCTGACGTTTTTTTGCTTTCGCCCGGCTCCTATCCTTGCTCTTCAGCATTCTGAGGATCTCTTCATCAGGCATTTCCGATGACGACAGCGGAGATTCTTCAGCTTTCTTTTTATATTCATCGATCTCTGCCCTTATGCTTTCCCCAGACGCGTCGGCGAGCATTTCAAGCTCTTCTTCGCTGAAGAATGATTCGTCCGGTTCGTATCTTCTATCCTTTTCATTCATATATCCAAGTCTCCGTTTTCTCTCATAAGAGTTGTAACTGTCTTTCTTAATTTACTGATTATTCTCGATTGCCGCATCCTGACAGCGCTTTGGGGTATTTCAAAGAGTTCGCTGAGCTCCTTAAAACTGCTTTTTTTCTTCACTCTCATATACAAAAGCTGCTTTTCTTCATAGGACAGGGATTTTATCGCTTCTATGAAATAACTGTTTTTTTCTTCTTCTGTAAGTTCATTTGTAAAAACCTCTTCCGTTTGTTCTCCTTCAAAGATTTCAAGCTCTCTGTACAGATCTCTGACAGCTTTCTCGCTTCTCATCTGATTGACGGCAACGCTTCTTACAACGATTCGGAGATAATTCTGCAGCCAGTACTCGTTCATGCTAATATATCTGTCAGGCTCCTCCATTACTTTGATCCAAACGATGGAGGATATATCTTTCACAGTCTCTTCGTCGCTGTAATAATCTCTGATAAATGCATTAACAAGTTTATAATTTTCCAAATATATTTCTTCAAGTGAAGTGAAATATCTGCCTTTTGAGGACATGATCCGTTTCTCCCGCGATAAAATACATTTTTACTACTTATTTCTGATTTTATTATACCACAAAACAAGTCTGGAAAAGTGATTCAATGAACGCTTCCTTGCAGAGAAGCTGAACAATATGATTTTTGCGTTTATTATACCGCAAAGCAAATCCGGCAGAGTAGCGTATCTGGCTTTTTCAACGTATAAATCATCACAAAATCTTTAT
>ENA-ORUG01001284-ORUG01001284.1-human-gut-metagenome-genome-assembly--contig:-NODE-1284-length-23122-cov-59.515672_pt1 | contig 23122 bp, 15 predicted proteins | sample MGYA00242079_ERZ509207 | MGnify/ENA primary metagenome ERZ509207 (study PRJEB26280, sample SAMEA2338780) | human gut metagenome | biome: human gut; feature: human-associated habitat; material: faeces...
GATTTCGTTAGGAATCTTTAAGTTTTTCATCAAAGACTGCTGCAATGTGGGCTAAGAAATTCCTGTGTGCAGGTCGTTATAAAATTGCACCTGTACCTATCAGGTTTCAGAAGAAAATTGAGGTAGAGTTCAAGGAGATTGAAGAGGAGAAAGAGAAGAATAAGAAAAATGGTGAGAAGGAGGAGAAGAAGTTCAAGATTGAGATTGTAGAGGAGGTTAGAACCATGCCTGCGATTATGGAGGAGAAGGCTCGTGTTCCTAAGAAGCCGGTGCTTCGCAAGCCCTATATCACGCCGGGCTTTGGTCCGCTTGCATTGAAGTACGGAAGCATCGTGATGGGCAAGTCGTTGAAGACGGGACTTGTGGCTTACAACGAGGAGAAGTTCCAGGAGTTTTGCGACATGGTCAGCGATGCTTTGCCGAAAAAGGAGAAAGTTACGCTGGTTATCAAAGACTGGGGAAAAGATGATATTCCAAAAGAGTATATGGTTGTTCTTCCAACTAATATTCCTGCGAAATATACTCTTGTAAATCACAATCTCAAATAAAATACATTATTCTATTATGCGCAAGATCAAGGAAATCATCATTCATTGTAGTGCGACCGAGAAGGTCGTGACAACACCGTAGCCGACATCGACCGTTGGCATCGTGAGCGTGGCTTTTTCTGCATCGGTTATCATTTCGTGATTTACCGTGACGGAAGCATCCACGTGGGCAGATCAGTAGAAGAGGTGGGCGCCCACTGCAAGGGTCACAACAGCGTGAGTATCGGAGTATGCTACATCGGCGGCCTATCCCAGGATGGCAAGCCGAAGGACACCCGAACCCCAGAGCAGAAGGCAGCGCTGAAAGCGCTCATTGAGCAGCTGAAGGAGGAATATCCCGAGGCGACGGTTCATGGGCACAATGAGTTCGCCAGCAAGGATTGTCCTTGCTTCGATGTGAAGGAGGAGTGGGGTGAGTAAATTCAGTTACCCTATGCGAGGGAAATCATGAAAGATACGAAAAGGGAAACAAAAAAGCCTTGGTTGCCAAAATAACAACCAAGGCTCATTATGTTAGAATCTAAATTTTATTTGAGATTAGATCTGCTCGCTCCAGTCCTCCTGGCTCTTACGAACGTAAGTCTGGTAGCGGAGCTTAGCCATCTTCTCTGCCTGAGAGAAGAGCTCATCAGCCTCCTTAGGGAATGCCTTCTGTACAGAGAGGTAACGAACCTCACCGAGCAGGAAGTCGCGGAAGTTCTCCCAGTTAGGAGCCTTAGAGTCGAGTGTGAATGGGTTCTTACCCTCTTCAGCCAACAGTGGGTTGTAACGCCACAAGTGCCAGTAACCGCACTCAACAGCCAACTCTTCCTCGTGCTGTGAACGACCCATACCGCCCTTACGTTTCAAACCGTGGTTGATACATGGTGCGTAAGCGATGATGAGTGATGGACCTGGATAAGCCTCAGCCTCGCGGATAGCCTTCAATGTCTGGGCATTGTCAGCACCCATAGCTACCTGAGCTACGTAGATGTAACCGTATGTAGTCTGCATCAAACCGAGATCCTTCTTACGGATACGCTTACCCTGAGCTGCGAACTGTGCGATAGCACCGAGTGGAGTAGACTTAGAAGACTGACCACCAGTGTTAGAGTAAACCTCAGTATCGAGTACCAAGATGTTAACATCCTCACCAGAAGCCAATACGTGGTCGAGACCACCGTAACCGATATCATAAGAAGCACCGTCACCACCGATGATCCACTGTGAACGCTTAACGAGGTAGTGATCCAAAGTCTTGAGCTCCTTGCAGATAGGGCAACCCTTCTCTGCGCCGGCAGCGATAAGAGGCTTCAACTCTGCAGCAGCCTCCTTAGAACCCTCAGAATCGTTCATGTTAGCCATCCACTTGTCAGCAGCAGCTACGAACTCAGCAGGAACATGCTCCTGAGCCTTAGCCTCCTCGAGCAAGTGAGCGATGCGCTCCTTCATCTTCTTGTTACCCATTACCATACCGAGACCGAACTCGCAGAAGTCCTCGAACAATGAGTTGTCGAATGCAGGACCCTGACCCTTAGCGTTCTTTGTATATGGAGTAGATGGGATAGAAGCTGAGTAGATTGAAGAACAACCAGTAGCGTTAGCAATCATCTGACGGTCACCGAAGAGCTGAGAAATCAACTTAACGTATGGAGTCTCACCACAACCAGAGCAAGCACCAGAGAACTCGAACAATGGCTGAGCGAACTGAGAGTTCTTAGGGCTCTGCTTGATGTCTACGAGATCCTGCTTAGAAGCTACCTTGTGTACGAGGTACTCCCAGTTAGCTGCTTCCTTGACCATATCCTCTGCGTCTACGTTGAATGGAACCATTGTCAACGCCTTCTCACCCTTCTTACCTGGGCAGACGTCAGCACAGTTACCACAACCAAGACAGTCGAGTACTGAAATCTCGATGCGGAAGTGCATTCCAGCCAAAGCCTTAGGTGCCTTAACATCCTGAGTCTTGAGACCCTCGATGCCTGCGAGCTCCTCGTCGGTCAATACGAATGGACGGATAGCTGCGTGAGGACAAACGAATGAACACTTGTTACACTGGATACAGTTCTCTACGTTCCATACTGGTACGAATGCCTCAACACCACGCTTTTCGAATGCTGCAGTACCGTTCTGCCATGTACCGTCAACTGTGTTGTGCTTAACGAAGTCAGAAACCTTCAGGAGGTCACCTGCCTGGCCGTTGATAGGACGAACGAGCTCCTTAACGAATGCTAGAGCGTTATCCTCCTTAGCCTCATCGTCAGCGAGGTTAGCCCAAGCTGGATCTACTGCCAACTGCTTGTACTCACCACCACGGTCTACAGCGCCGAAGTTCTTGTCAACAACGTCCTGACCCTTCTTAGAGTAAGACTTAACGATGAATGCCTTCATCTGCTCTACAGCGAGATCCAAAGGAATAACCTCTGTGATACGGAAGAATGCAGACTGGAGGATGGTGTTGGTACGGTTACCGAGACCAATCTCCTGAGCAATCTTAGTTGCGTTGATATAGTAAACAGTGATGTTGTTCTGAGCGAAGTAACGCTTTACCTTGTTAGGGATGAAGTTAACCAACTCCTCACCATCGAAGATAGTGTTCAACAGGAAGAAACCGTTCTTACGCAAACCACGAGTTACATCGTACATGTGGAGGTAAGCCTGTACGTGGCAAGCTACGAAGTTAGGAGTATTTACCTGATAAGCACTGTGGATAGGGCTGTCGCCGAAACGCAAGTGAGAGCAGGTGAAACCACCAGACTTCTTAGAGTCGTAAGAGAAGTATGCCTGGCAATACTTGTTGGTATTGTTACCGATAATCTGAACTGAGTTCTTGTTTGCACCAACAGTACCATCAGCACCCAAACCATAGAACTTAGCCTCGAACAAGTCGTCGCCACCCATTGGGATTTCCTCCTCTTCTGGGAGAGAAGTGAATGTAACGTCATCAACGATACCTACAGTGAAGTGGTTCTTTGGCTGTGGCAACTCAAGGTTCTTGAATACAGCAACAATCTTAGCTGGAGTTGTATCAGAAGAACCGAGACCGTAGCGACCGCCAACGATCAATGGCTTGCGCTCGTCATCGTAGAGAGCTGACTTAACGTCGAGGTACAATGGCTCACCCTCTGCACCTGGCTCCTTAGTACGGTCGAGAACAGCGATACGCTTAACGGTAGCTGGGATAGTCTTCTTCAAGAAGTCAACAGAGAATGGACGGAAGAGGTGAACTGCAACCATACCAACCTTCTTGCCCTGCTTGTTCAAGTAGTCGATAGCCTCGCGAGCTGGCTCTGTAGCAGAACCCATCAGGATGATGATGTTCTCTGCATCCTCAGCACCATAGTAGTTGAAGAGGTGATACTCACGGCCAGTAATCTTAGTCATCTCCTGGCAGTACTTCTCTACAACCTCAGGGATTGCATCGTAGTAAGGGTTGCAAGCCTCACGGTGAGTGAAGAATGTCTCTGGGTTCTCAGCGGTACCGCGAGTAACAGGACGCTCAGGAGTCAAAGCACGGTTACGGAAGTCCTCGATGAACTCTTCCTTAACCAATGGACGGATGTCTTCCATATCCATCTCCTCGATCTTGTGGTACTCGTGAGAAGTACGGAAACCGTCGAAGAAGTTAACGAAAGGAACCTTTGTCTCCAATGTAGCCAAGTGAGGAACTGCAGAGAGGTCCATCACCTCCTGAACAGAACCAGAGCAGAACATAGCGAAGCCAGTCTGGCGGCAAGCCATTACGTCCTGGTGGTCACCGAAGATACAAAGTGAGTGAGAAGCCAATGTACGAGCTGATACGTTGAACACGCAAGGGAGCAACTCACCAGCAATCTTGTACATGTTAGGAATCATCAGCAACAAACCCTGAGAAGCAGTGTAAGTTGAAGTCAAGGCACCAGCCTGGAGAGAACCGTGAACTGCACCGGCAGCACCAGCCTCTGATTCCATTTCCTGGATAGAAACTCGCTGACCGAAAAGGTTCTTACGACCTTTGGCAGCCCATTCATCTACATGCTCCGCCATTGGTGATGATGGAGTAATAGGGTAGATAGCAGCAACCTCAGTAAACATGTAGCTTACATGTGCGGCAGCTGTGTTACCATCACAAGTGATAAATTTTTTCTCTTTAGCCATTTTACTTTTAGATAAAATATTAAAAATGTTTTGTATTTAATTCATTCTTATTCTAATGTTGAGTGTTGAATGTTGAGTGTTGAGTTAGGCTTGCGCCCTTATGTGTCTTCATGCTGATGCCGTTAGGCAATTCAACATTCTACACTCCACATTCAACATTCCCTAATATAGGAATCCCAAGAGCCATAACGGAATCTTGTTGTCCTTGCCCACCTCAGTATTGTAACGGGCATAGATGGTATCTGGATTACTACGCATCTTGTTGGGTGTTTGTGCATCACAGATTCTGAATTTCCTGTTGCCATCCACTGTATAATAGTGGTCTTTACCGCCCTGGTGAACTTTGTGGTCTTTCCAAAGTGAATTGACGAAGAATGTTTCCATCACTTCCTGCTTGTCAATCTGTATAGGATAGATAGCGTACATCAAGTTAGTATTATGCATCATCACCTTAGATGGTTTCTTTGGAAAATCCTGCCCCTCTGGATAGATCATATTGATGAGTCTGGAATCCGCCAGATACTTAATGTAGTTCATCACGGTTGCCCTACTTGTATTGATGCTTTCGGCCAGCTGGCTCACGTTGGGAGCCTTGGCGCCTTCGACAGCCAACTCGTAGAACAGGCGTTTTATTTTTGGCAGATACTTCAGTTCTATCTGCTTGATGAGGAGGATGTCAACCTCGGTCATCATGTTCATTGTCTTTAGTAGATTCTCTGTGAAGTTACGCTGTTCCAAGAAGAATGGGTAGAAGCCATGATGCAGATAATCATTGAAGTATTTCATTGGACTCACCTTGGGGAGGATCTGCTTGATGATGTGCTCATGATTGCGGAGAATATCTTCGAGCTCGTATGGCTGGAAATCGTTGCCCGTCTTCAGATTGATATATTCTCTGAATGAGAAGCCACGGAGATTGTAACTCTTCACGATGCCATTGAGTTCTGGATTCTCTTCCTTCAAGCGCATTACGCTGGAACCTGTAAACACAATCTTCAATTCAGGATACAAATCGTAGCATTTGCGGAGTTCCTTGCTCCAGTCCTGCTGTTTGAACACCTGGTCTATCAGGAGTGTTCGTCCACCTTGATTCACGAAGTCGCCTGCAAAATCGGCAATACCTCTGCTCTGGAAATAGAAGTTGTTCATGTTCACATACAAGCACTTGCGATCGTATGGTCCAAAGTGTTCCTTGGCATACTGGAGGAGAAAGGTAGATTTACCTACGCCTCGAGTGCCTTTGATGCCAATCATACGATCGTTCCAGTCAATCTCATCCATCAAGGTTCGTCTGACTGGAGCATCTATATGCTCAACTAGATATGTATGTGTTCTGAAGAATGCTTCTTCCATGCGTTTAATATTGATTCATATTTGTTTTTTACGATGCAAAGGTAATAATATATTTTAAATTTGCAAACTCTAGATAGCAAAATCTAACATTTTTTTCATTATTTAGCACTTTTCTAAGTAAAACTTACCTTCTTTTGCCGTTTTTATCTCAATAATTTGTATCTTTGCAGTATGAAACTACATATCTTCAATCCAGAACACGATTTGGCATTGGCCGCTCATTTGCGACAGTTTACAGCTCCTCATGCAGGAAGACAGTTGCGAAGCGACCTTGCATTCATACCTGCCTTGTGGGCAGATCAGGGTGACTTGGTGCTTGTTGACGACATCGACAATGCACGCGACAAGGTGCGCCATTTGGGTGAGCACCTTGTGGAAAAAGTTGAGTTTATAACCAAACTGCAGCTTGAGCATCTGCTTAAGACGGAGTTTATAGACTGCGTGCATCCTTGGGGATGGGACTTGAGTCTGAAAGGCGAGCTGGAACGTATCGGTTTGCCGGAAATCATGCTGCCTACTGATGAGGTATTAGATAAGGTACGCGCGATAAGCAGCCGCCAATGGGCCGCTGAACATCTGCAGCAGGATGTAGTATTAGCAGATAACTTTGCTCTGGTTAAGGAATGCGTAATGAAGTGGGGCAAGGCTGTAGTCAAGGCTCCTTGGAGTAGTAGTGGAAGAGGCGTGAAATATGTTTCTGCCGATGAGTTCCGGACAAATGGTGAATATCCGGCTTCCCAACGCTGGGTAAGCAACATCATCTTCAGGCAGGGTGGTGTTACCGTAGAGCCATATTATAATAAGGTGAAAGATTTCGGTATGGAATTTGAGATGCTTGACGGCAAGGTACACTATCTGGGACTCTCGCTCTTCGACACCGTCAAAAATGCTTATACCGGCAACTTGCTCTGCTCTGAAGAAGAAAAGGTTGAAATAATGAAGAAATACATTAGTGAAGTTGCACTTCTCTCTGCAAGACAGAGAATTATAGATATAGTTGAACCCGCATTAAAGGAAAACTATAACGGACCATTTGGAGTAGATATGATGATTGCTGCAAAGGATGGCCAGTTAGAGCTTGTATCTTGTGTTGAATTGAATCTTCGCAGAACGATGGGGCATGTGGCTCTTGAGTTAGCCAAGATAACCAAACCTCAGAGTCTGATGCGTGTTGACTTTGATGGTAACAGATATCATTTGCGTGTGTTGCCAGGTAAGGAGGCAGTTAACGAGTCTTAAATTTTAGCCTTCTGATGCAAGGAATCGCAGCAACTTGCATTTCATAGACAGATTATCAACAAAATTAAAAGATTATGAAAAAGAGAAATGAAAGTAAGTTAACTGTGGCAGCCCTGATGATGATGGCTGCAATGGCTATGACTTCTTGTGCCAGCAGCAAGAAGATAAACGGCAATTCTAATGTAGGCAAGAACAGCGAAATGGGTAAGAATGAAGAGGATTTAGATAATAGCTATCTTGTTCTTTCTGACGCCCAGCAGGATATAGTGAAGAAGAACAATGCATTTGCGCTTCGCCTCTTCAATAAGGTTACAGATATGGGGTCTAAGGTGATTTCACCTATGAGCGTATCTTATCTGATGGGAATGCTGGCAAATGGTGCGGATGGAATCACTCAGCAGGAGATCTTGAAAGCTATCGGTTGCGAAGGAGTTTCTGTCAACGATCTGAATGAGCTTTATAAGGCTATGCTTCTTAATGCCAATCATCAAGACAAGCAGACAACTGTTAATATTGCCAATTATATCGCAGTAAACAAGAACTTCAAGCTGAACAAGAATTTCTCCCAGCAGGTAAGTGATGGCTATCAGGCAGGTATTGAAAGTCTGGATTTCACCTCTCCCAAGTCAACTGACCGCATCAATGGCTGGTGTAAGGAAAAGACCAACGGCATGATTCCACGTATTATTGATCAGGTTTCAGCCGATGCAGTATCGTATTTGATGAATGCCATCTATTTCAAGGGAACATGGCAGAACAAGTTCAATGCCAAGGACACTAAGCTGGAGAACTTCCGTGGCTATACACGTGATATCCAGAAAGTGGAAATGATGCATCAGGTAAACAAGCTCTTCTATACTGAGAACAAGGATTTCAAGGCTGTAGATCTTCCTTATGGTAATGGCAGCTATCGCATGCTGGTACTTCTGCCAAATGAGGGCAAGAATATCCAGGAAATGATGAAAGGTTTGGATGAAGAGAAGCTGAATCAGATTTCGCAGAATATGGAAAACTGTATGGTGAATCTCAAGTTGCCTAAATTTACTATCGAGCAGGAACTGCCTCTGAATGCAATCATCAGTGATTTGGGTGCTCCTTCTATGTTTGTGGCAGGCAAAGCGAACTTCAGTCATTTTGCTGACGGCAATTTCTTTGTAAGCAAGATGCTTCAGAAGGCAAAGATAGAGGTGAATGAGCAGGGAACAAAGGCTGCTGCTGTAACTGCTGCCGTGATGCTGACAGCCATGGCACCTGAGGAGACAAGAAATGTGGAGTTCATCGCTGACCGTCCATTTGTGTATATGATTCAGGACAGTCAGAGTGGCGGTATCCTTTTTATGGGACAATATTGCGGAACGCACTAATTCAAGAATAACCAAATAAAAATCCCTTAGGCTTGTTGAAGTCTAAGGGATTTCTTTTTATCCGAATTTCTCAACGAACTCATCTTCCGTGATGATAGGGATGTTGAGTTCGTGTGCCTTCTTGTTCTTTGAACTCTGCGAGGCAGCATCGTTGTTAATCAGATAGTTGGTACTCTTGCTAACGCTTCCCGTCACCTTGCCACCTTGGCTTTCGATGTAAGCCTTCAGCTCGGTGCGGTTTTTATAATGATGAACATCACCCGTTACAACGAAGGTTAGTCCATCACACAGCGTGCCTTTCTCTACAGTTGCCTGTTCTGTAATGGTCAGCTCCTTCATCAGATGCTCTACATGAGCGAAGTTGTTGTCATCTTTGAACCAGGCGATGAATTTGGCACTTTTTTCTGGACCAATGCCGTCGATGCTGGCAAACTCATCATCAAACATACAGAGCCGTGCGGTTTCTATCAGTTTCCTGACTGGATAGCGTTCAATCAGCTTTTTGGCGACATCACCTCCACACAGCGGGATGTTCAGTGCATAGAGCAGATGACGACCATCTGTATTTCGGCTTTTGCGTATGCTTTCCAGCATATTGCCTACACTCTTCTTTCCGAATCCTTCCCAGGAAGAGATGACATAGGCATGATCAGAAAGATGATAAAAGTCTGCATACTCACTGATCAAACCTTCGTTTACCAGCTTCCAGATGGTCTGTTCTGAAATACCTTCTATGTTCAAACCTTCCTTGCTTACGAATCTCGTGAACTTCTTCAACTGCTTCGCTGCACATTGCGGGTTGGTACAATGCAGTGTTTTCGTACCGCTTTCGCTTTCTCTAACGATAGCTTCAGCATGGCAGACAGGACACTCTTCAGGAATTTCAAAAACACCCAGTGATTCTGTCACATTGATCACCTTTGGGATAATCTTGTTGGCCTTGATTACCTGCAATCGGGTTCCCTTGCCTCCGATACCCAAACGCTCGCATTCACTTACATTGCAGAGAGATGCTCGCTGAACAGTTGTGCCTTCCAGTTCTACAGGCTTGAAGACAGCCACAGGAGTGATGGTATTGGCTGCACACGACCATTCGATGTGGTCGAGTTCGGTATCGGCGTGCTCATCTTGCCATTTGAAGGCGTAACCGGCTCTTGTTGCATGATGACCTGTTACGGAACCTGTAGCAGCATAGGAGGTATCATCGTAGCAGATGACGAGACCATCTACAGGGAAAGGATTCTTTTTATTGGTCACCTTAGCTGTAAAAGCATCAATTTCCTTTTGGATGTTATCAGAAGTTGGCTGCTCTATGTTCTGGCGTTCTACCGGATGAAAACCCTGTTCTTCCAACCACTGCATTCTTTTGCCCCATGATGTGATTTCCTGTTCGCAATAAACCAGGGTGAAAGGAATCCATTGGATATGGCGCTGCTTTACTTCTTCTGCATCTTTCAAAGAAAGAGATCCGGATGCAAGATTGCGGGGATTGGCGTAATCACCTTCGCTTTCGATGATAAACTGCTCGAAGTCGGCATAGGAGATGACTGCCTCGCCACGAATCACGAGATGTCCCTTTTCGCTGATAGACAGCGGAATACCACTGATAGCTGGTGCCAGATGCGTAATGTTGGTGCCAATATGACCATTACCGCGAGTCACCACCTTGGTTAGTTTGCCATTGTCGTATGTCACAACCAAGGTGAGGCCATCCAGCTTCCAGGAAATCCAGATAGGGCGGTCTTCTGCCCACTTGACGAGGTCGCTGACCTTTTTGGTCTTTGCCAGAGAGAGAGCTGCGAACTCGTGTTCTTCCTTCTGACCGACGATAGTATCTTCAGAAACTTTGTTGGTAGGGGAATCGGGGAGAATTTCGCCGGTTTCCTCTTCCAGCTTCTTGAGTTGGTCAAACAGGGCATCCCATTCGTAATCGGTAAGGATTTCACCTTTGCCGTTATAATAAACATCAGAAGCTTGGTTCAGTTGATTGACCAAGCTTCTCATTCTATTTAATTTATCCTCCATAATGTCTGTAAATCGTTATTGTATTTGTGGCTGTATCGTTTGCTTTTCGAAAGCAAAGCGCATACCTCTGTTCCCATAGTTGATTCTTCCGCAGATGCAGAAGCCCATGGAAGAGAGCAAGTTAATCATCGGAAGATTATCGAAATTGGTATCTACCTTGATGCTAGGAACCTTTTCTACCTCGCAGAGACTATTCACCTTATTAATAAATATACGTGCGAAACCCTCACGCTGATATTTAGGCAACGTCGCAAAGCGGTGTATTACATAATAATCGCCTGTGGTAAGCCAGTCGCCATCGATAAAATCGTACTGTGGTTCACCATTGAGTGCTACTGCACCATAGACAGCCACCTCGCCATCTACGGTAAGTACGTATGCGTTACCATTGTTGATGTCGTCTTTTATATCGTGCTCGGCAGGATAGTCATTAGTCCACTGATGACGTCCTGATGCAATCATAGAGCGACGAGCCTGATCAATGATGTTCCAACACGCCTCAAAGTCCTTAATATATGCAGGTCGAAAATCGGTCTTCATTTCTTTGTATATTCACTTAATTATTTATTAATCGGGTGCAAATTTAACAAAAAAAAACGAATTAAAAGTACAAACGAAGAAAAAACTGCATTTTTACCCGCATTTTTCCTTTAATTTCTGTTTTTTTCATCTTTTCGGTAGTTAAAATGCGCTATTATCTCTTAAGTTTTACAAGTAAAATATAACGCCCTGTGAGGACAAAAAACATAAATCTCTTCATGCTTTTGCCTGACAGGGCGACTTCCCTTAGAGTGCTAAAGTCTTATCAAGTTCGGCGATAATAGCATCCTTCTGATCCTTGATGTGCTGACCTATGAATACAATCTTGATCATACGGTCACCAAGTTTCTCATCCCATTCCTTTTCGAGCTGCGGATTGTTCTTGCGCAGTTCTGCGAGCTGGTCGGCTGGCATTGTAGCGAGCCACTGACCAGCCTGCTTGACAGTCTTCTGCTGACCAGCCTGCTCGAAAACATAGCACATATCTGGTTCATCAGCAAAATAGCAAATACCCTTGGCACGAACGATGTCACGAGGCCATTTTCTTGCAACAAACTCATCGAAGAGAGCCAGGTCGAATGCCTTGCGGCGATAATATACGAAGGTTCCGATACCATATTCCTCAACCTCGCCACCTTCGTGGTCATGGTCGTGATGATGGTGGTGGTGGTGACCATGTTCATGATCCTCATGATCGTGGTGGTGATGCTCGTGCTCGTCATCGTCTTCATCATGGTGGTGATGATGCTCATGCTCTTCTTCATCCTGGTCCTCTTCTCCGCTTCGTTCAGATTCGATTTCCTGAATCCAGCCTGCTGATGTTGCAACAGTCTGCCAGTCAAACTTGTGAGTATTGACAATCAGATCGAGATCTACATCACCATAGTTACATTCGAAAATCTCTGCCTTAGGCTGGATAGCGCGGATAATCTGCTTCAGGTGCTCCAACTCCTTAGGCTCTACATCTGCGGCCTTATTGAGAAGGATGATGTTACAGAATTCCATCTGCTGGATTACGAGAGAAGCGAGATCCTCCTCATCGAGGTTTGGCTTCATCAAATCAGAACCATTGGCAAACTCGTCCTTCATACGAAGTGCATCAACTACAGTAACGATGCTGTCTAGGCGCAAGATACCGTTCTTGATATACTGAGGACCCAGGGATGGGATAGAGCAGATGGTCTGTGCTATAGGTGCAGGCTCGCAGATACCGCTTGCCTCTATTACAATATAATCGAAACGCTTCATATCTACGATTTCCTTGAGCTGTTCTACAAGATCCATCTTCAAGGTACAGCAAATACATCCATTCTGGAGTGAAACCAGGGAATCATCCTTCTGACCTACCACACCACCTTTCTCTATGAGAGCTGCATCAATATTCACCTCACCGATATCGTTGACGATAACGGCAAATTTGATACCCTTCTTGTTAGCCAAAATCTTGTTGAGCAGGGTAGTCTTACCACTGCCCAGATAGCCTGTCAAAAGCAGGACTGGAACTTCTTTATTGTTCATAAATTCCTCTTTTTATAGTGTTATACTTTAATTACAAAAGCGGGAATAGCAAATAATATGCCACTCCCGCTTTATGAAAAGTTAATTATTACTTACGATAGTTATCAAGACCCTTATGCAGGAAGTCAAGATAAGCACTGACATCCTCCTTGAAGCTGAATGCAGCGTTCAGAGGATTTCCCTCATTATCCACAGGAATGTAGAATGGCTGGGCATTAGCACCAAACTTGCTTGCCTGCAAGTAGCTCCACTTGTCACCGATGGTTCTCAATGTACGCTTTTCGCCATTGAAAGTCACCTCCATAGGCTGAGACAATGGAGTCTTGTCATCTACATAGAGTGAGATGAGTACGTAGTCCTTTGTCAAAATGTCAGTAACACTAGGGTCTGTCCATACAGAAGCCTCCATCTTACGGCAGTTGACACAACCGTAGCCGGTAAAGTCAATCAGTACTGGTTTGCCTGCTGCCTTTGCTGCTGCCATACCTTCCTCGTAGTCCTTATAAGCCGGTTCTACCACCTTGGTATTCAGGTTGAAATCCTGGGTATTTACTGGTGGGGCAAAAGCACTTACTGCCTTGCAAGGAGCACCCCAAAGACCAGGAATCATATAAACAGAGAAAGCCAAGGAACAAAGACCAAGCATAATGCAGGCTACTGGCATTGGCTTGTTGAGGTCACCGCCGATGGCATCTACCTGGAACTTCAACTTGCCAATCAGGTAGAGACCGAGCAGGCCGAAGATGACAATCCAGAGTGAGAGGAATACCTCGCGATCCATAATGTGCCAGCCATAAGCCAAATCTGCAACAGACAAGAACTTCAAAGAGAAAGCAAGCTCAATGAAACCAAGCACAATCTTGATGGTCTCCATCCAAGAACCAGACTTAGGAGCTGACTTCAACCAAGATGGGAAGAGTGCAAAGAGGGTGAAAGGCAGGGCGAGAGCAAGGGCAAAACCAAACATACCAATGGTTGGTGCCAACCAGTCACCTGATGTAACTGTCTGTACCAGAAGCAAGCCGATGATAGGAGCGGTACAAGAGAAACTTACGAGCACGAGGGTGAACGCCATCAGGAAGATGCTGATGAGTCCTGTTGTGCTGGAAGCCTTGTTATCTACAGCATTACCCCAACTGTCTGGCAACTTGATTTCGAACCATCCGAAGAATGAGAATGCGAAGACTGCCAGAAGCAAGAAGAGGATAATGTTGAACACCGCACTTGTACTAAGCGCATTGAGAGTGCTAGGACCTGCTATGGCAGTAACGGTGAGACCGAGTGCCAGATAGATGATGACAATACTCAAACCATATGTAATGGCATCGCGGATACCCTTCTTCTTGTCATTCTTGGCACGCTTCAGGAAGAAGCTTACTGTCATCGGAATGATAGGCCAGATACATGGCATCACAAGAGCGAGCAGACCGCCAACAAAACCGATAATGAAGATATAGAAGAGTGAATGGTTGGCAATGTCATTGTTGCCACCAAACGCCTGAAGCTCCTTTACAACCGGTTTCCACCAAGCCTTAGCATCATCACCATCTACAGAGAATGAAGAATCAATATTAGCTGTGCTATCTACTTTCTCTGCTACGGCAAGTTGAGCCAAAGAGTCTGCTTTCGCCTTAGCGATAGCTGCTGGATCGTCTGTCATTTCGTTAGCTTTCGCATCTTCAGGGCTGACAGCATCCTTGCCATCTACAGCAGGAGATTTACCACTATGCTTGAAGCTTGCCTCGCTAGGTGGAAGACAATTCTGGTCGCTGCAAGCGCCATACTCTAAATAAGCATCGATAAGATAGTTAGGTTTGGTGAACTTCACTTTCTGTACGAAAGTAGCGCTACCCTCAAAGAAGCGTAACTTCATCTCAAAGAGAGGGTCGAACTTTGAAATTTCATGGCCACGAGCCTGCAACTTGCCTACGAGTTCTACACCGTCAAGCTTGTTTACGTTAAAAGTGGCTGAAATAGGTCCGTCTGCGCCCAAACCTGTAGAATAGACATGCCATCCCGGTTGAATCTTTCCATTAAACACGATTTCCGCTACAGCGGTTCCATTGGTCTTGAGCGAGGTGGAGAACTTCACTGGGTTCATCATCTGCGCATGAGCCAACATTACTACTAAGAGTAACTGTAAAACTGCAATAAACTTTTTCATTTTTATTTATGTACTAATTTTGATTGCAAAGATACTAAATTTTATTTTAAATACGGCTATGAACCAAGAACGGTTACTAGTCTTTTAGTTTTTTTTAGATAAAATGCTATAAAATCATCACGTCGTCTTGGTAATATTGCAAAAAAACTGTAATTTTGTAGCCAAATTGCGAATGAGGAAAAGAAGATTATACATATTTAGTCTCTGGATAGCTACATTGAGCATCTTGCTATCTACGGTGATGACCCATCATCACCACATGGGGCGTATCTGTATGATTCAGGAGCAATGTGAGCAGGATGGCAACATCAATGATGAGCATACCGACCATCATGATCAGGAAAATGATAGCGAACGTGAGAACTGTAGCGTTCGTCAAATGCATCAGTTTGTCGTCAATTCCAAGATGGTGAAGGGTATCCGCAAGTTGCTGATAGATGAGAACCATCAGTTTATGATCCTGTCTTGTCCTTCTCTTTTAACCCGCCCTCGTCTCTCACTCATTTCTGTGAGATGGCAGCATGTGGCAGCTTCTCCTCTTGCAGAAGAAGTGGCGGCAGGCTATAGCAGACGGGGACCTCCTTCTATTTTATGATTTTACAAGTTTGCCACTTGGTTGCAAAAATCGGTTTGAAGATTCGAATGCAACTGAGTTGCAAGATTTTCTGTGTACTTTTGCCAACGGATTTTTGATAAGATTCGTAGTGTGAAATTGTATTGTAGATTTATAAAATAAAAGGAAAAAACAAACATGAAAAGAATAATTTTGATTGTCGCCGTTACGGCGATTGCCTGGGCAGGATTCGCTTTCTTTGCGAAGCAGACTGGCTCAGAAGCTCATGCACACGAGGAGCATGAGCATGAAGAAGTTGATTTTGATCATATTCCGTTGACTGCCAAGCAGGTCAGCACCGTAGATTTGAAGATGGGTGAGGCTGTGGAGCGCGAGATGGATGCCACCATAGAAGCGAAAGGATCGCTCGTACTGCGTGCACAGGCGATGGGTGATGTTGCCTCTTTGATGGGCGGTATCGTGAAATCTATTTTTGTGAAAGAAGGGCAGCTTGTTCATAAAGGACAGATTGTTGCTACCGTTGAAAATACAGATGTGGTAAGTCTTCAGCGTGAGTATTACTCTGCTGCCAAGGAGTGCGAACTTGCCAAGGCTGATTTGGAGCGCCAACTTCTGCTCAGTAAGCAGGGAGCAGGTGTGAAGCGTACCTTACAGCAGACCAAGAAAGATTACCAAGTGGCTCATGCCAATCTTTTGGGTATTGGCAGACAGCTCAGCCAGATGGGTATTTCTACTGCAGCCGTAGCGAAAGGTAAGTTTACTACTGCCTTTCCTTTGCATGCGCCTATCTCCGGCATCGTGAGCGAGATGACTGCCAGTCTGGGAAGTTATGCTGATATGCAGACTCCTCTGATGAAGATTAGAAACACCCAGGCTGTGGAATGTGATCTCAATGTCTTCGAGAAGGATTTATCAAAGATTAAGGTTGGAAATCGGGTGACCATAAACCTGACTAATCAGCCTGGCGTAAAACTTTCAGGAACCGTTTATGGTATGAATCAATACTTTAACGATAACTCGAAAGCCGTTGCTGTTCATGTAAAATTGGACGCGGCTAGCGTGAAGAGTTATCTGCATTCTTCTTCAGGCAATACTCATGGCGGAAAGCTTTTCGCAGGTATGTATGTAAGCGGAAAGATAGCTACAGGTAGCCAGCAGTGTCTCGCTTTGCCATCTCAGGCCATTGTGAACGCAGATGGAAAGCAGTATGTCTTTGCTCTCAATGGAGCGCCTAACAAGGGTAACTACAGCTTCTCCCGTCATGAGGTGACCACAGGCGCTTTGAATGGTAAATATACGGAGGTGAAGCTTTGCAACCATCTGCTGAAGGGCAAGAATGGAGCTGCCGGCAAGAAGATTGTAACCGAGAACGCTTATTATCTGGCTTCACTTACAGGCGAACATAGCGAGCATGCGCATTAAGCTTTAGCTGACAGATGAATGTTTTAAATGAATCATTTTTAGATTAAAGCTTATGTTTCAGAAACTTATTACTTATTCCATTCGCCACAAACTGGTGATTGGAGTACTCTCTATAGCCCTGGCGATATGGGGTGTCTGGTCGCTGGTGCATCTTCCTTTCGATTCCACCCCGGATATTACAGATAATCAGGTACAGGTCATCACACAGGCTCCTTCGCTGGGAGCTCAGGAAGTGGAACAATACGTAACCACTCCTGTAGAGATGGCGCTTGCAAATATCCCCCGCATCCAGGAACGCCGAAGCATTTCAAGAAGCGGACTCTCGGTCATCACGCTTGTCTTCGACGATGCCGCCGATATCTATTGGGCACGTTCGCAGGTGAGTCAGGTAGTGGAACAGTTGGAGAAAGAACTGCCAAAGAACACCGAAACCGAGATGGGACCTATTGCCACCGGATTGGGCGAAATCTACCACTATACCATTCGTGCCAAGGAGGGATACGAGCATAAATACTCGCTCACCCAGCTCCGAACCATGCAGGACTGGATTGTGCGTAAACAGCTTTCCGGAACCCCGGGCGTTGCCGAAGTAAGCGGTTGGGGCGGCAATGTCAAGCAATATGAGGTGGCTATCAATACCGACCAGCTGAACGCCAGCGGAGTCTCCGTGAGCGAGGTGTTTGATGCCTTGCAGCGCAACAATGCCAATACGGGTGGCAGCTACATTGAGGAGAATTCCAACCAGTATTATATCCGAGGCATCGGTGTGGTGAAGAATCTGGAGGATGTAGCCAACATCACGGTGAAGACGGTGGATGGAACACCTGTCAAGGTGGGTGATGTGGCAAAGGTTCAGTTGGGCCATGCCACCCGTTTCGGTGCCGTCACCCGCAATGGCGAAGGCGAGGTGGTGGCTGGTATCGCGATCATGCTCAAGGGCGAGAACTTCCAGAAAGTTAGCAAAAATGTAAAGGAACGAATCAATCAGATTCAGAAATCACTTCCAGAAGGAGTAGTTATCGAACCGTTTATCGATCGAACCAACCTGGTGGACCGAGTAGAGGGCACCATCGCCCGCAATCTGATTGAAGGCGGACTTATCGTCATTTTCGTACTTGTTATCTTCCTAGGTAACTGGCGAGCCGGACTTGTTGTAGCAAGTGTCATCCCGCTGAGTATGCTCTTTGCCTTCGGTATGATGAAGACCTTTGGCATCGACGGAAACCTGATGTCGCTGGGAGCCATCGACTTTGGTATGATAGTGGATTCTGCGATCATCATTGTTGAAGCTGTGGTGACACATATCAATACCGGTCATTTCTCGCAGCCGGAAGTTCGTGCTGCTTATCTTGCTCAATGTCAGAATGGCGGAGCAGCAACCCCATTTGCACTGACCCAGAAACAGGTGGACGAGGAAGTTCATTTCTCTGCTTCCCGAATCCGTCAGAGTGCTGCGTTCGGTGAAATCATCATTATGATTGTATATATTCCACTGATGACACTGGTAGGAATCGAAGGAAAGATGTTCCGTCCGATGGCACTTACGGTATTCTTTGCCATTCTGGGAGCCTTCATTCTCTCGCTTACCTATGTGCCGATGGCAAGTTCGCTGATGTTAAGTCGAAAGGTACATACCCGAAAAACATTCTCCGACCGCGTGATAGAAAAGTTGCTGGCATGGTACCGTCCGGTTCTCGACTGGGTCTTGGCACGTAACAAGGATGTCATCACTGGTGCTGTGGCTCTTTTCTGCGTCAGTGTCGTGGGCTTCAAATTTCTGGGAGGCGAATTCATCCCAAGTCTGGAAGAAGGTGACTTTGCCGTGGAGATGAGCATGTCGCAGGGAACTTCATTGTCGCAGATGGTGGAGAGTTGTACCAAGGCTGAAAAGCTACTCAAGAAGGAATATCCCGAGATCAAGCAGGTAGTAAGCCGCATAGGTAGTGCTGAGATTCCTACAGACCCGATGCCGGTAGAACGTGCCGACATCATGATTGCACTGAAACCGAAGGCTGAATGGACCTCTGCCAAGACTACTCCAGAACTGATGGAGAAGATGGAGGAAACCTTGAGTGCCATTCCTGGATTGGAAGCTGAGATTTCTCAACCCATTCAGATGCGCAACAATGAGCTGCTGACAGGTATCAAGCAGGATGTGGCTATCAAGATATTTGGTGATGATCTGGACGTGCTTACTCAGCAGGCAGGCAAGGTGAAGAAAATGATAGAAGATGTGCCGGGCGTGAGCGGTATCTTTGTTGAGGAAGTTGCCGGTTTGCCTCAGATCCAGGTAAAATACAACCATGAGAAGATGGCGGCCTACGGGGTTAGTGTGGATGATATCAGTGAGATATTGGAAACCACCTTTGCCGGAGCCGTGGCTGGTTCTCTCTACGAAGGCGACAAGAAGTTTGATATCGTGCTGCGTATGGATCCTTCGCTGCGCAACGTAGAGTCGCTTGAGCAATTGAGCATACCTCTCAAGGATGGTACGGATATTCCGTTGTCTCAGGTGGCAGATATTGATTATTCACCAGCGCCGGCTCAGGTTTCTCATGAAGATGGTGCCCGCCGCATCTACGTTGGATTCAACGTGAAGGGCAGGGATGTGCAGAGTACCGTGGAGGATATCCAGGATATTCTCGATGAGAAGCTGAAGTTGCCGGATGGCTACTATTATAATTATGGTGGTGAATTTGAAAACCTGCAGAGTGCTACCAACCGTCTGATGGTAGTGATACCGATAGCACTTGTCATTATCTTGCTGTTGCTCTATGCTACGGTGAAGAATGTCCGTGAGTCGCTCTTCGTCTTCTCTGCCATTCCGCTGGCTGCCATCGGAGGAGTCTGGGCCTTGTGGCTCAGAGGTATGCCTTTCAGCATCTCGGCAGGTGTCGGCTTCATAGCCCTCTTTGGTGTAGCGGTGCTCAATGGAATTGTACTTATCGGACAGATGAACCAGATGCAGCGTGAAGAAACGACTGCTGACAAACTATCAGCATCCATTGGAGTTACAGAATTGATTCATCATCGCATCATTGAGAGCTGTATGGTTCGCTTGCGTCCTGTCTTGATGACGGCCCTTGTTGCCTCTATGGGTTTCCTGCCAATGGCACTTTCCCAGGGTGATGGAGCAGAGGTACAGCGCCCTCTGGCTACGGTGGTGATAGGTGGTCTGATAACCAGTACGCTGCTCACCTTGCTGGTGTTGCCTGCTATCTACAAGACATTCACCAAGAAATAGGCAATTAAGACGATAACATAAAACATTTAGGATGAACAAGAGAAAAAAGAAAACTATATTCGGGCTGGCAGCAGTTTTGATGCTGCTGGCCCCTTCAGAGGCAAAGGCTCAGCCTTTCGATGCCACCATTCCTGGCACGAAGATGACTTTGGAGCAGTGTTTCCAGTTGGCAGATAAGCAGAACCTGACGTTGCAGGCTGGACGAAAATCGATAGAACGTGCCAAGGTAATGGAAGGAACGGCATGGGATGTGGACAAGACAGAGATAGCTTTCGGACAGAATCCGGCTTCAAGCGGCGATACCGATAATGCTCTTGCATTTTCACAGGGCATCGAATTTCCAACGGTTTATACCGCCCGCCGTGGTCAGCTTAAGGCAGAAACTCAGGCAGAGAAAAGTCGTCTGGGTGTAACTAATCAGCAGATTAAGCTTGAGATTGCTTCTGCTTATTATGCGATGCTCTATCAGACTCATCGTCTGAGCATCCTTCAGCGACAGGATTCTATCCTCGACCGTTATTGCGATGTTGCCGAGAAGCGTTACAAGGCAGGTGAAGCCAGAAAGCTGGAGTTCCTTACAGCCGAGCGTTTGCGAAATGAAAACCATTTAGAGATGGCAAATGTGAAGAGTGAGGCAGAAAACAAGCAGTTGGAACTGATGGCATTATTGAATACCGATCAGCCAGTTTTGCCTGCCGAATCTCACATCATTGCATTGGAATCTCCTGTCAGCGGCACTTTCAACTATCAGCAGACTGCTGATGCGCAGTATCAGCAAGACCGTCTGAAGGCACTCGATAAGGAGGTGAAGTGCGCCAAGGCCGGTTATGCGCCATCTCTATCGCTTACGGTCCGCACCCAGGCTCTCATTTCCAGTTGGGATCCTTATCACATCGACCGTCAGCGTTTTACTGAGGGTAACTTCTTCGGCTTTGAGATTGGAGTAGGCGTGCCTCTCTTCTATGGTGCTACCAAGGCAAAGGTGAAGGCTGCCAAGAAGAATCGTGAGGTAGCAGAACTGGAGATGCAGCAGGAGCGGAGAGAAAAGGAACGTGATTATCGCCTAGGCTACAACCGTTTCCAGAATGCAGCCAAACGCATGGCTTATTATAACGGCGAGAACATTTCTAAGGCAAAAGAAATCGTTCGCCTCAGTACTGCCGAGTATGAGAGTGGCGAGATCAGCTATGTGGAGTATGCCAATGCCTTGCAGGAGGCGATAGACATGGGTATGAAGCATGCCGATGTCATCAATGAATATAATGAGGCAGCCTTGGCTTTGCTGGGGCTTTCGAATAATCTGTAAGAAACAAAAAGTCATATCCCTTTGATTGGGGATATGACTTTTTTGTTTTAGAAAACCTATCTTGAGTTCTATTAAGATAATTCTTTTCTATATTAATTTAGAACACTCTTCCGAAGATAATCTTGATGAAAGTCTTGCCTAGGATTCTGGCATCAAACCACCATGAACGATGCTTCAGGTAGTATAGGTCCATATCCAGGCGGCGCAACATCTTCTCCATCGTATCTGTGTATCCGTTATAGAGGGTTGCGTAGGAAGTAACACCAGGGCGAATCTGATACAGGTTCTTATATCTAGGGTCACGCTCCATAATCTGGTCTATGTAGAACTTTCGTTCTGGTCTTGGACCAATAAACGACATGTCGCCACAAATCACGTTCCAAAGTTGAGGAAGTTCATCCAGATGGTGTTTTCTCAGAAACTTGCCTATACGTGTAAGTCGCTTATCTTTTTTATGGGAACAGAGCTGAGGACCATTCTTTTCTGCATCCACCGTCATGCTTCTGAATTTATAGATGTTGAAGGGGCGCCCAAACCGTCCGATTCGTTCCTGCTTGAAAATAGCTGGTCCACCATCTTCACATCTTACCATTATATATATTAGAAGCATGAGAGGCGAAACGAGCAGTAAGCTGATTGTTGCTAACAGAAAGTCGCCAGCTCGCTTGACGTTTCGCTCCCTAGCACTCATTCCATCTGCTATGACTTTTGTCTTAACAATACTATTTCTCATATAGAGTTATTCCATTTACTATATAAACGTAAAGTTGTGCGATATATTACATTTAGCTATCCTTTTCTTTTAACAAAGCAGTAACTATCCTGTTTTCGCTTCATTAGCTTCAGAATGTATGTTGGCAAAAACAAAAAAGCAAAGTAGAAGCAAGCCTTCAACCATCCATACCCCAGAATGCTACGATAAACAGCTATATTGTATTTAGAAAGTGATATCTTGCTGCTGGATATGGAATGCTTGTGGCGGCAATACACAGCCAGCGGCTGGCTGGGGTAGGAATAACACACCTTGCAATCTTTCAGGATTAGCAGGAAGAGTGCCCAATCCTGTCGCTTGCGCAAAGTGGGCATATAGTATTTTCTGCCCAGCAGTTGGGTATCATAGATAGCAGTGAGGCAACCTATTTTATTATCCCGCTTCATCATGGAGAAGGTGATTTTAGGCGGTGCGATATTGATGCCTACAGATTTTTGTTCGTCAAAATTAAAGATGATGTATGAGGCACAGGATAGAGCACACTGTTTCTGGTTCATGAATGCGATTTGTTTTTCCAGTTTATCCGGTGTCCACCGGTCGTCACTATCACAGAAAGCGATGTATCTTCCCCTGGCACGTTCTATGCTCTTGTTCCGGGCGTATCCTGCTCCATGGTTGTGGTCAAGATAGATCACATCCACCCGGCTATCCCTTTCCTCTATCTTGTGCAGAATTTCCAGAGTTACCGGATCCGTGGAACCGTCATCTGTAATCAGCAATTCCAGGTCAAGATAGGTTTGGTCAAGGATACTACTTATGCTGTCGGCAAGATATTTGCCGGCATTATAAGTGGGCATGATAACTGATACTAACCTGTTCCTATCCATTCATTCTATCCGTTTTATAGATAATAACGTCTAATTGTAATGTTTATTGTTATTCTACCTAAAATCCGCAAGCAATCTCAATGGCAATCTCAATGGCAGTAAAGAGCTTG
>ENA-ORUG01001365-ORUG01001365.1-human-gut-metagenome-genome-assembly--contig:-NODE-1365-length-21996-cov-6.537213_pt1 | contig 21996 bp, 14 predicted proteins | sample MGYA00242079_ERZ509207 | MGnify/ENA primary metagenome ERZ509207 (study PRJEB26280, sample SAMEA2338780) | human gut metagenome | biome: human gut; feature: human-associated habitat; material: faeces...
CTTGACAAACTGGGATAATGCTGAAAACAAAGCTAATTAATCAGCGTTTCCCTAGGGAAAAAATAGGGGGGATTTTGCGCGTATTGACCAAGAATGAAGGGCAGCCGCAGATGGAATGCTGATAACTGGATTATTTATAAAAATGCATGGATAAAAAAGTTAAAAGCGAAATCTCTGGCTTAAAGTAGGATCTTGAGTTTCCATAAAATGTAATCAAAAAGTGGTTACACCTTCCCAAAGCACTAATCTTCCACTTTTTTGAAGAGCTAGGAATGGAAGTTCTGTGAGTAGAAGTACTTTAATAAGCCCCACCGAAATCGGGCTTTTGGAGATATATTCTTGTATCTATCTAAGCGGTCAGCTTAAGGCAGAGTTGACGATATGCCGGACGTTTTGTCCGGAACCATAGCCTGACGCCTTCTTTTGCATACGATAGTATGCCAGAGATACCTTTAGCTAACCGGTAATAGCAGAAATATACTTTTTTCTTTACAGGGTCTGCTTTTTGTATAATTGAAACCTTAAGGGCATTTGTTTCTGACTTCATAGATATATGTGCAAGAAAAGCCATGCATAAGGTGATATAAAAATTTAACGTATTGATGGCAGACAGCTTTCGTACTCGAAAGTTTTCAAACTGAAACATCTGTTTTTTGCAGCGGAAATATTCCTCTATTTTCCATCTCGAAAAGTACTGCTTTGCAACAGCGATTACATCTTCTTTTGATTTAATATCTTTATTGGTTGCAAGCATCATTGGATGTTCGGTTAAACCATAGACGAGCACCAGGTCAATATCTTTTTTAGAAGCGGTTATCTGAACTTTTACATGAGACAGATATGCTTCACGGGATGATTGTTGCCGGTAAGAACACAGGCTTCTGTTACGTGATAGCCTTTTTCATAAACTGTTTTGGAAGCAGTACTTTTAGAGCCATCTCTGACAAGTCCGAGAGCTTCAAATTTGTAACCATCAGGATTTACAACATCGCTGTCATCAATGTGTATGACAGGTTCTTGCGGAGCCCATTTACGGATGGCAGTAAGATAAGATTTAAGCGCGGTGGAGGAAATGCCATTGTTTAAATGTCTGGTCAGCCGTTCAACAGAATTGACCTTTTTGGAATCTTCGTGAAGCTGATCCACAACATCGGTTAAAAGACAGCTTCTGGAGGCAAGCATACCATAAGTCATCTCGGCAGAAAACTTTTTGTCCGGCTTGGACAGGTGTTTTGAAATTTTATTTGAAAAAGTTAAAATTTCCCGTTTCAAAGTATAAGTATTTGTTGTAGAATTAAGCATAAGGAGTCCTCCTGTTTTTTTGTTTAGTATTATTTTGATTTGACACATTAATTTTACTACAAAACAGAAAAGGATTCCTTATATTTTGGGCATTTTTTGAAAGTTGTTTATTGGAATCTAACAAAATCAAGTGGTTGTGGATAAAACTGCGGAAAATCAAGAGAGTAGAATAAATTGACGTGAAATAGCTGGTATGATATAATTGTGCAGTCTTTTGGAATACATGGAATAGATAAAAAGGAGTTAGAAAATGAATTGGAGAATCAATGAGAGTGGTGTATCAGCGACAATTGAAAATATTGAATGGGAAAGAATACACTTGATTCTTACAGTAAGGCTGCATATTGACGGGCAGAAAACGTATGATATAGATAAGATGGAATTTTATGCGGTAAATAATTTGGGGGGATGTGGAGTTAAGTTCGATGTACGCAGGAAAGAAGATATCATCAAACTTCATGTTAATGTAACAAATAGTGGTGAACTACGTTGTATTCCGAGGGGAACATATCGTATTTTTGTATGTGAAAAAGATTGTGTTCTGGCAGAGTGTGAAACCAGTCCTGATATTGCAGATCAATTAGAAGCAATGTCCAGAAACTTTTTGTACGGTGAAAGGGGAAAATCTTACAATGTTACATTTTATATAGAAGATGGAACGGATACACTGCCATTCCGTATGCATTGTATCGCATTAGGGGCAGTAGGGGTTACATTTCCACAGAATCCAAGCTTCCTCAAAAAAATAAATTTGATAAAAGCATTGAAAGACTGCTATTTATCTAGCAGATCTGTTTTAAGAAGAGTATATAAATGGTATTCATTTTTGTATAAAAGCAGACGAAAAAATACAGTCCTTTTTATGACAGAACAGGATCAGAAAATTGCATCAAATTTAAAAGCAGTTTCAGACAGAATGGTTGACAGACAGCTGGATCAGCAATATCGGTTATTGTATTCTGCACGTCCTGCAGCGGCAGAGCCGCAAAGTAAAAAAAGCTGGATTGGTCTTATGAAATTACTGGCACAGAGCGGCACTATTTTTATTGACGATCATGCACCGGTACTGGATTGGCTAAAACTGGATGATGATACAACGCTGATTCAATTATGGCATGCAGGAGCAGGGTTTAAATCATCAGGCTACAGTCGCTGGGGACATGAAGGATGTCCTTCACCGCAGTCCTGCCACAGACAATATAAGTACGGAATTGCTGGCTCAAAAAATATCGCACCGTTTTTTTCGGAAGTATGGGGAATTAATGATGAGCAAGTATTGCCAACAGGAATGCCCCGTATGGATGAGTATTTGGATGAGCAGCATAGGAATGAAAAAATAAAAGAATTGTATGAGCAGTTTCCAATGTGCAGAGGTAAAAAAGTCATACTTTTTGCACCTACCTACCGTGGAAGAAATAAAAAAACAGCATATTATCCGTATGAATTGATCGATTTTGAAAAGTTATATCAGATCTGTGGAGATGAATATGTAGTTTTATTTAAAATGCATCCATGGGTAAATAAAGATATTGTGATTGGAAAAAAATATGCGGATAAATTCTTGGATGTAAAAAAATACCCGAATATTAATGATCTGTTCTATATTGTTGATTTATTAATTACAGATTATTCGTCGAATATTTTTGAATATTCACTCATGAGAAAACCGATGCTGTTTTTTGCATTCGACAAGATTCAGTATTCTTTTTCCAGAGGATTTCATAGAGATTATGAAGAATCTGCACCGGGTAAGGTATGTTATTCATTTGAGGAGGTGCTTTCTGCAATTACAGATAAGGACTTTGAATATGAAAAAGTTGAACAATATATCACACATCATTTTGATTATATAGACAGCGGTGCATCGGATCGTGTGATAGATTGGATTTTACTTGGAAAGATGCCTGAGAATATCAGTAATGCGATTAAGAAAAAACAGGAAGAAATACAGCGTATGCATGAGCTTGATTTTGCTACAGGTATGTTGGTACAACAGGATGACTAAGCTACTGTTCACACACTGTGTGAGCAGTAGCAATTACAGCCCCATGCATCTTCGATGCATGGGGCTGTAATCTGGCATAATATAGTATTTGGCGCACAGTTTGACAGCAAGTGTCAAACTTGCGAGTGAACAGTAACATGACTAATACAGATACAAAAGGTATAGACAGACGCAAAATTGACGGAAAAATTGGTGTATGCTATAATTCATGGTAAGAGAATATGCGCAAAGCGTGCATTCTATTATCTATGGTAATAAGGTTGCATTAGTCGTAATGGAGAGTGAATGCAATGGAAAATGGATTAAAAGAATTGCAGCAACGTTTAGTTGAAATGCTGTCGTCTTTTCAGAAATTTACACAACAGAATGGAATGATTTTTTTTCTGGTAGGCGGAAGTGCGTTAGGTGCAGTCAGACATCAGGGATTTATACCATGGGACGACGACGTGGATATTGCAATGATGCGGGAAGATTTCGAAAAAATGGAATACCTGATGAGTCTGCAGCATGACCGGCTGGGTGAATTTATATATTCACCGGTCGAGAAGCATATGATACCGGATGCGCCAATTGGTTATTTATATGATACCTTGCATGCAGATGCCGGATATGAAAATACGGCAAAAATAGACATACATCCGATTGATGGTGTTCCAAAATCGGGAGTATTAAAGAAGGTTCAGAAGTGGACATCACTTATTTATTATTTGTCAGAATATCGTCTTCCAGTTAAAAATAAAGGAAAAGCAATCCGGAATATTTCAAAGGTAATTCTTAAAATAACCCCCGGTTTTATATTCCGGTTTTATATGAGAGTGTGTAAAAAGATCATGACATCATGGAGAACTTCGGATAGTGAGTATATCTGTAGCTTATTTGGGGTTGCCGGGTATGAGAGGGAAGTGATGCCGAAAAGTTATCTGCTTCCATTAAAAGAGGCTGATTTTGAGAATAAAGTTTTTATGATACCGGGAAATTATGATCCGTATTTGAAAAGGCTGTATGGAGATTATAAGAAAATGCCTCCTGAGATGGAGCAGCATCCCAGACATAAGATACATGAGCTATATAAAAAATAACCGGGTGGTGTAAAGAAAATCGTGCAGGCAATCAAAAAAAAGTTAAAACGAATAATAAAGTTATTTATAACATATAAAATCGAAAATGATACCAGAGTATATCAGTTAAAGTACACACCGTTTACTGTTAAAAAATCATTAATAAAAAAAACATTTCAACAATATGGTAATACTTCCATAAACACAAAAAAGATTATATTTGATAATTATATGGGACATGGATACGGATGCAATTGTAAGTATGTGACGGAAGAATTAATACGTCGCGGAACGGATTTTGATTTAGTTTGGATTGTGAAAGATGCAAATGCACATAAAGGGGAATTTCCCCCCAAGGTGAGGCTGGTTGAATATGGATCTAAAGAAGCTATGTTTGAATATTATACAGCGGCTGTATGGGTATGTAATTATCATTTGATTCATTATTGGAATCAGGGACTGGTAAAAAGATTTGGACAGTATTATATTCAGATGTGGCATGGATCATTTGGAATAAAAAAGATCGAAAAAAACTGTGATTGTTTAACCAATAGTCAAAGTTGGACATATCTTGCCAAAAAAAATTCGCAGAATACCGATTTTTGGATTTCGAATAGTTTTTTCGAAGATGAAGTATATCAGAATGCTTTTTGGTCGGTAAAAAATATTTTGAAATTAGGTCATCCCAGAAATGATATCTTTTTTAAGGATGGACAGGATCTTGTGGAGAAAAAAGTGCGCAAGAGTTTATCAATTGATGGAAAAGATAAAATTTTGCTATATGTGCCGACTTTCCGAGAAAAGCTTGATTTTCCTAATTATAAACTGGATATTGAAAAATTAAAAAAAGCTTTGGAAAAGAAAACAGACCAATCCTGGAAAATTGTTGTAAGACTGCATCCAAGGATGCAGAATTCGTTGGAAAAGGTTTGTATAGATGAAAAAAAACAGATTGTGAAAGCAGATGCTTATCCTGATATTCAGGAGTTATTAGCAGCAGCACAAGTGGTGATCACAGATTACTCCAGTTGTATTTTTGATTTTTTATTAACAGTAAGACCTGGCTTTTTATTTGTGCCTGATTTAGAACATTATGATCAGGAACGAGGGTTTTATTATAAATTGGAAGAAACTCCTTTTCCAATCGCACATACAAATGAAGAACTTATTCATAATATAGAAAATTTTAATCAGGAAAAATATAGCATGCAGGTGGAAGATTTCTTAAAGAAAAAAGGATCGGTGGAAGATGGAGAAGCATCTGTACGTGTATGCAACTTAATAGAAAGTATAGTGTCAGAAAAGGAAATTAGAGGATGAGTATTAATAAGAAACATGTGAAGACATTTTGGAATCGTCGATTTCTGTTATATGAGCTGGTAAAAAAGGGAATTAAATTAAAATATCGTCGTTCGTATCTTGGTATTTTATGGTCTATGTTAGAACCGATATTAACCACAATTGTATTAACAATTGTATTTGGAACGTTGTTTGGAAATAATGATAAGGAATTTCCATTATATATCTTATGTGGAAGGCTGGTATATTCTTTTTTTGCAACGGGAACTAAAACAGCATCCAAATCTATCAGGTTAAATGCAGCGATGATAAAAAAGGTATACATTCCGAAATATTTATATCCGCTATCCTGTGTATTATATAATTATGTGATTTTTGCTATTTCGTTAATTGTAATGGTTCCGTTGGCGGTATATTGTAATGTAACTGTGACATGGCATATCATTGAGGCAATTATCCCACTGTTACTTCTTTTTATTTTAACATTTGGAGTTGGAATGATATTGACAACGATCAATGTATTCTTTCGGGATATGGAATATATATGGGAAGTGCTTTTAATGCTTATTATGTATTCAAGTGCAATTTTTTATTATCCGGAACGTTTAATGAACAGCGGGTATGCGTGGATTTTAAAATGGAATCCGTTGTATTGTATGATCCAGAGTTTTCGTAATGCAATGTTTGGGGAAGCTATGGACATGGGGTTGACGGCATATGCAGCAGTATGTTCTATTGTAGTGTTGATTTTAGGCGTGATTTGTTTTTATAAAAAACAGGATGATTTTATTTTGCAGATATAGAGGTTAAGATGGCAAAGGAATTATTACGTGTAGAACACATAGGAATGAAATTTAATCTAAGTAAAGAACGAGTGAATGATTTTCGTGAATATGTAATAAGAATGCTCAAAGGTAAAAAGTTAGAGAAGGATGAGTTTTGGGCACTTAAAGATATTAATTTTAGTATTCATGAAGGAGAACGAATAGGAATTCTTGGACTAAATGGAGCAGGAAAAAGTACGTTACTCAAAGTGGTTGCAGGAGTATTTAAACCCACAGAGGGCAGAGTAATAAGAAATGGAAAAATAGTACCATTATTAGAGCTTGGAGCAGGATTTGATAAGAACTATACAGGCCGGGAAAATATATTTTTATATGGAGCAGTGCTTGGATATGGTCGTCAATACATGGAAGAAAAATATGATCAGATTGTAGAGTTTTCCGGATTAGAGGATTTTATGGATGTACCTATTAAAAACTATTCATCAGGTATGAAATCAAAGTTGGGATTTGCAATCGCAACGATAGCTGAACCGGAAATTTTAATTTTAGATGAAGTACTTTCTGTAGGAGATGGTAAGTTCAGAAAGAAGAGTGAAAAGAAAATCCTTGATATGATGCAGGATGGTACGGCGGTTTTATTTGTGTCACATTCACTTGCACAGGTAAAACGTATCTGCAATAAAGCTATGATCCTTGAAGGGGGAAAAATGATTGCTTTTGGGGATGTAGATGAAGTGGCACAGGTTTATGCAGAAATGACGGGTGAACTGGATGAGTTAACAGTGGGTCAGAAAAATCTTGTGAAAAAAAAGAATAAAAAAAAGAAAACAGAAAAAATCAAACAGGAAGATAAAAGGGAGGTTATGGAAGAATCATGAATATAGCGATTGTTTTTGCTGGTGGAAGCGGAGTCAGAATGGGAGCCGGTGTCCCGAAACAGTTTTTGGAAATAAATGGGAAACCGATTATTGTTCATACACTTCAACTTTTTCAGTGCCATGATATGATTGATAAAATATATATTTCAGTACTTGCTGATTATATCCCTTATATGAAAGAATTGGTAGATGAATACCGTTTGAATAAGGTGGCAGATGTTATTCCAGGTGGAGAGACTGCACAGGATTCGATTTATAATGCGTTAAAAAAAGCAGAAAGTGAAAATGCAGAGGATTCTATCGTACTATTGCATGATGGTGTACGCCCATTTGTATCTTATGAAGTGATCAGTAATAATATTCGCTCTGTACAGGAAAAAGGCAATGCAATTACCTGTACTCCTTGTTTTGAAACAATCATGATCAGTAAGGATGGGAGTCACGTCGACTCTGTTCCATATCGTAAGGAAACGTTTGCAGCGCAGGCACCACAGAGCTTTTACTTAAAAGATATTATTGCTGCACATGATGCAGTTAGAAGTACACCTACAAAATATGAAAATATGGTTGATGCGTGTACGATTATTCGCAGCCAGGGGATTGAAGCACATATGGTGGAAGGAAACAGAGGCAATATTAAAGTTACGACACCGGAAGATGTGTATACGTTTCGTGCATTGTTACAGTACAAAGAGAATGAACAGGCATTTGGACTGGGTATTACAAATCGTATAGGAAATGGAAGAAAGCCTTTATAGAAAAGGTAAGTATAAACATATGGAGAATGGAGAAGTTGAAATGAACGAGTGCATGGAAAATGAAATTATGCAGCAAGATCTGGAGATGCTTGTAGATAGTGATCTGCCAATTACAGCATTAGAGGGTAAGTCGGTACTTGTGACAGGTGCGACAGGATTGATTGGTTCGCAGATGGTATATTTGCTTGCATGTTATAACCGAATGCGTAACCTTCAGATTCATATTATTGCTATGGTGCGTAATGAAGAAAAAGGGAAAAAGATGTTTTCGCATCTGATTGGGCGTGGGGATGTTGAATTGCTTGTTGGTGATATAAATAGACCAGTGGTATATTCGGATTCTGTAGATTACATTATACACGGAGCCAGTGCAACCAGTTCAAAATATTTTGTGTCTAATCCTGTTGAAACAATTTATACGGCATTGGATGGAACGTCAAATATCTTAAAGTTTGCTACAGAAAAAAAGATAAATGGGATGGTGTATCTGTCATCTTTGGAGGTATATGGAACACCGGAGAAAGATGCAGATCTGATTACAGAAAATGATTATGGATATATTGAACCGCTCAGTGTAAGAAGCAGCTATTCCGAAGGAAAACGTATGGTAGAGTGTTTGTGTGCATCTTATGCACACGAATATAGTGTACCGGTTAAGATTGCCAGACTTTCTCAGACCTTTGGACCGGGAGTTGCATACGAAGATGGAAGGGTGTTTGCGGAATTTGCACGCTGTGCATTGGAACAGCGGGATATTGTACTGCATACGCAGGGACATACGGTAAGAAGTTATTGTTACACAAAAGATGCACTTTCTGCATTATTATACATTTTAATTTCCGGTAAAGCAGGGGAAGCATATAATGTTACGAATATGGATACTGCGGTGTCGATTAAGGAAATGGCAGAATTGGTCTGTGAGACAATTGGAAGTGGAAAAATCAAAACTGTGATCGATATTCCTGAGGATTTAGCCTCTTTCGGATATAATCCGGAAATGATAATCCGATTGGATAGTAAAAAATTAATGCAGCTTGGCTGGAAAGCAACAATTGGATTAGAAGAGATGTTTGAGCGTTTGATAAAGGGAATGAAGAAATAATTTGAAAGGAGATCTACAATATGAAATTTGGTGTAGTGATTCACAAACCGACAATGAATTTGGGGGATGATATTCAGACCTATGCAGCAGCTAAATTATTGCCTCATGTTGATTATCAGATAGATAGAGAATATATTAGTGATTTTAAAAGTGAAAATGATGAACCGGTAGCTGTTATCATGAATGCATGGTGGATGTGGAAAAAATGGAACTGGCCGCCTGCAGACTGTATTATCCCCAAATTACTGAGCATGCATATTAATAATTATGGGGTTGCAAGAAAATCATCTCCAATTTATGCCGAATGGGCGCAGGGATGTGGAGGAGAGTTTTTTAAGAAGTATGGTCCGGTGGGATGCAGAGATATGGCATCGCTTGATTTTTTTAAAGAACAGGGTATAGATTGCTATTTTAGCGGATGTCTTACATTAACAATTCCGAAACAGAAGAAAACGGAAGATGCGGGAACATATGTCTGTTTGGTTGATTTAAACGATAAGATCAGAGCGAAAGCAATGGAATATCTGAAAGATACAGGACTAGAAATTCGGGTTATAAGTCATAATTGTGATTATAGAAAATCGAACGCAACATTTGAAGAGAGAATGGCAAAAGCAGAGGAGATACTTACTTTATATCAAAATGCTAAATTTGTTATTACGCGAAGGCTGCATGTAACATTGCCTTGTCTTGCACTAGAGACCCCCGTTTTGTCAATCGTTGATCTCAAGGATGCGGAAGGAAATGGGACACGCTGGGGATGTTATATGGATACGGTTCGTTGTATTGATAATGAAGATTTCTTATCTGGTAATTTTGAGTATGATTTCAATAATCCGCCAGAAAATAAAAAAGGATATCTTGCTTTACGCGAAAAGCTGATTCAGGATGTACAGGATTTTGTTGCCGAGTATGAGAATTGTGATCTGCCATTAGAACAGGTGCGGAAGACTACCTATACACCGTTGGAGCGTTTAGAGTGGCAGAATAACATGAAAACAGAAGTGTTAGAGAAGTGGTTAAAGAAAAGCAGAAAACTTCTGGATGATAAAAAATTATTTGAAAAAAAATATAAGGATACATTAAAAAACCTGAGAAAGTACAAAAAATATGTAGATGAATTACAAAGTCAGGGAATTATTAGTGAAATTAAGCTTCCTGATGTGGAGGATACACCGAAATCAGAGCAGCAATTGCAGCGAGATGCTTTCAAAAATAAAATTTGGAAGAAAATTAAAAAAATGTTTTGATTATAAAAAGCAGATGGTTTATTTGAAAGATTCAAATGCCATCTGCTTTTGTTATGATAGTGTAGTTGTATTATAAAAATTGGTTATTTGATCTTGATGGATACAATCTTACTATCTACTCCATAAACTGTAGTTTTTCCTATTGTAGTGTATGGAACAATTTTATAGTAATAGGTAGATTTACTTTTTAATTTAGAATCCTTATAGGTGATGGTTTTGTTTTTTCCTATCGTAGAAATTTTTGTATAGCTGCCATTTTTGGAGGTAGAACGATAAACAACATAGCCGGAAGCTGATGAAAGTTTTTTCCAATTTAATGTAGCTGTTTTTGCTGACTTTGATTTTCCGGAAAGTGATTTTACAGTTAATGTTTTAACATAACTGGAATTAACTTTTACATTATTATAAGTATTCTTTTTGAAAGTATTCGGATAAACAGTCCCCTTTACTTTGGAAGAAAGAATAATCGCCCTACTACAGGAAGAGATTGTATTGCTGCTAAGAATAAGTTTACCTGAGTCAGCACGGATACCATCAATTTTTTTTGAATTGCCTGTTATGATATTTTTCTTCAACGTAATTGCGTAGGAGGTAGAGGCAGGGTTGCAATAAATAGGGTAAGCCTTGCATTTTTTTATTGTATTTCCACTGATCGTCATTTTGCACTTTACAGAGTTGATCGCAATTCCTTTATCTTTTCCAGAGGTAATGGTATTGTCGGATATTGTACCTGTTTTGCTTTTGGTAAAGATAAAAATACCTGTATTGGCAGGTTTGCTGATTGAGTTGCCAGAGATAGTTCTTGCAGTACTCTTTTCGGCACAGATGCCATACTTACCAGGTGAGGTAATTTGATTATTCGCAATGGTAGAAACTTTGCTGTTGTTATATACATGTACACCAGTAATAGCAGGTGATTGTATCGTATTGGCTTTTATGGTTTTGGCAGTAGCACAATCGATAAATACACCATGTTTTCCAGAAGCATTAATGGTATTACTGGAAAGTTTATTTACTGTACATTTGTTATGCAAAAATACACTGTTTGTTTTTGCAGAAGAAAGCGTATTTTTACTTATTTCAGTGACTGTGCTTCCGTCAATGTTAATGTTGACATTTCCGGCAGAAATATTGTTGTCTGTGATTAAGTCAACATTAGAATTATTATAAATAAATATTCCGTTGATACCAGGCTTGTTAACCGTATTTGAAGAAATATTCGTAGCACTGGCATTTTCTATCATAATAGCATTGTTAGTTGGTGTAGTTACTGTATTCCCTGAAATGGATTTTGCAGAGGATTTTTCAAATATATGTATGCCGGAAAGGGGCTTATTGATTGTATTATTGTCAATGATTCCATTGGTAGAGGATTCGCGTAACTGTATGCCATAGAAGGTATTTTTAGGCTTTGAAACCTGAGAATAAGTTATTGTATTTCCAGTTATTGTTGAGTTCCTGGCGTCTTGCAGACGGATTCCATGTCCATCCGTATTGATCGTATTATCGGAGATGGTTATGCCGCTGATAAAATAATTACCTGCAGGAATTGTATCTCCAGAGCCGGTAGTGGCAGAACCTAGATTTAAACCACTGACAAAAATAGCGGCATTTTCGTAATCTTCATAAGGGTCATTACCTGAAGCTGCAATTGTATTATTGCTGATAACCATTTTTTGATTGTTCACAGGAGTTTGATATGTAACCGGGGTTGACGATGGAATATGTCCTTCTTTTACTGCTGTGGAAGCAAGAAAAGTACCACTTTCACGAACGGAATATATCATGATACCTTGCGGAGTATCAGTTATGGTATTGCCTGTAATAGTACAGTTGATGTAATTCATTGCCTGTATAGCTAGACTCTTAAGACTGGTAAATGTATTGTTGGAAATTTCTATCGTGTCTACTGGATTGTTTAGTATTGCAGTGTGACTACCAATACCACGTGGAACATTTTTAAAGGAGCAACCGGTAATTTTTACATTCTTTAAAGGAAGATCTTCAGATAGATAACCGGACAAGTGAGATTCTAGTAAAATATCAAGCTGAATGGCTTCATAGGTATAGGGTTTGGCACTTGTCGATAATGCCTGATCGGCAAAATTACAATTTTGAATTGTGATACCGTTATTGCCAGCAATCTCCATAAGGTGAGAATTGGAACAATTTTTCAATGTGGCATTCATCAGAGTAATGTTCTGTGTATGACAGATCTTGATGGCGGTATTGCTATTGCCATTTTCGTTCCAGATACCGCCATCAATGGTAATATTTTGGTAATAATAACCTGAATGTGTATCATTACTGTCGCCTACTTTTATCATGTTGTAATTGCTTCCCTTGTTTTGAGTAAGGGTAACACCTGTCAGGCAAAGATAGGTGTTGCTGTAAATACGAAGTCCTTGTGTGAGAGAATATTTTCCAGGATCTACAAAAACTTTGTATGGTAAGTCTGTTGTTGCATTTTCCTGAGCTTCATCTAGTGCAGATTGTATAGCGGCATATGCACTGGTGGAAGAAATTTCACTTTTGGTTACATTAATAACATAATACCCATTGGAAACAGCTCCTTTGGGAGTATCAAATTGTTCGGAAATTTCAGTATCTTCCGTTAATTCGATAATTTCGAAATTATCATTGTTCTCTGATTCTTCGATAGTTTCTGATGATTCAGTAGTTTCTGATGATTCAGTAGTTTCTGATGATTCAGTAGTTTCTGATGATTCGGTCATTTCCGACACTTCAGTTGTTTTCAATTCCTCGGATTTTTTGAACATTTCAGATACTGTATCCGCAATAGAATCGATATCTTGAATATTCGGTGATGCATATGATGATGAAGTGGATGACAGTAATAAAGCTGTACCCAGAATACAACTGCATACTGTCTTAAAAAAACATTTCTTTTTCATAAATATACCTCCATAAATAATATTATAGTGCTAGTGTACCACCTGAGGTACTATGTGACAAGATAATCACGGGAGTTTGACAGTTGAATATTAAAAAAAGTTATCGCAGGTCGCATAAAACCTGCATTTTTTATGTCAAATTTTTCGTTTTTTATATGCACTTGTTTGTAATAGTGTGGTATACTTAAAAGAAAAAGGATTTTGTGTTATGTATATTGCAGTTACAGGTAGTAAAAATAATAAAGATGTTTACATTTATCAATCATTCCGAAAAAAGGACGGAAAATCATCATCGCGTATCTATAAGAAGCTTGGAAAATATAACGCCTTGTTGGAACAGTTTGATGGTGATAATGAAAAACTTATGGCTTGGGCGAAAAGCGAAGCTGCCAAAGAAACCGAACTTTACAATGAACGCACCGGGAAAGTTACGGTTGAATTCTCTCAAGCTGCCTGCATTCCTATGAACGAGACACGTTCTTTTCATGCCGGTTATCTATTTCTTCAACAATTATGTACGGAGCTACGCCTTGATAACATCTGCCGTGTGATTAAAGGGCGCCATAAATTTAAGTATGATCTTCATGCGATTCTGACTGATCTCGTTTACGCAAGGGTTCTCTCTCCTTCAAGCAAGCTCAGCAGTTATAACTTTTGCAAAACGCTTCTTGAACCACCAAAGTATGAGATTCAGGATGTTTACAGAGCTTTATCTGTAATCGCGGAAGAGTCGGATTTTATCCAAAGTGAACTATACAAAAATTCAAACTTCATCCATCCAAGAAATCAGAAGATACTCTACTATGACTGTACGAATTATTACTTTGAGATTGAGGAAGAAAGCGGTTTGAAGCACTATGGAAAAGGCAAGGAGAACCGTCCAAATCCGATTGTTGGTATGGGGCTGTTTATGGATGCTGATGGCATTCCACTTGCATTTGATGTTTTTCCAGGTAACCAAAACGAGCAGACAACGCTTAAGCCTCTGGAGAAGAAAATCATAAAAGATTTTAACTGTAGTGAATTTATTTTCTGTTCAGATGCCGGCCTTGGAAGTGCAAATAACCGAGCGTTTAACAGCATCGGGAATCGGGCTTATGTCATCACGCATTCCCTTAAAAAGTTGAAGCAGGAAGACCGTGATATTGCCCTGAATCCAACGCAGTTCAGAAAAGTTGGTTCGACAGATTTTATAGATATCAGGACTTTGGACGAAACCGATGAAGACGTTTTTAACTCCATTTACTACAAAGAAGTTCCTATTGTCACAGGAAATATGGATGAGACACTAATCCTTACATACTCTCCGAAATATAAAGCTTATCAGCAAAAAATCCGGTCACGTCAAATCGAGCGTGCAGAGAGGATCATCAACTCTCCTTACAAAAAACGGAAGGGTAAAAATCAAAATGATCCAATGCGTTTTGTAAAAAAGACTGCTGTAACAGACGATGGTGAGATTGCAGAAAAAAAAGTATATGAAATTGACGTGGAACAGATTGCCAAAGAAGAACTTTACGATGGTTTCTACGCAGTAATGACAAATCTAGAGGGAAATATCGAGGAAATCATAAAGATTAACAGGCAGCGCTGGGAAATTGAGGAGAACTTCAGAATCATGAAAACTGAATTCGAAGCCAGACCTGTGTATGTCAGAAGAGATGACCGGATTAAGGCTCACTTCATGACCTGTTACATCAGCCTTCTTCTCTACCGTCTGTTAGAGCAGAAAATAGGAAATAACTATACAACAGAACAGATCATCGAGACCTTACGTTCTATGAAAATGACACTGTTAAATACTGCTAATGGCTATGTTCCGTCCTACACACGAACTGAAATAACAGATTCATTACACAAAACTTTTGGTTTTCGGACAGACTATGAATTCATCAAAAAATCTACGATGCGAAGCATCATCAGGCAAATAAAAGAAATAAATTTACCATAGCGTAAAAAATATAGCACAATAGCACATATCGTTACGAAACAAAAAACGGCTGCAAGCATTGATTTTACTGGCTTTACAACCGTTTTTTTGTTTTTCAACTGTCAAAGATGGGATACATGAATGGATGGACTTGTCAACTTCATGCAATATGCAAAGACTTCGTCAAAAAATCTACAATCTCTTTTTCATATTCATCTTTGATGATATTTTCTTTACTCTCTTCCATACTTCCATCAACAAAATACTTGCCGGTTTCTTTATTCATTGACAGCCGGGAGTTTGACAGTTGAATATTTAAAAAAGTTATCGCAGGTCGCATAAAACCTGCGTTTTTTATGTCAATTTTTTTGCTTTGGTATGTACTTGTTTGTAATAGTGTGATATAATTAAAAGAAAAAGGATTTTGTGTCATGTATATTGCAGTTACAGGTAGTAAAAATAATAAAGACGTTTACATTTATCAATCATTCCGAAAAAAGGATGGAAAGTCATCATCTCGCATTTATAAGAAGCTTGGAAAATATAACACCTTGTTGGAACAGTTTGATGGTGATAATGAAAAACTTATGGCTTGGGCGAAAAGCGAAGCTGCCAAAGAAACCGAACTTTACAATGAACGCACCGGGAAAGTTACGGTTGAATTCTCTCAAGCTGCCTGCATTCCTATGAACGAGACACGTTCTTTTCATGCCGGTTATCTATTTCTTCAACAATTATGTACGGAGCTACGCCTTGATAACATCTGCCGTGTGATTAAAGGGCGCCATAAATTTAAGTATGATCTTCATGCGATTCTGACTGATCTCGTTTACGCAAGGGTTCTCTCTCCTTCAAGCAAGCTCAGCAGTTATAACTTTTGCAAAACGCTTCTTGAACCACCAAAGTATGAGATTCAGGATGTTTACAGAGCTTTATCTGTAATCGCGGAAGAGTCGGATTTTATCCAAAGTGAACTATACAAAAATTCAAACTTCATCCATCCAAGAAATCAGAAGATACTCTACTATGACTGTACGAATTATTACTTTGAGATTGAGGAAGAAAGCGGTTTGAAGCACTATGGAAAAGGCAAGGAGAACCGTCCAAATCCGATTGTTGGTATGGGGCTGTTTATGGATGCTGATGGCATTCCACTTGCATTTGATGTTTTTCCAGGTAACCAAAACGAGCAGACAACGCTTAAGCCTCTGGAGAAGAAAATCATAAAAGATTTTAACTGTAGTGAATTTATTTTCTGTTCAGATGCCGGCCTTGGAAGTGCAAATAACCGAGCGTTTAACAGCATCGGGAATCGGGCTTATGTCATCACGCATTCCCTTAAAAAGATGAAGCAGGAAGACCGTGATATTGCCCTGAATCCAACACAGTTCAGAAAAGCTGGTTCGACAGACTTTATAGATATCAGAACTTTGGACGAAACCGATGATGAAGTTTTTAACTCCATTTACTACAAGGAAGTCCCTGTTGTTACCGGAGATTTGGATGAGACGCTGATCGTTACATACTCACCGAAATATAAAGCTTATCAGCAAAGAATACGGTCACGTCAAATCGAGCGTGCAGAGATGATTATCAACTCTCCTTGCAAAAAACAAAAGGGCAAAAATCAAAATGATCCAATGCGTTTTGTGAAAAATACTGCCGTAACAAACGATGGTGAGATTGCAGAAAAGAAAGTATATGAGATTGATGAGGAACAGATAGCCAAAGAAGAACTTTACGATGGCTTCTACGCGGTTATGACAAATCTGGAGGGAAATATCGAGGAAATCATAAAGATCAATAAGCAGCGCTGGGAAATTGAAGAAAACTTCAGAATCATGAAAACAGAATTCGAAGCCAGACCTGTTTATGTCAGAAGAGATGACCGTATCAAGGCACATTTCATGACCTGTTACATCAGCCTTCTTCTCTACCGTCTGTTAGAAAAGAAAATAGGAAATAGCTATACAACAGAGCAGATCATAGAGACTCTGCGATCCATGAAAATGACACTGTTAAATACCGCTAATGGCTATGTTCCATCCTACACCCGAACTGAAATAACGAACTCTTTACACAAAACTTTTGGTTTTCGGACAGACTATGAATTTATCAAAAAATCTACGATGCGAAGCATCATCAAGCAAACAAAAGAAATAGATTTACCATAGTGTAAAAAATATAGCACAATAACACATATCACTGCGAAACAAAAAACGGCTGTAAGCCTTGATTTTACTGGCTTTACGACCGTTTTTTTGCTTTTCAACTGTCAAAGATGGGGAATGGAATGTAAAATGTGCGGGGAGGAATAAATATTGTAATTTGGATGGAAATCCGATATACTAAGTCAGAGGATAGCAAAGAATCAAAAGGATATTTTTAGTTATCCGTTATATTGGAGAAATCATGGAAAGAATAGCAGCAAGCGGAATACAGGCGTTACAGATTTTGCTTGAAAATAACGGCATTATTTTGGAATTGCATTTGAGGGGAAAAGGTACAGATTGAAGGAATAACTTGAGGGATAGAAAATGAAAAACTACAAAAATGAAAAAAGCCTGTTTGTTGCGCTGCTTGGATGTACAATATGTCTGATGTTTACCTTGATGTATTTGGGAGGATTTAAAAGTCTGACGTATTTTCTTGGATCAGAAGCAATATATGATTTTCCAGAAACCGATATGATAAAAAATGCAAAAGGATGGGAATATCATGAAGAAGAAAATGGATATTATATTGTCAAGAATAATGCGGTTAATAAATATCGTGTAGATCGCTATGTCAGGACATGGAAATATTTATATTTGACAATTAGCAATTGTTCAGTGTCAGAAGTACACGCAATATTAGAATATTACGATAAAGAAAAAAATATATTAAAAGAACAGCCCATTGTAATTTACAATGGAGAAAATGAGATAGAGCTTGATGAAACTATAGAGATATATCGCATAGGCATACGTATTCGTGATGCGAAAGGTATTTTTTTTTCTATGGATTCAATGGAGATACGAAGTGAAAAGGCTGGATTTTCGTGGCAGAAGTTTTATGAATGTATGGGAATGAGTCTACTTATTTGTGGATGTGTGATATTCATGGGATATTCTGTTAGAAAAAAATATGTTAATACAGAAAATTATGCTTTGGAGAAAAATACTGGACTCTTATATATATTGCAGAGTCTTTATGTGCTGCAGGGGAATATTGTTGGAAAAAAGGCAATTCAGAAGTGCAGAAAAATAGACAGAAAAGTGACAGTTGAAATTTTGTTATGTGTTTTTTTTGCATGGATTTTGTTTTTTGAAATAATGGGATGGACAAAAGGGGAAAGCTATCGTTATTTTTCATTGGGATGTGCTGTTATTTTATTTGCCTGTGGATGTTTGTTGTGGAAAAAAGAATGGAAAAATACAGGAGTTATGTCATCAGTCCTGAAATCATGGTACGGATTATGGATCATGATGGCATTATCAGATGTCTTTAAAGAGGATGGGGAAAAGTTTTTTTCTTATGTGATGATATTTTCAGCAGGCTTTTTTATTTTTGCGTATAATCAGCGATTTAAAGCGGATGCGGTGATATGTCTGTTTTTAAGGGCATTAGAAATAGATTATGTTCTGGTTGTATTGTTTTGTGTCTTTTTTAGACCTAAGATTATAACAGTTTATTATAATGGAATTTGCAGACGTCCAGAGGATTTTGCGATGTATGCCCTGTTAATATTTGCCCTGTTTGTATGGAAGATATATGGGTTAATTGATAATGATGCGTCATATCTTCAGTGGATAGGTTATGGGATGGGGGCAGCGTCAGCACTATATTTTGTACTTAGATCAGGCGGAGTAGTGGCAAAAATTGCATTGATTCTTGTAGCCATAACATATTTATATGGGTGCGTTTATATATGGGTGAAGAAAAGGGTTAGTTTTAGATATCGGTGGAAGCAAATACTGACGGCAATTGTATTTTCATTTTTATGTGTGGTAGTTATACATATTTCGGTCAAATATTTGCCAGATATTTTGCAGACAACGGTTGTGTTTGAGGATGAACAATTGGTCAGTGTACTACCAGAGGATGAATTGCAGCTTTATCAGCAGATGTTTCCAATAACATTGGAAAATGTGACATCGAAAGACACTATCAATGTTATGGGAAGTTGGAAAAATTATGCAAGAATGATGGGGTTATATGGAAATGCAACGCAGATATATAGAAACAGGGAGCCCGTTCAGGCATATAATGGATATCTGGATTTGATGTATCATTACGGTATTTTTGCAGTAATTCCATTTGTATTATATCAAATTTATGGGTTTTGTATATCATTAAAAAAATGTAGAAGATTTTTTGGCAAAAAAAATCCGTATATATTTGTACTATGTGTTAATATTATTTTTACAGTATTTTGTGTGTTTGGGAATGCGTCTGTCAATTTTGGAAACATAGCAGTATGGTGTTATTTCCTTTTTAATGGCGTTTATTTTAAAGAGTGAAAGGTTTGCAATACATTACAGGGAGAAATTTATGTCAGGAAATACAGATGTTTTGATGAAAACAAAAATATTTTTGGTAAAAATCTGTATATGGATATTATTTTCAATTATTACAGGGATTAGCTGTGCAGCCTGGTATGTAACAGGAGGAAATATAACCCAATTTTATAATAGGGGCGACTCTTTGCAGTTTTATACAGAAAAAATTGTAAACAATCTGCAGAATATATCATTTGAAAATGAAAAATTTATTATACAGGGAGACACTGCACAAATTGTTTTTGACAGTTTAAATAAAAATAACCAGTGGAATTACTTGAAAACGGATTTGTATAATATGAACTGTGACTCAATAACTGCACAAATTGTTTTCTATGATCGGACATGGCAAAATGTAGGGGAACAAGAATTGAATTTAATGGAGGGAGAGAATCTATATCAGCTAAATGGAGAGAGTTTTTCAAAAGTGGTATTTTGTTTTGAAAATGAACAAGGAAAAGAATTTTCAATTAATAAATTTGAAATTTCTACAGATAAAATGAAGGATGATGAAAAGCTGCCAGCTGTAAGTGTATTATTTTCAATAATCTGTATGATCATAACAGGAATTTTATATTGGCTGAAAATAAGATATGGCAGAAAAGGTAATTATAAATGGGGAAGGGGATTACAAAGTATTTATATATTGGTGGGAAATGAGATTTGGCGAAAGCTTAGAAATGTACCGGAAAAAATGAGAAATTTTATTAGTATATTTCTTTTTTCGGTGATGTTTATTTTTTTGTCATTTATAAATGTATATGGCCTATTCTTTAAAAAAATGACACATGCATATACAATGTTTGTTTTAATTGGATGTATGTTATTGATAGCTGGATTGAATATACGAAAACCTTTGAAATATCGTAACTGGAATAATTTGTTGGTAATATCTTGGATCGTATTATGGGTACTGGCTTGTATTTCGGACTTTATTGTAACAAAAAAAAGTGCGTATTTCTCTTTTTATGGATATTTTATACTGTTCCCGACAGGTTTTCTGTTTTTTGTATGGAATAATCAGGAAAACAGGGAGAAGATGTTGTGGCAATTATTAAAGGCACTGGAAATAACATTTGTATTATGTGTGGTGTATTGCCTGATGTTTCGCCCGGAAACAGATGGATACAGATATAAAGGATTTTATACCAATCCAAATCCATTTGGATTATATATGGCTGTTATGATAGGTGTCTTTTTATGTGAAATAGACTATTACATAAAATGTAAGGAAGTTAAAATTTTAAAGATTCTTCCATATGCCATTGGTTTGACAACAGCATTTTTTTTCCTGAAAAAAACACAAAGCACAACAGCTACTTTAGCAATTCTGTGCGGTGCATTGTGCTGGGGAATAGAAAAGATCCTGAAAAGACACATGAAAAAAACTATGATCGCAGTGATGTGTTTTGTGATATGTTATATTCCCGTTTCAATGGGGTTACAGTGGGGAATTACCAATATATCAGAGGCAATCGGAACGCAGATTGTATATCCGGTGGATTATGAATATGCATCTGTCAGAGATTTAGATGATTTAACTGGAACCATACATGTTTATGCAGCAGAAAGAGAGGATATGTCCCAAACTTCACAGAGAATCAGACAAAAGTTATTAAATTCGAATTCGATAAATGGTTTATTTTCAGGCAGGCTATACCACTATTCGACGTATCTGAGTCAGATGAATTTGTTTGGTCATACAAAAAGAGCAACTGTTTATGGATCAAATATTAATTCTGCTCATAATGGAGTATTGGCATATGCACATATGTATGGAGTTTATATAATAGTTCCTTATATAATGATGTTTGTTGGATATTTTTCGCGGGCGGTCAGGTATTGTAAAAGTGCGGAAAATAGAAATTATTATGCATGTCTGCCGTTGATCATATATGTTGTATTTTTCTTAGAGAACATGATGGACAATGTAGATATTCCATTCCATTGGATTGTATGGTTTGTGTTTATATTGTTAGGGGGGTTCTTGTTTTCTATGCGGGAGGAAGAGAAAGTGTAGATAACAGCAGAGATTTCGCTTTAAAAAATAAAAGTCCCTGTTCTGCCTGTGAATTCCAGGTAAAGCAGGGGATATCAATTTTGGGTATCAAATTACTGTTTTTTCTGTATAATCACTCAAAAAGGACACCTTTTATTGTATAATTATGTTATG
>ENA-ORUG01001371-ORUG01001371.1-human-gut-metagenome-genome-assembly--contig:-NODE-1371-length-21946-cov-8.697958_pt1 | contig 21946 bp, 18 predicted proteins | sample MGYA00242079_ERZ509207 | MGnify/ENA primary metagenome ERZ509207 (study PRJEB26280, sample SAMEA2338780) | human gut metagenome | biome: human gut; feature: human-associated habitat; material: faeces...
CGGTCAGGCCAAAGACGATGGTCTTTTCCTCGCCGGTCTCCTTGCACTTGAGGGCCTCGTCGATGGCGGCGTATGACCATAGTTGATATGCATGTGGTAAATAAGAAAACAAATATATTTTTAATTAGTGAAAGCTTGAAATATCGATTTTATTAGACATTCTAGGAAGAAAATCTCAAACAGAAGGAATAGTACTTGACTTCGATTTTTTTACGTGATAAAATGCAATCAAACAAGTTGTGTTTGCTACGTCCCTTGAAAGTATGTGTTCTTCTGGATATCATGGTTATATGATGAATATATAGGATATGATGAGGTGAACAAGTGAAATTATACGAGTGGATTAAGTTTCGAGAGTATGGGGACTACACAGTTGTGTATGACACTGTTAAGGGAACAAAAACAATTTTTGAGGGCATTGCATCAGACATTTTAAATTTACTGCAAAGTGAAATATCTTTTGAGGAAATTGTCGAAAACATTATAAATGCATATCAGGTGGATGAAGAACTTCGTTGTTCTGTTGAAAAAGATGTTGAAACATTTCTCAATCAGATTGAAAAAGCAGGTATGTTGAATCAAAGTGGTGAGGAATGGAAAATTTCTAAAACCGATGCGAATCAAAAACTGGTAGAGTTATGCGGAGAATTACAGCAACTTGAACATGTGTATTTTGAATTGACATATCGTTGCAATGAAAAATGTATACATTGTTATGAAGAGCATTCTTCAGTTTCAGTAGATGAACTGTCATATGAAGAGTTGTGTGATGTTCTTGATGAATTGCGAGATATGGGGGTTCTTGAGGTTACATTTACAGGAGGAGAGGTTGCGGTTCGCAAAGATTTCATAAAGATTTGTGCATATGCATCCTTGCTAGGATTTGTTGTACATATCTTTACGAATGGAATAGCATTTACGGATAAGGATATTGAAGAGCTTTGTCAAATGCATATTGCGGATATAGCATTTTCTGTTTATAGCATGAATCCTAGTGTTCACGATTCAATTACACAGGTGCCTGGGTCTTTTTTTCGGACGATGTATGCGTTATTTGCATTTAAAAGTTCCGGAATTCGTACGATAATTAAAACAGTTGTAATGAAACAAAATAACACAAGCCACTCTGCTATTGTAGACTTTTGTAAGATGATGCATATTCAATTAGAGACTAGTATGCAGATTCTTGCAACAGATATGAAAGATTTACGTCCAGCGGTACATCGGCTGGGAGATGAAAATCAGTATTATGCCCATATGTTATACGAAGCTACTACGCTAGGCTATGGAACTAAGAATGTTTATGAGACTAGCGCTCGTTCGAAAGTTTGTGGATTAGGACAGAGCTTGAATGTGACACCGGATGGTACAGTTTATCCATGTAATGTATTAAATATTCCTTTGGGAAGTTTGCGAAAACAGTCAGTGCGAGATATTTGGAATAGCACGGAGCTACGCAAGTTGCAAGAATTTAATGTCTGCAATTTAAATGAACAATGTAGGAAATGTGAGAATCTAAACTATTGCTTATACTGCCCAGGTGCGGTATTTCGTGAGACAGGATACATGGCGGCTGTCGTTCAGGATACTTGCTTAATTGCAAACGCTAAACGGCGTGTGTATAAAACATTAAGAGAAAGAAAGGAGGAAACCGCATATGAAACAGTATAAGGCTCCTGTTGTTGTCGCTACTACTAAGCCTTCCGAGGGAAAAAATACCTTTGCGCTTCGTATGTAATTGATAACGGAACGGTAGACAGCCTGCGCATGTTACTGTGCAGGCTGTTTTTAAGAAAAGAGAAATGAAGACAATTGTTATTTGTGGATATTCTGGCGTTGGAAAAACTACATTTTGCCAAAGACAACCGTTTTCGATTGACATTGACAGTGCGGAAATACCTAAAGATGAAAAATTTGTTAAAGAGTATTTAAAAAGAATTACTGCGTGCATTGGACGATATCGATATATTTGTGTGAGCACACATGCGGTGCTAATAGATGCTTTGGCAGATATGAAATTATCGGTTGTATTAGTTTATCCGGATTTGAAACTGAAACGGGAGTATATACGTCGATATCTTGCTAGAGAAAATTCGTACGCATACGCTAAAAACATAGAATCAACATGGCATATTAACTTGGAGACATTAAAACATGAAGTGCGTTTTCCGGCTATTGTGCTCTCATCCGGAGAATATCTTTTGGACTGGTTGCCATATTTGGAAAGGATAACTTAAGTCAGTATGTTTTTTGCACAGGATGCGTATAGAGAGGCTTGCAGTGCTAACAGTTGTGATGATTTGCTATTTGCAATGTATGAAATTTCTGGAAGTCAAACAGGGCAAATGGTTATTATATCACCATGCTGGCTTCCACATAAGGTATTGAATCCGCAATTGTTTCAAGTTATTTGCATAAGCCGCCACACATCCTTTGCTTCATATCGAATCTATTGTCGGCATAACAATAAGTTTTTTACGTGGCTGTATTGCTCTCCAGGTGCAAGTAATATAATCGATGTTTGTTTGGCAACAGCATATTCTGATGCGAAACAGCTTTTGTTTCTTGGTTCAGCGGGAACTCTAGATGCATCTTTGCCCATTGGAAGTATTGTCTTAGCTCAGTCTGCAACAACAGTATCTCCATGGATATCAATTATGAATGCGGAGAACCTGAAAAAAGCATCTTTCGATACTGTGTTTGCTGAAAAAAATCAGCTCTACGAATACTTGCATAGTGATGATGGATTTTCGTTGCGGCAAGTTTCGGTTTTTTCTACGCCGTCAATTATATGCGAGTACCAGCATAAGAATTATTTAAGACAAAAGTGTTTCCAGTGTATAGAAATGGAAGCATATGCTTTTATATATACTGTACAGAAAACAGAAAAACAAGGCACGGTGCTGCTATGTATATCTGATTATATAGATACTAATAGAGCTCTATTTAATAGAGATGCTACTATTCGAAATCAGTATATTAGAGGTCGAGAACAGATTTTACCAGAAATAATCTGTGCGGCATTAGAGAATATATAGTCCTATAAAATAGAAACCAGAGAGAAAAGGAGAAGCGTGTTCCCGGGATCGGGAGCGCGCTTCTCCTTTATTATATAGTAATTATAGTATCGGCTCAGAGCTCGTTGCCGGGGAACCGGGGAATGCCGTCAAAGCCCTTTTGCAGGTCGGCATCGGTGGGAATGTAGTCGCTCATCTGGCCATCGTGGAACTTCTCATAGGCCACCATGTCAAAGTAGCCGGTGCCGGTCAGGCCAAAGACGATGGTCTTTTCCTCGCCGGTCTCCTTGCACTTGAGGGCTTCGTCGATGGCGGCGCTGATGGCGCAGCCCAGGCTGCCGGTGGTGTCCGGGTGCTCGGCCAGGATCTTGCGGCCCACGTTGGTGGTCATGCTGGGGCTGAGGGTCACAAAGGCACCGTAGGTGCGCATCACCTCGCGGCGGAAGGGCTTCTGCTCATAGCTGATCTTGACCATGTACGCCTTGCAGTCCAGCCCGAAATAGCTGCGGGACAGGAAATAAAAAACGCTCCTGTCCCAAAACACATTCGTGCATTGGGACAAGAGCGGTAAGACCTTACACTCCTGCGGTGCCACCCAACATTGGCGGGAACGACCCCGCCCTCTCGTGATATGACACATACCGGCTTTGTTAACGGAGACGCTCTCCGTCGCCCCTACTGTGCAAAAGCAGTTCGGTTTGCCCTCAAAGGCCCATTCCCACCCGCAGCTGCCTTGCACCGGTCTCAGCATGTCCGGCACTCTCTGTAAAAGCAGAGGTTTGCGGAGGTACTTATGCCCTCTCACTGGTTTGGCTGGATTTTATCACGTCATTGTCCTGAAGTCAAGAAGGAATTTCAATTTTCATTTCACAAAATAATTTACGCCCCCGGCAGAAACAGCAGCGTGCCCCGGGCGGCCAGTACAGGCTGGAACAGGCAGCCCGCCAGCCCGGCGGTGAGCGCCACAACGAGAAACAGCAGTGCCAGGACCAGAACAAGCCGGGCCAGCCCGAAGCGGTGGTGCCCGGCGGGGACTTTTTTGCGCTGCATGGTCAAACCTCCCTTTGTATCAGAGCTCTGCGCCATCCTATGCCGGGCTGTGCCGATTGTGTGCGGGCGCAAAATGTGGTACACTGTTACCGACAAATCACGGAGGAACTGTTATGCTGACCATTACACTGCTGGGCACGGCGGCCACCATGCCCCTGCCGGATCGTGCCCTGACCGCCGCGCTGGCCGAATGCGGGGGCCATGCCCTGCTGTTTGACTGCGGCGAGGGTACGCAGGCGGCGGCCCGCCGCGCCGGGGTCAACCTGATGAAGCTGGATGCCATCTGTCTGACCCACTATCACGGCGACCATATCTTCGGCCTGCCGGGCCTGCTGCAGACGCTGGGCTGTCAGGGCCGGGAGCGCCCGCTGACCATTTACGGCCCGGAGGGGCTGGGGGAGGTCTGGCCCGCCCTGCGCACGCTGGCCGGGCCGCTGCCGTATCCGGTCAGGGCTGTGCAGCTGGACACAGATCCCATCGACCTGACCACCCTTTCCTCCGGCTGGCCTGCGGGGGCGCAGCTTACGCCTTTCCGCACCCGGCACCGGGTGCCCAGCCGGGGCTACCGGCTCGACCTGCCCCGGGCGGGCCGCTTTGACCCTGCAAAGGCCCGGGCACTGAACGTTCCGGTGCCTGCATGGAAGCTGCTCCAGCGGGGCCAGAGCATCCCGCTGGAAAACGGGGCGGTGGTCACCCCCGCGGATGTGCTGGGCCCGGCACGCCGGGGTCTGCGGTTCGTGTTCTCGGGTGATACCGCTCCCTGCCCGGCGCTGGAACAGGCCGCGCAGAACGCCGACCTTTTCCTCTGCGATGCCACCTACCCTGACAACGAGCAGGAGGCGCAGGCAAAGCAGTGGGGGCACAGCACTTTTGCGCAGGGTGCGGCCATTGCAAAAAAGGCTGACGTGCGCCGGTTCTGGCTGATGCATTATTCGCCCATGATCCTTGAACCGGAAGCCGCCCTGCCCAATGCGCAGGCGGTATTCCCGGCGGCGGAGTGCGGTTTTGACGGCAAACAGATTATCCTGCAATATGACGAGGAAACAACATGACAACGATCAAACTTGACCCGGGTGCAGCCCTGCTGCTGGATGCGCTCCATGGGGCGGGCCATGCGGCCTACGCTGTGGGCGGCTGTGTCCGGGACAGCCTGCTGGGGCTGGACCCCCACGATTGGGACCTCTGTACCAGCGCCCGCCCGGAGCAGGTGATGGCGCTGTTCGGGGAGGAAAAGTGCATCCCCACCGGCCTGCAGCACGGCACCGTGACGGTGAAGCAGGGCGGCAGGCTCTATGAGACAACGACCTTCCGCACCGAGGGGGCCTACTCCGATGGCCGCCACCCGGATGCCGTCTGCTTTGTGCCGGATGTGCGGGAGGATCTTGCCCGGCGGGATTTCACCATCAACGCCATGGCATACAGCGCCGAGGAAGGGCTCATCGACCCCTTTGGCGGGCGGGACGACCTTGCCGCCCATCTCGTGCGGGCGGTGGGGGAGCCGGAACGCCGCTTTGAGGAGGACGCGCTGCGCATCCTGCGGCTCTACCGATTCGCGGCCCGGTTCGGTTTTGCCATCGACCCAGCCACCGGTGCTGCTGCCCGGGCACTGGGGCCGCATCTGGACTGCGTTTCGGCGGAGCGCATCCAGGAGGAACTGCTCAAGCTGCTGGCGGCACCCCGGCCCGGAAGCTATCTGGAACCCGCCGTTCTGGCCGTTATCCTGCCGGAGCTGGAAACGGAAAAACAGCCGGAACGGTTTGCGGAACTCTGCCGTACCATCGACCGGATCGAATCGACAGCGGAGAACGTGCCCGTCCGGCTGGCGGCCCTTCTCTGCCCGCTGGGAGAAGCCGGTGCCCGCAAAGCTCTGCGCAAACTGAAATGCTCCAACGCGCTCACGGATGAGGTGACAGCGTTGGAAAGGGAAGCTGGAGGGGGTGCCGGGAGCTTTCTCCTCGGACACGAGTTCGAGTTGCGGCACCCAGCGGATGCTTTGTGCCTTGAGCGGCACTCGCATCCTGCTGGCCGCTGCCCCAACAGCAACTCCTTGTTTCCGCCGCAGGCGGCAGTCGTTGCCGTTGCAGGCCATTCCATCGCCCGCCCTATTGCCTGCGGCAACAGGGTCCCACCCCAGCGGACGGTCCTTGGAGAAACTCCCGGCACCCCCAACACCACGCTGACCGTACAGGCCAAACGTCTTTTAGGCCGCTATGAGCTGCCGACGATCCAACGCCTGACCGCCCTTTGCAGTGCCCGGCATCCGGAACAGGCCGTGGCCTTTGCTGCCCTGCGGGCCGAGGCGGAGCAGCTGACAGCGGAAAATGCCTGCTGCCGGGTGAGCCAGCTGGCCGTGAATGGCCGTGACCTGATGGCGGCGGGGGTCAGACCCGGCCCGGGTCTGCGGCAGGTGCTGAATGCCCTGCTGGAGGCTGTCATCACCGGGCAGACACCCAACGAAAAAGACGCGCTGCTGGCAGCGGCGGCTCAATTTTCTGCGTCTTGACAAGAGAAAGAAGCTGCGGTAGTATTATACTACTGCTTTAGTGTGTTATTGAATGAGGGACGATATGACAGAAGCACAGAACACGAAGCGCCCCGGGGCGCTCATCGCCATGAGCGGCGGTGTGGACAGCTCGGTGGCGGCATGGCTTATGCAGAGGGACGGTTTCGACTGCACCGGCGTCACCATGCGCCTCACCCGTAACGAGGCCGTGAACACCGAGGGCCTGCACACCTGCTGCTCGGAGCGGGACATTGAGGACGCCGCCGAGGTGGCCTATGCGATGGATATTCCCTACGAGGTGCTGGATTTTACGGCAGACTTTCAGGAAAAGATCATCGACAAATTCATCCGGGTCTACGAGGCCGGCGGTACGCCCAATCCCTGCATCGACTGCAACAGATATATGAAGTTCGATCACCTGCTTCGCTGGGCAGAAGCGCACGGACTGGATTATGTGGTCACGGGCCATTATGCCCGGGTGGAGCAGGACGAGGCCACGGGCCGCTGGCTGCTCAAAAAGGGTCTGGACGAGAACAAAGACCAGAGCTATGTGCTCTACAACCTCACGCAGGAGCAGCTGGCTCATGTCCGCCTGCCGCTGGGTGGTCTGCACAAGAGCGAAGTGCGCGCCATCGCCGAGCAGCAGCACTTTGTGAACGCCCGCAAGCACGACAGTCAGGACATCTGCTTCGTGCCGGACGGCGACTACGCCCGCTTTATGGAGGATTTCACCGGCAAGCACTACCCGGCGGGCGATTTCCTCGACGTCGGCGGCAGAAAGGTAGGCACCCACAGCGGCGCTGTGCGGTACACCATCGGCCAGCGGAAGGGCCTGGGCCTCGCCATGGGCGCACCGGTCTACGTCTGCGCCAAGGATATGCAGGCCAACACCGTCACGGTCGGCCCGGAGTCGGAGCTGTTCGATACCATCGTCTATGCGAACGAAGTGAACTGGATCGCCATCCCGGAGCTGAAAGGCCCCCTGCGGGTGACGGCCCGCACCCGTTATCATCAGACCGAACAGCCTGCCACCGTCTACCCGGCAGGGCCGGACAGCTTCCGTCTGGAATTTGACCAGCCTCAGCGCGCCCCCACCCCGGGGCAGGCCGTCGTACTGTATCAGGGTGATGTCGTCCTCGGAGGCGGCACCATTACACAGGTGGCGAAGGGATAAGGGCAAGCCCGTGAATGTAAAAAGCAGAACCTAAAGGAGAAATGATATGCAAGACCAGTATTCCCGCACCCAGCTGCTGCTGGGCGCGGAAGCAATGACCAAACTGCACGATTCCCGCGTAGCCGTGTTCGGCGTGGGCGGCGTGGGCGGCTACACCGTCGAGGCGCTGGCCCGCAGCGGCGTGGGGGCTCTCGACCTGATCGACGACGACAAAGTCTGCCTCACCAACCTGAACCGCCAGATCATCGCCACCCACAAGACGGTGGGCAGGTTCAAGGTGGATGTGGCCGAAGAGCGTGTCCACGACATCGACCCTAACATCAAGGTCACCACCTACAAGACCTTCTTTGGCCCTGAGACGCAGGACAGCTTCGATTTCAGCCAGTTCGACTACGTGGTGGACGCCATCGACACTGTCACCGGTAAAATTGCGCTGGTCATGAAGTGCAAGGAGGCTGGCGTCCCCATCATCTGCTCCATGGGTGCAGGCAACAAGATGGACCCTACCCGCTTCGAGGTCACGGATATTTATAAGACTTCCGTCTGCCCGCTGGCCAAGGTCATGCGCACCGAGTGCCGCAAGCGCCGCATCAAGCACCTGAAAGTCGTTTACTCCAGGGAGCCTGTCATGACTCCCATCGAGGATGACTCCATCAGCTGCAAACACCACTGCATCTGCCCTCCGGGTACCCAGCGCAAGTGTACCATCCGCCGCTCTGTTCCCGGCTCGAACGCCTTTGTCCCGTCGGTCGTGGGCCTCATCATCGGCGGCGAGGTGGTGAAGGACCTCGTGGGCTTTGTCCCCATGAAGGGCTGAATTTGATAGAATAAGAAAACGGCAGGTTCAATGAACCTGCCGTTTTCTTCGTTATGAGCTGATTTTTACTGCTCAGGAGCAGCGAATGCGATGGGGGTAGCGCCAGCAGCTGCGTCCACGCTCTTCAGAGAGATGGGAGTGGTCTCGTAGTGCAGGGTCTCGAAGCTCTGGGTGCTGCCGTCCTCGGTGGTGAACTCGAGAACATAGGTCATGTCGCCCTGCTTGTCGGCCTCGACATCGCGGGTGATAACGACATTCACAAAGTCATCCGCGGTTCAGCCGCCGCTGCGCCAGCGCAAAGCCAACGGCACTTGCCGCAAAGACGGCGTAATAGCTGGCCAGCCGGTAGAACATCAGCAGGCTCATGGACGAAGCATCGGGGAGGAAGCTGCTGTACACCAGCAGGAAGGCCGTCTCCACCGAGCCCATGCCCGCCACGTTGGGCAGGGCATTGGAGACAAAGAGGGTCAGCGACGTGAGAAGCTGCACCTGCCAGAAGGCCAGTCCTGTATCCAGCCCCATGAACCGCAGCCCCATCCAGGGCAGGCAGAAGAGCAGGAACAGCTTTACGAGGTGCACGCCCAGAATGGCGGCACAGCGGGGCTTGTCTGCCAGCAGATGGCGGCTCTCGGTGCTCAGGGTATCCAGCTGCTTGAGCCAGCTTTCCCGGTGCTTGGCCCAGCGGCCCGTGTCGGGCAGAAAATGCAGCAGCCAGCGGGCCAGACGCTGCACCACCGGCAGGGCGCAGAGGGCGATGAGCCCCACGATGACGCCCGCCACGACAGCGTAGGCCCCGGGCAGATACCGCAGCACGCCGTCGGAGTGGGCCGCTATCCAGGGGCGGCCTGCCAGAAGCAGCACGGTGGCGTAAAGCAGGACGGCTGTCTTGTGGAAGACGTATTGCAGGGTCATCAGCCCCACGCCGGGGCCGACGTCCAGCCCGCGCCGGTGAAGATACCACGTCTGAAACGGCACCGACCCTGCGCCGAGGCCCACCACATTGCCGAAGGTCCCCATCCATGCATTGTCGATACCCTGCCGCAGCGGGAAATGGGACAGGCGGCTGCGGACGATGAGCCAGCTGGATACGCCCTCGAGAAGCGGGTAGCTCAGGCCCACGGCCAGTGCCAGCAGCCCCTGCCCGAGGGTGAGCCGGCTCAGCGCCTCGGAGATCTCGGCCCAGTGCTCCCGGAAGATGAACACCACGATGCCGGTCAGCAGGGCCAGAACGCCCAGCGAGAGCAGGGTCTTTCGGCGCGAAGGGGCGGGGGAGGCGGACGAACTCATGCGGGGACTCCTTTCAAATTTCAACAAAAAACGGACTGGGATAAACTCTTAGGAGAGTATATCACAGTCCGGAGGTGTGTTTGTGAACAACTGCCAAATTTTTTGCCTCAGTTTCGGCAGAGTGATAAAGAACAGGGAGTTTATTCGCCGGTGAGCTCCTTTACGGCCTGTTGTAAACTGTCAGAAAACGCCTGCTTGGAGTAATGACTCTCGTAAAGCTCACGGCAGGCGGGGCGCATGGCAGCCAGCTTTTCCGGGTGCTCGATGGCCCAGGCCAGCCGCTCGGCCAGCTTTTCGGGGTCGTCGTCCTCGTAGACGAAACCGTCCACGCCCTCGGTGATGAGCCCGGCGGTGCCGGTGTGCTCCGACACGATGGAGGGCTTGCCGAAGATGAGGCCCTCCGTGACGAAAGTAGGCATGGGGTCGTCGCGGGAGGCGCAGACGAGGCAGGTACACTGGGCCATCAGGCTCTTGATCTCGTCGCGGGTGAGCCGCTTGACGTAAAAGACGTTGTCGGGGCAGTCAGCGGTCAGGCTCCGCACGGCGTCCATCATCTCAGCCTCTGCGGCCTTGCCCACAAAGAGGAAGGATGCCTTCTTCATAGTCTCAGGCGGTAGCAGCCGGATGGCTTTGCAGAAGATGTCCTGGCCTTTCCGGTTCTCGAAGGAACCCACGGTGGCGAACAGAGGCCGCCCGCCCGCATAGCTCAAATCGTAGTGGGAGAACTTCTCGGCGGCGTAGTCCGGCAGGCCGTAGATGAGGGGCCGGATGTTGAACTCCGGCCGCACCGAGTGCATGGCGTTGGCGGCGTGGCTGCCGACGGAGTAGAGCCGGATATTTTCGCCCAGCTCTCTGGGGATCTGGTGGGCGATGTGGGGGTAGCCTGCAAAGGCATCGTGGAGCCACCAGAGCACCGGCACCCGCGCACCGCTCAGGGCGCGGACGGCCCGGGCCTCCACGACGGTGTTGGCCAGAACGAGGTCGGCGCAGAGGGCCAGCCCCCAGAGCAGGGGCGACTGAACACAGCCCTTGCGGGTGATGACGGTAGCTCCCGCCTCGAGGAAAAGCGGCATGGAGCCGCCGTCCTCAGGGCCGAGGACGACCACTTCGTAGCCCATGCTGCGCAGCACCGGCACGGCGCTCACCAGCACGATGGGCGCACCGGTCATGTCCAGCAGGTGGCTCATGATAAAGACGCGCTTCCCCTTTACAGACCAGACGTCTTCGGCGCAGATGTCCCGCTCATAGTGGGCCAGCGCCAGCGGGAGGCAGACGTGGCTGCGGCTGAACTTCGCCGCCAGCGTCAGCAGTTCGACGGGATTTTCCGGGTCGCGGGTTTCCGCCTGACAGCGGCGCAGCAGCTCCCGGGAGACGAGGGCGCAGCCCGGGCAGGCTGCAAAGCCCTGACTGTGGTAGAGGGTGGTGACGCCTGAGTAGCCGAAGACGGCGTCGCTGGTGACGTAGTCTGCGCCGCTGCGCAGTGCGTCCGCAAAGCAGGAAAGGGCCGTGGACATCAGGAAAAGGTCTTCCCTGACCAGAAGCACACCGGCGGCGCTGCCGAGGGCTTCGGGGCGGAGGCTGTCCGTCAATAAAAATTTGCGGTGGAGCTGGTCCTGCAGGGAAGCTTTCAGGGCGGCGTTCCGCCCCGGCGCATAGACGCCGAGAAAAACTTCCTGGGTGTCGAGATATTCCTGTTTGGCGAGCTGAGCCCGCTGCAGAGTGGTATAACTGCTGTACATCGTATCCTCCTCTCCGCAGGCAGGCTCAATGGCTGCGATGGAACAGCCCCAGCAGGCGGCGCAGGGGCAGCGTGAGTTTCCAGCTGCTGGAAGAGAGGATGTTTTCCAGCGAGCTCTCGTAGGCTTTGCTCCGGGCGCTCAGCTCGGCGTTGGCCTGATGCAGCTCGGAGAGATTCTTCTGCAGGGCCTCGATGGTCTGCTTCTGGTCAGCCGTAGTTTTTTCCAGCTGGTCGAGGTGCTTCTGCTCGCAGACGCGGGTCTTCTGGAAATACTGTACGCCCTCGAGAACGGCGGCGAACAACGGGTCGTCAGCCAGCGGCTCCAGCGGGAAGTAGCAGTAGCTCACGCCCAGCTTCATCCCGGCGGGGAAACGGTTCAGACCTTCCAGCATGAAATTCGGGTCGTTGTTGAGGAACAGGATGCCGTCGCCATGGAGCGGCACACCGTTCACCGGGCGGCAGAGGATGCGGTCATCCGAGAAGACGAAATCGGTGATGCAGCAAGGCAGTTCACCGGGGTCGAGACGGAGATTGAACGCGGCCTCCGGCAGCTCGAAGGTCGCTGTCACCATGCCGTTCAGCTCGTCGTATTCGTAGTCCGGGGCCTTGACGGTGTCTTTCTGGGAAAAGCCGAACCCGGCATCATAGTAAAGCAGCGGCTGCACCAGAGCAGGCGAGTCGGTCTGCCTCTCTCTCTGGGGGTGGGCAGCATAGAAGGTCTGCAGCTGCTTTTCCAGCTCAAGGCAGCGCTGGGCCAGCCGCGAAGTGCCTTCGTCTGCAAGTTTGAGCTGTTGTTCAAGGTCCGCAATGCGGCTGCGCAGAGCCGCTTCAGGAGTTTCGTTCATCATTACCGGGGCCTCCTCCAATTTATCGCAAGGCGTACAACCCGCGCTGCAAGCCCATGCATCAAAAGTAACTATAGTCTACCCTCAAAATGGCTGGATACCAAAGCGCAGGAATTTCAGTGTTTTGCCGCATAGCGGCGAGTTTTGCTCCGCTGCCGGGGCTTGTCCGCAGGCTTGCCGCCCCGAAGCTTCCGGCCAAGCTCTTTGCGGCGCATCAGAAGTTCGGTGACGGCGAAGATGGACACAAGCGAGAACACGAACTGCAGCAGCATCCCCTGCACCGGATGGTCAGCATACTTTGCAGCCATCAGATACCACGGGATGGCCGTCAGCTCCACAGTGTGGATGCAGAAGATGAAGAGCGAGCGCCGGCCCACCCACTCGATGGCGTGGGAGATGGGGCCGTCCACTCGGCGCTGCCATTTCAAAAAGAGCCGGATGATGCCGTAGCCCACTGCGCCATCCAGCAGGATGCTCAGCGGCCCCATCGTCCACTCACCCAGCGAAACGCAGTCGGTGCTCTGGGTCAGCAAAACGCCCGCGACGACGCCCAGCGCGGACGCGATAAGTCCGGCTTTGGCTCTGCCGGAAAGGGGAGTTTCGAAAAGGCGGCGCTTCTTGGCCAGATAGCCGATGTAAAGGTAGGGCAGCGACACCATGCCCTGTGCGATGCAGAAAGGAGCCTCCCACACCAGCGTGACGCCCCAGCCAAGCAGGGTGACGCCGACGACTGCGGGGGTTATGTACCGCTCGGGGAAGACCTCGAGCAGCACGTCCAGCAGCACCCACGCCAGCATCAGAGCCACTAAGTACCACATGGGTCCGCAGGAGAAAAACTGCTGCCCGAAGTAAGTGGCCGTGTGGGGCAGACCTAACAGGAAACCGCCTAAGACCTTGGCCGATTCTGAGATGGCAGCATCCCACGAGCCGAAAGCTGCGTGGTGAATGAAAGCGTGGAGCACCGTGGTGGCCAGTGCAGTATAAACGTAAGGCTTGAGCAGGGTCTTGAGCTGCTGCTCGATGCATTTGTGGATGGAGCGCTTGCGGAAGCCATAGCCGCTGGCAATAAAAAAGGCGGCCATCAGCGCTTCGCGGTAAGCGAACAGCGCGAACGCGAAAGGGGTGACGTCGTTGGTGCCGAGGGGGTAAAGCTCTGCCGTGTGGGCAAAGACGATGGCCAGCATTCCGATGCCTTTCAGCAGGTCGAACATGCCAAGGCTGCTTACAGTGCGGGGCTTGGTGCCTTCCATGAAAAGGGTCCTCCTTGTGCGCCATTCGTCCCGGAGGCCCCGGAAGGCCGTGTTTTAGGCGCGATAAATAAAAATATGAAGCTCGGCGGGGAGCTTTTTTGCTAAATGATATAAACAGTATAATGCTTTTTGGGCTTGCTGTCAATTTGATAAGGACTCGACCTCCGGGCGAAGTTTCGTCCTGACGAAAAAAGTGTATCACAGCTTTTCGCGCATCGCAACAAAAGGAAAGAATTACATCTGCCTGCACAAATTGAATGCAAGCTCAAGTTGCATATTTGTGCAATTAAATCTTGCGTTTACGCTCTGCTTGCGGTATACTGTTGCCATAAGGAGCCGTGCCAAAGTTTTCCTCGAACTGCCAGAGATTCGGAATGACTCTGGAAGGTGAATGAAAAAAGTGCTGAGCTGAAAATTTGACAAAAAAGGAGAAAAACCGATGGCTGAATACATCAAAGTACCCGCAGGCGTATACGACATGGTGACCCGCTGCATGGAGCAGGAGTTTCCTGATCATGTGGCCATCCGCTATGTGGCCGAGGACGGCAAGACCGTCGTGGAGAAGAAGTATCGCGAGTATGCGCAGGACATCCGCCGGATGGTGGCCTATCTCAAGGCCGAAGTGCCGGACATCAAGGGCCAGCGCATCGTTCTGCTGAGCCGGAACTGCTATGAATTCTGCGTGGCGTCCTACGGCATCATCCTCGCCGGCGGCGTTCTCGTGACCCTGAACCAGAAAAAGACCTGGGAGGAGCTGGAATATGAGCTGGGCCTCGTGGAGCCTGCCCTCATCCTGAACGACGGCATCGACTACGGCTGCCGCGCCGAGCTGGAAGCCGCCTACGGCCCGAAGCTCCGCCCCATGGACTGCTATAAAGAGACTGTCCCCGGCGAGCTGACCAACTGCGTGGGCCACGATGATTTGATGATGCTGATGTTCACCTCCGGCACCACCGGACGCAGCAAGGGCGTCATGCTCTCGGAGCGGAATATGTGCGCCAGCCTGCACACCTATTCGGAGGTGGCAGAGAACTGGATCACCAACCGCCTCCCGGCAGGCCAGAAGCTGCCGCTGAGCCATATGACCCTGCTGCCCCTCTTCCACATGGCCTGCTTCGTCTGCGTTATGTCCTACCCGCCTGCAGGATGGGCTCTGAACCTCTGCGGCGACATCCGCGACTTCTACCGCGACCTGGGCCTGATGCACAGCGACGTCATGGCCTCGGCCCCCATGCTGGTGGAGACCATCTACAATGACATGAAGCGTGGCCGTGTCAGCCGTCTGAACGGCCTGTGGGACCTGTGCTGCTCTTCCGCTGCCCTCGACCCCAAGATGCTGCTGGAGCTGGCCCAGAACGGCTTCGTCGTCAACCAGTGCTACGGTATGACCGAGACCTTCGGCGACGGCATCCTGAACTTTACGCAGGTCGAAAAGCACATGAGTGCCGTGGGCAAGCCCGACGACCACGTTCAGTATAAGCTGGACGAGACCGGAGAAATTTGCATCAAGGGCGACTGCGTGATGCTGGGCTACTACAAGGACCCCGAGGCCACGGCAGAGGTCATCGACGCCGACGGCTGGTTCCACACCGGCGACCTGGCCCGGATGGATGAGGAAGGCTTCTATTACATCACCGGCCGCAAGAAGAACCTTATCATCCTCGCCAGCGGCGAGAACGTCAGCCCCGAAGAGCTGGAAAAGAAGCTGGCCCTCTGCCCGGCCATCACCGAGTGCATCGTGAAGGAGAAGGACCAGAAAATTTGTGCCGTCATTTACTGCCCTGAGGATAAGCAGGAAGAGGTCAGAGCCTTCGTCATCGAGGTGAACCGCAGCCTGCCGCTGTATAAGCGCATCAGTGCCGTGGAGTTCACCGTTGAGCCCCTGCCCCGCAACGCTCTGGGGAAGCTGCTGCGCAAGTAACAAGTAAGAAGAAACAGTGAAAAGGATACGCCGCGTAGTTGCATTTCTCTGCCGAAACAGGTATTATTACTCTGAGGCAGAATATGTCAAATGCCGGCGTTTCGCTGCAATAAAGAAAAACAGCAAGGAGCGACAAAAATGATAAATACTGTATATGAGCTCATCACGGACGTCATGGCGAAGCAGTACCCCGACCGGGTGGCTTTCCGCTATGTGGCCGCCGATGGCAAGACTGTGGTGGAAAAGACCTACGCTCAGTATGTGCAGGACATCCGCAGGGCCGTTACTTATTTTAAGGAGAATATCCCCGACATCAAGGGTAAGCGTGTCGGCATTATGAGCCGCAACTGCTATGAGTACGGTGTCAACAGCTTCGGCGCTATCCTCGCCGGGGCCGTCGTCGTGACCATCAACCAGAAAAAGACCTGGCCCGAGCTGGAGTATGAGCTGGGCCTTGTCGAGCCTTCCCTCATCGTCAACGACGGCATCGACTATGGCTGCCGCCCCGACATTGAGGCCGCCTACGGCGATAAACTCCGCCCGATGGACGCCTTCAAGGACAGCGCGCCTGCAGAGCTTGTTGACTGCGTGGGCCATGATGATTTGATGGTGCTGATGTTCACTTCCGGCACCACCGGCCGCAGCAAGGCCGTCATGCTCTCAGAGCGCAACTTTTTTACCACTGTGGAGTGCCAGGTCAAATTCGGCGACGCCATGCTGGACTATAAGCACGAGCATATGCCCGAGGACAAAGACGACGTCCTGAGCAACTTCGCCATCCTGCCCCTGTTCCATCTGGGTACGTTCATCTGCCTCTTCGTTTGGGCCTGCAAGGGCTGGGCGCTGAACCTCTCCGCCGACATCCGCGACTTCTACCGCGACCTCGGCCTGATGCACAGCGATGCCATCGCTGTGGCTCCCATGCTGATGGAGGCAATCTACAAAGACGTCAAGCGGGGCCGCCGCGCCCGCCTGAACGGCGTCTGGAACCCCTGCGGCTCCTCTGCCATGTTTGACGGCGCCATGCTGGCCGAGCTGGCACGGCAGGGCATGATGATCACTCAGGTGTACGGCATGACCGAGACCTGCGGCGACGGCATCATCAACTACGAGCAGGACGAAAAGCACATCCGCGCCGTGGGCAAGCCCGACGACCACGCCGAGTACAAGCTGGACGAGACGGGCGAAATTTGCATCCGCGGCGGCTGCGTCATGCTGGGCTATTACAAGGACCCCGAGGCCACCGCAGAAGTCCTCGACGCCGACGGCTGGTTCCACACCGGAGACCTGGCCCGTGTGGACGAGGACGGCTTCTATTACATTACCGGACGCAAGAAGAATATCATCATCCTCGACAACGGTGAGAACGTCAGCCCCGAAGAACTGGAAAATCTGCTGTCCAAGTGCGAGGCCGTCAAGGAATGCATCGTCAGGGAGAAGGGCAAGAAGATCTGTGCCGTCATTTACTGCGGCGAGGCCGACCAGCAGACCGTCCGCGACTTCATCACCGAGACCAACCGCACCCTGCCGCTCTACAAGCGGATGAGCGCCGTGGAGTTCAGCACCGAGCCTCTGCCCCGCACCGGCACCGGCAAGCTGCTACGCAAGTAAGAATAAACCGGGCAGGCTGCGGAATACTGGAAAAGAGCCGCAGCCGCCTTTAATGGAATTACGAAAGGAAGATTCAAACTATGGAAAGAACCGAGATCGTGTCCCAGATCCTTGCCATTCTGGAAGATGTTGCAGAAATTTCCCCCGATGATGTCAACGAGAACAGCGTCTTGATGGACGATCTGGACCTGTCGTCCATGGAGATCCTGACCGTCGTCGCCGACCTGGAGGAGACTTTCGGCCTGCGCATCCCCGAAAAGGAGCTGCGCAACTTCGTCACCGTCAGCGATTTGGCCGACTATCTGGCCGCACACGCGGGGGAATAAGGAATGGATGCCGAACAGCGCTCTGTTTTTCAGGGTATCGTTTACTATTACCGTGAAAACATGGTCAACTGCCGCTATCAGGTCACGCTGAAAGATGCCGTGGACGGTGCGCTTTTGCAGCAGGCTCTGGATGCGGCCCGGGCAAAGGCACCCTACTATTTCCAGAAGCCGGTGTGGGAGAAAAAGCTGCTCCACCTCGAGCCGTCGGACGCCCCCTGCCCGGTGCGGCAGGGCAGCGCAAAGCCCGAATTTCCGGACGAGAACGGCTTTACGGTTGCCCTGAGCTATGAGGGGAAAGTCGTCTGCTTCGACTGGTTCCACTTCCTGGCTGATGGCCGGGGCATGGCACCCTTCATGACCATGGTGCTGCAGTTCTACTGCAACCTGCGGTACGGCACGGCTTTCGAGGGCCAGACCCTTGAGACGGACCCTGCCTACGACATCGAGGACATCCTTGCAAAGTACCCCGAGAGTCAGGTGGCCAACGATATGCAGCGCCCCGTGGTGCAGACCTTTGAAGAGACGCCCACCTGCTGCCGCATCCGGCTGGAAAAGGCGGGGCTTGTGGACGCCGCCCTCCGCTGCGGCGTCAAGCCTTTCAGTACCCTCACGGCCCTGCTCTGTAAGGCGGTGCGGGCGTATCTGGACAAGGACGAGGTGCTCTACAGCTACTCGACAGACGCCCGCGACGCGCTGGGTGCGCCGAACGCCCTCTACAACTGCGTGGCATCCTTCCAGCGCAAGCTGCCGCTGACGGCAGATGCCCCACTGGCCGAAGTGGCCGTGGGCGTGGACGCTGACCTGAAAGAGAACCTTTCCGCTGAGCGAAAACTGTTCCGTATTGCGGAGCAGATGGGCTGGGTCTACCGGGTCTACCAGCAGAAAGCCAGCCTCAGCATCAAAAAGCGCATCTTCCAGATGGGCGAGTACATCAGCGGCTTCCCGGCGGACTTCTGGGTGAGCTATCTGGGCGACCCCTTCGCTCCGTCCAGCCCGGAGCTGACCCGGCACATCGAGGACTTCCAGACCTGGGTGCCGGCGGACGGCGCTTCCATCGGTCTGGAATGCACCAGCCTGCATGGCATCATCACCCTCTGCGTCAAGAACAAGGTGCCGCGCCCCGGCTTTGCCGAGGCTCTGCGCGCCGCGTTCGAGGCCGAAGGCATCAAGGTGCTGGAAGCCGCAGAGCTGGGCGCAGACAATACATAAAAAGAAGCCTCTCCGTCACGCCGTAGGCGAGACGGAGAGGTTTCTTTTTATCCAAAACGTAATTTTTATATCAAATTTTCATGCGTCATACTTTTGCGAAAAAATCGCCTGAAAAGCCGATTTTTCCCTTGCGTCCAACAGTTTGCCGTGGTAGGATAGGTCGAATGTGACCGAAACACACTGGGAAATGGACAAAAGTGAGGAAAATCGTATGGAAAAAAATAAGAACAGCGGCTCGGCACTGGCAAGAAAGATGGCGGTGTCTCTGGTTTGCGGTCTGGCGGCAGGCTTTGCCTTTATGATGCTGCGCGAAAAGCTCGTGGCTTCCGGCAACAGCGGCATCTGGCAGACCATCAACGACCTGCTCTTCCAGGACATCACCACAGAGGGCGCGGAACGTGCGCTCGGCCTCTTCTACATCATCGGACAGCTCTTCATCAAAGCACTGCAGCTGGTCATCATCCCGATGGTCTTCACCTCCATCGCGCTGGCCATCGGCAGCATCGCCGATACCCGCACCATGGGCCGCATCTCGGCCAAGACCCTCTTCTGGTTCCTGCTCTGCTCCTTTATGGCGCTGGCACTGGCCGGATGCGTGGGCTATGCCACCTATTCCATGGGCCTCTTCAACGCTCACATCGAGGGCCTGACGGAAGCCGCCGGCTCCACCGGTTCCAACCCCCTGAATGTGGTGCTGAATGTCATCCCCTCCAACATCGTCACGGCCTTCGGCAGCAACAACGCTGTTCTTTCCTCCGTCTTCCTCGCGGTGGCTGTGGGCCTGAGCATGAATGTGCTGGGTGAGAGCCGTACTTCCACCCTCCGCCGCCTGCTGGGCGAGGTGAACGACGTGGTGGTGGTTTTCCTGAACTTCGTCGTCACAAACTTCGCACCCTTTGCAGTCTTCGTGCTGCTGACCCGCACCTTCGCCATCTATGGCATTGATTACCTCAAGCCCGCTCTGGTGTATGTGGTGGTCACGGTGGTCCTGCTCTTCGTCTTCCTGCTGGTGGCCTATCCTCTGGTGGTGGCGCTGGGCGCAAAGCAGAACCCCATCACCTTCATTAAGAAGATCGCCAACGTGGCCGTCTTCGGCTTCTCTACCTCTTCCAGCGCAGCCACTCTCCCCCTGAACATCAGGGTCTGCACCGAGGATTTCGGTGTCGATGAGTCCATCGCCTCCTTCGTCCTGCCTCTGGGCATGACCATCAACATGGACGGCACCGCCATCATGCAGGTGGTGGCCACCGTCTTCATCGCAGGCTGTGCCGGTTATACTGTCACCCCGGCCCAGCTGGTCGTGGTCGCTCTGCTGGCTCTGCTGGCCTCGGTGGGTACGCCTGCCGCCCCCGGCGCAGGAGCCGTCATCCTCTTCACCATCCTGTCCGGTGCGGGCTTCGTGAATGACAGCGCCCTGCTGGCCTACTCCCTCATCCTCGCCATCAACCGCCCCATCGAGATGCTCGTCACCTCCCTGAATGTTGTGGGCGACGCTGTCGCCAGCATCTGCGTGGCCAAGAGCGAGGGTCTGCTGAACGAGGAAAAGTTCAACGCATAATTGACCTGTAACATACAAAAGCGCCTTTCTGTTTTACCGGAGGGGCGCTTTTTGCGCAGCAGAAGTCTTCTTTTTTACAGACGGCCCAAAGCCGCCGCCGGGGTTTTACGCCGATTTTGCGTCCGCATGGTTTCGGGCCAGGCGGCTGCGGCGGTAGAATAAGGCCGTTCCCGATAAATCGAAAAAGAGAGAAGGAGCCATGAGGCTCATGGAAAGAGAGGACTTTCGCATGAAAGAGAATAAAATGTCCCGCCGCAGCTTTTTGAAGGCCGGTGCCTTTGCATCCGCCGCCGGTATGCTGGCCGCAGCGCCTGCCGCTGCCAACGCCGCTGCCCCCAATGCCGCCAACGCAGCAGAGAAAGAGAACGGACTGCTGGGCGTGTTCGGCGGCAAACCCAAGTATGTCTTCCTCTTCATCGGCGACGGCATGGGTACGGCCCAGATACAGTCCGCCCGATTCTATAAGGGTACGGTGGAGAACAACGGCGCTGTCGTCGAGGGCGAGCTGAGCTTCACTCAGTTCCCCGAGGTGGGCAGCGTGACCACCTACGACAGCACTTCTTTCTGCCCCGACTCCGCTTCCACTGCCACTTCCATCGCCACCGGCCACAAGACCGAGAGCGGCGTCATCAATATGTGTCCGTGGACCCGCGATGTGCCGTATGAGACCATCGCCGAAAAACTCCACGCCCAGAAGAACTACAAGGTGGGCGTCGTGTCCACCGTCAACATCGACCACGCCACCCCCGCTGCCTTCTATGCACATCAGAAGACCCGCAAGAACTACTACGCCATCGGCAAAGAGCTGGCCGCCTCTGGCTTCGAGTATTTCGCAGGCGGCGAGTTCCAGAAGGTGAACGGCGACGGAACCGGCCCCAACAACCACGAGATCGCTGCCCAAAACGGCTACAACGTCGTCACCCGTCAGGCAGACGCTGCCACCCTCAAGGCTGGTGCAGGCAAGACCCTTATCATCGCCGAGGCACTGGCCGACGGCAAGGCCATGAACTACGCCATGGACGCCGCCGCAGGAGAGTGGCAGCTGACCGACTACGTCAGGAAGGGCATCGAGCTGCTGGACAACAAGAAGGGCTTCTTCCTGATGACCGAGTCCGGCAAGATCGACTGGGCCTGCCATGCCAACGATGCCGCCGCTTCCATCCACGATGTGCTGGAGATGAGCAACGCCGTGCAGGCCGCTGTGGATTTCTACAACGCCCACCCCAACGATACCCTCATCCTCGTCACCGCAGACCACGAGACGGGCGGCATGGCCATCGGCTACAAGACCACCAACTACGACACCTTCCTGACCAACCTCACCCACCAGAAGATGTCTTACGCCAAGTTCGACTCCACCTATGTGAAGGGCTACATCGCCAACAAGACTCCCTTCGAGGCCGCCATGGCCGACGTGAAGGCAAACTTCGGCCTGACCCTGCCCACCGACCCCGATGCTGCCAGTGCAGGCAAGCTGCTGCTGACCGACTACGAGGTGGAGAATCTGCGCAAAGCCTACGAGCGGACGCTGGAAGCCGGCGCTGCCTCCCAGAAGGAGATGAGCCAGCAGGACTATGAGCTGTACGGCACCTACATCCCCTTCAGCATGGCCATCTGCCACACCATCAACCACAAGTCCG
>ENA-ORUG01001378-ORUG01001378.1-human-gut-metagenome-genome-assembly--contig:-NODE-1378-length-21786-cov-4.963324_pt1 | contig 21786 bp, 19 predicted proteins | sample MGYA00242079_ERZ509207 | MGnify/ENA primary metagenome ERZ509207 (study PRJEB26280, sample SAMEA2338780) | human gut metagenome | biome: human gut; feature: human-associated habitat; material: faeces...
CCTTGCTAAACAAGCGCCACTGGCGCTTAGCAACGCCGCAGGCGCAAGAATGTGCCGAGGCACATTCTTTGTTCATGAGAAAAATATATAAGTTTAAAACAGATAAATGAGAAAAGTTCTCAAATAATAAAAATCCAATTGACTGGATAATAGACATCCTGTATACTTACGGAGTTAGTTGGACTAACACGAGTTAGAAAAGCATAACCAGGAGCGATTACATGAAATTAAAAAATATAAAATGTTTACTTGCAGTCTGTCTTTGTGCATCGGCCCTGTTGGTCGGATGCGGACAGAAGACAGCAGATAAATCCGAAATATCGTCAGAAAGTGCACAGAACCAGTCGGATGATATTCAAGAAGCATCCAGAGATATTTTTGCAATGGATACCTATATGACAGTGACTGCGTATGGAGAAAATGCAGAAGCAGCCGTTGATGCAGCACAGGCAGAGATTGAGCGTCTGGACGCACTTTTATCGACAGGAGATGAAGACAGCGAGATCGCAAAACTGAACGCAGATGGAAGTGCAGAGCTTTCCGAAGATGCAGGTTATCTGACGGAACGTGCATTGGAACTTTATCAGGAGACAGATGGCGCGTTTGATATTGCGATTTATCCGGTGATGGAAGCATGGGGATTCCCAACACAGAACTTCCAGGTTCCGTCACAGGAGACATTGGATCAACTTCTTCCACTCACTGATGCGGGAAACATTTCTTGTGACAAAGAAACGAGAAAGATATCTTTCGGCGTAGAAGGAATGAAAATCGATCTCGGAGGAATTGCAAAAGGATATACCTCATCCAGAATTATGGACATTTACAAAGACAATGGAATCACAAGTGGGTTAGTGAATCTTGGCGGAAATGTGCAAGCACTCGGAACAAAGACGGATGGAACGAAATGGAAGATTGCAGTGCAGAGTCCGGATGACACAGAAGATTATCTGGGAATTCTGAGTGTTCAGGATAAGGCTGTTATCACTTCGGGGGGATACGAACGGTATTTTGAACAGGATGGTGTGACGTATCATCACATCATTGACCCAAAGACCGGATACCCGGCAGAAAGCGGACTTGTATCTGTAACAATTGTAAGTACGGACGGAACACTGGCAGATGGACTTTCTACTTCACTTTTTATTATGGGAGAAGAGAAAGCGGCAGATTTCTGGAGAGAACATAAGGATGATTTTGATGCAATCCTTATGAGTGATGATGGGACGCTATATGTAACAGAAGGGCTGGAAAATGATTTTTCAACGGAGAGAACAGTTGAGATCATTCGATAGAAAAGTGTAAGACAGAGTAGATTTTGGAGGAAAAATGGATTTTAAAGAAACAGGAAAGAAGCTGAAACCATTTGCACCGGTACTTTCGGTAGCAGTTGTGGCATCCTGTGTAGCAGGCACCCTGAGTGGATATCAGCCACCGGTTTATGCAGCGCAGGAGCAAACGAATTCTGTAAAAGAAGAGACTACAAAGTCAGAAGAGCAGGAGCAGGCGGTAAAAGGTTCTTTTGATCTGACGGATGGTGTTTATAAGGGAACTGGAACAGGTTATGCAGGAGAGATCACGGTTGCAGTTCAAATCAAAGACAAACAGATCGTTGCAATCGATATTCTGAGTTCATCTGACGATGCAGCATTTTTCAAACGTGCACAGGCGGTGATCGATAAGATCATCGAAGGACAGACATTGGAAGTCGATACTGTTTCAGGGGCAACCTATAGTTCACGGGGAATCATCAGTGCGGTGAAGAATGCACTGACAGGAGAAAAAGACAGCGGAACAACAGGACAGTCACAGTCTGGTGGCGGCGCGGCAGCAGGAAGTTCTACTTCTGTCGCAACAGTGGAAGACCCGGCAGCATATAAGGACGGAACTTATTACGGAACAGGGACTGGATTTGGTGGAACACTGAAAGTAAAGGTTGAGATCAGTGGCGGAAAGATCACAGACATCCAGATTATGGAGAATCAAGATGGAAGCGAATACATTTCCAAAGCCTCTGCACTGATCAATGCGATCATCAGTAGTCAGAGCACCAATGTAGATACCGTGTCTGGAGCAACGTACAGTTCGGTTGGAATCATCCAGGCAGTAAGAGATGCATTAAGTCAGGCGGCAGTGAGTGGAAATGGAGCGACTTCGGATTCATCTGAAACGAATAGCTCGAACAGTTCTTCCAGTCAGGATCAGAGTACATCCACAACCGGAACAGTTCCATACAAAGAAGGAATCTATTATGGAACAGCGGAAGGATACAGTGGAAATGTATCGGTAGCTGTGGTGATCCAGGAGCATACAATCAAAGCAATTTTAGTCACAGAGACATCAGATGATGAAGCATTTTTCAACCGCGCAATGGATGTAGTGAAAAATGTGCTTAAAAATCAGAATACAGATGTAGATACTGTATCTGGTGCAACTTACAGTTCTAAGGGACTTCTCGGAGCAATAAAGAATGCTTTGAAACAGGCGGAGAAAGTAACGAATGGAGAATTCATTGAAGAGAAAGCAGATACAACGGAACTGGAAAATGCAGTCAAGTCAGCAGAAGCACTTGTGATGGAGGAGTATACGCAGAGTAGCTGGGCGGTTCTGAGTCTCCGACTGAATGATGCAAAAGAGCTGTTGGAAACAGCTGCAAATGAAACAGTGGAACAGCAGACGGTTGATAAAGCTGTGGAAAATCTGAACCTTGCAGTTGCACAGCTTGAGAAAAAGAAGTCAGATCAAGAGGAAGAAGTGAAGACAAAATACATCGATGGAACTTATGAGGTGAGTGTACCATGTAAGCCGGATGAGGATGAAGATTTTACAGAGTATCAGCTTTCTATGAAGGTGACAATACGAAATGACAAAATTGTATCCATTACGGACGTGTCAGGAGATGGGGATGCAGCAAATGACAGCTATATCAAGAAGGCGGCAAATGGAACTTCAAGCAAAAAAGGTGTCGTTTCCCAGATTATTACCAAAGGAATGCCGGAAGAAATTGATACGGTATCCAGAGCAACCTGTTCTTCAAATGCGATTATTGACGGATGCAAAAAGGCACTGGAAATGGCTTTAAGACCAGAAGAGACGGAGGCGCAGTAGGATGAAAGAGTTTATCGTAAGACTGTTTAGTCTGCTGGCAATCGTCGGTGTCCTTTTCGGATATAACGAAGTGTTGGATGTCCGTGCGAAGGATGAGGAAATCGCAAAACTGAATGCACAGTTGGAGGTACAGTCATCTGGTGCCGGCAGTGATTCTGAGTCAGGGAGTGATTCAGGAGATGGAGCAGGATACAAGGATGGAACCTATACCGGAGAAGCGGATGGATTTGGCGGAACGGTTGCGGTAGAAGTTACTGTAAAAGATGGAAAGATTGAAGCGGTAGAAGTGACTTCCGCCGAGAAGGAAGACAGTGCATATCTTGCAATGGCGGAAGATATCATTCCAAAGATCATAGAGGCGCAGAGTGCAGAAGTTGATACGATCAGCGGCGCAACGTTCAGTTCGACAGGAATTAAAAATGCAGCAGAACAGGCATTAGAACAGGCGGTAAAGTAGTTTGAAGAAGTTGAATATACATAATTTAAAAGCAAAAGAAATTAAAAAATTGCATACTTGGCTTCGTGCCTTGATTCAGATCCTTTATTTTCTGTTTCTGCCATCTGTGTATACAACAGCATTTGCCGGTGTAAAATATATTTTCACACAGATAGGAGTAGGTGAGGCAATCGGGATGACCCCTTTTGTGACTGTGCTGGTTGTTCTTTGCGCGTATACGATTCTTTTCGGAAGATTCTTCTGTGGATTCGCATGTGCATTCGGAAGTCTTGGAGATGGAATTCATGCATTTTATCTTTGGTGCTTTAAGAAGAGAAAGAAAAAGCCGATGCTGCTTTCAGAAAAGGTTGCAGAGAAGTTAAGCTATTTGAAATATCTGGTATTGACCGTAATCGCAGTACTTTGTTTTGCGGGAGTATACGGAAAGGCAAAAGGGACAAGCCCGTGGAATGTTTTTTCTATGCTGCATGCAGGAAATTTCCATTTGCAGGGATATTTGCCGGGAGTGACACTACTACTTCTTATCATTGTGGGAATGTGTCTGGAAGAAAGATTTTTCTGTCGGAATCTGTGTCCGATGGGAGCGGTATTCTCACTGCTTCCGGTGCTTCCGTTCTTTGCATTGCACCGCGACAGAGAAAATTGTATCAAGGGCTGTAGTGGATGCACGAAGAAATGTCCATCCGGGATCGGACTCCCGGAAGACGGATCACTCAAAGTCGAGGGAGATTGTTTCCAATGCCAGAAATGTATTGATACCTGTCCAAAGAAGCATATCCATACAGGAATCAAAGGTCTGAAGGGAAATGAATTCTGGTTTACGATTCTTCGGGCAATTCTGTTACTTGTAATTATGATCTGGGCAGGAGTGTAATAGATGAAGAAAAAAGATCTGTTTTTAGGAGGCGGAATCCTCTTTGCGGCATGTGTACTGTTTCTTGTGATGAATCTGATGCAGTATGTACAGGCAAAGGAAAGCGGACAAAAAGAAAATCAGGAAAAACAGGTTGTGATCAAGGTAGATGGTGAAGTTTACGGAAGATATGCTTTGGATGAAGACCAGGTGATCGAAGTGCAGGATGGAGACTTTTACAACCGTGTCCGGATCAAGGATGGAAAAGCGTATATGGAAGAGGCTGACTGTCCGGATGGATATTGCGAAGAGCAGGGAAAGATCAATAATCGGACACAGACAATTGTCTGCCTGCCTCATAAGCTGGTTGTGGAAATAGAAGAGGTTGAGAATTCTGATGATTCTCAAAGTGAAAAGGAACATCTACCGGATACAATTTCTAAATAAATCAATTGTTCGACTGTAAAGGAGAATGTATGAATAGAAATAAAAAACTTGCGAACATGGCAATACTTGTTGCGCTAGCAATGATTTTTAGTTATGTGGAAAGCCTGATCCCAATTAATTTTGGAGTGCCGGGGATGAAGCTTGGAGTGGCTAATCTGGTCACTGTAACAGGTCTTTATTTTCTGGAAATTCCGGAAGTACTGGCGGTATCTGTACTGCGTGTGCTTCTGACAGGATTTCTTTTTGGAAATGGAATGTCGATCATTTACAGTCTGGCAGGGGCGGTTGTCAGCCTTCTTGCCATGGTACTTGTAAAGAAGATGGATGGAATTTCCATTGTAGGAGTCAGTATCACTGGTGGCGTCTTTCATAACATAGGACAGATTCTTGTTGCGATGGCAGTGGTGGAGAATCTGAAACTGATTTATTATCTGCCAGTTCTTCTTGTGGCAGGAACAGTGACAGGGTTCGTGATTGGAATTGTCGCAGGAAAGATTTTACCGGTTGTGAAGAAAGAAGCTGTAAGGACAGTATAGATATAAAATTTTCGCAACTGTTCAGAGCCAACCCTCCGAAATGCTACGCATTTCGTCGGTGTGGCGTATCCGCCAAATAAAATTTCAAAAACAGTCTTAAAAATGCAAGCATTTTATACCTGCTTTTTGAAATTTTGCTTGGCTCTGAACAGTTACATATTTTGATTACAGGTTAGCAAAAGCTAACTTGATAATATATTCCATGCGGGAGCAGGAAAGCAGAACTGTGACAGGCAGGATCTGTATGTAACTATTTTAGTTAAAAAGGAGGTTTCTATGAAAAACAAAGAAATGAAAGTAAAGGCAATGTCCATGGCAGTGGCAATGTCTATGGTAGTAGGACTTTGCCCGTCAACGATCTTTGCGGCAACAGGAAGTCAGACTGCAAAGGATGGAACTTATACAAAGACGGCTCATGTAACCAGAACAGAAGATGACAGTGACGATGAGTGGGAAGAATATGATGTAGAAGTAAGCTTGAAAGTAGAGGATGGAAAATTCTCTGAGATCACAGTTACACCGAAAGAAGGATATGACGAAGGAAATGCATCCTACTTTAATAAAGCATATTCCAAAACAAAAGGATTTAAAACAAAGCTTGAAGGCCAGGCCGCTACAGAAGATACAATTAACAGCTGGGATACAGTTTCCGGTGCAACACGTACTTCTGATGCAATTAAAAAAGCTGCACTTGAAGCAATCCAGTCAGCTCCGGTAGCAGGGGAGACAGTTACCATTGACACAGCAAAGCTGGAGTCAGCAATCGCAGCGGCTGAGAAACTGACAGAATCTGATTATACAGCAGACAGCTGGAGTGCAATGCAGACAAAATTAACTGTAGCGAAGGCGGCTCTGAAAGCAAAGGAATCCCAGAGTGCAGTGGACACAGCGGCAGATGAGTTAAATACAGCAGTGAAGGCATTGAAAAAGGCAGAAGTTGCGAAAGAAACGTATGTGTTGATGAATATCCCATATTCTGAATTTTATGCAGCTGATCAGGTAGCAGGAGCAGACAGTGTATCCTCCGCTACAAAAGCGAAAACAAGATCAACACTCGTAGCTGGATCTTATCATGTAAACAGTGATGGAACAGATATTACAGGTATTACATATCCGGTTAAGATTAGTGATGCATCTGTACTGAAAAACTATACACAGATCACAGATGACAGCAAGCTTTCTATTACAGTGAATATGAAAGGAAAAGAGACAACAACAGAATATAATGGAAAAGATGCGTTATTCGAGAGCGCAAGCTATTCTTACTATATTTTAAGTGAGACTCCTTCCTATTATAAGGAAGCAACAGTAAATGCAGATGGTTCCCTCAGCTTTAGTGAAGTGAAAGGTGCAACTGCACAGAAGTTGAGTGATGCATCAATTGATTTCACAACAGACACAAAGTATGGAGATTATGAATTAGATGTAAATGGACTCCCAAAAACAATTAATACAGTATATGGAGTTGTGATCAGCACAAAAGAAGGAGACAACTACGGACTTCGTCATCTTGAAAATATCTGGAAAAAGACAGAACTGGCATGGAGTACAGGATTTGTGACAACATCTCATGGAAACACACTGGACTCAAAAAATTATGAAAAGATGATGGGTCAGACAATCAATAAAATCACATATTACACAGATAATGGAATCTATGAAATTGATGCAGATCAGTATGTGCCGGTTAAATTCAATGGAACTATCGCAGCAGAGAATGCAGATGTTGAAAGTGGAAAAGTAAATGTAACTGTAGAAGGACTTCCTGGTGATTATCAGGCAGAATATACAGTTGAAGGTCTTGAGGATGTTCAGGTAAAAGACGGGGTACTTACTTATAAGACAAAAGGTGCTGAGATAGGCAAATATACTCTGAAAGTATTTGATAAATCTGGAAAATATGCGGATCTTACGACAGATTTTGAATTGACAACAGAAGCTGTACCAGTTGTATTTAACAATGAAAGTGCAGCACTTGTAGCAGCAGAAGGATATGCAGCAGAGGATGTAACTTCTTATGTAAAGAAGATCGAATCTGTAACAGTTGACGGAACAGAGTATGCGGCAACAGGAAAACGTGCAGTGAAGATCATTAAAGAAGATGGAACAATTGACACAACTGCGGCTCCGTTTAAGGATGCAGAAAACGGACAGGAATTTAAGATCTCAGTAAAGGCAACAGGCTATGCAAAGGATTACGAATTCACTTATACTTTATCACAGGAGAATGAAACAATCACAACAACAGAGCTTGAGGCAGCTATTGCAAAAGCAGAAGCCCTGAAAGAAGCTGAATACACAGCGGAAAGCTGGGCATCTATGCAGATGGAACTTCAGGAAGCAAAAGATGAATTGAAAAATCCAAAAACTCAGGCAACTGTAGACGAGGCAGTAAGCCACCTCAACGCAGCTGTTGAAGCACTTGTTAAGATAGAAGAGCCGGCAGCAGTTGATACTTCTTCCCTTGAGAAAGTAATCAGTGATGCGGCAGCTCTGAAAGAAGCTGATTACACAGTTGACAGCTGGAAGGCATTGCAGAGTGCACTGACAGACGCTAAGAGCGCATTAAATGCAAAAGAAAGCCAGGAAAAAGTTGATAAAGCAACAGATGAGTTGAATGCAGCAATCAAAGCACTTGAAAAGAATGGAAATCAGGCGGGAAGTCAGAATGGAAGTGCAACTCCGACTGTTACAAAGAAGGCAGGAACAACTACGGATGGATCAGCCTCCAAAGGAACAAGTGGATCAAAAGCCGCAAAGACAGGTGATCCGGCAAATGTTCTTGGCTTATTAGGACTTGCATTCTCCTCACTCGGAGCAGGAGTTGGCGGATTTGCATGGAAGAGAAAAAGAAAATAAAGACAAGAAAATTGAGAAAATTTTTTGACAATTTCGCGGAAAAGATTTAGATTTACCGTCCTTGACAGAATAGGAATATTCTGTCAAGGATTTTTTATATATTAGGAAAGTGCTTTCCTAATATATAAAAAATGCTCCGTTTAGGATGCACACTGCGGCTGTAAAACATATATTTCCTATCGATATAAAAGAGAGTATCTGAAAGAAATCGTGCAAAATGTATCCACTCCGGAGCAGGCGGCGAAGATGTGTCAGAGCGCAGACGGTGCGATCGTTGGAAGTGCAATCGTTAAGTTGTGTGAGAAATACGGAAAAGACTGCGTGCCGTATGTTGCAGAATATGTAAAGAGTATGGTTGAAGCTTGTAAATAAGTGAAAAGGATATGAGCTTCGAAATCCGAGTATTCTTTTGATAATAATAGGAAAATACCTCTTTTGATAAGGAGCCAGATGTGGTATCATAGATATTAGATTTGTTGCTTGATCTATGATACGAATCCGAAAGGAGACTACGAATGAAGAATCGAAAACAGCCTTTATTCAAAAGCTTTGGCTATGCCTTTGAAGGAATCTGGACAGGGATTTTAAAAGAGAGGAATATGAAGATTCATTGCCTTGCAGTGATTCTTGTAACAGCAGTTGGAACCTTTGTAGGATTAACACCGATGGAATGGTGTATCTGTCTTCTCCTTTTTGGAATGGTGATCTCACTGGAACTTGTGAATACGGCAGTGGAAGCTGTTGTCGATCTTGTGACAGAGGAGAGAAAGCCACTTGCTAAGATCGCGAAGGATACGGCAGCTGGTGCAGTGCTTTTTACGGCAATCATGGCTGTGATCATAGGGTGTATCATATTTATACCTCATTTTATGGGAGTTTGAGGTGTTCGAGGATTGCGGGAATGCATAGCAATGGAGCAATCCGGTTACATCAGTGAGTGGCAAAATTTACTTTTGACACTCACATTAATATAAAGAAAAGCAACCAGAAAGGAAAACAAAGAGATGGATGAGAATAAAGTAATTGTCAGTACAGAGATGAAGCAGGCATTGGTGAATCTGCGAAATCTCGAAGAGATTTATGTGATCATGTCAGGTGTGACGAAGATGCCGTTTGTCCTCTGTGATGAAGAGACATTTGATGACGAGGTTCTGGTTTATTATCAGGAAGAGTCTGCAAAGGAAAAGGCAAAGACGCTTGCAGAAGATCGTTATCATGTAGGAATTGCCAAGATTGAAAAGAATGCCAGACTTGGATTTTTTACAAACCTGTATACAATGGGCGTGAATGCACTGGCAGTGAATGTTGGTACAGAGGAGGAAGTCAGGGTTCAGCTGGAACAGCTTGTAGTTCGTAAGAATAAGGAAGAACTGCCTGAAGGAAAGAAACTGATCGAGAATCCGGAGCTTCATCTGACAGCAATGTATCTGATGCAGGAGATGCACCGCAATATCGGACCGGAGATGCCGGAGAATGTGAAGGAACTTCAGGAAGAGATGATGGCGCATTATAAGAAAGGAACCTTTATCGTAGGAGTTCAGGAAGATAATCAGGTTCCACTTCTGAGACAGCCGGACGGAAGTCTGTATCAGCCGATCTTTACAGATATGATAGAATTTACCAGATTTGCACAGGGCAAGAAGATGAAGACAGCAGCAATCCCGGCGGATAAGATTCCGGAGATACTGATCCCGGATGCAAAGGGAGTTGCAATCAATCCATTTGGTGTGAATGTACGTCTGGATATTACAAAAGCAAATAAGCAAAAGCCAGAAGCGTAAAATGAAGAGAAGTTAATTTGAATCAAAAGAAAAACTTTAATTTACTAAAATAATCACTAAGTAACATATTCAACAAATAAACAGGATAAATATTGTTGAATATTACAGATTGACTGTTGGAAGTGAATATGGTTATACTATACGTGGTTAAAAGAGAAAAGCGCACGATAGAGTGTTACTGGTAAAGCAGGCATAAACTATCCTTAATAAGTTCACCAGATAAGGTGGATTTAGTTATTGAGGATTAGTTTATGCTTTTTTTGTTGCGCTAACTCTATGAGAAATCTTATACGAGGAGGATTACAGATGAAAGACAAGATTTTTGGAGTATTGCAGAGAATCGGAAGAAGTTTTATGCTTCCAATCGCAATTCTTCCGGTAGCAGGACTTCTGCTAGGAGTAGGAAGTTCATTTACAAATGCAACGATGATTGAGACATATCATCTTCAGGCAATTTTAGGCGAGGGGACAATTCTGAATTCCCTGCTCACAATTATGAGCAAAGCGGGAAGTATTATTTTTGATAACCTGCCGATCATTTTTGCTGTCGGTGTAGCAATCGGTATGGCAAAGAAAGAGAAGGAAGTTGCGGCACTTGCGGCAATGATCTCTTTCTTTGTAATGAATGCAACAATGAATGCCATGCTTCTGATCCGTGGAGATCTTCTTGCAGACGGAACACTTGGAGCCGGAGTTCTGGAAGGAACTGTGACAAGTGTCTGCGGAATCCAGACATTACAGATGGGTGTATTTGGCGGTATTATCGTTGGACTTGGAGTAGCAGCACTTCATAATAAGTTTTACAAAATCCAGCTTCCGAATGCACTGTCATTCTTCAGTGGATCAAGATTTGTTCCGATTATTTCAACATTGACTTATGTGGCTGTCGGAATCGTGCTCTATTTTGTATGGCCAACCGTTCAGAATGGAATCTATGCACTCGGCGGACTTGTAACAGGAACAGGCTATATTGGAACATTGATCTTTGGTATTATTAAGAGAGCGTTGATTCCATTTGGACTTCACCATGTATTCTATCTTCCATTCTGGCAGACAGCGGTTGGAGGAACAATGGAAGTTGCGGGACAGCTTGTACAGGGCGGTCAGAACATCTTCTTTGCGCAGCTTGCAGATCCATCCACAGTACATTTCAGTGCGGATGCGACAAGATATTTTTCCGGTGAATTTATCTTCATGATCTTTGGTCTTCCGGGTGCGGCACTTGCAATGTATCAGTGTGCAAAACCGGAGAAGAAGAAACAGGCCGGCGGACTTCTGCTTTCTGCAGCACTTGCATGTATGATGACTGGAATCACAGAGCCACTGGAATTCTCATTCCTGTTTGTAGCACCGATCCTTTTTGCGGTACAGGTGATCCTTGCCGGATCTGCTTATATGATCGCGCATATGTTAAATATTGCAGTAGGACTTACATTTTCCGGTGGATTTATTGATCTGTTCCTTTTCGGTATCCTTCAGGGAAATGCTAAGACAAGCTGGATCAGAATCATCCCGGTTGGAATTATTTATTTCTTCTTATATTATATCATCTTCCGTACTTTGATTCTGAAGCTGAATCTGAAGACACCGGGAAGAGAAGATGATGATGCGGAAACGAAGCTGTATACAAAAGCTGATTATAAAGCAAAAGCAGATGGAAATGATGCAGATTCTGAAAATGAAATGACACCGGAAGATCAGAAGAGCGCACTGATCACAAGAGGACTTGGTGGAAAGAAAAACATTTCTGATGTGGACTGTTGTGCGACAAGACTTCGTTGTACGGTAGTAAAGCCGGAACTGGTAAATGAAGATGTCTTAAGAATGACATCCCCATCCGGAATCGTAAGAAAAGGACAGGGAATCCAGGTAATCTACGGACCGGCTGTTTCTGTGATTAAATCCAATCTGGAAGATTATCTGGAGAAAGCTCCGGATGTGGAATATCTTCCGGAAGAAAAAGAAAACAGCGCAGAAGAAACGAATAAATATGCAGAAACAAAAGATGAAGCGAAGAAAGATGAGAACAAAACTGTTGCAGCCGGAACTGTAAAGAAAGAGCTTTGCTCTCCATTCACAGGAGTGGCAGCACCGATCGAAGAAGCGTGTGACGAAGCATTTGCAGGGAAAATGATGGGAGACGGTTATCTGGTTCGCCCGGAAGAGGGAATGGCTTATGCGCCTGAAGATGCAACGGTATCTTTTATTTTCCCATCAAAACATGCAGTTGGTCTGACTAGTGATGACGGAACCGAATATCTGCTTCACATTGGCGTGGATACTGTAAATCTGGATGGAAAAGGATTCGAAACTTTTGTAAATGACGGAGACCGAGTAAAAAAGGGTGACAAACTGATAGGTTTTGATATAAAATATATCCAAGAGCATGCAAAATCCGATGAATGTATGGTTGTATTTACAAGTCTTCAGGAAGGTGAAGAGATCAGAATGTCTAAGAGCGGAAAAGTAGAGAAGCTTGAGAAGACAGCAGAAATCGTAAGCTTGAATTAAGAGAAAGAAAGAGAGGCTCCGGGGGGATGTATCGAGTCATTAAAGTTCTGAATAATAATGGGATTCTTGTATATCATGTTGAGACAGGGAAGGAGATGATCCTTCTCGGAAACGGTGTGGGATTTGGAAAGAAACCTACAGAACAGATCGAGAAACTTCCCGGAGCCAAAGTATATTCCCTTGTCACAAGAAGAAAGCAGGAGTCTGTTCTGAAAACAGTCAATGGTATCCGCCCGGAGTTTATTGAGGCAACAGGAAAGATCATTGAAGAAGCAGAGAACGTGTTTCAGAAGATCAATCATGAGATGCTGCTTCCGTTGGCAGATCATATTGCGCTTGCAGCGAAGAGAGCGAAGGAGAACCGTCAGCTTCCGAATCCATTTACACCGGATATCCGTGTGTTGTTTGGAGAGGAGTATCAAGTGGCCCTGAAAGGGCGGGAAATTATACAGCAGCTGACAGGATATGAAATCTCAGAGGATGAAGTCGGATTCATTACGTTACATATCCATGCAGGTCTTTCAGATGAGGCAGTATCCCAGACTCTGGATGCGACCAGGATTGTAAATGAAGGGATTGCCATGATTGAACAGGAATTCGATCAGAAGCTGGAGAGCGGTTCACTTGGATGTACACGTCTGATGAGTCATATGTATTATATGATTCTGAGAACCCGTAAGGGTGAAGGGACGAATGCAGACTTTAATGATTTCATTTTTCAGAATTACCCAAGGACCGGAGAGGCGGCGAAGAAAGTGTGTGACTATATGTCCAGACAGCTGAAACAACCGGTCGCAAAAGAAGAGATCGGATTTCTTGCAATCCATATCCAACGGGTTATCTCGCCGGATACGGTATGACCGTGTGCTCTTGAAATACTGTATACCATGAGATATAGTAGTGGATAAGAGCGAAAGGAGAATCCGCAGAATGTATAAGATTCTAATCATAGAAGATGACCTTGTGATGGCAGGGGCAATTAAAAAAGAGATGGAAGCGTGGGGAAATGAAGCACGTTATGTGGAAGATTTTGCAAAGGTTCTTGAGACATTTGCAGAGTACGGTCCACATCTGGTGCTTTTGGATATCACGCTTCCTTTTTATAATGGATATCACTGGTGCAGCGAGATCCGTAAGATATCGAGCGTTCCAGTGATCTTTATCTCTTCAGCAGCGGATAATATGAATATTATCATGGCGATGAATATGGGCGGAGATGACTTTGTGGCAAAACCGTTTGACTTAAGTGTACTGACAGCGAAGATTCAGGCTCTGCTGAGAAGAACGTATGATTTGTCAGGAAAAGTGCCGATGCTGGAACATAGAGGAGCAATCCTGAACCTCTATGATACAACAATGACCTATAATGGAGAAAAGATTGAGTTGACAAAGAATGAATTTCGTATCTTACAGACATTGATGGAGAATAAAGGACGCGTGGTCAGCAGAGACACGCTGATGACAAAGCTGTGGGAGACAGACAATTATATCGAAGAGAATACATTGACAGTCAATGTCGGAAGACTTCGGAAAAAGCTGGAAAAAGCGGGACTGGAAGGCTTTATCAAGACGAAAGTCGGCGGTGGATATATCATCGAGAAGGAGTAAAAATGTTTTTACAATATTTGAAAAGAATCCGATTTGTGCTTCTTTGGAGTTTGCTGTGTGCGGGAATCTTTTTTCTGATTTTTGTGTTGGAAGAGATTAATCTGAAGGTAGCGGTTTATCCAACAGTGTTGTGTCTGACATTTGGATTACTTTTTCTTCTCTGTGGATATTTGCGGTATAAGAAAACCGGGCAGAAGCTGGAGCATTTGCTGCAAGGAGAAGGACCTTATGAGGATTCGCTTCCAATCGCACAAGATGGGATTGAGTCAGGATATCAGGAGCTAATCAGAAAAGAAGAACAACAGCAAAGAAAAGAACATGCCAGATGGGAGAAGTCCGGTCAGGATATGGAGGACTATTATGCAACCTGGGTGCATCAGATCAAGGCACCGATTGCTGTGATGAATGTATTACTCCAGCAGGAAGATACCGAGACGAATCAGAATCTGAAAGCTGAACTGTTCCGGGTGGAGCAGTATGTGGAGATGGCACTTGGGTATGTGCGTCTTGACAGTGGCACGAAGGATCTGGTAATCGCACAGTATCCTTTGGATGAAATTGTAAGAAAATCGATCCGTAAATATGCAGGACAGTTTATTCGAAGGAGAATCCGTCTGATCTATGAAGGGACAGATCAGATTGTTTTGACGGATGAGAAATGGCTTTCGTTTATCATTGAACAGCTGTTGTCCAATGCGGTGAAATATACACTGAAAGGAACTGTGACGATTATTGTCAGTGAAGAAAAGAAATTGACAGTTACAGATACCGGAATGGGGATTGCACCGGAGGATCTGCCGAGAATCTTTGAAAAAGGATATACGGGATATAATGGAAGAATGGAACGGAAATCAACGGGAATCGGTCTGTATCTGAGTCAGATGGCGGCAAAGAAACTTGGGCATCAGATCACGGTTGTGTCGAAGCTGGGGGAAGGTAGCAGTTTTACAATAGATCTGGCAGAGTATCCGTTGAGAACAGAGTAAATCACTAAATCACACAGAGAGAAACAAGTGACAAATTTGTCACATCAGACAGCTGGAATGTCACAGAAATCAATGTCGGCATTCTGGCTGTATTGCTATACTGAGGATGTTGAAAGAAAGAAGAGGAGGTCGTAAGAAATGACAGTTTTGGAAGTAGAAAATTTGAAAAAAATATACCGTCCCCGTTTTGGCGGTAATCAGGTACAGGCACTCTCTAAGGTGACATTCTCAGTAGAAGAGGGCGAATATGTAGCAATCATGGGAGAGAGTGGCTCGGGGAAGACGACATTACTGAACATGCTGGCAGCATTGGATAAACCAACTGAAGGGGAAGTTTATCTGGATGGAAAACCGTTATCAGCAATCCGCGAGAAAGATTTGTCCAAGTTCAGGAGAGATCATCTTGGGTTTGTATTTCAGGATTTCAATCTTTTGGATACATTTAATCTAAAGGACAATATCTTACTGCCATTGGTACTGCAGGGAGTTGATTACAGGAAAATGAATGTCAGGATGATGCCAATCGTGAAAGAACTTGGAATTGCAGGACTTCTGGAGAAGTATCCGTATGAAGTATCAGGAGGACAGAAGCAGCGTGCAGCAGTGGCGAGAGCGCTGATCACAGATCCGAGACTGATCCTGGCGGATGAGCCGACCGGGGCACTCGATTCGAAATCAACGGATGAATTGCTCGGGGTATTTGAGCGGATCAATCAATCGGGACAGACGATCCTTATGGTAACACATTCTGTCAAAGCAGCGAGCAAGGCCGGGAGAGTGTTATTTATTAAAGACGGAGAAGTTTTCCACCAGGTATATAAAGGCGAACAGACAGATGAACAGTTCTATCAGAATATCTCAGCGACACTGACAATGCTTGCGACAGGTGGTGAGAGACAATGAAAAGTGGACTTTATCTGAAACTTTCCGTTAATGGAATTAAGAAAAATAAGAAGCTGTATCTTCCTTATCTGATCACTTGTATCTGTATGGTTATGATGTTCTATCTGATCGATTATCTTGCAGTGAGTCCGCAGTTTGCCCAGATCAAAGGTGGGGATACTATGCAGATGATCCTTGGATTTGGTTCTGGTGTGATCTCAATCTTTTCTCTGATCCTTCTGTATTACACAAATTCATTTCTGATCCGCAGACGACAGAGAGAGTTTGGGTTGTATCACATCCTTGGAATGGGAAAAATTGACCTTGTAAAAATCATGGTTCTTGAGAATCTGATCATCAGTGTTCTGACGATTGCAGGAGGAATCGTGGGAGGAATCCTGTTTTCTAAATTGGGGGAACTTCTGGCAGCGAAGATACTTGGAAGTAATGCCGGACTTTCTATGAAAATCAGTGTTCCGGCACTTGTGGCTACGGCACTGTTATTCCTGGTCATTTTTGCATTAATCATGCTTCGGATGATCGTGTCCGTCTATCGGTTAAAACCTGTAGAACTTTTAAAAAGTGAAAAGACAGGAGAGAAACCTCCGAAGGCAAACTGGATCTTTGCAGTACTCGGGTTGCTTCTGCTTGGTGTGGCTTATTATTTATCCCTGACAATCAAAGATCCGCTTGTAGCGATGATCTGGTTTATGGTTGCCGTCGTGCTGGTAATCCTTGCAACGTATCTGTTATTTATTGCCGGCTCGGTCACATTTTGTAAAATAATGCAGAAAAAGAAAGGATATTATTATAAAACAAATCATTTTATTTCACTTTCATCCATGATTTACCGTATGAAACGAAATGGGGCAGGATTAGCGTCTATTTGTATTCTGTCCACAATGGTTCTGGTTATGGTATCTTCTACAACCAGCCTGTATCTGAGTATGGAACATGGCTTGAATCTTCGATATCCGAAATCTGTCCAGATTGAGATGTACACGAAACCGGAGCAGACGGAAGAAATGAAAGAGAATCAGAATGGACAGATTATAGAGCTTGTACAGAAGGTTTTGAAAGAACATAACCAGACCGCGGAGAATCCGGAGAATTACCGGATGCTTACAGTCAGTGGAATTGTTTCAAAAAATGAAATCTATTTTAATCCGGAGAATGCTCCGGGAGTCAATGAAGTGAATACATTTGATCATTTAAAAATGTTCTATGCTCTGCCGTTGGAAGCGTATAATCGGATCATGGGGACGAATCTGGAGCTTGCTCCCGGGGAAGCGTATCTGTATGCGAAAGATTCCGATTTCCCCTATGATCAGATCACGGTGGAGAATTCCGGGACATGGAGGATTAAAGGACATTTGGATAAAATGATTTCAAATGGAAATAATATGGCAAATATGAACAGCAGCTTCTATCTGGTGGTTTCCGGACTGGAAGATATAAAAGCTTTGGAAGAAGGAAATGTTTCCGTTTACGGTGTCAATGGTTCTTATGAGAAATGGTACTACAATTTTGATCTGTCCTGTGGAGATGAAGAGCAGATCCAGATTCAAAACGAGATTGACAAGAAAATCAATGCATTGGCTGAACAGGAATCAGAGGAATCAGATACCCTATTTTTTGGAGCTTCTACAGACAGCAGAGCCGCATCAAGAGCTGATTACCAGGCTTTGTACGGCGGTCTGTTCTTCCTTGGAATCCTTCTTGGAGTCGTATTCATTCTTGGAATGGTGCTGATCATTTATTATAAACAGATTACAGAAGGCTATGAGGATCAGGACAGATTCCAGATTCTGATGAAAGTGGGGATGACACAGAAAGAAGTGCGTCAGACGATCAATTCTCAGGTAATGACAGTATTCTTCCTACCTCTTGTGGCTGCCGGAATTCATACGGCATTTGCATTTCCAATGATAGAAAAAATGGTGCATCTGCTTGCTTTTTCTGACAGAAAATTCCTGATTCTGGTGACAGTGTGCTCCTATTTAGTATTTGCATTATTCTATATCATTGTCTATATGGTGACTTCGAAACAGTATTACAAAATTGTTAGCGGAAAACAGGAAGAAAGTCTTTTTTCTTAATTCAAAGAGTGATAGAATAGAATTATCAGAAAAAGGAGGACTTGCTTATGATGAATCACACAATTATTACAATTGGAAGACAGTTCGGAAGTGGCGGTCATGAAGTAGGAAACAGACTGGCAGAGAGACTGAACATTCCTCTTTACGATCACAATCTGATTCGAATGGCAGCAAGAGATCTTGGAATTTCGAACGAAGATGCTGGAAGAGTAGATGAGACGAGACTTGGAAATGTGTTATCAAGCTATTATATTGGAATGGGTGATTACACAACATTTATGCTTAGTCCTGAGGCTGAGAAGCCATTGAGTGACAAAGTTTTTGAGACGCAGTCAGCAATCATCCGCAAGCTGGCAGAACGTGGACCTGGAATCTTCGTGGGACGCTGCGCAGATTATGTTCTTGGGGATTATTCAAATGTTGTGAATACATTTATCTATGCTTATAAGGATGATAGAATCAATCGAATCATGGATATCTATAAGCTTTCCGAGAAAGAGGCTGTAGATAAGATTAAGAAGATTGACAGAGAGAGACGCCTGTATTACGAAGGTAGAACAGACCGTAAGTGGGGCAGTATTGAAGCGAATGCAATTCTGCTGAATTCAAGTCTTCTTGGAATCGATGGTGCGGTAGATGCACTTGAGGCGATTTATCATAAGTGGGAAAACAGATAACAAAATAAGCAGAAAAAATGAAATAATTAACAAAAAGTAAGAGGGTGTCGTTTAGTGCGACACCCTCTTTGCTACGTCTTTATTCTGGAATCTGTATTTATTTCATCATGCCGGCAAGAATCTGATTGACTTCTTTACCATCAGCTTTGCCTTTTACCTTCGGCATGAGTTCTTTCATGATCTTACCTTTATCCTTTGCTGTAGGAGCATCGATACCAAGATCTGCAAGAACGGATGTGATCACTGCTTTGATCTCATCTTCGCTCATCATCTTGGGTGCATATTCTTCAAGAACAGCAAGACGCTTCTGAGCCTCTTCAATCAGATCTGTACGATCTTCAGGTGTCATATCAATTGTTTCTTTTAACTGTTTGATTTCTTTTAAGATTACCTGTCCTTCTTCCTCTTCTGTCAGGTCGGCACGTTTGTCGATAGCTTTATTCTTCAGAGAGGAGAGCAGAAAGGAAAGTGCGGCTTTTCGTTCTTTGTCTCCTGCCTTCATTGCAGCGACCATAGCGCTTCTGATTTCATCAATTTTGCTCATTTTAGAGTCCTCCTTATAATTTAATATGCTTGAAATAGTTACAATTATTGAAAAGAGCGGATTGCTCTTGATTCATAAGATAAATTTTAGCAGATGGTGGTTTATATTGCAAGAGTGCACTCTGTTTTGTGAAAATATATGAAAAAAATGCATGAAAAGTATAAAAAATTAGAAAATTTACGAAAAGTAAAAATATAGGTTGACAATATTTGGCTCGAGGAGTAAACTACGTGACATAAAAGCAAAGGCGCTTTGAGAAACAGATCTCAGAGTGCCTTTTTCTTTTAATAAAATATGGTACCTATAAGATTTGCCGCGAACAGCAGCAAGTCTCAATGACACAAAGGCGTGTCTTACAGAAAGAACCGATTCAGGGGGATGGTTCAACGAAACTGTAAGATACGTCTTTTTAGTTTCTAGGTATGAGGAGGAAGTAGTATGACACAAGAAATTATTACTCAGATTACAGACACAGTCGGAACAGAAGTGTTCGGCATCTGGTTCCTGATCGGAGCTGCATTTGTATTCTTTATGCAGGCGGGATTCGCTATGGTAGAGACAGGATTCACCAGAGCAAAGAATGCCGGTAACATTATCATGAAGAATCTGATGGATTTTTGTATTGGAACAATCGTGTTTATTTTCCTTGGATTTGGATTGTTACTCGGGGAAGATGCACTTGGCGGACTGGTAGGAGTTCCAACACTTGGAATCTTTACAGATTATGCAAACTTTGACTGGTCTAATTTTGTATTCAACCTGGTTTTCTGTGCGACAGCAGCAACAATCGTATCAGGAGCTATGGCAGAAAGAACAAAGTTTCTTTCCTATTGTATTTATTCCGCAATGATCTCCGCAGTTGTGTATCCGATCGAAGCACACTGGATCTGGGGAGGCGGATGGCTTTCACAGCTTGGCTTCCATGATTTTGCAGGATCTTGTGCAATCCACATGGTAGGTGGAGTAACAGCATTTATCGGAGCTGCAATGGAAGGAGCCAGAATTGGTAAATTCTCAAGAGATAAGAATGGAAAAGTAACAAAAGTCCACGCATTTCCAGGACATAACCTCGTAATAGGTGCTCTTGGATGTTTCATCCTCTGGTTTGGATGGTATGGATTCAACGGTGCGGCAGCAACAACAGGCCCACAGCTTGCATCTATTTTTATGACAACAACAATCGCACCGGCAACAGCAACCGTTGTATGTATGATCTTCACATGGCTTCGTTATGGAAAACCAGATGTGTCTATGTGTCTGAATGCATCCCTCGCAGGTCTGGTAGCAATCACAGCACCTTGTGATGTGACAGATGGATTAGGAGCACTGATCATTGGAGCAGTTGTAGGAGTTCTCGTAGTATTTGGCGTTTGGTTCTGTGATAATGTAGTGCATGTAGATGACCCGGTTGGTGCCGTAGCAGTTCATTGCTTAAATGGTATCTGGGGAACAATCGCAGTTGGTCTTTTTGCAACAACAAATGCGCCGGAAAGCACACTGAAAGGTCTGTTCTACGGCGGTGGATTCGGACTTCTCGGAACACAGCTTCTTGGTGTAGTAACAGTTCTTGCTTGGACAGTTGTAACAATGACAATTATCTTCAAAGTAATCGATATGACAATTGGACTTCGTGTTTCAGAGGAAGAAGAGATTGTTGGTCTGGATTCCAAGGAGCATGGTCTTGCATCAGCATATGCAGGATTCAGTATCATGGATATTACAGAAGGTGCAATGAATGAAAATGAAAACACAGATCTTGGTGTAGCAGATTATGACGCAGCATCTCCAATCCAGAGAGCAGCAGCTGTACCTGTAGCCGGACCGGTAGATGCAGATACAGGAATGCATAAAGTAGTTATTATCGCAAAGCTTTCCAAGTATGACAGGCTGAAATCAGCGTTGAACAATCTTGGTGTTACAGGAATGACAGTTACCCAGGTTATGGGATGCGGTATCCAGAAAGGTGCCGGCGAGAAATATCGTGGAGTTGAGATGGACGTTACTGTTCTGCCAAAGGTAAAAGTAGAAGTTATCGTTGGAAATATTCCGGTTGAGAAAGTCATCGAAACAGCATCCAAGACACTGTATACAGGACATGTCGGTGATGGTAAGATCTTTGTATACAACGTGCAGAAAGTAGTAAAAGTACGTACAGGAGAAGAAGATCTCGAAGCATTGAAAGATGTAGAATAATACTTGATAAAAAAAATAATCTCCCAAAAGCAGTAAAGACTGTTTTTCCGGAGATTATTTTTTATGATTATTGAACGATTTTTTGAATAATTTTTTTTTATAAATAAGATTGAAATCTTATATACTACTATATTTAATAAGAAGTAACAGCGTAAAAAACAACACAGGATGGTAAAAATTACCTAAAAATTTTTTAGATTATCATATAATTTGAAAAGAAAAATGTGAAAAAAATACTATTTTAT
>ENA-ORUG01001379-ORUG01001379.1-human-gut-metagenome-genome-assembly--contig:-NODE-1379-length-21785-cov-53.022549_pt1 | contig 21785 bp, 20 predicted proteins | sample MGYA00242079_ERZ509207 | MGnify/ENA primary metagenome ERZ509207 (study PRJEB26280, sample SAMEA2338780) | human gut metagenome | biome: human gut; feature: human-associated habitat; material: faeces...
CCTGAAAGGGCAAAAGCTTTCAATTTCAAAGCTTTTGCCCTTTCAGGGCGACTTTTTTGTATCTGTTCTAAAACCCAGGGCGATGCCCTGGGCTAGGAGCTTTTGGGCTTTCAGCCCGTTTCAACCGTACAGTTCGTTATTTTTTAGCCTCGATGATCTCTTCAGCACGCTTCAGCGCCTTGCTGATATGATCAGTGATGTTTTCCTTGCCGAGCATATTGTAGAAGCCCGCCTTCTCCAACTGGGCATTTACCTTTTCGCAGACACCGGAGAGAACTATCTGGATATCCTCCTTCTGACTCATCTCGCAGAGGTTGGTGAGGTTGTGGATACCGGTAGAATCCACGAATGGAACCTTACGCATGCGGATGACGCGAACCAATGGACGGTCGCCGAAGGCTGCCATCACTTCCTCAAATTTATTACCTGCTCCGAAGAAGAAAGGACCGTTGATCTCATATACCTCTACACCCTTAGGAATCGTATAGTGCTCCAGGTTGGTAGAGAGGAAATCATACTCCTTGTTCAAATCAATCTCGTCCTCAGTAACTGCCGTCACATCAGTGGTTTCGCTCATTCGCTTCATGAAGAGAAGACAGGCGATAATCAATCCTACCTCGATGGCAACGGTCAGGTCGAAGATGATGGTCAGGAAGAAGGTAATCAGGAGCACGGTAACGTCGCTCTTAGGATTCTTCATCAATGCCAGGAAACTTCTCCAGCCGCTCATACCGTAAGAAACCACAACCAATACACCGGCCAGACAAGCCATAGGAATATACTTGGCGAGCGGCATCAGGAAGAGGAAGATGAGCAACAGTACCACAGCGTGGATGATACCTGCGACAGGAGTCTTACCGCCGTTGTTGATGTTGGTCATGGTACGGGCGATGGCACCGGTAGCAGGAATTCCGCCGAAGAGTGGGGAAGCGAGGTTCGCCAGACCCTGGGCAATCAACTCAGTATTAGAGTCGTGGTGGTCGCTGATGACACCGTCGGCAACGGTAGCAGAGAGCAGACTCTCGATGGCGCCGAGGATGGCGATGGTGATGGCAGGAGATACCAGACTCTTGATGGTCTCCCAGTTCATCTCAGGAACCTGGGCAGCAGGCAACTCATTGCTGATAGAGAAACGGTCGCCGATGGTCTCGATGCTCTCCACGCCGGCAAACTGCTTGAGCAGCAGCGCTACAACGGTCATCAGGATGATGGCGATGAGCGATCCCGGAATCTTCTTGCTGAACTTAGGAGTGATGGAGATGACTACCACGCTAACCACACCGATGAGGGCACACCAAGGGTCGATGGTGTCGAAACTCTGGAAATAGACACCCCATTTCTCCAGGAAGTCAGAAGGATTGGAAGCCAATGTCAAACCGAAGAGATCCTTGATCTGAGTGGTGAAGATGGTTACGGCGATACCGCTGGTGAAACCTACCACGATAGGATAAGGGATGTACTTGATGATGGTACCAAGTCGGAGCAGTCCGAAGAGCACCAGGAAGAGACCTGCCATCAGCGTTGCGATGGTCAATCCCTCGAATCCATACTTCTGGATGATGCCGTAGATGATGACGATGAATGCTCCTGTAGGTCCGCCGATCTGCACTTTGCTTCCGCCGAAGATGGAGATGATGAGACCCGCTACGATGGCTGTGATGATACCCTTCTCGGGTGTCACGCCAGAAGCGATACCGAATGCGATGGCCAGAGGCAGGGCTACGATACCAACGATGATACCTGCCATGAGGTCAGACATGAATGTTTTCTTGTTGTAACTCTTCAAGCAAGAAAACAAACTCGACTTAATTGCTATTGCCTTCATTTAAAAAGTTTTGTTATATGAATTAATGTGATTTTTTGCTTCGTTATCCGAAAATCGACTGCAAAGGTACAACTATTATTTCATATAACAAAATCTTTTTTAATGTTTTTTAATTACTGCAGCTGAGTCATGTGATAACCCAGTCTTTTCAGTTCCATGGCAGCGCCCATCAGATACATTTGATGTAAAGCTGCAATGAAACCACGAAAAGCAGCCTCTGTACCAGGCTCATATCCCTGGTGGATAAGCAGGGTATAGGTGCGTGCGGCACACTCTGCTACGATGGTAGAAGTAGCCTTGTGCTCGTTCTCGTCGAGCAGCAGAACCTGGTCGAGAATATAGTCGTCCATGTGGTCGAAATCAATGCGGTCTCTGAGGTATTCATAAAGATTATCTACCTTGCCATACAGCTCCCAGTCCTCGTCCCAGTATTTGGCGATGGCCATGCCCACGAACATAATCCATCCCAGAGCCACGGTAGGGTATTTGCTGAACTCGCGCATGGCATCAGGCAGATAGCTTTCGCCAATCTTCGCCCACTGTTCCTCGATGTCTGGAGCATCCGGAAGCTGCTCGTCAACACGCTGTCTGCCAGTAAGGTACATACTCAGATCCTGTTTGAAGATCTCTTCTATTCTTTTGCTTTTATTTTCCATATTATTTAATCTTTATTGTCTCTAACTGTTATTGAAGGTACAAAGGTAAAACAAAAAACTCAGATAATACCCGTTTTTTACAAGTTTTAATGCTTTCCCCTTTCCGCATATCTCCCACAGATTTCACGGATTTACTCAGATTCATGGCTTTCAAGCCAAGACCTAAAAACAGAACCATAAAGTTTCAAAAATAAGCATAAAAAGTGGGATTTGTAGCATCCATACGCAAGGCGGTCAGTGGCTGGTTGAAGAAATTGACAAAATGATAAACGAAAGAAGAAAATGAGCAAAGTATATTCCATACGGAGAAGTCGCTGCAAGCCATTAAATTTGTAGAATCAAAAATCATCAAGATATGAGTGCAAAGATAACACAGGACAACCTGTATATGTTGCTGCCATTAAAGATAGGATGGCTTGCCCCTTGGCTCTCAGAAGACAAGGGCATAAGCCTTACGGATGCAATCAACCGTATATATCGCTCAAAACTCTATAAGAAGCTATCCACCGAAAGTACCCAATACTGGCACTTGGGACCAGTTGACTTATACAATGAGCTGAAGAAAGAATTTTAAACAGAAGAAGTTATGCCAACAGACATATCAGAGAAAGAACTCGAAACAATACTCGTCAGCTATCTTCGTGACCATCAAGGTTATGAGGAAGGCACGTCCAGCGACTACGACAAGGAGTTTGGACTGCTTTGCCTTATCTGATATGTTGTAGTCTGAATATCTCTTTCTGCTTTTCTATCTCTTCCTTAAGCTGCTGCTCTGTAGGGAGATAGGTGAGATATTTAGAAGCGAATAATTGCTTGCTGTCGTGCAGGATGGAAAATCTAGCAATGTCCTGGCTGGTTTCCGAACAGAGCAGTATGCCGATGGTCGGGTTGTCGCCTTCCGTGCGCTTCAGTTCATCATACATTCTCACATACATATCCATTTGTCCTACGTCCTGATGGGTGATTTTGGTCGTCTTCAGGTCGATCAGTACGAAGCATTTCATCAGGTAATTGTAGAATACCAGGTCTATGTAGTAGTCCTGGGTATCGGTGATGATGTGCTGCTGGCGCTCTACGAAGGCATAGCCTTTACCCATCTCCATCAGAAACTTCTGAAGATGGGTGATGATGGCACTCTCCAGTTCGCTTTCAGAGAAACTCATGTCACGGGATAAGCCCAGAAACTCTGTCACCATTGGCGACTTGATGAACATGGCAGGTGAGTCTGCGTATCCTTTTGTAAGGGTTTTCATCTCGTTCTCTACCTCATCCTTATGCTCATTGCTGGTTTGCAGGAGTCGATAGTAGTATTGTGAGGCAACATTGCGGTCGAGGGTTCTCACACTCCACATTTGTTCGGCAGCTTCTTGTATATACCACAATCTCGCTTGTGCATCATCGACTCTTAAAATGCATCTCAAATGTGACCACGAAAGATTTTGCACACGCGTGTGCAAAATCTCCCAATCAGGAAAATATTGGTATAATTGCTTGAAATAGGCAAGGTTACGAACACCATAGCCGGAGCCGAACTCAGTTGTCAACTGCTGAGATATAGACTTGATGAGCTGTATTCCATAATCTGCACGCTGCTTGCCAAGTTGCTCTTCTTCAACAATACGTTTGCCAATTTCCCAGTTTGAGCGTATCAAGGCTTCGTTGATAGATTGATACGCCTTGCTTCTTGCCTTTGTGATGATGGTTCTGATATCATCTATGATATGAGCATCAATATTAGCTATCTTGTCATTCATATTCCTGTATATTTTATGCTTTTTCGTGCAAATTTAATAAAAATGTAGAAGATGGGCAAATCTTGATGGCAGAAAATCGCATAAATGGCTGCATTTTCTTGATTTATACGAAAAGCCCCAACCTTATGCGGAGAACATAAGATTGGGGAGTGGAAATGAAAGTATGAGAAGAGTACGGAAAATTATATGTGGAAATGGATGGAGGAAAGCCACTTCTTGACATCGAAACATGGACACTCCTTGTGAACACCAGGGAGATCTCTATGCCCCAGGATTTCGGCTTCAGGATAGTCGGTGCAGAGACTCTTCAGAAGCTCTCGCATCGCAGCCTTCTGGGCTGGCGTGCGGGTATCGGCAGGACGACCATTGGCATCCAGACCACCCTCGTAACAGATGCCGATGCTGTGGGCGTTGTAATGACGGGCATGAGCGCCAGGCTCCGACTCCGGACGGCACGGATAAATCACTCCGTCCTTCGTGATGTAATAGTGATAACCGATGTCACGGAAACCACGGGCTAAATGACATGCCTCCAACTCGCCTATCGTGAAGTCCTGGGTAACTCGGGTGGCACTGCAGTGGATGACGATTAAATTGATCTTTCTGTTCTTGATCATAGGCAACTCTTGTTAATGATTACTGAAAACTGATTACTGAAAACTGATTACTGATGATGGATTCATTACAGTCCCTTGCAGCTCTGCACGCAGACGGCAGAAGCAATGGCGGTAAGTACTGTGATGATAAGATTGATGATCTTCTTGATGGTTTCTTTTCTCATGGTCTGATGATTTACTAAAACTTGATTCAACTGAAACTTGATTCAACTGAAATGTTCATAACTAGGGAGATATCCTAAGAAGGAAGCGATATTACCCAGGCACCCGTGCAGAGCTTGCTTTTGATGGTTGTTGCAGATGATTCCTGCCTCTTGATGCTCTCGGAATGCCCCTGACGCCATACGGCTCCCTTCTTTCAGATTTTACTTTTCTCGGCTACAAACTTACGTTGTCGTCACCGCCTTCATCTGTAGAACCGCTATCCGTGGTTCCGCCGCCACCCTGCTGGGTGTTATCGGTGTTGCCACCGCCTCCGGTAGTCTGGCTGCCACCACCTGATGGGTTATCCTTGCCGGTATCATCCGGATTCACCGGATTTCCCGGATTCCCTGGATTCTCCGTTGCAGGAGCTGCCAGATTGATGAGCTTGATCGTGGTGTCAAGATTCTCGGTCTTGAGCTCGCCAGTGGCTCTGGCTCTCAACTTCAGTCCCAAAATGTACTTCCCCACGTTGTAGTTCTCCTTGGTAGGAGCACCGCCCTTCACCTTCAGTCCGAGTGAGAAAATGGCGATGTCGGCAAACTTCACGTTCTTGCCCAAAAGGAGCAACTCCTTGGTGCAGGCTGCTGCATCGGTCAGCATACCGAGGATGGCGCCCTTGCTGTAAGGGGTGTTGTGGCTAGCCATGTGAGCGGCGAGCTCTTCGAGTCCGATGGTCTCATCGGATACTACTCGTGGAAACCATTTGCCGCAAGCTTCGGCAATCTTCTGGTTCGTGTTCTGGTATAAGACAATTCTGATCATAACGTTTAAATGGTTAAATTATTAAAGTTAATCGGCGCTGCGCATTGCCCGTGGTTCTTTCTGAATCACAATGCAAAGATACAACATTCAGAATCCGCCATTCACGGTTACTAACGTTTACTCACGGTTTCTCACTGATTTTCACGTCTTTTTCTGAAGATAAGCCCGGAAGAATGATTTTCTTCCTATGGCTCGCCCAGATAGTCAAAGATATGGGCTACCTGTATCGGACTGAATTCCTTCGACCATTTGGTGTAGCCGCTCTTCACCAGAGCATCGTGGAGAGGCTTGCAGCGGTTGATCCATCTTCTGAGATGGGCACTTGCCACTTCGGGAGTGGCATCAGGGAAATACTCTAGAGCTAACTCTTGCTTGGAATAACATTTCTGTTCCATATTGATTGAAATTTAAAAGAGACTTGTTTACGATGCCTAAGTGACTTACTTACGAGCCGTAAGTGACTTGCTTAGGATGCCTGAGTGACTTGCTTAGGATGCTGGAGATTTTTTCTCCGGTATGACACTTATGACACTTATGACAGGCTTTTCTTGAAATCTCTCTCACGTAGGCGGGCGGGAGGCCTTTCTGGAAAATTTTTCCTGCCCGCCCGCGTGAGGAAAGTTTTAGAAAACAAGTGTCATAAGTGTCATAGTGTCATAAACGGCATCAGAACGGAAGGTTGCTGCTGGCATCGATTCCCATGGAAATCTGATAGTTTCTGATCTCTTCTGCCGTACGGATGATGGCGATGAAACCACGGCATCTTGTATTGCGAAACCTCTTGAATCCCAGGTCGCTGAATGCCTTTCCAATCTTCTGGCTGCTCAGCTTCTGAGTGATGTTGCAGCCGATGATCTGCATCGCCCGGGCTACGGACACAAACTCCCCTGTCTCTCCCTCCGAAGGCTTCCGGAAGTAGAGATCCACCAGTTCCTGTTCGAGGCGTGGCGTCTCGAATTTGCTGTTGTGCCGGTTCTGCCGCTCTATCTCTTCATCCGTAAACCAGTAGCGGTAGCCGCTCTTGTAGAGGGCATAAGCCTGGGCATAGATGCCGGGATGATTGAAGGGATGCTGGCGAGGGGAGACGATGCTCTCTACCTCGAAAGGCAGCCAGCGGCGGGTTCCCGTAGGATCGTTCAGAAACTCAGGATTGTTGCCCGTACCGCAGAAACTGTTGATGTGCTTGCGCTGCTCGGCATAGTGGGCATAGGCAGCTCGCTCGTTGATATACTGCATCGTCACCGCTGCCTTCAGCTGGTTCATCTCCGAGGCTGACATCGTATCCAGCTCCTCGCAGCAGATGAGGGCATACTGCGAGAGGGCGATGAGGTCATCCTTCGTCATTCGCTTGGCATTGGTCTTCGTGTAGAAGTACTGCTTCAGCTCCGGCGGAAGGAGATGATTGAACCAGGTGGTCTTGTTGGCACCCTGTTTTCCGATATAGACCAGGATGACATTGTTGACCGCCTCTGAGTCCAGCCAACCGGCAATCATGCCCACGAGCCACTTTTTCAGGCATTCCTCGAAGCTCAGCACGGAGCTGTCGGTATCCTTCACTTTCACGGTGGCAGCGAGTTCGGCGATGTAGTCCTTGTCGCCCTCCTTCCAGGGTGGGAGATGGGCGAAGTAATCCTCGAAGGGATTGAATACGGGCGTATAATCGCTCTCGATGATATTGCGCATATCCAACTTGTTTACTTTCACCGTGAGCGACATCTTGGTCCAGAGCGAGTTGACGTGGCGGTCGAGGAGTATCTGCCAATGTGGCAGCTTGGCAGAGGATGATGTGTCTTCTGGGATTTCCTGAAACTCGTATCGCTGTGTGATGAGATTGTATCGGAGACGGATATGACCATCGAGAAAATTTCTGATTTCCTCGACCGATGCGTAGTGGTTGTCACTGCCGCCATTTCCACCTCCTCCACCACCTTCTGATGCCTTTCCGGAGGCGCCTGGAGTGTTGTCGTAGCACGACTTAATGACCTGCTCCACATCATTATACTCGGGAAATTTCTGGAGAGCCCACTTCAGTACATCGGCATGGGCATAGCGCTTCTTGGCGAGCATATAGCCCACCCGCATCACATAGTTGTTGTGCTTGCCTGGCTCGTAAATAATCTTGTCGGCTGCGAGTTTCGGTTGGATGATTTGCTCGTAGTAGGTGTTGATGCGGTCCTGTTTCTTCAGCTGCTGATTCTTCTTCGTTGCCTCGGTATGGAATTTTGATATTTCCTCGGCGGTGAAGGGTTTGGCACAGGATTTGTAGTATGCATCGGGATCGTAGGCGAGTCCGCTGAGTCGGTTGACGTTCTTGCACTGGAAGTCAGCTTTTTTGCCAATGAGCTGCTGATAGTAGGCATTGCCCTTGGCGAAGGCAGCGGGGTAGTCATCTCCCTCATAGGGATAGATGACTCGGATACCGTTGCCGCTCATCGTGATGTAGCAGAGCAGGGTATGCGGATCGTCGCAGAGTTTCTGCTTCAGGGCGTTGAGAGCCGTGATATCGGGAGGCATCTCGGTGAAGAGCTCATCGAAATCTACGAGAGATAGGTGGGTGAGTTCCCGGATGTTGTCCTGACCCTTGCCTCCTTCGAGGTAGCAGGCTGGGGCAAAGAGGGGTGCATCCGCCTTGAAGGTCTTCTTGCCTGTAAAACGGTAAGACTGGGTGAGGAACTTGAGTTTCTCATCGGTTTTCATGAATGAAACCAGGCTTTCGAGGTCTCCCTGTATGGGAGTCTTGCTGGTCATGTTTGCGAATTGTGATACTTTTTTCTTCATTTTATCATCTTCTATTGTTGGTAAAGCGGATTGTTCCGTTTACATGATGTTGTGAAAGGAGTTGGGGATAGGCAGTATCTCGCTGGTTTCATATCGCAAAGTTACAAAAAAGAATAGAAATGGCGGTTCCCGTAGTGGGAACTAACAGTTTAAATACATATATTTTTTTAGTTTTTTTAATTATGATCAAATCAAATTATCACGTTGACATGAGTCAATTTGGCAAAATTTTGGTTGAAGTAATGAGTAAGTATCATATTACTTATTCTAGTTTGTATCACACCACTGGTGTGAGCAAGGGGTACATTTCTGCAGTCTGAGGAGGGCAGGCTGATTATCATCACAGCATTTATGTGAGAATTGTTAATGGGCTTGAGGGCTGGATTCCGGAGAAGGATTATCCGGATATTAGAGATAAACTTATCCGTGCATCGTTTGGGGATGAGGTATAAAATAAAAGAACGCAAGCCCGCTAGGCGTTCCGCCGGATTTGAAATCCGGCGTCAAAAAATGTCCTTACCTATTTAGGCTCTGCGGATTTGCAATCCGCAGCAAAGAAGTATGCTTTTCCTTTTGTTGGGGGATTGCAAATCCCCCGGTTTTTAATAGGTCGAACCTTTTTCTACGGCGGATTGCAAATCCGCCGGGACGCCTAGCGGTAGGTGAAATCTGTGGGACCTTTCATAGACCGCATAGGTCTCCAAATCTGCGTGACTTTTAAATTCTGTGGGAGTTTAAAACAAAAGGCTGGTAGGAATTTTTCCTGCCAGCCTTTTCTCGTGCTTTTTTCTTGTGTGTCTTTAAACTTTACTTTCTGTAGAACTTGCCTTTCTGCCGGGTGTTGATGTCTTTTTCCTCAAGCTATACTTTCCGTGCTTATCGAATACAATCCAATAGAGCACAGGAAGGATGGTGGCAATGAGTACCATCGAGATGAGGGTTCCGAAGAAGATGACGGCTCCCATCGGAGACCACAATGTGTTGTTCTCTATCATCATCGGCAATACGCCTACCGAGGCTGCTGCTGAGGTGAGGAAGATAGGACGCATACGGCGCTCACCAGCCTGGAAGGCGGCATCTCTTACCGAAAGGCCCTTGTCGCGGCGAAGTTCCTCGGCATAGTCGAGCATGATGATACCGTTTCTTACCAGAATACCCATCAGACTCACGACACCCAGAATGCAGGTGATGCTGACATCGAAGCCGGTAATCAGGAGTCCTATCGCAGCACCGAAGATGCAGAGCGACATGGAGGAGAGATTCACCAGAGCCAGGCTGATGCGCTTGAAATGGAAGAGCAGAATGAAGAAGATGATCAATACCGCTATCATCACACCCGATATCACCTGTGGCATGGTTTCGCCATCCTTTTCTGCCATACCGCCAATCTCCCAATCCAGATCGGTACCGAGCGGGAGTTTCGATATTCTCTCTTTCAGCTTGTTGGACAACTGGTTGGCATTATAACCTCTCAACGGTTCACCGACGATGGAAATGGTGCGTATGCCATTGCGTCGGACGATGCAGCCATCGTGCCAGTCGGGAGAAATCTTAGCCAGCTGACGGAGCGGCACACTCGATGTTCCGCCCATCACAGGGATGTATTCGTTGGCAAGGTCGCTGTCGTTCTCCGACTTCAGTACCATCTTCACCGGATAATCGCCTTCCCAAAGGGTGGACATCGGAATGCCATCACCAAAATGAATGGCAAGATCGGCAGAGAGCAGCGTCTTGTTCACACCCAGACGGTTGGCCTCGGTAGCATCTGGCGTAACCCGGATGCCCGGCAACGGCTCCTCGAAATTGGTACGGATCAGATTGATACCTTCTATCTGATGCATGCAGGCGGCTATCTTCCTGGCGGCTGCTTTCAGATCGCTGATGCTGTCGCCGCTCACTCTTACTTCGATAGGGTAGCTGGCATTGTTGTAATCCATCTGCTTGAAGCGGATGTAGCAATCCGGAAAGTAGTTGGAGTAGCGGTCGGCATATCGGTCGAGTACCTCTTCGGTGGCACCGTTATCTACTGTATTCACGATGAACTGGGCAAAGTTGGAACCGCCAATCTGCGGAGCGTAGGTGGTATGGAAACGGGGCGAACCCTGTCCGATAAACGTGGTTACCGCCGTTACCTGCGAGTCGCGCTGCAGGATGTGAGCCATCGAATCTGCCACCTGTGCAGTTCTATCGGCTGTGGTTCCGTTAGGAAGATAGAACTCCACGGCAAACTGGTTTCTCTCGGCGATAGGCATCATTCGCTGCGGAAGATTCACGAAGATGACGGCACCGATGCTTACCAGTACCACGCCCACGATGAGGGTGATGCGAGGACTGGCGAAACAGTGCTTTAACAGCCAGGTGTAACCCATCTGAAGATAATCGAGCGGCTTCTTCCGGGCGTTGGGGGTAGGCTGACTGCTGATGCCCTGATGAATCACCCTATATTGTAAATAAGGTGTAAGCAGCAGCGAAACCGTGAGCGAGATGCTCAGGATGATGAACATTGCCCAAGGGAACGACTTGACGAAATCGCCCATGTCACCATGCATGGTGAAGAGGAACGGGAAGAAGGTGAGCGAGATGCTGAGCGTGGCGGAGAGTACTGACATGAAGAACTCACGTGGGGCAGCGATGGCTGCGTGCCAGCGCGACATGCCGTGGCCCAGCTTCTCCATATAGTTGTCGATAATGACAACGGAATCATCCACCACCATACCCAGGGTTACGATGAGGGCTGCCAGAGTGACGGTGTTCAGTTCCATACCGAAAATATAGAAGATGCCCAGCGAAGAGAAGATGGTGATCGGGATGCTGAGGGCGGATACCTCTGCCACGCGGCGTGGCATAAGCAGGATGACCACGATGATAACGGAGATGACCGAGATGAGCAGTTCTCGGAGGAAGTTGAGCACCGATTCGCTCACCACCTTACTCTGGTCGGTGATGGTATTGATATGCACATCATCGGGCAGGGTTTGCTCAAACTCATCCATCGCCTGGTGAACGTCTTTTCCCATCTTCACGATGTCATTGCCCGGTCGCATCTCGATGGAGAGGAGCACGCATTTGTTGCCATTGCTCTTGATGTATTTGCTCAATTTGGGGTATTCTCTCCTGATCTGGGCAATATCCTTCAGGCGCACGATGTTGCCCTTGGGGTCGGAATAGACAATCTGCTCTGCCACATCGCGCTCGTTGTTGTAGGAGTCGGTGATGTGGATGGGCAGGTTGAGGTTGCCCAGCTCCAGGTTTCCACTCATGGTGGTGAAGCCCTGTAGGGCGAGCTGGTTGAGTACCTTGTAGGAACCGATGCCGTATTTAGCCAACTTGTTCTGGTCCAGATAGATACTGATCTGTTCGTTCTCCAGTCCGTAGGTGCGGAGGTTGGAGATGGCATCGATGCGGCGCAGGCGGTCCTTCAGCCGGTCGATGTAGATGTTCAGTTCCCTATAGGTTTTCTGCTTGCTTTCCATCGTGATGAGCAGGGCAGAGGTATCGGCGATGTCGTCCACTGCCTGCAGGGCGAGAACGCCTGATGGGAGTGATGCCTTGAAGGCCTGCAGTCCGTGCTTGAACTTGCTCCAGAAGGCATCCCTGTCTTCTACATCATCGTTGAGTTCCAGGAATACGATCAGCATGCCGTCCTTGCTCTGGGTGTAGGTCTTCTTCTTGTTTACTTCCTTGTATCCGAAGATGAAATTCTCCAGGGGTTTTGCCACCCGTTCTTCCACCTCATCGGATGTGGCACCGGGATATACGGCAACACAGGCACCCTGGCGGATGGTGAATTGCGGCATTTCCTGCTTAGGCATGATGCAGATGCCCAGAATGCCCACGAAAACGAGCATACCCATGAGGAGCATCACGATATTATGGTTGCACATCGCCGATTCGATGAACGAACGCTTGATGATGCGGTTGGGTTTTCTCGTAATGCGAGCCTTGATATGGTCGTGAAGGGCGGTGTCCTTCTGCGGAATCCTCGGCTTGCTTGTATCTTGATTTTTGTCTTGATTCATATCTTTTCCCTCCACTTTTTATCGGTTGTTACTCTTTCCGGTATCCACCTTCATACCTTCTGATACCTTCTGCTGACCATTGATGATGACCTGGTCGCCAGTATGAAGTCCCGAGAGAATGATGATGCCATCTCCCTCGAAATCGCCTATGGTTACAGGTTGCTGGTGCGCCTTGCCGTTTACTACGGTCCAAACGAATCGGGAGTTATCTACATCCAATTCAACGCTTTGTGGCGGAACGATGATATGAGCCGGTGCTGCTGCACTGCCCTGAATCTGGGCATTGCAGACCATACCCGGGAGCAGACGACCCTGCGGATTGGTGATACACACCTTGATGTCGTAGGTATGCGAGATAGGATTGGCATCGATGCCTTTTTCTGAGATGGTTCCATAGAAGACGGCTCCGGAAAGAGCGGCAACCGTCAGCTTCACCTTGTCGCCTACGTGGAGAAGCGAGATTTCAGCTTCGGGTACGGAAACCTTGGCATTGACCTGAGCCACATTGGCGAGTTTCAGCACGGGCTGACCAGGAAGCACGTAGGTTCCCATATCCACATTCTTGGCAGCAATGACGCCTGAAAATGGAGCGGTGAGTGTAGAGTGGGAGAGTTGCTGACGGGCGATGCTTTCGGCTGCCTTCGCCTGTTCCAGTTTACTTTCTATCTCCACCCATTTCATGTCCGAGATGGTTCCTGACTGATGGAGGGGCAGGAATCTCCTGTAGGCATCCTGCGCCTGTTTCAGGGTGGTGAGGGTAGCCCGGTGAGCCTCCTTCACGGTAGTAGGGTTGATGGTGGCGAGCAACTGACCTTTGCTGACTCTGTCACCCTCATCTACACGGATGGAAGTAATATTTCCGGCGATTTCGAAACTGAGTGTTGACCCCATCTTTTCCTCGATGGTACCCACATAGTCTTTCGTTCCCCCCAGGTTTGTATTTCCTACAGAGATTGTTTCCACCTTGATATTCTTCTTTTCGATCTTCCTGGCTTTTTCCGTACATCCTGTCAACAGCAGGCTGAATCCCGTAATCATCAGACTGCATCCCATGAATATCAGACAGCTGCTACTGCATTTCATTAGCCATCCTGTCATACCATCTTTCTTTTTCATATCTTCTTCTTTTTGTTATTTTTTTGCAAAGGTATGAAATTATGGCGAATGTAAGGGAAGCAAAGTATTAAATATGTTTAAGGACTAACGTTTTTTAGAAAAAAATATGTACCTGAAAGCTCACGAAACCAAGGTGTTTGTATTGAAATAAGCTATAGGTTGGGCTCTCTTTCTAAGTATGAAGAGAGCCCCTACTATTTTTCTTTTAATGGACGTTATGTTAACAAATATTAGTTTACTTTTAAAGTGTTTCACGTGAAATGCTATGTGGAGATAGCAAAATTTTCGTGTGTGTCGGTTTTCCTTTTAAGGACAAGGTAGGTTGGCGATTGACGGGGGCAATCGCGCTTTCGCGAAAACCGAGAGTATTTATGACTCAACGAAAGAAATGCCCGAGCGGGACGGGTCGATGAGTTGAGCCTGAAAATTTTGCTCCGCAAGAATTTTTTAACCGGCTCACTCACAGCCCGTCTAATCCGCTCTCCCAAGGGTACTTTATACAAATGGCGATAACTGGCAATTAGGGGGCACCACTTCGTGCCCCCTATAACCCCTGAAGGTCGGGACGCCGACAGCGAATGTTAGGGGGGTTTCACCCCCTCAACCCCTACTTCTTTGGCATTGCCCAAAGAAGCAAAGGCTAGTGTTTTTCATAAGTATTACTGCCTATCGGAAGACTTTGAGAATATAAGCGTGACTGCCTAACGGCATCTCCGTCACGAAGCAAAAAAGGCAGCCAAATTATTGACTGCCTAATTAACTAGAAGTAAACCGCAATAAATGAGCTTACAAGACCTAAAACAAACATAACGATAAAGATAATCAATATCGCACATACTAAGTAATATAATAAACCATGTCTCATAAAAATGATAACGGAAAAAAAATAAAAATATTACTTAAAACCAAACTTAAGTGGATTAAGATGCTCTAACATATTGCCTGAATGCCACATAAAGTCATTAAATATGCCTGAATTATGCCAATAATCAAACTTCATTTGATTTTCCAGAACACCGAGTTTAAGAGACTTAAGAGTTACATTAAACAATCGAGAGTCACGGAAATTCTGCTGACCTTTAACGTAAGAATCTGTATCCAAGTTATAAGCCTGAGAAGCACCTACTTTAGCATTAGTAGCTGCATTCTGGGCAGAAGCACGAGCACCAACAATGGCTGCTGCGGCATTAGTGTAAAGAGAATCCATTTGTGCTTTACTCATCTTATCATACCACTTATTCACCTTTTGCTGATAAGCAATCTGGGCAGCAGTATAAGCAATCTCTAGACGCATCTTCTGGTACTCCTGGGGCTGACCAATACGAGCATACATTTGCTTAGAAGCCAAATCCCAAGCCGAACCTTGAGCAAGCAAATTGTCTGAATAAGTCTTAGTGTACATTTGTTGTTCGGTCTGCTTGAGGATATTTAACTGCATCTGCTGAGACGATTTTTTAAGATAGTTATCATACTTGAGACCTGTAGTCTCCTGCACCATCTTTGCAATCTGGGAAGCCTTTTCGGCAGCTGCATAGTTATTGTCAATCTCCTGACGTGTGACCTGAGAACGAACAAGATTGGACTGCTGCATTTGGGCAAAAGCATTAACAGCATTAGGAATAGCTTCACGGGTAGCAGACGTATCAGCAGGAGATGTCTGTTCAGGTGTAGAACCCATATTGCCTGCAATATTACCGTAGGCAAAAGCAGGATTAATACCTGCTTGTAAGAGCAACTTACTAGCATTAACGGGATTTTTGTACTTATTATACATATACTCATTGAAGCTATTTTGGCGGTCAATAGCTTCGTAACTAGCTTGTTGAGCCTTATGAGAGCCAAGCAAAGAGAGACCTGCACCAACGATAGGAGAAACAGCACCAGCAACTTGACTTAATGTTGAGAGAAATGAACCCATATAAATGAAATTTAAAGAGTTAAGCCCCTTACAGAAGTAAGGGGCATTGAAATATTAAACATTATCAGGAGTCTCAGGAATCTCAGGAGTCTCAGGAGTCTCAGAAGTCTCAGGATTCTGGATGTCCAGAGAGTCACAAATCTGGTTAACATATCCTGCAAACTCTTTTAACTCGCTAGGTGTCTGCAAAGAACGAAGCTTACAAAGCTGCATTTTAACTTCGTCACTCAAAGACTCAAAACCTGACGTAGTCTTAATCATCTGTAAAGACGAAAGAAGCGCCTGACGCTCAGACTCGCTGCAAGAAGGTTCAAGAGCACGTACTAGAGGCTCACAACGTTTACCTGTAGTCTCATCAAGAGGACACAGAGCATCCATTTCATCCTGATTAATCACTTTCTCAGGATGTACCTCAAGTGAGGATGACGGAACAGCAGTATAACAATGCTGAAAATAGTTTCTATAATTCATAAGCAAATTAAATTAAAGGCTCACCGCTTACAGACATAGGCAATACAGCCTGAACATTATTACTAACTTCACAAATAAATTGGTCTTGTGTCTGGTATCCCTCGTACTGATTTACAAAAATACTATTATATAAACCAGGGTTGATGTAGAAGAAGTTTTTAGACAGACCATCTTTACACCAAAAATTAGCCATAGCATCTTCAAATCCTGCTAGACGTGGGGCAGTCCAAGAGGAGAGTGTAGGCTCACCACTAGAGGAACGGTAAATATTACCATTTAACTGACCGTGAACCTCATCAATGTGAGTCTTATACTCAGAATATCGAGGAATCCAACCTAATACAGCAGGAGAATGAATGCCAGAAGAACCGGGCACTTTAGCAAGATACAGAGTAGAAGCATCTAAAGGCTGCTTACCAAGATTATCAAACTCAGGCTGAAAATACTCAGAAGATGACAACTTTTTATTGAAGATATTAGCACCATAACTACTGTAATCAACATCAGGCACAAAAGAGCAAATACCCATCAAAATACCGTGCTCTTTGGTATCGAACTCAAAAGTATCAGAACCTTGAGAAACACCATTTCCGTAGATACGACCTACGGGCGTTCCTGAGAAACCAGTTTCAGCAGATGATAAAGTGTCAGCAGTAGATGTAATAGGGTTTACCTGTAGGACACTGGAAGCTGAACCAACGAACTGACAGCGCATTTGAGGGGCATAGGCATCAAAACCATAACGTGCCTTAATCTGAGATTTGTAATCACCATCGGAAGCTTGAGACATCAATCTATAAAGCTTATCGAGGGCGAAAGCACTTCTAAGATTAGCAATAGTAAGAGATGTACCTTCAGTACCATTAAGACCAGCTACCATACCTTGTTTACCATCGATAATAGTAGTATTAGGGAACATACCAGGAAATTCATCACCCTCTGAACGTGGGAAGGCAGGAGGATTAAAATTATTGCTCAAGAAATCAGCACCCTGAAACTGGGTATTAGCAATAGTAAACAAATCCTTTTTCCAAGGGCGATAATGCAAACAGAGATAATTATCCAAAAAATTCTGCAATACAGTAGTGTTGTAAGTGGATGTCAGGTCAAGTGAAAGACCATCAATATTCCAAGACTTGACACGGTTATTTTCCCAATTTGCTACACGGTAAAAATCTGCACAAATCTTCTGATAAGCTAACAAGCGAAATGGATTCATAACAGCAGGTGCAAAATCATAAGACTCAGGAGTATAGTAACAGCCGTAACCAAGCAAATCGAGCAAACGCAGAGCATTTTGTATCTTAGGGTAGCCCAGAATGTCTGTACCTAAACCTGCGGCAGGTGTTGGGTTAGACGCAGTCAACTTGCTTCTGAAAGTATTGTAAATCTTTGCTAGGTCAAAGCGAGGTGAATCAGAGGAAACTGGAGCATCTTGCAAAGATGTAGGGTACTTTGTACCAGTTATGAACTGAGGAAAATCACGCCAAAGGAGACGGTAAGGCACAAAGAAAAATTCAATGTGCTGAGTGCACTGAATGAAGGCAGCTGAATTCATAGGCATAGTACGAGTGAACATACGAGCATTAATACGATAATGCTCATCAGGATTACACTCACGAACAAAGCATGGCAACAACATACCAAGGCTACTAGTAAATTTGTTACTATAGCCTACATCGAACGCATTACGTGATACGTTACTCTGTGAAAGCGGTTTTTGTAAAACTGACTTAACCATAATAAATAATATAAATTAATAAATAATACCCTTTTGACGGGCATAAAACTCTTTAAACTTTTTACTCTTATTTCGGTCTATACACTTCTGAGTAGTATTGACACGGAAATTCATTGCTATAGAATTGTTATACAAGAAATCAAGAACAGCAGGAGACAGCTCAAGACCTTGATAAATATCTGATATACCAAGACCAAAAGTATTCAACGACCTATTAAGGGCAAGCCTATCGACAGCAGGAGTAAGAACCCTAGGTAAAGAGTGGACAAACTCAGGGTAATAGGAGAGAAGATAAATTTTAGCCTGATAGCGTTGAGTAAATAGATACTCATTATAAGTATTGAGAGAACCATCTAACAACAACTCTTGCTCTGCATAAAACTTAGATAACTTGTATAACTCCAAATTGCTATAAAGCCTATCCAGACACTCAATATACTGACGTGGTGAAAGCTTACGAGAAACATAACGACCTGTAAGATGACCTAAATTATCACGTTCGGGAACATCAAAGGAACGAGAACACCAGTACTTTAACATACGATGAAATCGGCTATTTTGATACCGATAATAATCATTATAAGGTGTATCTTTGTACTCCTGATTGAAATCCAAACAAGACTTGTCTAACTTTATAGGGTCGAAGTAACCACGCTTAATAACTTTTCTTTTTACATATCTTTCTGACTCATATTTTGCAAATATTGATAGTTTATCATTAATATCCGAAACGCAATATGCTTCACACCTAGGGAAGTATTTAGTGAGATACGTGTAGGGTAGAGGGTACTCGGTAAAGGACTTGTCATCATCATCCCATTGAGGATATAAGATAGTTCCATTAAAGAGTGCATCCGTAAGCACATCTTCACTAATTTTGTAATTACCAATAATTGGATTTTTACTTGCCAAGACCTTTGGGCGGAAAGGTTTAGCTTGAAGAACATCAGGCAAGCTATATGTGCTAGATACATAGCTCGCAACGTAGGAAGGAGCAGCCTTTGAGACGTGTTGTGAGTCACATCTATCCGGACTACACATCTGCCAACTCTCGTATATAAGACCGTGCCATAGGTCTCTGTCGGAAGCTTTACCGCTATTTCGGTAGGGGTCAATGAAATCTTGTGCCAAGCACTTGTCATCAAACCATAGAATGCCGTGGTAATGTGGACGTAAGGTAGTTGGTCCATATTCGCCATTAATGAAAATTCGGAAAAGCGGAGATTCTTTAATCTTACCATCAACGAAAAGACTTTGATAATATTTCGCATTGCGTTGAACATATCTTCTTAAATTTATAAACAAACGTTTCTTAAAATTGATTATATCTTGTTTCCAGAGAACACCAAAACACTCAATATCGATTGGACAGTCATTAGACTCAATAGGGTGTACTCCTTGTACCTCAGAATCGTGTATAATAACGGTACTATCACCATCAACAACCTCTGAACGGTTACGAAGAATCCACCATTTGCCTAGACGCTCTAAATAGGGTATATGCTCATTATCATAGGTGAGAGTGAAAAAGATAGCATAAGGATGTTGTTCGGACTCCTTATAGCATCTTTGCGTCAATTCGTCAGAGCGCATTTTAAGGCAGTAAGGACATTTACCGCAATTATGCCACTCAAATTCACCTCTTGCAGCATTATAAATGCGCAATGGATGATAGCATCGCATAGCAGGCGTAACGTTCTGCCTAAAACGCTTAACATAATCCTTAATACTATCTTTCATAATCACAACAACTACAACGATGTATAACCCAACTGAGCAGCCAACGCAGTAATAGCGTAAAGAACTGCCTTAATAATAACTTTAAAAACTTCTTCTTTATTAAACATAACTTTAATCTTTTATTGTAATAGTAACTGAACCATTTTGCATAGCAGAAAGAACACGACTAAGAAGACGAGACAAAGCTTTACGACTAGATGTAAGATGCTCGTTATTAAGTCTATCACCAACAAGAATACAGCCAACCGTATCTTTTGGGAGATTACCAGAATGAATAAGAATACCTGTACGTCCTTTTACACCACACAGAGTAAGCATATACTTACCATATTTCGGAGAAAAGTGATAATCAATAGAATAAGTACCAGGCTTAATACAAGAGCCTTTACCATATCCGTCAATAATGGCAGGCTCAAGAGTATCACAGAAGCCATCACCATCAACGTAAAGAATACCTGAAACGGCAGACAAAGAAAAATAATCTCTTTTAAGAACTAAATTCATATAATATTTACATTAAAATTGAACACTAGATTATATCAGAAACAATAAGTAACTGAAAACGAGTGCAAAGATAATGAAATACTACTCTATTTTCAACATAAGGGGCGTTATGATAAATAGCGCTTATGGCAATATCAAACTTAGTAATAAGTAGAACGGGTAAACTGGTGGCATGGTGAATTACCATGCCTCCAGTTTATCTGCTATCTCAGGAATCTTTTCCTTGTTGAATACAGGATTCTTGCCTTCCTTCTTCTGCTGGCGGTAATCCTGCAACAGGAAGACTGCCTGGCGAGAAAGTAAAACAATGGCAGCAAGATTACAAAGGGTAAGAAGTGCCATTGTGATGTCTGCAAAGCTCCAGGCAAAATCCAGTGACACGATGGCTCCAATCATCACCATCGCTGCCACGGCAAGGCGATAGATAAATACGCCCAGTCTGGAATCCTTGATATATCTCACGTTGGTCTCACCATAATAATAATTGCCGATGATGCTGCTAAAGGCAAAGAGCCATATCATGACTGCTACAAAAGGATTTCCGATGCTTCCGATTTCGTGGGTCAAGGCATCCTGAGTCAGTTGGATACCATTGGATGCAGTGACATCTACCCCGCTCATAAGGATGATGAATGCTGTGCAGGAACATACTACCAAGGTATCCGTGAAGACACCCAGCGCCTGAATCAATCCCTGTTTTACCGGATGGCTCACCGTAGCCACTGCAGCAGCGTTAGGAGCACTACCCTCGCCGGCCTCATTGCTGAACAAGCCTCGCTTGATGCCCTGGATCACTGTGACGCCCAGTACTCCGCCTGCAGCCTGATTGAATCCGAAGGCATTTTCAATAATGATTAATAAAACCTTAGGCAAACTGGTGATATTCCAAATCACTACGCCAACGGCTATCAGGAGATAGACAACTGCCATGACAGGAACCACCGTAGAAGAGAACTTTGCTACTCTCTGAATACCACCAAAGATGATGAGCAATGTAAGCGCCGTGAGTATGATGCCCATGGTGGCAGGCTCGATACCAAAAGCCTTCTGCCATGCCAGACAGATGGTGTTACTCTGAACGGAATTGTAGGCAAAACCAAAGGTGATGATCATGAGAACGGCAAAGAGGATACCCATCCAGCCCTTTCCCAATCCATATTTCATATAATAGGCAGGTCCACCATAGAAGGAAGTCTTACCTTTGCGCTTATAGAGTTGGGCAAGCGTTGATTCGATGAAGGCTGAAGCAGAACCCAGCAAAGCGAGCATCCACATCCAGAAGACAGCTCCCGGACCGCCGACGCTGATGGCTGTAGCTACTCCTGCAAGATTACCTGTACCAATTCTACTGGCCAATGCCACCACGAAAGCCTGGAAGGAAGAGATGTGCTTCATCTCACCATCCACCTTTACATCCATAGACAGTTCTTCCTGGCCAATCTCCTCTGGTTGAACCTTATCGGGATGCAGCAGGAGCCTGACCATCTCGCGGATGAGACGAAACTGCACGAAACGGGTACGCCAAGTAAAAAACACGGCACAGCATATCAAGATGGTGATGATGATATACGACCAAAGAAAATCGCTAACCTGAACTAAAATATTCTGTATTGAATCTATCATTTTATTTATCCTTAATTCCGCAACACTATAGTTTAACATTATTTATAAGTGCCAGAG
>ENA-ORUG01001393-ORUG01001393.1-human-gut-metagenome-genome-assembly--contig:-NODE-1393-length-21608-cov-2.647242_pt1 | contig 21608 bp, 17 predicted proteins | sample MGYA00242079_ERZ509207 | MGnify/ENA primary metagenome ERZ509207 (study PRJEB26280, sample SAMEA2338780) | human gut metagenome | biome: human gut; feature: human-associated habitat; material: faeces...
AGGAAGTCGAAGTCACCAACACCTTCCCCGAAGAGTTCTACGAACTCGCGAAGAAGAACGATCTGTACCGTTTCTATCTCCCCTCTGAATACGGCGGATGGGACCTCGACGAGCTCGAGATTCTGCGTGTTCAGGAAGAGTTCTCCCGCGGTCCTGGCGGCATGCGCATGCACCTGCACTATGCTGCTGACCTGAACTGGCGCATCCTCAACGATTTCGGCCAGCCCGAGATCAAAGAGAAGTATATGCCTCTCTTCCAGGACAAGACCATCTTCACCAACTTCGCTCTGACCGAGAAGTCTGGCGGCACCGGTGCTGACCTGCACTCTACCGCTGTATGGGACGAAGAAAAGGGTAAGTGGATCCTCAATGGCGAGAAGTGGCTCATTTCTCACACCGACTGCTCTCAGTTCTCTTACGTAATCTGCGTAACCGATCCTGACAAGAAGGGCGACGATCGTCTGTCCGCCTTCTTCGTTCCTATGGATCGTCCTGGCTTCGAGATCGTTCCTATGCCTCACATGATGGGCTGCCGTGGCTCCGGTCACACCGGCCTGAAGTTCACCAACGTTGAGCTCGAGCCCGAATTGATGCTCGGCAAGCGCGGCGAGGGCATGAAGGTTGCTATGCACTCTCTCGCGGTTTCCCGCGTACACATCGCAACTTCTAACCTCGGTATTTCTCAGCGCATGTTCGAGATGTCCATCGCTCGTGCACGCGACCGTGTTACCTTCGGTAAGCCGATCATCAAGCGTCAGGCTATCCGCGTAAAGCTCGCTAACATGCAGATGATGATCCATGCTCTTCGCTGCACCATCATCGACTTCTGCGATGACTTCGATCTGGACAACAACGGCGAGTACGTATCCGAGAAGGCTGCAATCTGCAAGCTGTTCTCCATCGACACCGTTCGTCTCGTTTCCGACGAGATGCTCGAGATCTTCGGTGGCGACGGTTACTTCGAGGATTCTCCTTATGGTCCTACCGAACTCCTTTATCGCGACTGCCGCGCTATGTGGCTTGAGGAAGGCGCTCCTACCGTACAGCGCATCACCATCGCTAAGGGCATTGAGGATCATGACGGTACTCTCGAGTACCAGACCTGGATCGCTGGCTCTAAGCTCGACTAGTTCTGACTCTTTCAACCAAGAGTTATCTTGGCTAGATTCCGGGAAAAGGGGAAGCAAATGCTTCCCCTTTTTTGTTAGCACATGTTCGGCTGCCCCCTACTCTATCGATACATCAAGCATCCCTGTTTTGCGCAAATCACCAGATTGCCACAATGCAAAATCACGTTGGCTGATTATCCATCATGTCAACTTCTCCATACACAACTGCAACGGATCGCATCCATTTAGGGCTATATCCTGCCGCTTTCGCATCAACATGAATCCCTTACTGCAAGTTCTGTCTTTCTTCGGATAAGAGCACTTGCTCGACTGTACTTATCCGAGGTTCATATAGAATTGAAACTCGGCATTATAGCGCGACCCTTTTAGAAAGGCTGTACATGGCACTTTTCAATAAGAAGGACAAACAAAAGAAGGAAAAAGAAAAGCCTCAGAAAAAACCTCTGGAAATTTGGTATACAGAGGATGGCACCAAGATCGGTGACGATGGCTACCCTATGACCCCCCTTCGCACCAAGATGCATCATGTTTGGAATGCTTACTTTATCTACGCAATGATTCTTTTGGTTTGGGGCCTTGCCTGTACATTGCTTGGTTGGTTTTCCGGCGAAACGTTTACCGACTGGGAGCTTCGAGCTACTGGCGGTTGGGAATACAACGGCTATCGTCTTGCCACCCTTGTCCGCATTGAGGCTCTAGTTTGCCTATGGACCGCCGTAGCCAGCGTAATCCTCAATCTAAAGGGGTTTGCTTGGATGTACGACCGCGCCAGCAATGGGCTCGTAAACGGCCTTATGTACGCTCTGCTGGGCATCTCTATCGCTATTGAGCTTGTTGCCCTTTTCATGATTCATATCATCAGCCCTGCATGTCTTATCAACATCGTCCTCATTGTTATGACCATCATCACAATGAAGCAGATTGACGAAGAACGCCCATCACTTAAAAAGGCTAAGCGTTTCCGTAAAGAGGTTAAATAGCCCCGCATTCCATCCATCAGCTAAATAAGCCACCTGCACCATCGCAGGTGGCTTATTTTTTGCGCAATTGCTGGCTGTTTCTGTTCCTAAGTGAATAGTAAGTACCATCGCCAGAGAGAGGGGGGGGGTGATATACCAGCAAATGAGCTGCATATAACCAACAGAACCGAAACTGCATGCATATAGCATTTGATTGTCGTAGCACTGTACACGCGCACAATATCGATTGGATAAAAGAAGGATGTCAAATAAAAATGCCGCCACTCGAAGTGACGGCAAATGCTTCCTTATGGTGGGCCCACCCGGATTCGAACCGAGAACCAAAGGATTATGAGTCCCCTGCTCCACCATTGAGCTATGGGCCCAAACACAGCGTCTTCGTCAGAAGCTGCGATTGATTATTCTAGCGTACTTTATGGCTTTTGCCACTTCCATTCCTAAGGATCGACACATTAACGTGCAAATCAACCTTTGCAGCTGCTCTGGCGCAATACCGTCGTAAAATATCGCACTTATGGCGAAGTTTGGCATTTTGCCGTCTTCCAAGCCCATGCCTTATGGGCCATAGGACGCACTTTTGCCGCATAACCCCGACTTTGCTCGACATCACTAACGAAAAACGGCTAGACACGCGTGCCTAGCCGTTTTGAAGCGTCAAAGGGGCAGGTCCTAGTAAACCATATGCATAGCTTCACGAACCTCATCCAAGGTTTCATTGGCGATTTCATTAGCTTTGCGGTTGCCTTCATGCAAAACCTCTTCCACATAACCAGGCTTTGCAGCGATAGCCTCACGGCGTTCACGGATGGGAGCAAGGTATTCGTTAACCGCTTCGGTGACATACTTCTTGAGCGTGCCCGAACCACCGTTGCCAACCTCTTCCGCGATCTCCACCTCAGTGCGGCCCGTGCACAAAGCAGCCGTAGTAAGAAGCGCAGATACGCCAGGACGATTTTCCTTATCGAACGTAATGAAACGTTCGGAATCGGTCTTGGACTTCTTGATAATTTTGGCGGTTTCCTCTGCCGTAAACGAAAGACTGATGGCATTGCCGTAGCTCTTCGACATTTTGCGGCCATCCAGACCGGGAATCTCAGGCGCATCATCATTCAGAAGGCCTTCGGGTTCAGGGAACACGAAGCCGTAACGCTCATTAAAACGGCGAGCGATTTGGCGGGTCTGCTCGATATGGGGCAACTGGTCCTTGCCGCAGGGCACGATATTGCCCTTGCAGAACAGGATGTCACATGCCTGATGCACAGGATACGTCAGAAGAAGGCCGGTAAGAGCATGACCCGATGCTTCCTGCTCGGCCTTAACCGTGGGGTTGCGAAGGAGCTCTGCCTCGGATACCAAAGAAAGGAACGGGAGCATGAGCTGATTCAAAGCAGGAATCGCAGAATGGGTGAAAATAATGGTTTTCTCTGGATCGATGCCGCAAGCAAGGTAGTCAATTACCATATTGCGAACGTTGTCCTGGATGTTCTCTGTGGTGTCGCGGTCGGTAATAACCTGATAGTCGGCAATGATAACTCGCGTGGTTACGCCTTTGTTCTGCAGCGCAACGCGTTCCTTGATAGTGCCGAAATAGTGGCCCAGGTGCAAACGACCCGTAGGACGATCGCCCGTAAGCATCGTGTACTTGCCGGGGTTTACCTCAAGATCGGCGCGAATTGCCTCGCTGCGCTTCTGGCTTGCTTCAAAACTATTAGAGCTCATAACGAACAGTGCCTCTTTCGTTTGATTCGTAAGGGTGATTGAGCCGCGCATAAACGGCATCAGATGCATTGGGAAAGTATACCATTGCTTATCTTCCGCATAGACTATTGCCCTTCCGTCCCCTACACTGAAAGGCATGACTACCTCAACTTTTAATACGCTTGGCTTGTCCAAGCCCTCATTGGAAGCCATTGAAAATCTTGGCTTCACCGAACCTACCCCTGTACAGGCACTTTCCATTCCACCGGGAATCGAAGGGAAAGACATCCTGGCTGCTGCGCAAACTGGAACTGGAAAGACGCTTGCCTATTTGCTTCCCATCTTCGACCAAATGGTGCGCCACTTCGGCTCAAAGCGCCCCAAAAAGGGTCCTTATGCATTGGTTTTGGCACCTACACGTGAGTTGGCTCAGCAAATTTCCGAATGCGCAAGCACTATTGCGCAAACCACCAAGTTCCGTACGCTTACCGTAATCGGCGGCAAGAAATACTCCACCCAAGTCGAAAAGCTCAAAAAGGGATGCGATGTGCTTATCGCCACTCCCGGACGCTTGCTTGACTTGGCACAACAAGGACTTCTTTCCTTGGAAAACATCCACTACCTGGTGCTTGACGAAGTCGACCGCATGATGGATATGGGCTTTTGGCCCCCTGTGAATACCATCGTGCGCATGACTCCGAAGGAACGCCAAACTTTCTTATTCAGCGCTACTTTGACGCCTGACGTTCAGGCGAAGGCAAAGCTCGTGCAGACGGATCCGGAGGTCGTCGAAATCGCCCACAAGGGCGAAACCGCCGATACGGTAAACGAATACCTGCTACCCGTTTCCGAGCGCCAGAAGCAGGATCTCCTTGTTGCCCTGCTTAAGGAGCAGGGGGCGGAACGCGTCATCGTGTTTACCCGCACCAAGCAATCTGCAGATTCGTGCGCCACACGCCTGAAAGACGCAGGAGTAAAAGCCGACAGCATCCATGCAGACAAGCATCAAGGCAAACGCGACCGTGCACTAAAGAACTTCCGCGATGGCAAAATCGATGTTCTGGTTGCCACCGATGTCCTCGCACGCGGCATCGATATCACCGATGTAAGCTACGTCGTGAACCTCACCGTGCCCGACTCGCCTGAAGACTACATCCACCGAATCGGACGTACGGGCCGCGCTGGCGAATCAGGAGCCGCCTATACGTTCCTTTCCCCAGATCAGCTTCTTGACTTGCGCGAAATTGAATACCACACGCAGCATCTGCTTGAAACTCACGACGTCGAAGGCTTCGAGTATGCCGACGATCGCCTGGTCCCCAACCCCAAGCGTCCCACCAAACGCCCATCACGCACAGGTAGGGGTCGCAGGAGGCCATCGCTCCGTAGGCGCTAATTCATCGTTTGCGCTGATGGGAATCGAGTTAAAACTTTTTTCAAAAAAGATGTTGCACCGGATTCCAAGATGCGTATAATAAATTCCTGCGTCACGAAGAACGCACCGAATTCCTCGGTAGCTCAACGGCAGAGCATCCGGCTGTTAACCGGAGGGTTGTAGGTTCGAATCCTACCCGGGGAGCCAGAATTTCAAAGATCCGCTTCATGCGGATCTTTTTTATTTCCATACCTTAACCCCTCCTTCATTGCCCAAGCTTGCCAACACCAGGAACCACGCTATAGTTACCTCACTGCCGCAATTTACCGAAAGGCAACCCATGATCAACATCCTCTTCGTTTGCCATGGCAATATCTGCCGCTCACCTATGGCTGAATTCGTCATGAAAGAGCGTGTGCGCCAGTCGGGGCTCGATGCTGCCGTCTACGTGGAGTCGGCAGCGATGCATCGCGATGAAATCGGCAGCGACGTTCACTACGGAACGAAAGAAATCCTCGATCGGTACGGCATTCCCTACGAGCATCGTGCAGCGCGCCTGGCAACGACCGCCGACTACGATAAGTTCGACTATATTGTGGGCATGGATCGCTACAACATGCGCGACATGATGCGCCTCTACCACAACGATCCCGATGGAAAGCTAAGCCTTCTGATGGATTGGGTAGGCGCTTCGCGAGACGTTGCAGATCCGTGGTATACCGGCGATTTCGACACTACCTACGAAGATGTCGACGCTGGATGCCTGGCCCTCGTCGAACACCTCAAGCGAATCTTGGATCACTGATTATGGACAACGAATTCCAAAAACGTTGGGAACGTATCCAACAGGCCCTTGCTGCCGAACTTTCCGGCGAAGCTAAGCCGCGCGTTTCAAGCGGACGAACCTTATTCGGGATCAAAAGCGAAGGCGAAACGAAGATGGATGCATTCGCCAAGCAGATCGAGGAAGAATACGCCGCAAAAAGACGAGCAGAAAAAGAGACCCCATCCCAAAGCAAGAACATCCATACAGGGGAATAAGAAGAGACGCCAACACGCTATTATGGTCTCATGGGAAATGAGGGGGTTACCATGTACAGTCCGTTTCGCAACGAACAGGGCCAACCCAAAAGTCTTGACGAAGTGGCCTATGCCGACCTCGCGCAATTGAAGGACCTCGAAGAAGGTTTTGCGCTTGAATTCAAGCGCACCTGGAACGAAAACGTCCGCGCGAAGATCCCCAAGATTATCGCCTCGTTTGCCAATTCCCATGGCGGCTGGCTTGTCATCGGCATAAAGCGGTTTGTCCTGTGCCAAAGCAGTCGGCAGATTTCTCTCAGATATTCGGCGAGCTGTGCCGCCACCATGTATCCCCTACTCCGCGCTTCGACACACGCTTTATCGCCGATCCTGCAAACCCCAAACAAGGCGCTGTAGTGGTTCAGGTCCACGAAGGCGATTTCCCACCCTATGTTGCCGACGGCATTGTCGAGATACGCGAAGGATCAACCTCGGGCCCCGCACTCGGTTCGGCACTGGTGGAACTCTACAGCAAGGCGACTAAGCGCAAGCAAGAAATCCGCGAGTTCTGTCAACGTACCGTATGGTATCCGGCGGACACCCCATGCACCTCACAGGACAGCACAACCTCTGAGGCTCCTCTGCCCTTGTTTAGCCTGTACTTGTACCGAATGGGCCGTCGCGCCGCTGATACACCCTCTAGAGCAGCTCAGGAAAGCCATGTCATTGCCATGAGATCAGCTTTTGCGCAACAAGGAATGAGCTGCCATGTTCAGCACGCACACGATTCGCTGATATTTCGGACATCCAAAGGTATTCCCGGAAGCTCAGTCCATTCAGCCATCGAACTGTTCCCCGACGAATCGATGAAGCTCACGGTGCCTGGCGTGATGCTCGATCCCCACATGCAAGAAGAGGCTCTTCGTCAGATTTCGGCACTTGACATCGAAGTGCCCGCCAACGCACTGTTCATCGGAGCCACCGAAACACTGCGCCGCGTTACCCGCATGGCATCACTGCTCGACCGCTACGTACGACTGCGGGCCATAAGCTGGACCAATTACGCCGTGGCCTACGAACTGGAGAATATGGCCGGCGTGATGCTCTGGTCGGAAACGAAAACCTATGCGCGCTACATCAGCAACCACGGCATGCTGTTCTGCGGAACAACCGATTGCCGAAGCCGCATTCGCTATCTTGACGACGGCATTCACGGTTCGTTCCGCGCTCGTCAATTCGCTGGCAGTCATTTCTTTGAAGCGTGCGGGCTGCCACTAGGCTCACCCAGCGAAGAGGACAACGAATTGGTAGACGCCCTGCTTCGCGGGGAGAAAACAAACATGGGACAATAAAGCCTTTGAAATACGCTGGATCTGCCAAAAGACGGCATCTCTTGGACTCAAGCCCACCCGAATACCGCATTTGCCGCACATAGGACGGCAAGGAATGCCACATTCCAGGCCGTGAACACCGCCAAGTAACGACGCTTTCCCACCAAACCCGAGGCAGTGGCAATTTTGAGCGAGATAAGGCTGGCCATAGAAGCAATGGGGGTTCCCAACCCGCCGAGGTTCGTCCCCACTATAAGGGCAGTCCAGTCGTTGGTGAAACCAGACAGCAAAACGGCGGCAGGCACGTTGCTTATCACCTGGCTTGATCCCACTGCCGCATAAAACGGCGCGATGCCTACCAAGGCATGCACCGCCGGAATGCGAGCCATATTACCCACGAATACAAACAGGGCCACAAAAGTGAGCAAAAGGCCATAATCAACCTTCGCCAACGTGCGTCTATCAAAAAAGAGCAGGGCAAAGGCAACGAGAGCTGCCACGGCAAAAGCATCAATAAGACCTACTACCGCCATAATGCTCAAAGCAAACAAAAGCAGGTATGAGACGAACATGAGCCTTTGCCGCCCCGTAGGCTTGGGAAGTTTTTTGCGAGACGCGCAATCGGGGTGCCCCTCCGCATTACCCCGGAACACAATCAGCAATGCCGCAACCAACATTGCCGCAGACAGGCCAGCAATAGGCGCCATGGTCAGCACAAACTGAAGGAAGCCCATGTCCGATGCGCGATAGAGGAAGAGGTTTTGCGGATTCCCAACGGGCAACAGCATACTGCCCAAATTTGCCGCAACCGTCATGAGCACCACCACAGAAGCCGTATGCCGACCCTCCCCCATCTCGGAGAGCACGACAAGGGCAAGAGGAACAAAGGTGATAAGCGCCACGTCATTGGTTACCGCCATGGAGCTGACGAAGGTCAGCGCAACCAACGCGAACGCCAGGGTGCGCATAGAGGAGGCACGAGACACAGCCCAGCTGCCCAGCAGGCGCATCACGCCCATGAAACGCAACCCCGTTACAACCGCCATCAGGCAAAACAGAAGTGTCAAAGTGCGCCAATCAACATACGACGCATAGCCTTCGTCAAAAGGCACCAGCGCACATGACACCGCAGCTGCCAAAACCGCAACGACCAGCACCGCTTCCTTCGAAACGAAAGCCCTGACCTTTTCCAGCATGCGCGGAAGCTCCTACCCGCGCAAATCGGTAAGCAAGTAGCAGAAATGAATGCGTGGATTACGGGAGAAATCTTCAGGGATCGTCTTTGCGGTAACGTCTTCAATGCCCAGCCCGCAAGCGCGCACTTTCACTTCATCAAGCTTGAACGAACGCAAGTTTCCAGAGAACACGATGATGCCGCCGGGAGCAAGAAGGCGACGCACCAGGCGCAAAAGCTCAGCGTGATCGCGCTGGATATCCCATGTGCGTTCACCCATAGTTTTCGAATTGGAGAACGTGGGTGGGTCAAGGAACACCAAATCGTAGCAACCGGATTCCTCTTCAGCAGCCTGCTCTATCCAAGAAAGGACATTTGCACGAACAAACTGGTGCTGGCGACCCGTAAAGCCCGCATTCTTCATGTTGCGCTTCGCCCAATCAAGATAGGTCTGACTCATATCGACCGTAGTGGTCGAGGCAGCACCGCCCACCGCAGCATAGACCGTTGCCGTGCCGGTATAGGCAAATAGGTTAAGGAAGCGCTTATCAGCCGCCATTTCGCCCACCATACTGCGAGTAATGCGATGGTCGAGGAACAGACCCGTGTCCAAATAGCCGGAAAGATCGAGCTCGAAGGGATGCCCCGCTTCCTCGACGATGACGCGATGGGAGATATGCTCTTCGCGGTGGTATTGCGATCCGCCTTTTGCCTGACGACGAACACGTGTGAACAGACGCTCCTCAGAAACGCCCAAAAGCACAGGAGCAACGGTGCAAGCATCCTTGAAGCGGCGCGTTGCCTTCGCGGGATCGATCTCTTTCGGCGCCTGATATTCGGTTATGAGCAGATCCATATCGCCCGAGCCTTGCTCTTCGAACACATCGACGGCAACGGCGTAATCGGGCAAGTCGGCATCGTAGATGCGGTATGCGTGCACCTTGTTCTTTCGCGCCCACTTGCGGCGCGCTTTTGCCATTTTGCGCAAACGTGCTGCAAATTGCAGTGCATGATCGGAAGTGACAGCAACCTTGACTTCAGCTCCCTCAAGCGTCACAAGAGGAACCTCGATGATGCTGGAATGACCCAAGCGATAACTGCGAAGTGTAGCCTCAATTGCACCGTTGTACACCGACAAGATTCGCTGGGCCTCGAAGCCCACCGAGCCATCGAAATCATCATCGGGCGTAATCACCGTCATGCTCCACGAGTCGGACAACCCGCGAAGGCCCCGCGAAAGATGCTCATAGAACCCGTCGAGTCCATGAGCCAAAAGACGCATGCCATACGGCGGATTGATAGCGATAAAGCCACGTTGGTCGAACTCGATACCGTTTTGATGCAAGCTAACGGGCAGGTCGGCGCAATCGGCGCGGCCGAATGTCACCAGCTTCGAAAGGCCTAGGCGCCGCGCATTGCCTCGCGCAATGCCCACCGCCTGGGAGTCGATGTCGAAACCGAACAGCTGCGGTGCATCTTCCAGGCCTCGCTCAAAACGCTCATCGGCGTCCGCCAATAGGTCATCGAACCCATCTGCGTCAAAATCAGCACAACCCTCAAAACCCCAGTAATCGCGGGAAAGACCCGGGGCGCGATCGGCTGCCATCATGGCTGCTTCCAGAACCAGCGTTCCGCTGCCGCAGGCAGGATCGACAAACACCGGCGCTTCCACCAAACCATCAGCTCCGGCACGTTCCGCTTTGGCACGACGTAAGGCAGGAGCTGCTACACGATCCCATCCGCCCCATACCAGCATGCCGGCGGCAAGCGCTTCCTTTAAAGGGGCCTCTACATTTTCGCCAGGCACGCGATAGCCCCTGCGATGTAACGATTCGCCGGCATAATCGATAGAAACAGTTGCCTTCTTGCCGTGAATCGACACCCAAATGGGCACGTCAGGGCGCTGAGGCTGGACATCAGGGCGCTTACCTCGTGCCTCGCGTAAACAGTCGCATACGGCATCCTTCACCTTCAGCCCTGCAAACTGAGTGTTGCGCAAAGCATCATTGGTGCCACGCGCCGTAACCGCAATAGTAGCGCCGTCACCAACTACCGTCGCCCAAGGCAATGCCTTTACGCCCTCATAAAGCGCCTCGGCACTATAAGTCTCAACGCGACCCATAACGCGCAGAACACGCGAAGCGATGCGCGACCACAGGCACGCACGATAGCCTTCCACCTTCGTTCCGAAGAACGCGACACCGCCCTTCAGGGGGCGCACGCTTTGGGCGCGCAGACGCTTCAACTCGTCGGCAAGAATATGTTCAAACCCCTGAGGGCATGTAGCGAAGAATTCAAGTTGATCGTTTGCCATAGGGGCTCCTCCGTTATCGGCGATGGTTGCTGAAAAATAGCCAAAAGGCAGCCAAAACAGGACAGTTTCTTTTGGCTGCTGATCTGGAACACATTCTAAGGTGCCCAAAAGGGACTGTCCCTCTTAGACGCCCAACAACGCAAAAACGCCCGAAAGGGCGTTATAAGAATCAGGGCATACGCCAGTGAGTTAGCGGGCGGAATTCTGACGAGTGCAGGAAGATTGAAAGGCCCATGAGTGCAGGCCTTCGCGCCGCCCCCATGGGTCTTGAAATTTTTCTGTGCCGTCAGGATTCCGCGCAGCATCATTGCATTTCATGAGTTCTGCGCCGTTCGGCAGAACGACGCAGAACGCTTAGTCTTCCAGATAGTCTTTCAGCTTCTGTGACCTGGAGGGATGACGCAGCTTGGCAAGCGTCTTCGACTCGATTTGGCGAATACGCTCACGTGTTACGCCAAATTCGCGACCAACTTCCTCGAGCGTACGAGGATGCCCGTCTTCCAGGCCGAAACGCAGGGAAATAACCTTGCGCTCACGTTCGGCCAAGCCTTCCAGCGTTTTGGAAAGCTGCTCCTGCAGCATACTGAAAGATGCCGCATCAGGAGGAACGATTGCTGCATCGTCTTCGATGAAGTCGCCCAGCTGAGAATCTTCTTCTTCACCGATGGGGGTTTCGAGCGAAACCGGTTCCTGGCTGATTTTCTGGATTTCACGAACACGCTCGGGAGTAAGACCCATTTCCTCAGCGATTTCTTCAGGAGTAGGTTCGCGACCCAGCGACTGTAGTAACTGACGCTGAATACGAACGAGCTTGTTGATGGTTTCGACCATATGAACAGGAATACGGATGGTACGAGCCTGGTCAGCGATAGCGCGCGTGATTGCCTGGCGAATCCACCACGTAGCATACGTGGAGAACTTAAAGCCCTTGGTGTAGTCGAACTTCTCAACTGCACGGATAAGACCCAGGTTGCCTTCCTGGATGAGGTCGAGGAACAGCATGCCGCGACCAACGTAGCGCTTTGCGATGGAAACAACCAAGCGGAGATTTGCCTCGATGAGCTGCTGCTTGGCATCGATACCCACCTGCTCTACACGGGTAAGGCGGCGGCGCTCGCGGCGCTCAAGCTCGATGCCCTCTTCTTCGGCCTTTTCCAATTCAGCGGTAGCGGCAACGCCTGCTTCAATCTTCATAGCAAGGTCGATTTCTTCCGCTGCAGTAAGCAGGGAAACCTTACCGATTTCTTTCAGGTACATACGCACCGGGTCGCCCGTAAGCAGGGCAACGGAAGAATCAGCGGAAGACTTACGCGTGCTGCGCTTGCGCGTGCTTTTGCTCTTATGGGAAACCTTGGGAACCGTGATTTCAGCAGCCGCCTTCAGCTCTTCTTCAGGCACGCCTTCAAGCAGGCTTTCGTCGGTAAGATCAGAAGCCTTTACATCATGATGGTCGTCGTGCAGATCAGTGGGCTCAACGTCGGACTCCAAAATGTTTTCGGTGTCGTCTTCCTCGAGATCATGGGCCTCTGCCGCTTCGGCTTCGACCGCCTTCTTCTTGGAAGCTGCGGCGCTTTTAGCCTTTGCCGTTTCCTTCTTGGGAGCCGCCTTCTTGGCTGGCGCTTTCTTGGCCGTACTCTTCGTCGTCTTTTCCTTGGATTCAGACTGTTGTGAGGAAGCCTTTGCCACGTCGTTTCCTTCCCACGCTTCTACAAAATCAGGCTAGAGCCTGTTGAAAACATCATGCCATTATAACGCCAATGGCGCTTTATAGATACCCTCAAGTTTACGTATTGGTTTATAGGGCCCACAGCCTTCGGAATCGGTTGCAGGGAACGCCGATTATAGAAGGTTAACAGGATCGATGTCGATCGAAACGCGCACATCGTGGTGCGGTTTCCTCTCGCGGAAATAAGAGGCGAAGCATTCCGCAATGCTTCCCTTTAACGGCGCCTTCACCACAACATGGTAGCGCCAAGACCCCTTCAATCGCTCAAGAACACATGGTGTGGGCGGCAAAACCAGCCAACCGGCACCCTTGCCAGCCGCTAGCTGCGAAAGATCATGATACAGGCCCTTCGCCACAGTTCGCACAGCATCTTCGTTGCGGCCCCACACCAAGACATTGGCAAGACGAACATAGGGCGGATAGCCCAATCCCTCGCGCAGCTCCAATTCCTCCGCCAAAAACCGCTCACGGTCGTAAGAGGCGGCAGCACGGATTGCGACATCGCATGCGCTGTAGGTTTGCACCACCACTCGCCCTGGTTTCTCCGCACGACCAGCGCGCCCCGCCACCTGTTCAATAAGATCAAAGGTGCGCTCTGAACTGCGAAAATCGGGCAGCTTCAGCATGGTATCGGCATTAATGACACCTACCAGGGTTACATCATCGAAATCGAGCCCTTTGGCTATCATCTGCGTACCAAGAAGCACTGCGGCGCCTGGAGCCGCAAAACGTTCCAGCAAGCGCTGATGGTCGCCCTTCCTTGCAGTCGTGTCGGCATCCATGCGAATGATGCGGCATTCGCGATCGGCAACAAGCGACGAAAGCTCACTTTCAACGCGCTGGGTTCCGGCACCAAAACGCTTTAAGTAGGGGCTTCCGCATTCGGGGCACACCGCAGGCACTGGACGCGTAGCACCACAATGGTGGCACACCAACTTCGCGGCACGCTCGTGGTACGTAAGCGACGTTGAGCATGAATCGCATTCAGGCACGAACCCGCAATCGCGACACAGCAAAAACTGGGCAAATCCGCGCTGATTAAGCAGCAGGACAGCTTTCTCGCCTTTGTCCAGCACTTCGAAAAGAGCGTTCTGAAGATCACGAGAGAACATGGAGCGATTGCCTCCGCCGAACTCGCGCGCCATGTCTACTACATTGATATCCGGCAACGGTTTTCCGTTGGCGCGACCAGGCATCTCGACACGGGTCCACGAAGGTTCCATCGCGCATCGATGCAACGCCTCGAGCGATGGCGTCGCAGAACCGAGCACCAGCACGGCGCCATGTGAGCGGACCATCCACTCAGCCACATCGCGGGTCACATAGCGCGGAGCCTGATCCTGTTTGTAGCTGGATTCGTGTTCTTCGTCGATGATGACAATACCCACGTTTTCCATGGGGGCGAACAACGCACTGCGGGCGCCTACCACCACACGGGTACGTCCTTCGCGGATAAGATCCCACTGGTCGAAGCGCTCACCCTGCGACATGCGGGAATGCAGCACCGCCACTGTGTCGCCGAAACGACCGCGAAAGCGCGCAACCGTTTGCGGCGTCAGCGAAATCTCAGGAACCAGCACTATAGCGCCACGACCCTGCTCGAGTTCATTTTCGATGGCGCGCAAATACACCTCGGTCTTGCCCGATCCGGTAACGCCATCAACCAGCACCACATGCCCGTCTTGTTTCGCGGAGGCCCAGGTTATAGCGGCAAGCGCTTCTTCCTGATGAGGAGTAAGCACAGGCCGTTCCCCCGCCCTCTTGGAAAATGCGGCGCTCGGCTGGTCGCATTCGCGCATGCGCCGACGATGCTCAATGCGAATAACGCCCTTCTTTTCAAGCGATTTCAGCGTGGCAGAAACCGATCCATATTCAGCCGTAAGTTCTGCAACGCGCAAATCGCCCTGCTTGAGTGCCTGCAACACGAGCTCCTGCTTAACGGCACCCTTGCGCGGCTTGAATTCATCTGCCCCAGAAGTGCGCGTCACCCAACGCTCGTCGACCTCGGAAACCATAGGTCGCGTCACCTGCCAGGTGCCGTTGATGCGCTCCATACGCGGCACGCCGCCAGGCGGCATAAACAGGCGTATGCAAGAAGAAAACGGTGCAAGGTAACGATCCGCCAAGAACTGCGCACATTGAGCGCCGATTTCGGTGAAACAAGGTTTGCCCAACACCTCTTCTACGGCTTTGAGCTTCGAAAAATCCAGGCCACTAGGGGCATCTGCGCCCAGACCAACCACAAAGCCCACAGCTTTGCGCCCACCAAAGGGAACCAGCACTGCGCAACCGACCTTAACAGACGAACACAATGACGCAGCACAAGAATCAGACGCTTTTTCCTTGGAACCCCCCTGTGAGACATTGGCGGCAGTGAACATCTCGACTCCAAAGTCGCTTACTCCCGCCTCATGGCCCGCCTGCATCAAGCCTGCAGTGGATAGGTGGCTGGGCGATGCCCCCATTGGATCTTCAGCGAGCAAATCATCAAACGATGCCTGCATCGCCTTTTTCGCAGGCATCTTGGCAGAGGACTTCGCAGCCGCTAGCTGCGTCTGCTCTTCGGCAGTTTCGAGCACCGCATAGGTATAGGGTGTTTCGAGTGCCGCAGTTGGTATGTCGAGAATCACAGAGGCAAATTTCATGTTGAAGAGTATAAGGGGCAGCAATCAACTTCCCAAGCAAACCGGCCAAGCGCAACCAAACCTCCAGCACTGCGTCGAGCGCCAAAGCAAATAGAGCACTCCGAGAAATGCCCAGAAAGTTAGATCACATGCTCGACGTTCCAGTTCGGCTTCATGCCAAACACGTCGAACACATGCTCGCGGCATCATCACGCAAAAAAGCCCCGTCGAAACGGGGCTTACAACCGTTGATTCGGTTTGAGGATGTCGCTTTACACGATGCTGATTCGGTTTAACGAAGGCGCTTTACGCGATGCCGCACGCTGCCTTCAGCTCTTCGGCCTTGTCGGTCTTTTCCCAAGTGAATTCAGGAAGCTCGCGGCCAAAGTGGCCGTATGCCGCGGTTTTGCGATAGATAGGACGGCGCAAATCGAGCTCGTCGATGATGGCACCAGGACGCAGGTCAAACACTTTGCTTACCGCTGCCTCAATGTCGGATGAGGAAACGATGCCCGTGCCAAACGTATCGACCATTACAGAAACAGGGCGCGCAACACCAATGGCATAGGCAATCTGAACCTCGCAACGCGTTGCCAAACCGGCAGCAACCACATTCTTGGCAACCCAACGAGCAGCATAGGCGCCCGAGCGGTCTACCTTGGTGCAGTCCTTTCCCGAAAAGGCGCCGCCACCGTGACGCCCCATACCGCCATAAGTGTCAACGATGATCTTGCGGCCAGTAAGACCCGCATCGCCCATAGGGCCACCCACCACAAAACGACCGGTAGGGTTCACATACAGTTCCAGATCGTCTGCGACCGTTACCCCCTCGGCTTCAAACACGGGGCCGATAACGTTACGCTTAAGTGCTTCGCGCAATTCAGCAGGATCGGTTTCCTCGGAGTGCTGAGTAGATATAACCACCTTTTCGACCTGGGTAGGAACGCCGTTGACGTAACGAACGCTAACCTGGGTCTTGCCGTCGGGACGCAGATTCGGCATGATGCCATCTTTACGCACCTTCGAAAGACGCTCGGCCAAACGGCTGGCCAGATAATGCGGCAAAGGCATAAGGGTCTTTGTCTCGTTGCATGCATAACCGAACATCATGCCCTGATCGCCCGCACCGATTTGGTCATACGGATCAACAGCTTCACCGTTCTGCGTTTCCCAAGATTCGTCAACGCCTTGTGCAATATCGGGAGACTGCTCGTGGATGGTATTCAACACACCGCAGGTATCGCAGTCGAAACCGTACTTGGCGCGATCGTATCCAATTTCACGGAGCACCTCGCGGGCAATTCCCGGCACATCAACATAGGCCTGAGTGCGCACCTCGCCGGTAACCATGATAAGACCAGTGGTAGCCATGGTTTCCACCGCGCAGCGAACCTCTTTCGGGTTGGCGGGAATGCCGCCCGGAGCAACATAGCCTCCTGCTGCCAACTCGGTTTCCTTGGCGAGAATGGCATCGAGGATGGCATCGGAGACCTGGTCGCAGATCTTATCAGGGTGGCCTTCGGTTACCGATTCGCTCGTAAACAGGTACGAATGCTGTTCTTCTTGCATCTATCGTTTCCTTTCAGGAAAACAGGGGGCAGCCAAAGCTGCCTCCCCACAACTTTTCGATAGTACTATACCGTCCCTGTGCCCCCTGCTGCGCTGTCAACAGAAAACGCCAACAGGTTATGGGGGCAAGCGGACTATTTTTCTTGCGCCATTGGGTGACGAGTACGACCCAAACGCTCGAATTTCGTCATATCGGTTGCCGCCATTCCCTGAGTAGCATCGTGGCGTTTCTCGAACAAAGGATCGTCCGGGTCGTTCCAAATGCGCTCGGAAACCGGTTTCCATGCTGCAGCGGCATCCTTGGTTTTTGCGCACAGCTCTTCGGCCGTTTCCTGTTCCTGAAGATCGGAAGAATGGGCACCTGCACGCTCGACCATTTCGGTCAGCTTGCCGCTGTTTTCCAAGATGGGACATGGGCGGAGCAGATTGTCGCTGAAAGGCTGCTCGCGGTAGTACTCCATAAAAATGGGCGACTGCAGTGCCTCAAGCAGGGAGACCTCACGAATGTTGGCATTGGAGTAATGCGCGAAAACGCACGGGTCAACGTCGCCCGCTGCATTAATATGCAGATAGCGCCGTCCGCCAGCAATGCAGCCGCCCACAAATTCGCCGTCATTCTGGAAATCAAGCGTAAACAAGGGTTTCTTCTGACGCATTTCACGTACAAAGCGGTACAGATGCTCACGCTGTTCGGGGCTAGCCATAAGATCGGGCGTAGACCCTGCACCTACCGGCATGAACGAGAAAATCCAAGCAAACAGCGCGCCTTGATCGATAAGGTAGTCGAAATACTCCTCCGAGGCAATCGATTCCGCATTCTGTGATGTGTAGCAACATGAAACACCAAAGGGCAAACCGTTTCGCTTAAGCAGCTGCATTGCCTTCTGTACCTTGGCGTACGTTCCCGCACCGCGACGACTGTCAGTTGCCTCTTCAAAGCCTTCGGCGCTGATGGCGGGAACAAAGTTCTTCACGCGAATCATATCCCGGCAGAACGCCTCGTCGATCAGTGTTCCATTGGTAAACGAAAGGAACACGCAATCGGGGTGCATCTCGCACAACTTGATGAGGTCCTTCTTGCGCACCAAAGGTTCACCACCCGTGTAGATATACACATGCGTGCCCAGCTCTTTACCTTGTTTGATAATGGAATCAATCTCTTCCAAGCTTAGATTCAACTTATTACCATATTCCGCTGCCCAGCAGCCCGTACAGTGCAGATTGCAAGCACTGGTAGGATCAAGGAGGATGGCCCAGGGGATATTGCATTCGTATTTATCGCGGTTGGCTTCCTGCATCGGCCATGCCATCAGGCTGCCATCGATGATGAGCGTTTTCACAAGATCGTCGCGCACTTCAGGGTTGGTATCGTTCATGATGCGCATGATCAGGCGATACCAGTTGCTTTGATCGTCAATTGCACCGCGAAATGCTGCTCGCTGAGATGAGAACAAGTCCTTTGGCGCTACTTTATCAATTAGGTCCATGATTTTTACGATGTTATGTTCAGGATCTGCCAGAAAGTAATCAACGGCTTTTTCGAAAGCCGCCCTCTTGATGTGGTCGGTTGCCTTCATCGTTACCCCTCTTCTTTACTAAATCCCATACGTTGCTTTTTCTACATTTGTAGATTATATTAGCTTCGAAGAGGGGCTCAATGCCCAAGAGGTAAAGACCTGTATCATAAGATACACATTGGCAATGATTGGGGATTATTTTTATGGCTACGATCGAGGCTAAAAAAGCTGATAGACGCGTTATTCGTACCCGAAGCGCCATACGCAAGGCCTTTACCGACCTGCTCGCCGAAACGGCCTACAACAAGATCACCATCACCGCACTTGCCAAGCGCGCCGATGTTGACCGAAAGACGTTCTACACCCACTACTCATCAGTGGACAATCTGCTCGAAGACGTAATTCGCATCCAGACCGAAAAAAGCTTGGAGGGGATCGATTTTCGTGACTTCTTTGCCGATCCCCCTGCCTGCACCAAACGACTCCTGACCGCCATCGAAGCTTCACTGCCCTTCACCCGCGAGCAGCTGCGCACAGTTGCCGAGCATGTGCCCCTCGACGAGTACCTCACCTATTGGACGGCGGCCGCAAAAGAGCACATTCACAAGGAGGCAGGATTGCTTCCCGCCGTAGCTGAACGCAACCTCGATATCATGCTTGAATTCTATCTAGGCGGCGTCCTAAACGCCTATCTGTATTGGCTCCGTAACTGCCACGACATGCCCCTCGATGAATTACTGGCACTAATATCGGACAACGTGGCATACGGTCTTCCCGGCGCCCTTGCCCGCCGAGCCAAAGCTCAACGCTAAAACCAAATCCGGAAACCGGCCTCCAGGATCTCCCTTTCACCTCCTGGAGGCGATTGCCTTTTGGGCATCGTATTCCCGCATTTTTCCCGCAGCAAGGCACAGACACCCCGCCTAACGGGTACACTTTCGCTGAAACCAACGCGAAAGGAAGCTCCATGAAAAGCAATGCCGAGCTAACCGAAGAATACTTTGCTTGCGCCGAAAAGCTCGGCGGTGACATCGCCGGCCGCCGAAGCGCGTACGAATACATGAAAAACTCCACCGCCATCGTGCATGAAAAGGTGGTTGCTTCTTCATTCATCCCCCGACTCTACAACGATGAGAGCTGGGAAGCGTTGCGCTCCATCGCCGAGACAACGCATCGAATCTTGTGCAAAGTCATCGAGCATTACCGCGAAACACCTGAATACCGCGACGTGTTCACCTTCGATGAGCGTCTGCGCGAACTGGTGCTTCTGCCTCGCGGTTACGCCGATCCCCTGCCTTTCGCCCGCATCGACGTATTCCTGAACGAAGATGACCTCAGCTGCGGATTCTGCGAGTTCAACGGCGATGGATCTGCAGGCATGAACGAGAACCGCGAGATCACCAACAGCATCGACCAAACGGAAACGTTCAAGCTTTTCTCCCAGAAACACCCCCTTGAGGCCTGCGAGCTCTTCGATTCGTGGGTACGAGAGTTCATTCGCATCTTCGAGCATTCAAAGCACTTTGTTCCCGGTGCCCGATTTGCCATCTGCGATTACCTTGAGTGTGGCGTAGTTGATGAGTTCAAGGTGTTCTCCTCCTTCTTCTCACGCTACGGCTACGAATGCATCGTGTGCGACGTGCGCGATCTGAAGTTCGACGGCGGCGCCCTGTACGATGACAACGGGCTGCCCATTCATGCCATTTGGCGCCGCAGCGTAACAAACGACGTGCTTGATCATTGGGATGAGTCGCAAGACCTTATCGAAGCGGTGCGCCACGAAGCCGTAGCCCTGATTGGAAGCTTTGCCGGCCATCTGGTTCACGACAAGCAGATTTTCGAAGTACTGCGCCACCCCAAAACCAAAGCAATTCTAACTCCCGAGGAAAACGAATTCGTAGAGCGTCATGTTCCCCGCACCCTTTTCCTCGACGAAAAGGAAATCGATCTCGACGAAGTACGCACCAATAAGAACGCCTGGATCATCAAACCCACCGACAATTACGGCGCTAAAGATGTATATGCTGGCGTTTCCTCTACCCAGGAAGAATGGGAGGATCTTATTGCCCGATTCGCAAACGGGGCATCAGGCGCGCCTTTCATTGTCCAGACGTACCTCACCCCGTACAAAACCCACACCCTGCCTCCCGATGAGGATATTGAGAATCTGACCGATGACGAAGTTGATCGAACGGGTGCCCTGTACAACAACCTCAGCGGCCTGTACCTGTACAACGGACATTTTCAAGGTATTTTCTCTCGCCTAGGACCCTTCCCCACCATTAGCAAAGACCTGAAGGGCATCACTGCCGCCACCATCCGCGTTCGAGGGTAGCGCCGTGAGTATCATGCATCGCGCGCTTGCCCCTCTTCTTACGCTTGCAACGAGCATAGCCCTGGCCTACACCCTGTTCGGATTAGGATTCGTAGCCTGCACCACCCCGCAGGCTACCGCTGCCATTGGCGGCACCTTCTCTGGTTGGGAGAATTCGGTGTTTCCCGAAGAAGATATGGCGGCCATCGCTGAGGCAACGCGCGCTTTCTCCATCGAAGGAGCGCCAATTGACGAACTCTCCGACGCCATTCGTTCAGCGCTCGAGAACTCGAATCCCCAACTTGCCGAAGCGTTTGCCGCCAGCGGACTTGATATCGCCGCAAACCAAGGCAAAGCCGCTTCGGTGGCGGGTGCGCTTTCCGATCGTTACACCCTGCCGCAAAATGCGCTTTCCCACTTGCAAGACTGCACGCCCATCTTTACCACCGGCCGCATTTCGGTGGGAGTTGTGGGGGGATTTGCCCTTGTGGGACTTATAGCGCTGGGATTCCTGGCGGGACGCAAGGGGGCAGGACGGGCAATGCAGCTAGGCGCAGCCCTAGTCGCTGCAACACTGTTGGCTCTAGCCGCATGGGCGATCACCGATTTTGATGGCCTCTTCACCTGGATGCATCAGATGCTGTTTTCGCAGGGGAACTGGACATTCAGCGCAAGCTCGCTTTTGATCCAGCTGTTCCCTGAGGCGTTCTGGGCAGCTATGGCGGCGCTGTGGGTCATCTGCAGCCTTATCTGCGCCGCTCTATGCGGGCTTCTCGGGAAGGTTATCGCGCACTAGTTGGGAATAAGGGGACAGGTTCCGTTTTTCCAACTAGGTA
>ENA-ORUG01001406-ORUG01001406.1-human-gut-metagenome-genome-assembly--contig:-NODE-1406-length-21466-cov-2.774228_pt1 | contig 21466 bp, 14 predicted proteins | sample MGYA00242079_ERZ509207 | MGnify/ENA primary metagenome ERZ509207 (study PRJEB26280, sample SAMEA2338780) | human gut metagenome | biome: human gut; feature: human-associated habitat; material: faeces...
GGCGGAGACATGATGGCTTCCCAGAGAGAGCAGTGGAACGACGGTTCCAATACTCTCTGTATAGCTCCGGGAACTGTGGTGACTTACGAAAGAAATTACGTTTCCAACGAGCTGATGGAAAAGAAGGGAATCAAGGTTCTCACAATGCCTTCATCGGAGCTTTCAAGAGGCAGAGGCGGCCCTAGATGTATGTCCTGCCCTGTAAACAGAGACGATTTGTAAACAGCTATCGCTTATAACTAAATGCAATTAAGGAGAGAGTAAAGTTATGCAGAAAATTGTTGTCGCTTTAGGCGGAAACGCGCTGCAGTCAGGCAACGGACCTGCCACTGCTGAGGCGCAGTTGGAAGTAGTAAAAAAGACATGCGAGCATATAGCCGAAATCAGCGGCAGAGGATATGAAGTCGCCGTTGTTCACGGAAATGGCCCTCAGGTGGGAAGAATCCTCCTGGCTTCAGAGACTGCCAAAGATGTGACTCCGGCCATGCCTTTCGACGTGTGCGGAGCTATGTCTCAGGGATATATAGGTTACCATCTTCAGCAGGCTTTGAGATTTGCTCTCAAGAAAAGAGACAGAAACGTTCCTGTAGTTACTCTGGCTACGCAGGTCGTAGTCGATGAAAACGACCCTGGATTCAAAAATCCTACCAAGCCTATCGGCCCTTTCTATTCGGAAGAAGAAGCCAAGGCCATGGTGGAAGAAAAGGGATATTCCGTAAAGGAAGACGCCGGCAGAGGCTGGAGAAGAGTAGTGGCTTCGCCTATTCCTAAGAAAATCGTTGAAATCGATTCTGTAAGAAAACTTTGGGATACGACCATCGTCATCACATGCGGCGGCGGCGGAATCCCTGTAATCGAAAAGGCTGACGGTTCTCTCGAAGGCGTTGCCGCAGTCATAGACAAGGACTTCGCGGCTGAACTTCTGGCCGAGGAAATAGAAGCGGACGCTCTGATAATCCTGACCGAAGTGGAAAAGGTGGCCGTAAACTTCAATAAGCCTGATCAGCAGGATTTGGCTCACATGACTTACGCCGAGGCTGAAAAACACTGCGCGGACGGACAGTTCGCACCAGGAAGCATGCTCCCTAAGGTTCAGGCTGCGATGAAGTTCGTAAAAGCAAATCCGGACAAGAAAGCCATCATCACTTCTCTTGACAGAGCTATCGACGCGCTGGAGGGAAAGACAGGCACAGTAATTACATTTGCATAAGTGATTTATCACGATACAAAGACCTGCCCGATTTAATATCGGGCAGGTCTTTTCTTATACATTCTGAATGCGCTGCGGTTATCAGACAGTTCATATCTCTGCAGTCTATCCGTTATCTGCGCAGCCAGCTTTTTTCATATCTCCGCAGTCTGCTGACGCAGCCAGCCTTTGACATCTTCGCTGAGAACGGGAGAGAGGGTTTCATATACATGCTTATGGTAATTATTGAGCCATTCGCGTTCATGCCGGGTCAGCATCTCAGGTATTATGGCGTCTCTGTCGAATGGGCAGAGAGTTATGCTTTCAAAGGCCAAAAGGTCACCGTCCTCTATGCACAAAAGTTCGTTTTCCAGCCTTATGCCGAACTTGCCTTCGATGTAAACGCCCGGCTCATCTGTGGTGATCATTCCGGGTTGTATAGCTACCGTTCCTCTTGGACTTATAGTATTGGGACCCTCGTGAACGCTTAGCAGATGACCTACTCCGTGACCGGTGCCGTGGTTGAAATCAAGACCGGCTTCATGAAGCGGCCTGCGGGCTGTTTTGTCAAGGTCGATGCCTCTGGTTCCCGCCGGAAAACGGCAGGAGGCGAGAGCTATATGGCTTTTCAGGACGAAAGTGTAATACTTGCGCATCTTGTCCGTCAGCTCGCCCAGCGCTATCGTGCGCGTAATGTCGGTGGTTCCGCCTTTGTACTGGCCTCCGGAGTCGACGAGAAAGAGACCCTCAGGCTTCAATTCCCTGTCTGTTTCAGGAACAGCGCAGTAGTGGACAACTGCGCCGTCAGGCCCGTAGCCGGCTATTGTGCTGAAGCTGGGCTCAAGAAAGTTTCCGCGGCGTCGGCGGCATTCCTCCAGGTGCTCGGATGCTGAAATTTCCGTGACTCTGCCTGCGCCTGCAAAAGCTTCTCTTTTGAGCCAGCAGATGAAATCCGTCACCGCAGCTCCGTCCTGTATATGGACAGCCCGGGTGCTTTCGATTTCTGCAGGGTTTTTCACGGCTTTCATCAATTGAATCGGCGACGGCTCGTCGATGATGCCGACGCCTTCCGGAATGTTTTTTATCAGCGTATATGAGGCTGCCGAACAGTCGGCCATGATGCTGGAGCCCTGTGGCAGCTGCTTTATATCTTCGTATATCTGGAAGTAATTCTTGACTTGAACTCCGGCAGGGATCACGGAATCGTCTTGTGCGCTGCTGCTCTGGGCATTGTTGTCCTGCACGCCGCTGTCCTGCACGCCGTTACTCTGCATATCTCTGTCCGCTCCGTCAAAGATATACAGCCGCACTTCTTTAGGTGTGATGAGTGTAAAAGCGAAGAACACAGGCGTGGTTTTGACGTCGCTTCCGCGCAGATTGAAAAGCCATGCCGTCTCTTCCAGACGGGTTATCAGGTGGTAAGCGGCATTTTTTTCTTTTAAAGCAGCGCGCAAATCCGCCATCTTATCTTCGCAGCTTTTTCCCGTGACAGACAGGGGCAGGCTATATATCGGTCTGCCGCAAAGCTTAGGACGCTCTTTCCAGATTTCTCCGGCCAGGTCTCTGTCGTAAATTATCTCAACATTTTTATCCTGCAAGACAGAATTATATTCTTCTCCCTCCGTGAGGCTGATTACTCTGCCGTCAAAGGCCAGTCTGCCGCCGTAAGGGATATGCTGTTTTAGAAACTCGGGAATAGACGGAACGCCTATTTCACCGGATTTCTGCAGATGGATACCGCTTCCTTTGAGCTCTTCTTTCGCCTGGAGAAAATACCGGCCGTCTGTCCAGAGACCGGCCTCATCTGAAGTCACAACCAAAGTCCCTGCGGAACCTGTGAAGCCTGAAATGAATCTGCGGCATTTGAAATAGTCGTTGACGTATTCAGAGCCGTGAAAATCAGTGGTGGGTATAATGCAGGCGTCTATATTGCCTGCTTTCATCAGCGTCCGCAGTGCTTTTAGTTCTTCTCTCATATTTTTCCTCCTGAGGTTTGATAAATTTCGGCAGTTGGTCCGGCAAATTCTATCTGATAAATCTATATCCTCTGTGAATGTTCACTATATCGCGGAGGATGGAAGCCGCAGCAGGAGTGGTTCCTGAGGCGCCGCCCATGACGAACAGGTCGCCCAGCGTGTCTGAAGTATAGCGGACGGCTTTATTCTTCCCCTCTACTCCGTAGAATGGGCTGTCGGGGCCGACCATCTCAGGGGCGACTTTCATGGTTACAGAGCCGTCTTCACCGACGGAAGTTCTTCCGATCAGACGGTATTTCCTGCCTGATGACAGAGCCTTTGCGATGTCGTCTCTGGTCAGCTTGGTTATGCCTGTGATTTCCATGTCTGCAAGGCTCTTTTTGATTCCCATGTGCAGCCTGGTCAGTATGAGAAGCTTGGTTGCCGTATCGAAGCCCTCCACGTCCAGAGTAGGATTGGTTTCGGCGATGCCGGCAGCCTGGGCTTTTTTGAGGGCTTCCTCATAAGTTACGTCGTTTTCTTCCATGTCCTTTAAGATGAAGTTGGTCGTGCCGTTTAAAACTCCTTCTATGGAAGTGATATCGGCTCCGGCCATATCCATCATGCCGCCGTTGACCGATGGCAGAGCTCCGCCTGTGGTGCATCCGACGCCGAGCTGCAGTCCCCGCTCTTTAGCCGTGGCGGCCAGTTCGTCATAAGCTACGAGGACAGGGCCTTTGTCCGACGTAACCACGTGGATATCGGCTTGCAGCAGTTTTCTGATGTATGAAAGACCAGGTTCTCCTGTTTCCTTATTGGTAGGAGTCATTATCACCGCCAGGTCAACGTCGCCGTTTTCGACGACTGTGTCGATGGTGATGTCCTTGCTTCCTCCGTCGAATTTAGTTATATCTTTCTCATTCTGTACGAATTCAAAGAGGGCTGAAAGATCAATGCCGTCTTTGTTATATATTCCTCCGTAATATTCAAGGACATAGTTTACCTGAATATCAAGGCCCTCGGCCGCGAGAGCCCCGCGGCGGCTATCGAGCAGGTTTATCAGAGCTTTGCCCACTCCGCCGCAGCCTGTGATTGCTAATCTCATCATATCAAAGTACTCCTATCTTTTCAAGTTCAGCCTTGATTTCTTCTCTCGCCTCTTCTGTGGCAGGCTTTAAAGGTTTTCTCGGAACTCCGCCCTCGTAGCCCAGCATGGCCATAGCCGCTTTGAGGCCGGAAACTCCGTATTTTCCTGTAACGAGGGTGTTTATCTTAAGAAGCTTGAGCTGAAGAGCCTTGGCTTCCTCATATCTGTTTTCCCTTACCAGTTTGACCAAATCGCAGCATTCCTGCGGCAATATGTTGGCCAGAGCTAAAGTAGCGCCTCTGGCTCCGACGGCCAGGGCAGGCATGAGATAACCTGTATTTCCGGCGAATACGGAAAAGTTGTCATCTGTATCGCGCACGGTTTCGGCCAGCTGAACGATGTTTCCTCCGGTGTCCTTCACACCTGCGATGTTAGGGTGATTGGAGAGTCTGGCGATGAGGGCGGAAGAGAGATTTATGCCTGTATTGCCTGGCATGTTGTAGAGCATTACGGGCACAGGGCTTGAGTCGGCCACGTCGGTGAAGTAGCCGTAGAGGATTTCGTCTTTCATGGCGCCTCTGTAATAGTGAGGAGGAAGAACGAGAACGGCGTCCACGCCGAGGGCGGCAGCTTTTTTGGCTGTTTCGATGGTTTCCGCGGTGCTTTCGCAGGAAACTCCGGCTATTATTTTCTTGGCCTTGGTGAAGTTGTTTACGGCGAACTGGATCACTTCCAGCTTCTCCGCTTCCGTGAGATACACGAATTCGCCGTTGGAACCGAGGACGACGATGCCGTCAAGATCAGTTTTTCCCCATTTTTCAAGGTTATGCTTCATTTTGCCATAATCTATGACGCCGCTTTCGTCGAAGGGCGTGATTATTGGCGTATAAATTCCGTTGAAGGTCATGTTTCTTAATCCTTTCTTTTAGTCTTTGAAAGGCCCGGAGAAAGTCTCATGACAAAAGCCTTATGACTAAAGTCCTATGACCGCTCCGGGCCGTGTGTTTCAGCAAATTTTCATCATGCCCCAGGCTTCAGCTATTTTCCGTTCCCAGAGCCAGGAGCGCGTCTCCTTTGTTGGCCGCCAGGCTGGCCATTCTCCAGCAGCATACACCGTCATCCTCGGCAAAGAACTCCTGAAGTTCCTTATCTCCGTGAAAATCTGTTATATTTCCCAGCTTCTGCCCCTTGGTGATCTTTTCTCCCGGGTCGACATAGCAGTTGAACACTCCGTCGTGTTCAGCCTTAAGACGGTAAAAGCTGTCCAGCTCCACTTGCCTGTCCGCGGAAGTCACTTCTTCAGCTTCGTACATGCCAAGCATGTCGAGGACGCTGCGCAGACCGTTGTAATGGAGCGTTTTGGTCTTTTTGTCCACCAGTCCCAGCCCGCCGATCTCAGGCTGTATGCAAGGTATGCCCAGCTCTGAAACGCTGGTATAGAAGTTTCCGATGTCGCTGGCGCCTTTGCCTGCGCTTTCGGTGATGGCTATGTATTCAAGGCCGTAAGCTTTGGCCATCTTCAGAGACATTTCGTCTATGTCGGTTCTTCCTGCTGAATTTCTGTGGTAGAAGACATAAGGGTTGAGATATTCCTGTCTGTCACCGCTGTGCATGTCGATGTGGTAGTCGGCGCAGCTGGCCAGCTGAAGCAGAGTATTGGCTATGACTTCAGTTATGGTTCCGTCAGGATTTCCGGGGAAAACCTCATTGAGATTTTTGTTGTCCTGCGGGTTTACAAACATCGTTTTGTGGGTAAACGCTTCGAAATTGCACATGGCGCAGCCGATTATCGTCCCTTTCAGCTTGGCGGGGTCTATGTCGTGGTAAAGCTTTAAGTTGGCGGCTATACCGGGATATTCCGTGCCGTGGACTCCGGAGGTCACGCATAATTTGGGACCTTCTTCCAGGCCTCTTATCATGTAGCACGGAAGAACCGTCTTATTGCCGTAAGCATCCTGCACCGGCAGGTCTTTGAAAAACTTTGTGCCTTTTTCAGGCGTTTCATAGAACAAAGTCGTCATTGAATTACCTCTTTCTTATTTTCTGTGCCGCCGGAGCGGCCGGCTTTGCGCTTCTGGCTTATGTGCCGGAGCGGCCAGCCCTTGCGGTTTATGCTGCCGCGGCTATTTCTTAGCCAGATATGCTTCGGTAGCCCTGGCTATCCTGTCCATGGCCTTTTCGATGTTCTCATAAGAATTGGCGAAAGAAACCCTCAGATAACCTTTGCCATATTCGCCGAAAGCAGAACCTGGAACCATGGCCACTCCCGCCTCGTTTATGTAATAGTTGGAGGCTTCCTCGTCGCTCATGCCGAGCTTTTTGATATTTACGAAGCAGTAGAAAGCACCTTTAGGAGCTATGCAGCTTAAGCCTTCGATCTTGTTGATCCTGTCGTATACCAGTTTTCTTCTGCGGTCGAACTGCTGTCTCATGTCTTCCACGCAGTCCTGAGGACCATTTAAGGCAACCTCGGCTCCGTCCTGTGCGAAAGAGTTGGCGCAGGTTACAGTATATTGAAGTACTCTTATCATCGCGCTGATGAATTCCTTGTTGGCAGTTACGGCAAAACCTATTCTCCATCCGGTCATCGAATATGATTTGGAAACACCGTGTATCATCACTGTACGGTCTCTCATTCCAGGCAGAGAAGCGATGCTGTGGTGAACGCTGTCATCATAGATGAGCTTTTCATAAATTTCATCGGAAAGAACCACCAGGTCATACTTTTCTGCGATGTCAGCGATGGCCTGCAGACTTTCCTTGCTCAGAACCGAGCCTGTCGGATTGTTGGGTGAGTTGACGATCACCATTTTGGTCTTAGGTGTAACCAGCTTCTCGATATCCTCAGGAACTACGTTGAAGTTGTTTTCCTCCAGAAGCGGATAGGAAACTGTCTTTGCTCCTACCAGATCGGCGCAGTAGAAATAGTGAAGCCAGGATGGATTAGGCACTAAGACCTCGTCGCCCGGGTCAAGAAGAGCGGTCATCGCGATGGAAACAGCCTGGTTAGCGCCCACCGTGACGATGACGTCTGACATTTCATAGTCAAGACCGTTGTCTCTTTTAAGCTTATCTGCCACAGCCTGACGCAGGCTTTCCGTACCGTAGTTTGAAGTATAGAAAATGTGACCCTCGTCGAGAGATTTCTTCGCGGCTTCCTTGATATGAGCAGGAGTATCGAAGTTAGGCCTGCCGATACTCAAGCTTATGATATCTTTGCCTTCTTTTTCAAGCTTGGCGACAGCCTCGGTCACTTTTCGGATCCCTGAGAACGGTATGTCGTTCATCTTGATGCTTTGTTTCATTTTAACAGTCATAATTTATTTCCTCCCACACAAAAAAATCAGAAATTTGGTCGTTTGCTAAATTCTATATGCAAACTATGTGCCATCGTTGAGAGAGGGGGGGGGTATGCTGTTATTGAGAAAGGGGTATGGATAATTGACAAACAGGACATGACGTAGTATCATTTTAATGTATGTTTATCGACAGAAAAAGGCGTCTCATGCGCGGCTTGCGCTTTTATGCGGCTATGCGGCGGGCAGAGAAGCGCCGTGCTGTAAATACGGAGAAAAGAGGGCTTGAAGCGATGATGAAAGAAGATTTCTTTTTGCAGGAAACATGCGAGATAATGTCTGGACTTTTCAATGTAGTGATCACCATAGTGGACAAGGATTTTACCCGCATTGCCGGCACCGACCATTACAAGGCTCAGGTGGGAAAACCGGCGGCCAACCCTAATGTTTTCAAGGAAGTAATGGAAAATGAGAAGACTATAATCATCGACAAGCCGGGTGAAGAAGCGGTGTGCAGACTGTGCAGGAACCGCGCCGAATGCAGGGAAAAGGCAGCCATCTATACCCCTTTAAAGGTCAACGATGAGATAGGGGGGGGTATTGGAATCATTGCTTTTACCGAAGAGCAGAAAGAGAGCCCGTTCTTTAAAAATGAAGCCTTCCGCGGATTTTCAGAAAAGCTGGCGGAACTGATTTCAAGCAAAATGCAGGCAGACGAATATCTGAGAATGCTGTCTGTCAATCTGGAGCAGAACCGCGCCATCATAAATTCAGTACATGATGGCGTTATCGCCGCCGACGAAAACGGCAGGATATATCAGATAAACGATTCGGCAGTCGCTCTGCTGGGCGGAAAAGCGCAGGATTACACCGATAAGCCCCTCGAAAAGATTTTTTCCGTCAAGCTGATGGAGCGGATAAGAAAAGAAAAGAATTTTACGGAGGCGGAAGAACGCATATCCGTTGGAAACACCAAGGTTGCAGTGCTCGTCACGGCTCAGACCATAGAATGGAACGGCATGCCTTACGGCACCGTGCTGACCATAAAAACCATGAAAGAACTTAGCGCGCTGGCGCGCAGAGTTATAAGGGACGACGACTACAAGATAAGCTTCGACGACATAATCGGAGATTCAGTTGAAATAGAGAACGCCAAGGACTTCGCCAGAAGAGTCGCCGGTAGCAATTCCACCGTATTGATAAGGGGAGAGAGCGGCACCGGCAAGGAGATGTTCGCCAGAGCAATCCACGGAGCCAGCTCCCGCAGTAACGGACCGTTTGTGGCCATAAACAGCGCTGCCATACCTGAGCAGCTGCTGGAAAGCGAGCTTTTCGGCTATGAAGACGGAGCCTTTACAGGCGCCAGACACGGCGGAAAGATGGGGAAATGCGAGCTGGCCATAGGCGGAACGCTTTTCCTCGACGAAGTGGGCGATATACCGCTGTTTCTCCAGTCCAAGTTCCTCAGGATGCTGCAGGAAAGATGCATAGAGAGGGTGGGCGGAAACAAGCGCATACCAGTCGATATAAGGATCATCGCCGCCACCAACAGAAACCTTGAAGAGATGATAGTTAAAAAAGAATTCAGGGAAGATCTGTACTACAGACTCAACGTCATTCCTGTATTTCTGCCGCCTCTGCGCAAGCGTAAGGAAGACGTGTTTACGGTCAGCGAATATTTCCTGAAAAAATATACTGAGCGCCTGGGAAAAGAGATAGAATTCATTTCGCCTGACGCCAAGCGGGTGCTGGGCGCTTACAACTGGCCGGGAAATCTCAGGGAACTGGAAAACGCCATAGAATGTGCCGTAAATATAGAGACCAGCGGAGTGCTTACCGTCACAAGCCTGCCGGAGAAGATACGCGAGAGCGTATACGGCATGATGAACCAGAGCCAAAGCGCTGCAGATACAGGGGCAGGAGGATTTGCCCAACAGACGTACACGATGCCTGCCGGCGCGGTTTACGGAAGCTTTCAGGATCAGAGCGAGATGAAGGACGAAGCCGTATGGCTCAGGGAAAGACGGCGCAAAGCAGACCTCGAAACGGTGCTCAAGGCGCTGGACAAATACGGCTGGGATACGAAAGGAAAAAAGAATGCTGCAAAAAGTTTGGGAATCGGAATCGCGACCCTGTATCGTATCCTCAACAAATAAACTTTAAATGATAAAAAATGATAATTAGTGATAATTTCTATCATTTTAGAGAGAAATTATCACTAATTTTTTTGTGCTCTGAGAACAATTTTTTTCATTATTATCTTGGTATTCTCCTAAATTACCTTAAATGAACGAATTAACGCCGCTAATACAGCTATTGCTTCAAGGTTTGGCATAAGACTTGCGTAAATACTTTTATAAAATGAAAACCGTTTTAACCGGAGGGAGCAAAATGTTTAACAACGATAACAGAGAAACTGAATTCAAAACCATGATGCCTAAGCTTTACGGCGACTGGGGAGTGGATTCCGAAGTGGGCAAGCTCAGAGCAGTGCTCATGAGAAGGCCGGGAAAGGAAATCGAAGGAATAACCGATCCGGCAGCCGTGGCCATGAAAGAGATATGGGACGTAGGCAAAGTAAGGGAGCAGCATGACGCCCTTGCTGAAATATACCGCAGCCACGGAATTGACGTCTATTATATAGAAGATATGGATGAAAACCTGCCCAATGCCATATATGCCAGAGACCTGGTATTCATGACTCCTGAGGGAGCCATAATAGCGAGACCGGCGGCAGGCTGCAGGATAGGAGAAGAAGTATACGCAGCCCGTCAGCTGGCTAAGATAGGAGTCCCTATCATAAAGATGGTAAACGGCGACGGCATATTCGACGGAGCCTGCTGCCTCTGGATGGACAGAAAAACATGCATGCTGGGATACGGCAAGCGCTGCAACGCTTCGGCCACTGCTCAGGTGGAAGAGGAACTCCGCAATATCGGTGTGGAGAACCTCATAAAAGTAGAGATACCTAGAGGATGTGCACACCTGGACAGCTTCATGGCATTCGCAGATTTGAAAGTAGCGCTGGTTCTCAAACTGGCCGCTCCCGATACCATATACAACGAGCTTGAAGCGAGAGACATCAAGATCGTAGATATACCTGACTACGAGGAATTCGGCAGGTTCTGCCAGAACTTCGTAGCTCTGGAGCCGGGAAAGATAGTCATGCCGACAGGCTGCCCGAAGACTGTATCCGCTCTGGAAAAGGCAGGCGTGGAATGTATACAGCTTGATGTAAGCGAAATAATCAAAGGCAACGGAGCAATACATTGCATGACGGCATTCCTCAAGAGGGACAGCGTGCCGCTGTATAAATAGAACAGCAGCCTCTGCACCACGAAGCCTTTATGCACCGAAGCTTTTGTATACCGAAGCTATTGAAGATATTTTATCCTTGAGCAAAAATCAATTTGCTCGACGGTAAATATATTGTAAAGGAGGAGAAAAATGAAAAGGAATTTGATGAAGATGATAACAGTAATGTTGTCTCTGGTATTGGTCATCGGACTCTTTGCCGGATGCGGTAAAGACGGCGGGACTTCAGCCGGACCTGTGAAAGACGACGGCAGCGTCGTCATCAGAGTGCCGTTTGCATCCGAGCCATCATCCCTCGACCCGGGCTATGGAAACAGCTCAGACAGCATATGCCCTAGAGGAATGATGTTTGAGGGCCTCGTAAGGATATACGACAACAAAGTACATCCTGGTATGGCCGAAAGATGGGAAGTAGCCGATGACGGTGTGACATATACTTTCCACCTCAGAGACAGCAGTTGGTCAGACGGAGAACCTGTTACAGCACATGATTTCGTATATGGTATAACGAGACTTCTCGACCCGAGCGAAGACGCACCTAACGGAAACTATGCCTGGATGGGATATTACATCAAGAACGGCGCGGAATTCAATGCAGGAGAGTGCAGCGCCGAAGAGCTGGGAATCAGAGCTATAGACGACAAGACACTGGAAATCACAGCTGTCAAGAACATGCCTTACTTCGTAGAGCTGATGAAGCTTCCTTGTTTCTATCCTGTAAGAGAAGATATGGGAGAAAAGTATGGCAAGGAATACGCATCTTCTCCGGACAAAGTAGTATGCAACGGACCTTTCATTCTGACAGAATGGGAGCATGAGAGCAAGCTGGTATTTGAGAAGAACCCTGAATACTGGAATGCTGACGCTATCAATGTAGACGGAGTCGAAGCATACATAATCGGCGATACCGAAACCATAATCAACATGTTTGACAACGGCGAGCTGGAAATAATGAACACCATCGGCAAGGAATATATCGACAAGTATCAGGAAACCGATGAGGCGGTATTCATCGAGAGCGCTACCATATGGTACACAGTAGTAAATACAAAGACTGACAGAGGCGAGGCTTCCAAGCTTCTGCAAAACAAGAACTTCCGTCAGGCCATATCCTACGTACTCAACAGAGAAGCTCTGGTGGAAGCTGCCTGCGGCGACGGTTCGTTCGGCATAACCCGCATGATACCTGACCTTATCACAGTACAGGATTCGACATTGGGAGAGTTGTATCCGTTCGAGCCATATTCGACAAAGGGAGATGCAGAAAAGGCTCAGGAGCTCTTTGACAAGGCCCTTGAAGAAACAGGCTTCACCAGAGACAACCTTCCTGACATAACTCTTCTCACCTTTGATGATGAAAGAGCTCAGGATTCAGCAGAGATCATACAGGCACAGCTGGGCGAAGCTTTCGGCCTCAACGTGATCATGGATACTCAGACTTACTCAGCCCGTGTTGAAAAGGAAAACCAGGGAGACTACGACTTGTGCATCACCAACTGGGCTCCTGACTACAATGACCCGATGACATTCCTTGAATGTTATGAGTCGAATAACAGCTACAACATGTACTTCGGTGGACTGCAGAATAAAGAATATGATGAGATCATAGCTTTCTGCAACTCCACAGACGACATGCAGGCAAGAGCCGACAAGATGTTTGAAGCAGAGCAGATACTGGTTGACGAGATGGTAGGAATACCTCTCTTCCAGACATCCGGCTACTGGGGAATGAAGACTTATATGTCCGGCATAACGAAATGCGGATTAGGAGCCAACGACCCTGATTTCTCAAGAGTTCATTACGACGGAGAGGAATAAGGACATGAAGCGCATGTAAAAATGCCACTCTAAACATCCGGAATAGACGAAAGCCTTCGCTTGCAGGTCCGCCCTGCAGGCGGGGCTTCGTCATTTGACTGACGGAAAGGAAATGCAGGCTATGTTGAAGTATACATTGAAAAGGATCGTGATAGCCCTAATAACATTATTCATACTGATTTCTGCAGTGTTCGTAATGGTCAGGCTGTTGCCGGGAGATCCTTTTACAGACCCCAAAGTACCTGAGGCGACTCAGGAAAAAATGAGAGAATATTATGGACTTGATGAGCCGTTATATAAACAGTATTTTACGTATATGGGAAATCTCCTGCAGGGGGACCTGGGCTACAGCCTGAGGACACAAGGCAGGACAGTAAATGAAATAATATCGTCCGCGTTCCCATATTCGATAGATTTAGGTATAAGAGCCCTGGTATTTGCCGTGGCGGCAGGACTGCTGCTGGGAATTGTGGCGGCTCTTAATCAGAATAAATTTCTCGACCATTTCAGTATGGCGATAGCTGTAATAGGAATATCCATTCCAAGCTTCATCGTGGGAACCGTACTGCAATATTTCCTGTCTGTAAAGCTGGGCATATTGCCGGTAGCCAGATGGGACAGCTTCGCTTCGACCATACTGCCTACCTTTGCGCTTGGCCTCGGCTCTGTAGCCACGATAGCACGGCTTATGCGTACAAGCATGCTGGAAGTTACCAACGAAGACTTCATAAAAACAGCTAAAGCCAAAGGGCTCAGCAAAGGCGAGATAACATTGAACCATCAACTGAGAAATTCGATGCTTCCTGTAATAACCGTAATGGGACCGATGGTGGCCACACTGCTTACAGGAACATTTGTAATAGAGAATATCTTTGCCATACCGGGACTGGGACGGCATTATGTCATAAGTATACAGACATTGGATTATCCGCTTATACTAGGAATGACCATCGTGTACAGCGTGTTTCTCGTTCTGATGCAGCTCGTTGTCGATCTGGTTTATGGATTTATAGACCCGAGGATTAAATTGAGGTAGAGAGGAGCTTGCATTTATGAAAAAGAAAAAGATACAGGAAGAAGTATACAATGTAGAGTTTGAACATGAACAGGCGGCTTTCACAGAAGACATGTTTACCTTTGCGGAAAGAGACGAAAGTGCGGCGGAAAAAATGTATGCGCCGAGCATAAGCTACTGGCAGGACGCCTGGAGACGTCTCAAGAAGAACAAGGTAGCCATGGCCAGCATGATATTCATAATCCTGCTCGCGGTACTGGCTATAGTCGCTCCTATGGTATCTCCTTACAGTCATGCTACGCTGGACTATGCGGCCATGAACCAGAGCCCGTCAGCTGAGCACTGGTTCGGTACCGACAACCTGGGCAGAGATATGTGGGCGCGCGTGTGGATGGGAGCCAGAGTATCGCTGTTCATAGCTTTCGTCGCTGCTCTCGTTCAAAGCACCGTGGGAATAATAATAGGAGGCATATCGGGTTTCTTCGGAGGCAAAGTGGATATGTTCCTGATGAGATTGTCCGATATCGTGGACTCCATACCTCTGTTGGTATACGTCATACTGATAATGATGATAATGGGCTCAGGCATGGCTCCTATAATCATAGCCTTCGCACTGACAGGCTGGATAAGGATGGCAAGACTGGTAAGAGGCCAGGCCCTTTCCCTCAAGGAGAGCGATTACGTCATGGCTGCCAAAGGTCTGGGAGGCTCCAATATGAGGATAATCATCAGCCACATGGTACCTAACATGCTGGGCGTCATCATAGTTACCCTCACCATGAGCATACCTACCGCCATATTCACGGAAGCTTACCTCAGCTACATCGGTATAGGATTACAGCCGCCGCTGACCAGCTGGGGACTGCTGGCCAACGAAGGAGCGGCAGTCATCAAGACTTATCCGTACCAGCTGATAATACCGGCTCTGTTCATAAGTATCACGATGCTGTCAATGCAGCTGTTTGGAGACGGGCTCCGCGATGCGCTCGATCCTAAGCTTAGAAAATAGGAGGGAAGAAAGATGAGTGAAACATTATTGAAAGTTGATGATCTCAGAGTTTCCTTCGATACCTATGCCGGAGAAGTGCGCGCAGTCAGAGGCGTCAGTTTCAGAGTAGACAAAGGCGAGACGCTGGCAATAGTAGGAGAATCGGGATCCGGAAAAAGCGTAACGGCTCAGTCCGTAATGAGGCTTTCATCGGACAAAACCGTAAGATATAAGACAGGAACGATAGATTTTAACGGCCGCCTTATATTGGAGCTTACCGAAAAAGAGCTGTGCAAGATAAGAGGAAGCGAAATAGGAATGATATTGCAGGACCCTCTTACATCTCTGAACCCTACCATGACGGTTGGCAAGCAGATAGCTGAAAGTATAATAAAGCACCAGAAGCTGAAAAAAAGCGAGGCCATAGAAAAATCTATCGAGATGCTCAGGACTGTAGGCATACCTGAGCCTGAGAAGCGCGTGCGTCAATACCCCCATGAATTTTCAGGAGGAATGAGACAGCGTGTTTCCATCGCAATCGCGCTGGCCTGCAACCCTAAGCTGCTCATAGCCGACGAGCCGACGACGGCTCTCGACGTAACTATTCAGGCGCAGGTTCTTGAACTCATGAAAGATCTGCAGAGCAGGCTGGGCACATCTATAATCCTCATAACCCACGACCTGGGCATAGTCGCCGAAATGGCGGACAGGATCATGATAATGTACGCCGGAAACATCGTTGAAAGCGGCAGCTGCGACGATATTTTCTACAACCCGTCCCACCCGTACACCTGGGGACTTCTCGGAAGCATACCTAAGGAGGGACAGAAAAACAAGGAAAAACTGGAAAGCATCAAGGGAACTCCGCCTGATCTGCACGCAGAGATAAAGGGCTGTCCTTTCAAGCACAGATGCAAATACGCCATGAGCGTTTGCCACAGCTACCAGCCTCCGGCTTACGATATAAGCGAGGGACACGTGTCCAGATGTTTCCTGCATCACGAAATGGCTCCGGCCGTAACCAATCCTGTAACGAAACGCGAGGTGAAATAGATGGACAACAAGATGCTCCTGGAAGTGAAGAAATTAAAGAAATGCTTTGACGTCGGAGACCACAGAACGCTTACCGCCGTAGACGATGTCAGCTTCTTCGTCAGAAAGGGAGAGACTCTCGGTTTCGTAGGCGAATCGGGATGCGGCAAGTCCACTACGGGTAAAACTGTAATGCATCTCATACCCGCGACGTCAGGTCAGATAATATATGACGGCGAAGACATAACCAATATGAGCCGCAAGGAATACCTGGCCTTTACCCGCAAAGCCCAGATGATATTTCAGGATCCTTACGCCTCTCTGGATTCCAGAATGACTGCGGGAGATATAATCGCCGAGGGAATGGTGATACATAACCTGTATGACGCCAAGGAGAGGAAAGACAGGACTTATCAGCTTCTGGAAACAGTGGGCCTGAATAAAGAGCATGCCAGCAGATTCGTGCATGAATTTTCCGGCGGACAGCGGCAGAGGATAGGCATAGCCAGAGCTCTGGCCATAGACCCTGAATTCATCGTATGCGATGAGCCCATCTCAGCCCTCGACGTTTCCATACAGGCCCAGATAATCAATCTCCTGCTCGAGCTGCAGGAAAAGAGAGAGCTGACATATATGTTCATAGCTCACGATTTGGGCATAGTGCGCCACGTATCCGATCGTGTGGCCGTAATGTACCTGGGCGCTGTGGTCGAGCTTGCGGAAAGCGACGAGCTCTACAAGAATCAGCTCCACCCGTACACTCAGGCGCTCCTTTCGGCGATTCCTATCGCGGATCCTAAGGTGACGAGGGCAAAGAAGAGAATACTTCTGCAGGGCGACGTACCGAGTCCTATAGATGTAGGAAAGGGCTGTAAATTCGCGGGCCGCTGCAGTATGTGTAAGCAGATATGCCATGAGCAGGCTCCTGAGCTGCGCGACGTAGGAGGAGGCCACTTCGTAGCGTGCCATATGATATAGAGACTGCCTTTGACAGCTTGCCCGCGCGGGAAGAGCATATCTTGCTCCACGCGCGGGTTTTTTAAAGATAGTGCGGCGTTTTAGCCGGGAGGAAAGTGAAATGATAAAAAATCTGAGCTGTATATTTTCTGAAGAAGGTATTCTGACCAAGTCATCGGGACTACCTGTAAACAAAAAAGGCGCCCTATGCATTGCGCCCGATACAGATAGAGAGCTGCTGAGTCTTTACGCCGACCTGACCGCCAGGCTGGGCGTAGAATTAGCCGGTTTCCAGCCGCCGCTGACGAGCGCCCGCACGGCGGACGCTCTGCGCCTGTCTCTTGACAGTTCGGTGGAGACAGGCGCCTGCCAGCTGAGGCTGGCAGGCGGCGGCGTTGAGCTGGCGGCTTCGTCGCTGGAGGACCTGAGACGGGGTACTGAGTACATGACCGTTCTGTATCCCCTTGACGGCAAGGGAGGAAGCCTTGAGGCCATGGCAGGCATCGGGAAGCTCACGTCGGTGATTATAGATACAGCCAGTCTTACGATAAGGGAGGCCGAGGAAAGCACAGCCGGTGTTTTGGCGGATGCAGCCGGTATTTCGGCGGATAAAACTGGCGCCGCAGCGGACAAAGGTGGAGAGCTGATATACGGCAACCGTAGTTCTTTCAACAGAGCTGAGAGCCATTATAAGCAGAACCGCCGCATGAGAATCGTGATGGGCGGCGAACCCGGCCAACCGGAGAATTGCGCTGAAGCGCTGCTGGCCGCCGCTTTGCGCATCGCGATGGAAAACTACGAGACCGTATATCCTTACTGCGTGAAAGCTCTTCCCGAAGGGTGCGGCGGCATATACCTGAGGGAAGCGGAAAAGGCCGAAGTCAGAAAAGAGGGAGACAATATAATTTTCTGCGGAAAGGGAAAAGCTCTGGAAGAACAGGTATATGCTTACGCCTCATGTGAGAGAGATCCTTTTGCGAGCGATATTTTAAAAGACGTGGAGGATATGATCGCCTGCAGGAACGAAGCAGGTCAGGCAGCCTTCGCAGCCGCTTACGGCTCAGCCAGCGGAGAGGCCGGGGACAAGGCCTCGGGCAGCGGCAGCAGCGCGCAGAATGTCCTCATAACGCGGGAATATGCCAGAGGCATGGTGGACAGGGAAGCCATGGCCAGGTATCTGACTGAGAAGACAGGAAAGACAGAAGTAAGGAATTTCAACGACGGAAAGGAAGTGTTCAGAAGCGCGTCTTCTCTTTCATGGGAGGGAGACGATTTTATGGAACTTTTCAGAAGCAAGGCCTTGCCTCTCGTAAAGCCGGGAGATGACGTAAGGGTGGAGGGCCGCCTAAGCGAAGATATGGAAATGCGCAGCAGCCTTGCAAGCATGATCAGGGACCAGCTGAAAACCGCCGGAGCCGCAGAGACTGAGGCTGATATTTTCTGCGCGTACAAATCCGGTTATTCGTGGCTGGAGGAAAAGGTGCTCCCTATGTGGACTGCTCAGGCCGATGAGCGGCTTGATTCTGTAAAGATAACATTTCCTTATCTGCTCAATGAACGCGGCGACGATACATTTGAAGACGAGTCCGCGCCCAACTACGGCAAACACATGGATGATCCGCAGAAATTCTTCGACATTCCCACCAGGTGGTTGCAGGAATTCTTCCCGGCAGACGAACTAATCGAGAGGGAAGCAGGGATAAGCCGCGAAAAAGTGGAATTTGTCAGGGACGATAGTCTGGAGCATACTTACAGGATAGAATTTCTCGCTGAGGACGGTCAGAGCCTGTTTGAGGACAGCTTTGACGTCAAATACATAGAGAAACCTTATATAAAAAGATATCCGCAGATAGGCGTGACTCATGTCACTACGGGCTGGATAAAAGTCGAAGTCAACGGCAAAACGGTTCTCGACCAGCGCGTTGAAACCGACATAGAAAAGGTTTGGCGCGTACTTGAGGACGAGACCATACCTCAGCTTGAGCAGCGGCTGGTAAAGCGTTACGGCAAAGACGGCCTGGCAGCGGCGCAGCCTCTTTTCAACAGGCTACAGATCAATGTCCGGATGAGCGAAGTGGACAGAGACCTGGGATTCAGGGAAGAAAGGATTTCTACGGCAGAAGCTATGCAGGAGGACATATATTTCTACATTCTCGACTGGTTCAAGACCTACGGTGAGAGAGAATGTGAAAAGGAGCTGGACAATATCGGACTGATAATGCCGGAACCTGAAATCATGCGCGGCGAGAGAACAGAAATCGAAGTGATATTGTACGACGATTTGGCCGCAGGCGCTCAGCTGCAAGTTGACGACAAGCAAATTGAGATATGTGAAGCGTGCGGCGTCAAGGTTGCGGCAGAGTCGATATGCTTCAGCGCCGACAGCAGTTCTGCCGAGGTCACGGCAGTGGTTTCAGGCGAAGGGGCGTTGGCGCGGGCCAAAGCGCTGGGAGAGATGATAGAAACCGGAGTGATAGAGATGTTTTCCGACTGCTGCTTCAAGCTTTTTCTTGTCTGCAGGGACGGAACGGCTGAAATCACCATACCGAAAAGAAAGACGATGGTCTCGTCGCTTGATGAAGAGAAAAAGAATGAGATTCTGGCCGGCGACGTGGTGGATTACGAGCAGTATCTTGAACTTCTCGGATATTATGACGGAAGGCCAGGAGTTAAAATTATTCCGGCGGAGACCACGTATAAAGGCAGGAAAATCTTCTGCATAGAATGTTTCCGCCGCGACGAAGGCGTCTGCTATTCTGCCTCCAAGATGACTTCTGAAAGGATAACAGCGCTGTTTACGGCAAGACACCATGGCAACGAAGCTTCCAGCCTTAATTCTACGTTCATGCTTCTCGACAGGCTGCTTTCGGATATGAAAGGCGATTTGGAACGCATAAACGTCGTTTTAGTGCCTTTTATCAACATAGACGGAGGCCAGCTCCACTGCGATGTGCACAGAAAACATCCTAAGTGGCTGTGCCATCCGGCGCGCTACAACAGCGCAGGCTTTGAGTTCCGCAAGGATTTCAACAACCCTGACAGCATTTACGGAGAGGCTAGACTTTTAGGCAAGCTTTGGAACAAGTATCTGTTTGACATAGTGACGGATAATCACGGCTTTGAGGGCCACGAGCTGGTGCAGCCGTTTTCCGGATATATTTCACCGTGGTACAAGAGCTTCTGGGTACCTAGGGCGTTCTACTACGGATATATATGGTTCAGCGGAGAAAAGGAGCACATGCTGAAAATAGGAAACGCCATAAGACAGAAAGTTTCCGACGCCATCAACTGCGACGGGGAAATCTACCGTTTAAACAGAGAATTTGAAGACAGATTCTATAAATATGCTGAAAAATGGTTCCCGGACCTGTTCAGGCTCGAGAGATTCAACGAAGTGGTATTCTACTGGACTGATACTGACAAGCATCCGCGGCCTGCTAACTACGGTGTTAAAAATCCTGAAATCACCGCCGTGGACTGGACCACGGAGGTAGCCGACGAGACGGCCGTTGGAGATTACATGAAGCTCAACGCTCATGCGCACCATATTTCCGATTTGGCTTTATTCGAGGTGATGAGAGAATGTGAACTGATCATAGACCGGGCCTGGACGAAGAATATGAGCTTTACCAGATATCGTCGTCATCCTCTCTGCGCGGGAGAAGGAGAGGTTTTATGAAAGCAGCTGAAATGACAGGAGAAAGAAAATTCCGTGCGGGAAAGAGGCTTTTTCGCAGCGGAGAGAAAAATCTGTCTCACGTTGAAACGGGAGTCGGTTATAAGCCGGAGGTGAGTCTTGAGGCGTTCGTATTTTTAGGCGCCTGTATTGCAGCTTTCGGAGCTATAGGAAGCAGGATGGGCATGGTAAATATGCTCAACACACTCATGAATACGGCCTTTGACTTGCTGATGAATACAGTGTTTTATATAATGGCCATAGCCGTAATCGCAGGTGCGATCTCGGGACTGCTTTCTGAGTTCGGCGTGATTTCTCTCATAAACCGGCTGCTGTCGCCTTTGATGAGGCCTCTTTACGGACTTCCGGGAGCCGGGGTGATAGGCGTGATGGCGACTTATCTTTCGGACAATCCGGCGATTCTGGCCCTTGCCTCGGATCAGAATTTCAGGAGATATTTCAAGAAATATCAGCTGCCGGCTCTTACTAATATCGGGACAGCTTTCGGCATGGGGTTAGTCATAACGTCTTTCGTGATAGGTCTTTCAGCCGTCACAGGAAGTGGAAGCGGCAATTTTATCGCGGCGGTTCTCATTGGAAATCTTGGCGCTGTAGTCGGAAGCATAGTGAGCACCAGGCTGATGCTGGTGAAGACGCGGCGGTTATATGGCACTGAGGCCGCGGCTGATGAGAGCGAAGATGTGAGCGAAACAGAAGCGGATGCTGAGCTTCCTGAAAAGATGCGCCGCATAAGAAAGGGAAGCGCAGGCTATCGCTTCATAGAGTCAATGCTCTCCGGCGGCAGAAAGGGCGTAGATATGGGGATCTCTATCATTCCAGGAGTGCTGGTGATATGCTCCGTAGTGCTCATGCTGACCAACGGACCGTCTGCTGACGGAACTTACACAGGAGCTGCGGGAGAGGGAGTGGCTTTTCTGCCGTGGGCTGCTCAGAAATTGGATTTTGTGCTTGAAGCGCTGTTCGGCTTTTCGTCGCCGGAAGCGATAGCTGTGCCGGTGACTGCGCTGGGTGCTGCCGGGGCTGCAATAGGCCTGATACCGCAGCTCTTGCAGCAAGGTCTGGCAGACGCTGGTGATGTGGCGGTGTTCACATCAATGTGCATGTGCTGGAGCGGCTA
>ENA-ORUG01001431-ORUG01001431.1-human-gut-metagenome-genome-assembly--contig:-NODE-1431-length-21152-cov-10.572498_pt1 | contig 21152 bp, 18 predicted proteins | sample MGYA00242079_ERZ509207 | MGnify/ENA primary metagenome ERZ509207 (study PRJEB26280, sample SAMEA2338780) | human gut metagenome | biome: human gut; feature: human-associated habitat; material: faeces...
TGTGAATGAAAAGGAGAGTTTATATGCAAAGACGTAAAGATCATAAAGGCCGTGTTTTGAAGGATGGCGAGGTCTACCGCAAGAGCGACGGGCTGTATATGTACCGTTGGACTGCAAAAAACGGAAAACGCCATACCATCTATGATGCAACCTTGGAGGGGCTGCGCGAAAAGGAAGAGAAGATCCAGCACGACTTGGCAGATGGCATCCGCATCCCGGAGTGCAGCCTGACCCTGAATGACCTGTTTGAACTGTGGCGTAAGAACAAGGTGGGCTTGAAAGAGCATACCTTCGCCAATTACGTTTATATGTACAATCGGTTCGTCCGGGATGAGATCGGCATGATGAAGCTCAAGGACATTCGCAAGTCGGATATCCGCAGCTACTACAATGGCATCGTCCGCAACGGCAAGATGGCGTTGAACACGCTGGAAACCATCCAGAATGTTCTTCATCAGGTCTTTGCGGTGGCGGTGGACGATGAGTACATCCGTGTGAATCCCACGGATGGTGTCCTGACGGCCATTAAAGCCGCCCACCAGTACGAAACGCCCAAACGCCACGCTCTGACCCTGCCCCAGCAGCAGGCGTTTCTGAATTTCATCAAGAAAACGCCGAAGTTCCAGCACTGGCTCCCGATGTTCACCTTCATGCTGGGTACCGGATGCCGCATCTCGGAAACGGTTGGCCTGTGCTGGGGTGACATCGACTTCGAGAGTGGGTTTATCACCATCCAGCACAATCTGGTGTACCATGACCACGAGGTGGGCGGCTGCTATTTCACCATGTCCACACCCAAGACTGCCGCCGGTAAGCGGGCAATTCCGATCTTGCCCGAAGTGCGGAAGGCACTGGAACAGGAACGCGCCAACCAGCAGGAGCTGGAACTGGTATGCGAATACGAAATCGACGGAATCTCAGACTTCGTATTCCTGAACCGCTTCGGCCAGCCGCAGAACCCGCAGACGGTCAACCGCGCCATCAAGCGCATCAGTGTGGCATACAACGAAGCCGAACTGGAAAAGGCCGAAAAGGAAAAACGGGAGCCGCAGCTGTTGCCGCCCTTCTCCTGCCATAATCTCCGGCACACATTCTGCACCCGGCTGTGCGAAAATGAGACCAACCTGAAGATCATTCAGGACATCATGGGACACCGGGACATCAGCACCACGATGGAGATTTACGCGGAAGCCACCAAGGAAGCCAAAGCCCATTCCTTTGCAAATCTGAACGGTAAACTGGGCATTTCGGTCTGAAATCCACTACACCAACTACTACACCACTTTTACACCAAATTGCCGGTAAGTTGTGGAGAGTTGCGTAGGGTGACGTACGGGAGCAGGAAAAAGGAAACCGCATGGATAGGCTTATAAAGGAAAATAAAGCCATTTGTGAGCCTTCCTTGACCTGTCCCCACCATGAAGCCAATCGAGCAGTAAATTTCCAATTTAAGCAAAACAAGGCCTGAAACTTCTTGATGTACCGAGAAGCTTCAGGCTTTTTCTTTTGGCGAATTTCCAGCAAAAACTACGCCATACGCCAATTTTACGCCAAACGATGTAGGATTTTGTGCAGAGCAAAAAGAGCGTTGTTCGCATTTAGCGTAAAATTGGAGCGTGTGGTGGATGGGTGCAGACCTGCAAAGGGCTGCATCAAAAAGCGGATTTATGAATCTGCAAACGGACAGCCGGAACTTTCCACCGCAAAAGAAGCAACTGTGAAGAATATGGAGGTTTTCTTATGAACAAACTGCTTTCCTGCCACTATAACATGGACACCAACCGGGTGGAAGCCCGGTTCGAGGATGGAGCCATTCTTTCCATCGACTGCATCGCCATTGAGGACGAATACGGCAACACCCCGGCACAGCGGGCAGAGCTGGACTGGCTGCTGTACAATAAACCGCTGGAGTATGCACAGCTTGTGCTGAGAGGGGAGATTGAGCACTACCTGTAACTTGGCTGTGACCATGGAAGAATGGAAGATTGATTGACAAGGTTCCATAACAGTTAACACAGCTTGCATTTGCCCTGCAATTTTTCAGAATGGAACGCCCCAAGGGCATCCGGTCTATATCCGGCAGATTTTTCATAAAGAATCTGCCGGGTATTTTTGTTTGTCATAAAGGAAGTCTTGCTTTTTATTGTAAAATTGGATACAATATAAAAAAGACATTTGCACGGAGGACTCTATGGAATATATCGGCATCCAGAAGAAAAACGGCGGTGTGGTGGAAGCCCTGCAGCAGGCCATTTTATCTGGGCAGATCCCGGCGGGCACTGAAATGACCCAGAACGAACTGGCAGAGAGTCTCGGTGTCTCTCGGATGCCGGTGCGGGAGGCCTTGATGATCCTTGAATATCAGGGTCTTATCATCCGCCTGCCCAACAACCATGTAAAAGCTGCTGATTTGAACGAAGATGCATTGCGGCAGATTTTGGCGTTAGGTGCACAACTGGAACGGCAGGCGATGCGTGCGCTGCCGCAGGATGCGATGTTGGCAGGAGACGAGATGCTGCAGCACCGTACCCTGCGGACCGTCCTGCCCTATCCGCTGCACCGCAAGCTGCTGGAGAGCATTCAGGAGACCTACATTGCCTTTGCCGTGAGCGCACGTCCTGCGCCGGTGAACGACCGGCTGTCCCGCCTGCTGATGCTGGACCGTCAGGGTTCCCCTGATGTGCTGGATGCATGGAACACCTATGAAGAAGAACTGCTGCATCTGATTTTAACGATAAGGAGTCAATATGCTGGGACTGAAACCCATTAAGCTGCTGCCTGCCCGCGAGCGGGTAGCTTCCGCTTTGCGGAAAGCCATTATCTCAAAAAGCATCCCGGAGGGCGCAGAACTCACGCTGGAAAACACCGCACAGGAACTGGGCGTGTCGGTCACGCCGGTGCGGGAGGCCTTTCAGATCCTTGCCCGTGACGGTCTGCTGGAAGTCAAGCAAAACAAGTGCGCCATTGTGTTGGGCGTAACGGAAAAAACGATTCGGGAGCACTACCAGCTGCGCGCTGCGCTGGAAGGCACCGCCTGTATGCTCTGCTGCCAGAACAATGCCGACCTGTCCAAGATCAAAAACTGCGTGGATACTGCAGAGGAGGCTCTTTCTCATCAGCAGGCCGGAAATTATACTGACTACAACCAGTCCTTCCATTTTGAGATCTGGGAAGCTTCCGGCAATGAAAAAATGCGCAATCTTCTCTCGGAGCTGTGGAACGGCCTGTCCATTGGTGTGGAAATGAGCGAGTTGGACTATGCCCTCAACTCCCAGAGCGAGCATAAAAAGATCTATGCGGCGCTGGAAGCACGGGATGCGATGGCCGCACGGGCTGAAATGGAAAAGCACATCCTGCGCAGCATGGACGATGCGCTGACCTATTATTTATAAGATCAAGGAGGACAAGACAGTGTATACCTGTGCGAACTGTACGGTTCTGGCCTGCGCCAACAACGAGCCGGAAAAGATGCCCAAAAACTGCCCTATGCGGAATGCTTCGGTGATGGAGGCCGCCCGCGCCGGCTATGATTTGCCTGAGAATCACGATTTCTACGTCAACTGTTCGGCCATTGAGGGGCTTGGCTACTGTCAATGGCCCCGCCTGAAGGAGACGGTGGAGTTCTGCAAGCGGATGGGCTACCACAAGCTGGGTCTTGCATTCTGCAAAGGTCTGCGGAAGGAAGCCCGCATCGTGGCCGACCTGCTCCGTGCGCAGGGGTTTGAGGTGGTGTCGGTCATCTGCAAGACCGGTGGCATCTCCAAAGAAGAAGTGGGCATCCCGGAAGAGGTCAAGATCCACCCCGGCGAATTTGAGGCCATGTGCAACCCCATCGCACAGGCAAAGCTTCTGAACGAACAGCACACCGAGTTCAACATTGAGATCGGACTTTGTGTGGGACACGACTCGATGTTTTATAAGTATTCGGACGCCATGGTCACAACGCTGGTGGCCAAGGATCGCGTTCTGGCGCATAATCCCTGTGGTGCCATTTACTGTGCCGAGGGGTATTTCAAAAAGCGGCTGGAATAAAAGAAGGATAAAACGTACGTTCTCCAAAGCAGATGGAGAGCGCGCGTTTTTTTTGCAGAAAGCGGTAGAGTGGGGTCTTCTTGTATCCTACTGTTTGTCTGGCGTGCACAAAAATTGGTACATAATCCGTGCAATGCGACAAAACTCGAAAAAAGGGATTGACAAATCTCTGTTTCGGGTGTATTCTCGTGTCGTCAAGTGGATACATTATCAAAGATTAGATATAAAAATTTTAAAAAAAGGCTGCCGAGATTCCCGGAATTCTAAGGTTCCGGGCAGATTCTTCCAGAACGAAAAAGGGCTGTGAGGGCACAGCACGGCGGCAAAGACTCTGCACAACGAGGTGCAGCTGGGGCGTTCCGAAAGTCAGGGCTGTTTTGCTCTGATAAAATGGATACATTATATTTCATTAAAGGAGGATCCCCAGTATGTCAGCAGCAACCATCACCCTACTCTTTCTTCTCTTCGCGGTCGTCATGTTCGTGTTTGAGAAGATCCCCCTCGGCGTAACGTCCATGATCGTCTGTATCGGTCTGGTCGTCACCGGCGTGCTGGACATCAAGACTGCTTTTGCAGGCTTCATCGACAGCAACGTCATCCTCTTTGTCGCCATGTTCATCGTCGGCGGTGCACTGTTTGAAACAGGCATGGCCAACAAGATCGGCGGCATCGTTACCCACTTTGCCAGATCCGAGCGCAGCCTCATCGTGGCCATCATGGTCATCGTTGGCCTGATGAGCGGCGTGCTCTCCAACACCGGCACCGCCGCCGTCCTGATCCCCGTGGTCATCGGCATTGCGGCAAAGTCCGGCTATGCCCGCTCCAAGCTGCTGATGCCGCTGGTATTTGCAGCGGCCATGGGCGGCAACCTTTCCCTCATCGGCGCACCGGGCAACCTCATCGCCCAGAGTGCTCTGGGTGAGATCGGGATGTCCTTCGGCTTCTTCGAGTACGCTATCGTGGGCCTGCCCATCCTCGCCGCCGGCATCCTCTTCTATGCTACCCTTGGCATGAAGCTGCTGCCCAACCACCCCGTCTCCGATGATGACTCCTTCGGCGGCGAGCAGGACTTCAGCAATGTTCCCAAGTGGAAACAGGTGCTCTCCCTCGTCATCCTCGTGCTCACCCTGCTGGGCATGATTTTTGAAAAGCAGATCGGCATCAAGCTCAACATCACCGGCTGTATCGGTGCGCTGGCTCTGATCCTCACCGGTGTCATCTCCGAGAAAGACGCCCTGAAGTCCATCGACCTCAAGACCATCTTCCTCTTCGGTGGTACGCTGTCTCTGGCCTCTGCACTGGATAAGACCGGGGCAGGCGCAGAGATTGCAAACATCGTCATTGGTGCTCTGGGCGAGAATCCCTCTCCCTACGTCCTGACTCTGGTGGTCTTCCTGCTCTGCTGCGTCATGACCAACTTCATGTCCAACACCGCAACCACCGCTCTGATGGTTCCCATCTGCCTGAGCATCGCACAGGGCATGGGTGCCGACCCCCGCGCAGTCCTGATGGCTTGTGTCATCGGCGGCTCCTGCGCTTACGCAACGCCCATCGGTATGCCCGCCAACACCATGGTGGTTTCCGCCGGCGGTTACACCTTCAAGGATTATGCCAAGGCTGGCCTGCCCCTCATCCTCATCGCAACGGTTGTCAGCATGGTGATCCTTCCCATCGCATTTCCGTTCTTCCCGCAGTAAAGCGGGCAGGAACGTTGAATATGAGTGAACCAACGCGCAAAATGTACCAAAGCTAAGGAGGCATTGGAATGAACAAACAGGAACAGGTGCAGCAGATGACGACCTATATGGCAAACTTTGTGAGCCATATCGCCAAGGTGCTGCCGGACGACATCATTGCCAAGCTCGATGAGCTGGGCGCACAGGAGGACGCACCGCTGTCCAAGGTCATTTATGAGACCATGAAGCGGAACCAGAAGCTGGCCAAGGAGCTGAACCGCCCCAGCTGTCAGGATACTGGTGTGCTCCAGTTCTGGGTAAAGTGCGGCGTGGACTTCCCCCTCATCGGTGAGGTAGAGGGTCTGCTGAAGGAGGCTGTGGTCAAGTCCACCTTCGAAGCACCCCTGCGCCACAACAGTGTTGAAACCTTCGATGAGTTCAATACCGGCCGCAACGTCGGCAAAGGCACTCCCACCGTGTGGTGGGACATCATCCCGAACAGCGACAAGTGTGAGATCTACGCTTATATGGCAGGCGGCGGCTGCACCCTGCCGGGCAAGGCCATGGTTCTGATGCCCGGTGCAGGTTACGAAGGTGTGACCAAGTTCGTCATGGATGTCATGACCAGCTACGGCATCAATGCCTGCCCCCCGCTGCTGGTGGGCGTGGGCGTTGCCACCTCTGTTGAGACCGCCGCTCTGCTGTCCAAGAAGGCTCTGATGCGTCCTCTGGGCAGCCACAACGAGAACGAGCGCGCAGCCTATATGGAGAAGCTGCTGGAGGACGGCATCAACTCCATCGGCCTTGGTCCTCAGGGCATGGGCGGCAAGTACTCCGTCATGGGCGTGCACATTGAGAACACTGCCCGCCATCCTTCTGCCATCGGCGTTGCCGTCAACGTGGGCTGCTGGAGCCATCGCCGCGGCCACATCATTTTTGATAAAGATCTGAACTACACCATTGATACTCATTCGGGGGTGACTTTGTAATGCTGACCATCAAAGACAGAAAGAAAATTCTCACGACTCCGGTCTCCGCAGAAGACCTGAAGGACATCCATATCGGTGATGTCGTTTACCTGAACGGCGACCTGACCACCTGCCGTGACGTGGCGCACCGCCGCCTCGTGGAAGAGGGCCGCCCGCTGCCTGTGGACGTCAAGGACGCTGCCATCTTCCACGCCGGCCCCATCATTCGCCCTCTGGAGGACGACAAGTTCGAGATGGTGTCTGTGGGCCCCACCACCTCCATGCGTATGGAGAAGTTCGAGTATGAGTTCGTGCAGAAGTCCGGTGTCCGCGTCATCGTGGGCAAGGGCGGCATGGGCCCCAACACCGAGCGCGCCTGCAAGGAGTTCGGTGCCATCCACTGTGTTTTCCCTGCCGGTAACGCCGTTGTGGCTGCCACCGAGGTGGAGGAGATCGTCGAGGCCCAGTGGCGTGACCTCGGTATGCCGGAAACTCTGTGGCACTGCCACGTTAAAGAGTTTGGCCCCCTGATCGTTTCCATCGACGCTGAGGGCCGCAACCTGTTCGAAGAGAACAAGGTCATCTTCAATCAGCGCAAGGATAAAGCTGTCGAGGAAATTTGCAAGCACGTTGGCTTCATCAAATAAGATCCAACTGCGAAGCCAGCGTTGCCTATACCCTGCGGAGAGCAACCATCCATCAAAAGCTTCTTCTCCTAAAATGAACTCACTATCACGTTAATTCTAACAACCATATTTGCTTTCACCGATCCAACAGACTTCTTATCATTTACTTCTATCTTCATTACCCTGTTTATCCTGCTTCTCCGCAAAACACCCCGGATGCTGTCTGTAATATCGGCATCCGGGGTGTTGCTATTTGCGGTCAAATATAAACATTCAAGTGCCTTTGCATCTGCAAGGCGGAAGTAATCCACAGGAGGACAACCCAAATGAGCCCATTGGAGATCACACTGGTCATCCTGCTTGTAACGATCATCGCCTTTGTATCCGGTAAAGTCCCGTTCTCGGTCATTTCTACCGGCATCATTCTGGCGCTGATCCTCACCGGCATCAAGACCCCTGCCGAGGCCTTTGGCGGCTTCATCAACACGAACGTGGTCATGTTCGTAGCCATGTTCGTCATCGGTGCAGGGCTGACCAAAACGCCCCTGATTGACAAAGCCCAGAGTCTGGTCATCCGCTACAAGGACAATATGCGGATGCTGATCTTTCTTTCCTGCGTGGCAGGTGCGTTTCTGGGCGCCATCACCAGTGCCACCGCAACTGCCGCTATCATGATCCCTCTGCTGGTAGGCATTGCGAACGACATCGGCGTGAGCCGCAGCAAGCTGCTGTATCCTTCTATGGCCTGTGCCAACATTGCCACCCAGATGACCTTTCTCGGTCAGGGTGCTTCCAACATGGCATGGAACGATGTCATGATGCAGGCCGGCGCACCGACACCGCTGCACATCTGGGATTTCACCATTGCGCGCATCCCGATGCTGACCATTGCCATCCTGTACATGACCTTTGTTGGCTATAAGCTGATGCCGGATATTCCCAACGAGCAGTTTTCAGATGCAGCACATACGGCTTCTGAGAGCGAAAAACTCAGCCCCTTCAAGCGCAAACTGGCTGTCCTGATCGTTCTGGTCTCCATTGCAATGATGCTGCTGGAAAATGTCATTGGTGTCAAGATGTATCTCACTTCCTGCATCGGCGCTGCCGCTCTGGTGCTGACGGGTGTGCTGACCGAGAAGGAAGCCCTCAACTCCATCCACCAGCCGACCATTTTCCTGTTTGCCGGTGTGCTGGCTCTGTCGGACGCCATCCAGACCACCGGTGCAGGCGATGTGGTGGCAGACTGGATGATCCGCCTGCTGGGCGATACCACCAATCCGTACATCATTATGCTGGTGTTCTTCCTTGTTCCCTTCATTCTGACACAGGTCATGTCCAATCTGGCTACCCTGACCATCTTCATCCCACTGGTCACTTCCGCCTGTATCCGCATGGGCGTAGACCCCCGTGCTGCCGTGGTCGGCGTGATCACAGCCAGCTGTGTGTCCATCATGACCCCCATGGCAGCTCCCTGCCAGATCATGATCATCGAGCCGGGCGGATACACCTTGAAGGATTATCTCAAGTGTGGTACCCCGCTGGCGCTCATCCTCATTGTCGTGTCCGTATTTTTCCTGCCGACACTTTATCCTTTTGCCTGATTCTATTTTCCCACCGCAGTAGTATGCGCAAACTGCATATCGTAAATATGCCGTTCTGTTCGGCGCTATTTTTGAAAACCGCAATAAAAGCAGCAGAAATTTTTGAGCATCTCATAATTCTGTCAAGAGGGCTGGCACCGTCCGGCCCTCTCTCTTTTTGCTGGAGAAAAACGATGTACTCAAAATGAGCATATCGTTTTACATCTTCAAAACCGACTCCCAGATCTCCTCGACCACCGGAACACCAAGCTCGCGGTTTTCTTTGATGGTGCGCAGCATTCCCTCGCCGGGCCAGCGGACTTCGCCATCCGGTCTGGCCGGGGTGCTGGCCTTGATGTCCGCAAGGATGGCGTCGATGACGGCGTCGTTTTCCTCGACGGTGCCAAATTTAGTGGGGTCGATCGCGATCATGATTTGGGTCAGACCGATCTCGTCGCCGAAGGTCCCGATGGTGTGGACGGCATTGCCGCCGGAAAGGAGGGTGGAGATCAAATCCAGCAGGATGGAGAGGCCGCTGCCCTTCCAGTAGCCGATGGGCAGTGCGCGGCCGCTCTTTTCGATGGCGGCGGGGTCTGTCGTGAGCTGGCCGTCCTCGTCGCAGCCGCCGGGTACGGGCAGCTGCCTGCCAGCCAGACGGGTACTCTCCAGCTTGCCGTAGCTGAACTGGCTCAAGGCGCAGTCCACCATGACGTGCTGACCGTCGGAGCGGGGGACAGCGAGGATGAGCGGGTTATTGCCGATGCGGCAGTCTTTGGCGCCCCAAGCAGGCATATTGGGGGCGGTGTTCGACCAGCAGATGCCGATGCAGCCTTTTTCGGCGGCCAGCCAGCCGTAGGTGCCGCCGCGCATCCAGTGGTTGTTGTTGCCCAATGCCACGATGCCGACGCCGTTCTCCTTGGCGAGGGCGCAGGCACGCTCCATTGCGCGCTGTGCGTTCAGCGGGCCGAAGCCGCGGTGGCCGTCCCAGCGCTCCATACTGCCCATGCGGGAGATGCACTCGGCGCGGGCAAGTGGGTCGATCTCGCCCTTTTCGAGGTAGCTCACCACGCGCGGAAAGCGATTCAGACCGTGGCTGTACACGCCGGAAAGGCTGTTCTGGGCGAAAATCACAGCGGCGTCTTTGGCGTCCGCCAGGGTGAAGCCGTGCTTTTCCAGCACGCGGGTGAACTGAGCGACCATTTCTTCGTAGGCGACACGTTTCATGAATATCTCCTCCTGAGCAGTGCTTGAAAAGAATAATGTAAGCGCTTTCTTGGCTTGATTATAGCATAACAAAAGCAAAAATCAAGTGATTTTGCAAAATTCGTGTAACCGCTTACATTTCGAGGAACACACACACTCCTAAGATTTTACGCTTTAACTGCTCTGCCTCTGAACGAGTTCCGGCTGCAAGGTGACAGAAGAATAGTCCTCGCCGTGCTCAATGCGGCTCTGCAGCAGCTGGACGCAGAGCAAGGCCACCTGCTCCGGTTTGTTGTCCACGGAAGTCAATTCCGGCTCGCACAGGCGGGCATAGGTGGAATTATCATAGCCCACCACGGCGGTCTCCTCGGGGACGCGGATGCCCGCCCGGAGCAGGGCTTTCAGCACACCGGCAGCGGTCAGATCCTCACCGCAGAGAATGCCGTCCGGGCGGATGCCCTCGGCCAAAAGCTGCTGCACCACGCGGATGCCGTCCTCCAGCGTCTCGCCGGTTTCGAGAACATGCCCGTCTGCGTCCAGACCGGCAGCGGTCATCCCGGAGAGGAAGCCCTTCGCTTTGGCAGCGGCGCTGTCGGTGGACTTATCCTTGATATAGTAGAGGTTCCGGCGTCCGGTCTTCACCAGATGCTCCACGGCCATCTCGACGCCCCGGCAGTCATCGACCATGACCGAATAGGCGTCCGGCAGAGCCAGCGTGCCGTTGGCAAGGACGACGGGCATTTTGCGCAGAAGGTTCTCCATCTCTGCCCCCTGACAGATGGTGTTGAAAATCGAGCCGACCAGGATGAGGCCGTCCACCTGCTTTTGCGCCACAGCCTGCAGGGTGCGCAGCGTCTCCGCCCTGTCGCCGCCGGTGTTGCAGAGGATGACCTCGTACCCTCTGCGGCCAAACTCGCGCTCGATGGTGTAGGCTGTGCGGGCATAGTGGGAATCCCGGATGTCCACTGTGAGCACGGCCACCGTGTGCAGGCTCTTGCTGACCATGCCCTGTGCAATGGCACTGGGAGCGTAGTTGCAGCGTTTGAGCACCTTTTCCACCTTGGCGCGGGTGTCGGCGCGGACAGTATCTTTGTGGTTGAGCACGCGGGAGACGGTGGCGATCGAGACTCCGGCTTCCCGTGCAATATCGTAAATATTCATAGACCCTCTTGTAAAATCAGATGTGGTTGGATGGTTAAAGCATACCCTGCCGCCGTGTGGTTGTCAAGATGAAGGGGAGACGGTGTACCGAAAAACTTGCCCTTGTTCCCGGATGGAAACTGGGCTATAATAAAACCACTCATTAGCCGGAAAGAGGGGATGCAGATGGAGCTGTTTCGGCGGACATTGGCGGGGATGCTGATGCTGGTGGTTGCGGTGTCAGTGGGCATCTGGGTGCAGGGAAGGTTTATCGACGCGGTGCGTCTGCCGACTCATACGCGGATGATCGGGGCGACGTATACGACCCTGAGTGACCCGTTTTATGAGACCATCAACGATGAGATCCAGATGCAGATCAAGAGCAACGGCGATCTGCTCTTGGTGCGTGACCCGGGGCAAGATCAAGAGCGGCAGAATCAGGAGATCGAGGATATGCTCAATAAGGGCATTGAGCTGCTCATCGTGAACCCGGTGGATTATGTGGGCGTGACGCCTGCGCTGGAAAAGGCGAGGGAAAAGGGCGTGCCGGTCATTCTCATCGACTCCAAGGTGGACGACCCGGAGCTTGTCACCTGCACCATCACCTCCAACAACTACGGCGCCGGTCTGCTGGACGCCCGTCACCTCATCAGCCAGACCAAGAGCGCCCGCATTGTGCTGCTGTCCAACTCGGATTCGTTCTCCAGCTGGGACAGACTTTCAGGTTTCTGCCAGACCCTGACCAAAAGCGGCAACGACTACCAGATCCTGGAGCTGCGGGACTGCGGCGGCGAGCTGAACCGTGCCATGCGCGCGATGGTGCAGCTGTTGGAGACGTTCCCGCGCATTGACGTCGTGATGGCCGTCAACGAGCAGGCGGCCCTGGGCGCAATGGCGGCGCTGGAAGAAAAGGGCGTGCTCTCGTCAACTTTGGTCTACAGCGTGGACGGTTCACCGGAGGCGAAAGCCCTGATCTCCGAAGGGCTGATGACGGCCACCTCGGCACAGTCGCCCCTCCGCATCGGCCGGATGGCGGCAGAGGTGGTGTACGAGATCCTGGAGGGCAAGCCGTACCTGACCAACATCGTGGTGCCGGTAAATCAAATCACGCAGGAGGATATTCTGCGCTACGGCACGGAGGGCTGGCAATGAAAACTGAAAATTTGTCCATCGGCCTCCGGGCGCTCTACCATGCCATTGAGTGGCTGACGGTATTTCTGATCCTGCTCATCTTTGCGGTGCAGATCATCACGCCGCTCTACGCGGTGAAAGTTGGCCGTGCAGACTCGTTTTTGCAGCAGCTGCAATGGCTGCCGTACCGCCCCGGTGTGCTTGCCCTGGGCGTGATGCTGGCAGCGGTGGGCAACATCCTGAGCAAGTGCTCCCATGAGGTGGACAGCGGCTTTCTCTCCCGCAGCAGCTGGCAGTTATATTTATTGGAGGGCGTACTGTACAGTGCCTCGGCGCTGATCTTCCAGCAGAACTGCGACAAAATCGCTCTGTTTGCGATCGTGGATATGGTGGACGACCCGCGCGCTCTCCGGCAGAAGCGCTTTCTGAGCGCCATGATCGTGGTGTACCTTTTCTGCAACATGGACGCCGCCACCAGCGCTCTCCATGCCGTGACGCTGAAACAATACTTGGCTTTTTACAGCCTGCACACCCGCAGCGTCCTGCAGCTGGTGATCGAGAGCCTGTCGGCGCTGGAAATGATACTCTTCATCCTGTACATGGTGCTGTTCATCAGCCAGCAGACCAGCGAGAAACAGGAGATTTTGAACCTGAACCAGCAGCTGCAGCAGGCCAACGAGCAGCTGCGCATCTACGCCGAGGAGAGCGCCCACACCGCACAGGTGCAGGAACGCAACCGCCTTGCGCGGGAGATCCACGACACGTTAGGCCATGTGCTCACGGGCATCACAGCGGGCGCAGACGCCTGCATCCAGATGATGGACGACTCGCCCGAGATGGCACGCCACCAGATGGAGCTGATAGCCGACACCGCCCGCAACGGAATGAACGATGTCCGGCGCTCGGTCAAGGCACTGCGGCCGGACTCGCTGGAAAAAGAAAACCTCTCGGGTGCGCTCAACAAGATGTGTACCAGCATGGCGCAGAGCAGCGGCGCGCAGATCCAGCTGGAAGAGTCGCTGGCCGGGCTGACGCTCTCGCAGGATGAGGAAGACTGCGTCTACCGCACCGTGCAGGAGGGCATCACCAACGCCATCCGCCATGGCCACGCCACCTGTGTCCAGGTGCGGTGCCATATCGAGGACGGCGTGCTGGAAGTGTCGGTGAGGGACAACGGCATCGGCTGCAAGAGCGTGACGCCGGGCTTTGGCCTGCAGCATATGCAGGAGCGGATGCTCATGCTGGGCGGCACGTTCTGGTATGAGAACAGCGACGGGTTCTGCATCCGGGCAGAGATCCCTCTGCGCAAGACCCCGGGCAGTGAAAAGAGGAAACAGGAGGAAACGGTATGATAAAGGTGCTTCTGGCCGACGACCAGGAACTGATCCGTCAGAGCCTCAGCTTTGTGATGAGCAAGCAGGAAGATATTGAGATGGTGGGTACAGCCGCCAATGGCTGTGAAGCGCTGGAACTCGTGGAGGAAAAGCAGCCCGACGTGGTGCTGCTGGACATTCGGATGCCCGAGATGGACGGCGTGGAGTGTACCCGCCGCATCAAGCAGGAGTTTCCGGGCATCAAGGTCATCATCCTGACCACCTTTGACGATGACGATTATGTGTTTGACGCTCTGCGGTACGGCGCTTCCGGCTACCTGCTCAAGGGCGTCTCGGTGGACGGCCTGACCAACGCCGTGCGGGAGGCCGCGCGCGGCGGCTCCATCATCGCCCCGGATGTGGCGTCCAAGGTCTTGCAGATGTTCTCCCGCATGGCACAGGGCGACGTGCAGGTGCGCGTGAACAAAAAGAATGCGCTGGAGCTGACCAAGATGGAGCGGCAGGTCATCCGCGAGGTGGGCTGCGGCCTCTCCAACAAGGAGATCGCGGGCAGACTCTATCTCTCCGAAGGCACGGTGCGCAACTACATCAGCAGCATCCTGCGCAAGCTGGAACTCCGTGACCGCACCCAGCTGGCCATCTGGGCGGTGCAGAACCAGAACAGCCAGCCGGAGGCAGACGTATGAGCCGGTACTGGAAAGCCGCGCTGCCCTTTCTGCTGGCAGCGGTCATCATTCTGGTGGCTGCCAGCCGTCCGGTGGTGCTGCACATCGGCTTCCCGTGTGACAGCTATTGGAATGTCCCGGGCGAGAACTACTATACCTTTATTGACGCCGCCATTGAAAAGTTTGAGGCAGAGCACCCCAACGTGAAAGTCGAGTACACCAGCGGCATCCGGGTCGAAGACTACACCGAATGGCTCAGCGGCCAGTACCTGCTGGGGCAGGAGCCGGATGTGATGGTGATTCTTCCCGAGGACTTTGTAATTTTCAGCGATACAGCTTCCCTGCGGGAGCTGGATTCGTTCATGAAGCAAGACCCAGAAGTGGATCTGAGCGGCTTTTACCCGGCGGCATTGCAGGCCGGAGCCGACAAGGGGAAACAGTATGCGCTGCCGCTGGAATGCGTGCCGCAGATGATGTTCATCAATAAGACACTGCTCCAAAAAGAGCACATCCGCATCCCGGATAACGACTGGACATGGGACGAGTTTTACAGCCTGTGTGAGCAGCTGACGAGAGACACGGACGGGGACGGCATCGTTGACCAGTTCGGCGTTTACGATTACGGCTGGGAAGAGGCGCTGGTGGCCAACGGCTGTTCGCTGTTCAGTGAGGACGGCCAGCACTGCATGCTGAACCAGAGCGCGCAGGAGTCCGCCATGCAGTTTGCGCGGCAGATCTACCAGCTCAACGCCGGAACGGATCTGAGCGACAAGACCTTCGACGAGGGCAGAGTGGCGTTCCGCCCGATGCTGTTTTCCGAGTACCGCAGCTATGAGCCGTATCCGTGGCGCATCAAGCGCTCGTCGAACTTTGAGTGGGACTGCATCGCCATGCCCAGCGGCACAAGTGTCGGCGGCGGCAACTACTCCCGGCTGAGCACCCTCATGCTGGGCATCAGCCAGCGCACAAAGCATTCCCGGCTGTCGTGGGAGCTGCTGAAGACCATTGCCTGCACGGAGGAGATGCAGACGATGGTCTACACCGAGTTGAGCGGCGTGTCCGCCCTGCACAGTGTGACGGAATCTGATGAGGTCGCCCGGCTGCTTCAGATGGACTCGCAGACACCGCCTCCCGCGGAATGTCTACTCTGCCTGCCATCATGGAGGATACGCTTGCCACGCCCCGCTTTGCGCGGTATCATCAGGCGATGGAGAGCGCCGACCGCCTGATCACCGAGGCCATGTCGGCAGACAAGAACTTTGAATTGCAGCTGCTGCAAATTCAGCAGCAGCTCGACGTCGCATTGACAAGCTGACAAAAAATCCACGCAGAAAGCCCGCTTTTGTGCAAACTGCTGCATAAAAACGGGCTTTTATTCGACTATTTGACGAAAGAAGTGACATTTGTCATGTTTTGTTTGGCAGAATGTCATATTCTGCTTGTGACATTCTACAGCTGTGAACAGGACATGAACATGGTATGATAAAGCCATGAAAATCAGATGGGCCTGCGCGAGGCTCATCCGAGAAGAGCAAGATCTGTTTGGAAAAATCAGGAGGAAAAATCACATGAAGAAGATTTCTCGTCGTTCGTTTCTCGCTGTCTGCGGCGCTATGGCTGCAACTGCTGCCCTGACCGCCTGCGGCGGTTCTTCCGCTTCTACCGCCGGCACCACTGCTTCCGGCTCCACTGCCGGCTCCGCTGCCGGTTCTGCTGCATCCGGTGAGGTCTTTGAGCTGAAGCTCTCCACCACCCAGACCGATACTTCCATGATCTATCAGGGCCTGCAGGCTGCTGCCGACAAGGTCGCTGAGGACACCGACGGCCATGTGAAGGTCACCATCTATCCTTCCAGCCAGCTGGGCGGTGAGGAAGACATGATCGACCAGGCTCTGCAGGGCATGGGCATCGCCGTCCTGACCGACGCAGGCCGTCTGTCCAGCTACGTCAACGACATCGGCATCATGAACATGGCCTACATCGTGGACAACTACGAGGACGGCATGAAGCTGATGGCTACCGATACCTTCAAGGGCTGGGACGCTGACCTGGCCAACAACGGCATCTGCGGCCTGTGCTACAACTACTACGACGGTGCTCGTTCCTTCATGGGCCACAAGGCTTACAAAACCCCCGCCGATCTGAAGGGCGCTGTCATCCGCACCCCCGGTGCTGACCCGTACGTTGAGTCCATCTCCGCTATGGGCGCTACCCCGTACAACATCGCATGGTCTGAGGTCTACAACGGCATCCAGACCAAGTCCATCGACGGCTGCGAAGTCCAGTACACCTCCGCTGTTTCCAGCAAGATCTACGAGGTCTGCGAGTACGTCAGCAAGACCGAGCACATCAACCTGTTCAACATGGTCATCTGCGGTCAGGCATGGTTCGACAAGCTGCCCGCTGAGTATCAGGAAGTCATGAAGAAGGACTTCAACGACTGCGCATACAACAATGCTCAGGACATCATCGCTGCTCAGGCTGACATGGAGAAGACCCTGACCGACAACGGCATGACCATCGTCGAGGTCGATAAGGACATCTTCCGTGAGGCTGTCAAGCCCGCATACGAGAAGCTGGGCTGGACCGAGCTGCGCGAGCAGCTGTACAAGGAAGCCGGCGTCGAGGCCTGATTCCTTAAAAAGCTGAATCGACCGTAACGTAAATGTCCTCCTGCATGGCAGCTCGCTGTGCAGGAGGTATTGTGAATAAGGACGACTTTCTATGAAGAAATTTTATGAAAAAGTCTGTAAGCTGGAAGAGCTGATCGCTCTGATCCTGGTTGCAGGCATTGCGGTCCTCGTCTTTGTTTCGGCGCTGATGCGTACCATTGGCCATCCGCTGAACTGGGCACAGGACGTTGCACTGATCGCCTTCGCATGGCTGATCTTCCTCGGCAGCGACGTCGCAATGCGCGGCTCCGGCCTGATCGGTGTTGATCTGTTCGTCAAGAAGTTCCCCGCCGGTGTGCAGAAGGTTCTGGACATCCTGTTCAAAGTCATCATCGCAGCGTTCCTCTGCGTGCTGATCTACTACGGCTACGGCATGACCACCACCGGCTGGGCACGTCAGATCACTTCTCTGCACATCAGCTACAGCTGGGTCACGATGGCTGTGCCTGTCGGCTCCTTCTTTATGCTCATCTCCACCATCCTGAACATCATTGAGCGCGTCAAGACGCCCGCTGGTCAGGAAGTCAAACACGAAGCAGGGAGGGACGTCGGCTAATGTTTATTGCAATCGGTATCTTCTTTGTGTTTCTGCTGCTGGGTATGCCCGTGGCATTCTCCATCGGTCTGTCGGGCTTCTCGTTCTTTATGATTCGCGACCTGCCCATGACCGTTCTGGTGCAGAAATCCATTTCCACTTCTCAGAGCTTTACCATGCTGGCCATCCCCCTGTTCATTCTGGCCGGCAACCTGATGAACAGCTGCGGCATCACCAAGCGCCTGATGCGCTTTGCCAACGCCTGCACCGGCCATATGTACGGCAACATCGGTCAGGTCTCCTGCCTGATGTCCACCCTGATGGGCGGCGTCTCCGGTTCTGCGGTTGCAGATGCTTCGATGGAGTGCCGCATCCTCGGACCTGAGATGACCCGTCTGGGCTACGACCGCGGCTGGTCTGCCGCCATCAACGGCCTGTCCGGCCTGATCGTCGCCACCATTCCGCCGAGCATGGGCCTGATCATTTACGGCACCGTCGGCGAGGTCTCCATTGGCCGTCTGTTCATGGCTGGCTGGGTCCCCGGCATCCTGATGTGCGTGCTGCTGATGCTGGCCGTCACCTGGAGCGCCCGCCGCTTCGGCTACAAGCCCGAGCATGATCATCCGGCTCCGCTGTCTGAGATCCTGAAGGCTCTGCTGGATAGTATCTGGGCCATTCTGTTCCCTGTCCTGCTGATCGTCCTGATCCGCTTCGGCATCATGAGCCCCACCGAGTCCGGCTCCTTTGCCTGCGCATACGCCCTGCTGGTCGGCACCGTGTTCTACCACGAGCTGACTTGGGAGAGCCTGCTGCAGACCCTGCGCGACAGCGTGAAGGACATCACCGTCATCACCATCATTCTGGCGTTCTCCGGCGTGTTCGGCTACGGCATCGTGTTCGATAACATCACTGTCACCATTGCAAACGCTCTGCTGGGCATCACCAGCAACAGCGCGATCCTGCTGCTGCTGGTCGTCGTTTTCCTGCTGATCTGCGGTATGTTCATGGAGACCACCGTTATCGCCCTGATCCTGACCCCCATTCTGCTGCCCGTCATGCGCAGCATCGGCGTCAACGAAGTCGTGTTCGGCATGATCATGATGACCACCGTCACCTTCGGCGTCATGACTCCCCCTGTCGGCACCGCGCTGTATGCCGTGTCTGACATCATGGAGTGTCCCATTGAGGAGACCTTCAAGAAAGGCTGGCCCTTCTACCTCGCGATCGTGGGTGTCATCCTGTTCATGATATTCTTCCCGCAGGCGGTGCTCTTCCTGCCGAACCTCGTGTACGGCGCTTAAATCAAGCTTTCCACATCTCTCTGATTCTTCTATCTAATAATAAAGCAGAGCCTGTCTTTCCTGCCTTGGAAAGGCAGGCTCTGTGCCTTTTATGGAGGGTTTTATGAAACCGACAACAGATTTTCCTTTCCTGCTGGACAACCCCCGGGCGTGGCGCACCTATCTGGGAGGCCGGATGCTGGACGCCCTGCACGGTGACTCCAACGGCGAGGACGGGCATTTCCCCGAAGAGTGGATACTTTCCACCGTCGCCGCCCGCAACGCCGGACGGGAGCAATTCCCCGAAGAGGGCATGAGCCACCTGCGCGGCACCGACGTCACCCTGAAATCGGTGCTGGAAAGCGATACGGAGGGCTATCTCGGCAAAGGCGCAGCGCAGCCCACCCTCGGCGTGCTGACCAAGCTCATCGACAGCGCCGAGCGCCTGACTCTGCAGGTGCATCCCGACAGGCCGACGGCCCTGCGGCTGTTCCAGAGCCAGTACGGCAAGACTGAGTGCTGGCACATCCTCAGCGGCCATCCCGTGAACGGCGAAGAACCCTGTATCTACTACGGCTTCCAGCCGGACATGACCCGCGCGCGGTGGGAAGCGCTGTTCCACGCACAGGATATTCCCGGGATGCTGGCCGGGATGCAGAAATACCCGGTGCATCCGGGCGACACCATCCTGATCGAGGGCGGTATGCCCCACGCCATCGGCGCGGGCTGCTTCCTCGTGGAGATCCAGGAGCCGACGGATTATACGATCCGGGTGGAGCGCACGACGTCCAGCGGCTTTGCCGTGGCCGACAGTATGTGCCATCAGGGGCTTGGCTTTGAAAAGATGTTCGAATGCTTCCACTATGAGCCGCATAGCCGCGAGGAGATCCACGACCGCTGGTTCATCGAACCGGAAACGGTGCTGAAAACGGCGGGCGGAAGCATCACGACGCTGGTGGGCTATCGCAATACGTCGCTCTTCCGTCTGGACGAAGTAAACGTCTCCGACACCCTGACGGTGGACTGCCCGCCGCGCGGCAGCGGCATCTATGTGCTGGAAGGCGCAGGAACCCTGAGCGCAAACGGCCGCAGCCTGCCTCTGAAAAAGACCGACCAGCTCTTTGTCCCCGCTGGAACGGGAAGATTTACACTATATGCGGAGGCTCCGCTGAGGGTCCTGCATTTCTTTGGCCCTGAACAGAAAAAATAAATTCCAATGTAAAAAAGACCTCCGCAGCCCTGAAAGGCGGCGGAGGTCTTCTGCTATAGGGGAGAGGTCACTTCCGTGCTATCATCTCGGTATAGGCCAGCACCAGCGGGCCGACGCCCTTTGCGTCGTTGCAGACCACCGGCTCACTGAAATAGTAAGCCAGCGAGCCGTCGCGGTGGTCCTTGCCGCCGAGGCCGGCCACGAGGCAGATGCCGTCCAGCTGCAGGCTGCCGTCCGGGTTCTTGCTCAGATACTTGTCACAGGTGCCGTAGAAAGCTTTCTCGGCCCATGCGGCCATCCGCTTGGGCAGGTAGCCGAGACGCACGCCTTTGAGCACAGCGTAGGCGAAGAGGGCCGTGCCGCTGGTCTCGAGGTAGTTGCCCTCGACGCCGGGGTGGTCCATCACCTGCCAGAACATGCCGGTCTCCTCGTCCTGGAACTTGTGCACATCCTCAATGGTCTGGCGGAGCTGTGCCATGATGCCGCGGTACTCGTTGTACAGCTGCTCGTCCATCCGCTCCAGCACATCCACCATGGCCACCATGAACCAGCCCATGGCCCGCAGCCAGAAGTTGGGGCTGCAGCCGGTCACGGGGTCAGCCCAGTACATCTGGCGGCTCTCGTCGTAGCCGTGGTAGTACAGGCCGGTCTTTTCGTCCCGCATGTGCTTTTTGATGTTCATAAACTGCTTGTAGCTGTCAATGCAGCCCTGCATCTTGTTGTAGCGGGTCTCGTACTCCATGTAGAAGGGCTGGGCCATGTAGGTGCCGTCCAGCCACACCTGCCACGGGTAGATGTCCTTGTGCCAGAAATTCCCCTCTTTGGTGCGGGGCTGGGTGGCCAGCTGGCTGCGGACGGTCTCGATGGCCTTGCGGTACTTTTCATCCCCAAAGATATCGTACAGGGTGAACAGGTTTTTGCCCTGATTCACGTTATCCAGATTGTACTCCTTGGGGTCGTAGGTCTTGATGGAGCCATCCTCCTGCACAAAGGAATCAATGAAGCTCTTGGAAAAGTTCAGATACTTCTCGTCGCCGGTGGTCTTGTACAGGCTCAGGCAGGCGGTGATCATGCAGCCGTCGATGTAGTTCCACTTGTTG
>ENA-ORUG01001432-ORUG01001432.1-human-gut-metagenome-genome-assembly--contig:-NODE-1432-length-21123-cov-4.316689_pt1 | contig 21123 bp, 18 predicted proteins | sample MGYA00242079_ERZ509207 | MGnify/ENA primary metagenome ERZ509207 (study PRJEB26280, sample SAMEA2338780) | human gut metagenome | biome: human gut; feature: human-associated habitat; material: faeces...
AAGATATAAAAGATTAGAGACACTTAGTTGATGTATGTATAGAAATCACTTTATAGAAAATTGATATTTTAATAGATGAAGCACATCCTCCAGAAATGGAGGGTTGTGTTTAGCATAGCGTTCACGAAAAATGAAGAATAAAAAATCGTGAAAGAAAGGAAATGAAAAATAATGAACAAGCAAGAAAGTGATATCTTGAATACGCTTCTGTTAGAGCCTTTTATTAATCAAAGGATTCTGGCGGAAGTATCGGGGCACTCATTGGGAGTGGTAAACCGTTCACTTAAGGAACTTATCAAGGATGATTATTTAGACGAATCCATACGTCCCACAATAAAAGCAATCACAGAATTCAAACAGAAAACCCCGCAACGCGCTGTTATTCTTGCCGCTGGCTTTGGCATGCGAATGGTTCCCATTAATACGGAAATGCCGAAAGGCCTCTTAGAAGTCAATGGGGAGGCATTGATCGAACGTATTATCAAGCAGCTTCATGAAGTGGGGATTAAAGAAATCTATGTGGTTGTAGGTTTCATGAAAGAAAAATACGAGTATCTGATTGATGAGTATGGCGTTGAACTCGTAGTTAATGCTGATTATGCGGCAAAGAACAATCTGCATTCTGTCAAACTTGTAAAAGAACACTTGGAGAATGCTTACATTATTCCTTGTGATATTTGGTGTGACAGAAACCCGTTCCATCGGCATGAACTATATTCTTGGTATATGGTCAGCGATCTCGTTGATAACGAGAGTAATGTTCGCGTTAACCGAAAAATGGAACTGGTAACTGTGCCAGAAAACTCTGGTGGTAATGCAATGATCGGTATCTGCTACTTAGTAAGAGCGGATGCCGACATAGTCGCAAAACGTATTGAGGAGCTATGTAAAAACCAGCGGTACGATGGAGCATTCTGGGAAGAAGCACTTTATAACAAGGATCGAATGATCGTTGCAGCCCGTGTAGTTCATTCTGCAGATGTTGTGGAAATTAACACCTATGAGCAACTCCGGGAAATTGACAGTGATTCTAACCAGTTGAAAACAGATGCAATTCAGGTAATTTGTGAGGCTCTGGATGCAAAGCCAGAAGCAGTTACAGATATTACGGTTCTTAAAAAGGGCATGACGAATCGTTCTTTCCTGTTTACCTGTAAAGCAAAGAAATATATCATGCGTATTCCGGGAGAAGGAACCGACCAGTTGATTAACCGCCGCCAAGAAGCTGCAGTTTACCAAGCAATTGATGGAAAGCGCATCTGCGATGATATTGCGTATATCAATCCGGAAAATGGCTATAAAATCACTGAATTTCTGGAAGGTGCAAGAGTATGCAATCCATTGAACTACGAAGATGTTAAGAAGTGTATGAAGCGGCTGCATGCGTTCCATGACTTGAAATTGAAAGTAAACCACGAGTTTGATATTTTCGGACAGATGGAGTTCTATGAAACGCTGTGGGAGGAAACACCTTCTGCTTATAAGGATTATGAAAAAACAAAAGCAAATGTTCTGTTACTAAAGCCTTATATTGATGCACATACAGGAGAAAAGGTTCTGACCCATATTGATGCAGTGCCGGATAATTTCCTTTTTGTGGAGAAAGATGGCAAGGAAGAAATCCGATTGATTGACTGGGAGTATGCAGGAATGCAAGATCCTCATGTGGATGTGGCGATGTTCTGTATTTATTCTCTTTACAATAAACGTCAGGTCAATCGCCTGATTTCTGCTTACTTTACAGAAGGTTGTGATGATGCGACCAGAATCAAAATTTACTGCTATATTGCAGCCTGTGGTCTGTTGTGGAGTAACTGGTGTGAATATAAGCGCAATCTTGGAGTAGAGTTTGGCGAATATTCGCTTCGACAGTATCGCTATGCAAAGGATTACTACCGAATTGTTCAAGATGAACTGAAAAAGCAACAGGAGGAAGAGTAAATGCCAAAAGTTGAAAGAGCCATCATAATGGCGGCAGGATTAGGAAACCGAATGCATCCGGTAACGCTGACAACACCGAAACCGCTAGTCAAAGTAAATGGGATCCGAATGATTGATACAGTCATTGATGGTCTGCATAAAAACGGAATCTATGAAATTTATGTTGTTGTTGGCTATCTGAAAGAACAGTTTGTGATACTTGAAAAAGAGTATCCCGGTGTCAAGCTGATTGAAAATCCATACTATGATACTTGCAATAACATCTCTTCACTTTATGTGGCGCGAAAGCATATTGAAAATGCGATTATTCTGGATGGCGATCAGATTATTTATAATTCTGAAATTCTTGCACCGAAATTTGAACGCTCTGGTTATAACAGTGTTTGGACAGATGGCGAAACGGATGAGTGGCTTCAGACTGTTGAGAATGGCATTGTTACAGCATGCAGTCGGACAGGCGGAAAAGGCGGATGGCAGCTGTACAGTATTTCCCGCTGGACTGCAGAGGATGGGAAAAAACTGAAACATCATCTGGAAATCGAGTTTGAACAAAAGAAGAATCGGCAAATCTACTGGGATGATGTGGCGATGTTCTGTTACCCGGAGGAGTATCAATTGGGTATCCGTCCTATGAATAAGGACGATATTATAGAGGTGGATAATCTGAGTGAGTTAATTGCTTTGGATGCCAGCTACAAAAAATATGTGGAGGAAAAGTAAATGAATACGAAAAAAGAACATGGAAAAATAGACTGGATGATAACACTGGTGCCTTTGGCAATCGTAATTGCATTATGTGTTCTATTCTTTTTTGCGCCGGAACAATCGAATGCTGTACTGAGCCAGATTCGTTTTTTCTTTGGTGATACCTTTGGTACATATTACTTGGTGATTGGATTGGGGATTTTCATCCTTTCTCTGTATATTGCTGGTTCTAAGTATGGTAACATCGTCCTTGGCGAGCAGAATGAGAAGCCTAAATATTCCTTCTTTGCGTGGGGCTCAATGATGTTCACCTGTGGTCTTGCAGCAGATATTTTGTTCTATTCGTTCTCGGAATGGGTGCTGTATGCGACTGATCCGCATCTGGCAGAGATGGGAAGTATTCAGGATTGGGCAGGCGTATATCCTCTGTTCCATTGGAGTTTTATTCCGTGGGGATTCTATTTGGTGCTGGCTGTTGCCTTTGGCTTTATGCTCCATGTGAGAAAAAGAAACCGTCAGAAGTATTCAGAGGCTTGCCGTCCGATTCTTGGAAAGTATACCGATGGCTGGGCAGGTCGCATTATTGACCTGTTAGCTGTGTTTGCACTTCTTGCCGGTACTGCCACAACATTTAGTGTGGCAACACCACTGATGGCGACCATTATTAGCGAATTGTTCCATGTTGCCGTTAGTCGTACTATAATCAACATTATTATTCTTCTGATTACCTGCGCTGTATATACATATTCCTTGCTGCATGGATTTAAGGGAATCAGCAAGCTGGCAAATATTTGTATTTATATGTTCTTTGGTCTGGTTGCTTTTGTGCTGCTGTTTGGTGGAGAAACACGGTATATTATTGAAACTGGTTTTTCTTCTCTCGGCCGGATGATACAGAATTTCGTTGATTTGTCCACATTTACTGACCCGCTCCGTACATCGAACTTCCCGCAGAACTGGACAATCTACTATTGGGCTTACTGGATGGTTTGGTGCGTAGCTGCTCCGTTCTTTATCGGCAGCATTTCTCGTGGCAGAACAGTACGTCAGACAATCCTTGGTGGATATGTATTTGGTGTTGGCTCTACGTTGACGAGTTTTATCGTACTTGGTAACTATTCTATGGGAATGCAGGTTACTGGAAAGGCTGACTTTATTGCACAGTATCTGGAAAGCGGAGATCTGTATGGCATGATTGTGTCTATCATCAAAACAATGCCGGGTGCATCTGTTATCATGGTAGTTGTTCTGCTGACAATGATTGCTTTCTACGCGACTTCTTTTGATTCAATCGCACTGACAGCATCCTGCTACAGCTATCACACGTTGAAAGATGGTGAGCAACCGAATAAGGGCATTCAGTTGATGTGGTGTATTTTGCTGATTCTGCTTCCGATTGCTTTACTGTTCGCAGAAAGTTCCATGAACAATCTTCAGTCAGTGAGTATTGTTGCGGCATTCCCGATTGGTGCGGTAATCGTGATGATTGCGGTCAGCTTTATGAAGGATGCTAAAAAATATATGGAAGAACTCGGCAACAAAAAATAATTTATGGTTTTGTAATTTTAAACGAAAGAGAGAAAAGAGATTATGAAAACAACATTACTTATCATGGCTGCGGGTATCGGTAGTCGCTTCGGAACAGGAATTAAGCAGTTGGAGCCGGTGGATGATGCTGGACATATCATTATGGACTACTCAATCCATGATGCGATTGAAGTTGGTTTCAATCATGTAGAGGAACTCTCGGGGTCAGACCCCAATGTGGTCAACCTAGCGTCAACTTAGGGGCATATTAGCGAATATCCTCGAATGCAAACTACAAAATTAATCGGTTTATGACAGAAAACAGTTGCTGTTTTGTTGGAAACCAGAAGATTCATAAAAATTGCCGCACTTAAATAAGCCTATTGATGAATGCTGGCTCTATTTTAAAAAGAAGCTTTTTTATTTCGGAAATGTGAACGTCCCTTGGATTTCAATTTCTTCCTTGGAAACGACCTGCCGGGCAGGAGCTGTGATCTGCAGCGTACAGCATCTGTATATAACTGTTCAATAATTGAAAGCTCAAACAGTCCGCAGAGTATTTTGGGAACAATACTTTTGATCCGTCCAATGATAAATGCACGATTGGCCTGATAACGGAACTTATTTGTGCTTTTGGCAGAAATCTGTATTTCCTCATCTGCTTCATTTTTTATAAGGGAGGCCAGATTCGATAAAAGCATATTTATATAAAATTCCTGCTGTATAGACACTACAGTAGCACCGGAAAACTCTTCCATGGCAAAGCGGCTTTTTAGTTCTTTGTACTTAAGTTCTACAGGCCATCTGTAGAAGTAAAGTTCCCGGAACATATCTTTTGTAACAGCAGGATCAAACAGGTTTGTTGCAAGATATTCTTTTGTACCATCATCAAGCGGAATCTCAAGGACACGTATGGGTACATCGGAAGTACCTTCTTTTGAAGTTCCCTGAAGAATGGAAATCATATCACCATTGCATTTTTTAGATAAATTGATTCCCTCTTTCAGTCTCATAACACAGAGATGCCCATGCTCTACACAGTAGCGGAACATATCTTCTGAATAATAACCTCTGTCAAAAATAATAATACTGTTGTTATATAGTCCCATATCTTCAAGAACTTCAAGATGTTCTAATGCAGCTGCTCGTTCAGAAGAAAGAAATTTATGGATAGATGCATGAAGGATATAATCATCCAGAACATCATAGATTATTGAAGCCAGTCCCATGGTATAACGTCGGTTTGGATCAGGATAGCTGGACATTTCGCCAAAAAAATCAAACGTCGATTTTGAATTCGGAAGTTCGATCCTGGAACCATCTACTGCAAAAAGATGATAACCCTGCCACAGCTTTCTTGAAGAGATCTGGCTGTAAAACAGATCAACAGAAAGGTAATAAAGTTCTTTAAACAGTGAAGGATTAATGAACTGTCTGGCTTTGGAAAGTGCCTGTTTAGAAACATCCGGAAAAGAAAGTGTGCCCAGTTCTTCTCTGATCTGTGAAAGATTCTGGAACATGGAAGCTTTTGAAGAGAAGAACAGATAAATAATAACTTGCAAAAGTGAAAGTTTTCTCCTCCGTACAAAATGTTTTTCCATTCGATGGGGTTCCAGTTTAACTTGATCTGTGATATAATCTTTAATGGATTGGACGATATTTTTACAAATATTGGTTCGATTCATATGGCATACCTCCTACGTATTGGAATAGATAAATATTTCGCTGGTAACGTAATATTGCTTAATCTATAAACCACATATTTAGGAGGATATGTCAAGATATTTATATAAAAAATCCAGAATATAAGCCCAGAATCGTTGAATTTTCAGCATTCTGGGCTTAAGTTGACCACATTGGGGTCTGACCCTATGAATGATGGCAAGGATACTATGTCTGTCCGTGTACCTGATGGATTTCTGGAATTACATAGAAGTTTTAAGATACACAGTAAGCAATTCGTGTACGAGACACTCATCGGATGGGGATTAAATCCGGAAAAGACGTATTCTTTTAAAGGGGAGTACCTGGAAGAACAGAAAATGGTTGTTTTTAGTTTGAAAAATACAGATTAAATGTTATATCAAATAAAAATACGATATTGTTAGAGTTAATAGTTCTGAAATTCTATTGATGAATTAATTTGTCTATGTTACCATCAACTTATAGAAACTTAAGGAATGTAGAATATTAGGGTGGTAATTATGAGTTTATTTGATAATATTCCAGAAGGTACAGATATTATAGAAGTTAGAAAAAAAGTGAATAAAATGCTTTCTGAAGCACGAAAAAAAGCAAAACCCCCAAAATGTATATTGTGTGGAAAAGAACAAAGCAGTTTTTGTAATTCTCATTCTGTTCCACAAATGTGTTTACGTCCGATTGCAGATAGGGGAAAAGTTTTACATGCATCATTGGCAATGGGATTTGATATAGGAGTAGTAGATTTGGATGGAGGTGTAAATAAATCTGGCACATTTAATTATATTTGTAGGGAATGTGATGCGAAATTCTTTCAGGATTATGAAAATCCAGATAATATAATACACCCGCCAACAGATAAATTTCTTGCAGAAATTGCAGTAAAAAATATGCTGTTGCAGTTAAGTAAGCGTGCAAATGAACAAGAATTGATTCCAGTATTACAGCGAGAATTGGGAATGTATGAGAATCCGGATGATTTATCTAAAATAAAAACTTTAGACCAAAAAGAATATGAAGAGGAAGTCTTATTTCATCAAGATATAGCGAAGAATAATAAAGTAGGTGGATATCAGATTTTGTTTTGGAAAGTCCTACCATATAAAGTGCCAATAGCAACTCAAAGTGCTATTGTATTACCATATGATATGGAAGGAAATATACTCAATGAAATATATAATTTTGATGAATCTGTCAGAATGCAATATATGCATATAGCAGTGTTTCCATTAGAAGATGAGAGTGTTGTATTGGCATTTTATCATAAAAGAGATAAGCTTTATAGGCAGTTACGACACCAAATAAATTCTTCTTCACAAGAAAAAGTATTACAATATATAAATTATTTGATTTTTGAGCATACAGAAAATGTCTATTTTTCTAAGAAAATAGAAGAGGAAATAAAGAATAATAAGATGATTGAAAAATTAAGTCAGGAAGCAAATGGACTTCCTAGATTTGGTCATTTAAGTGCTGATAATATGTTTGGAATAGGATATGAAGCTGTAAAACCAGAAGATATACCTAATTTCTTAGATGAAAGCTGGGCTATTAAAGAAGAGGAAAGCACGGATGGGGAAGAATAACAGCGTAAAGAAAATAGATGAAGAACAGATTTTGAAGAGATTTGAATACACTGTACAAGAATATATCAGATTTTATGATTTTTATAAGAATCAGGAAGTGAGTGAAGAAAATACAGAAGCTTTTTATGTTATGTTACAAACTAAATTAATGATTCTTAGGAAATATGATTATAATAGGGAAGATGTATATTTGAGTAATGTATTTGATGCCATTGATAAGATGTATCCAGAAGTGGGAGAAAATATTAATATTCTTAGAGAAAAGTTTGAGAAGCTTAATAATTATTATATGGAAGTGATTTTGTCTGACGGGACGAGTCTTAATCTTTATAAAGCTATAGAGGATGTGATGTATGGTTTATATCTACATGCGGATCCAGATAAAATAGAAAGACTGCTCAAAACAAATAAAAATGTGTATCTTATGGCTGTAAAGGAATATATTACTGTTTTGGAAGGAATAGTTGTTGATACATATAATTCAATAGCTGATAAAATGTAAAATAAGTATATCCAGCAAGAGGAAACAAGTGCATCTGTAATTTTTATGGGAGATCCAACGGATGAAAAACATGATATAAAAAATTCACCGTATTGGAAGGGACCACATTGGGGTCTGACCCCAATGTGGTCGAATCAAAAAACGTTTAGAAAAATTGCTTAAAAGAAACGATTTATTATTCATCTGAAAAAATACGCAGAATACCGGAACTCAGGCAGAATGCAGGTCTTACCACACCGCTTTTGGCAGGGCTTGTTCATACGAAACTGTATCTGCCTGCGACCGGGGCAGGCGTGCCATATACCAGTGGATTCAATACTGCGTCCGGTGTGGCATCAATTGTAGCAGCAGATGAAGGCGATGAAGAATCCAGAGTCCTTTACAATAACGGAGACGGAACCTGGATCGATGAGAACGGAAATCTTCATGAAGAGTAAATGAAAAGAAACGTTTTCCGTAAGCAAATAAGGGAATGGAAAACATTTCTTTTTTTATAAAATGTTATATGAGATATAAAAGCTATTTTGAAATATAAGTATTTGATAAGAAAGACATTTTTATTTTACAACAAACAGACATTTTTATGATAAAATATCGGTAAAAATAATTTTGGACTGTAACAAAAGTCGTTGCAGTGTCTAAACTACATCAAATGGATACGGAGGAAAAAATGTGCGGGATTTGTGGATTTACAGGTTACAGACAGGATCAGAAGACAGTAATTGAAAGGATGATGAAGGCCATTGAACATAGAGGCCCGGATAGTGAAGGCTCTTTTTGCAGGGAGAAGATTACGCTGGGCTTTCGAAGACTTAGTATTATTGATTTAGAAGATGGGCAGCAGCCTATGGAAAGTGCGGACGGAAACCTGCATATTGTTTTTAATGGGGAAATCTATGATTATAAGGAACTGCGGGCAGAACTTGAGGCTTCCGGCATTTCTTTCTGTACCCATTCTGACACGGAAGTTCTGGTAAATACCATTCAACAGTATGGGGAGAAGGCACTGGATAAGCTCAGGGGAATGTTTGGGTTTGCAGTATGGAATGAAAAAGAGCAGACTTTGATGCTTGCAAGGGATTTCTTTGGAATTAAGCCTGTGTACTATGCCGAAATAGATGGACACTTTGTATTTGCTTCTGAAATTAAGAGTATTCTTGCATTTCCAGGCTATGAAAGAAAAGTAAATCAGAAGGCCCTAGAGCAGTATTTGTCATTTCAATATGCCCCTCTGGAAGAGACCTTTTTTAAGGGAATCTATAAACTTATGCCCGGACATATGCTTTTATATAAAAACGGAAACTATGAAATAAAGACTTATTTCAAAACAAAGCTTACACCTGGCAAGTGGAACCGTAAGACGAATATGGATCAGCTGCGGAGCCAGCTTGCAGAGATTTTAAAGGATTCGGTGAAGCACCACATGTTAAGCGATGTGGAAGTCGGCGCGTTTTTATCCGGGGGAGTGGACTCCGGGTATCTGGCTTCTGCCTCCGGCGCAGATCAGGCATTCACAGTGGGATTTGATGAGGGAGACCGATATAGTGAAGTAAACAAAGCTGCCAAAGTGGCAGAAAAAGCAGGCTTGAAACACCATGTGAAAATCATATCCAAGCAGGAATTCTGGGACGCCCTTCCAGATGTGATGTATCATATGGATGAACCACTTGGGGATGCCTCTGCAGTTGCACTTTATTTTCTTTCCAAGGAGGCTGCCGGACATGTTAAGGTAGTCCTTTCCGGGGAAGGCGCAGATGAACTTTTCGGTGGATACAATATTTACAGAGAGCCTGAAGCATTAAAGAAAGTTGCCTGGATTCCGTTCGTGCTCAGACGCGCTGTCAGAAAACTGGCTGCAAAGCTGCCAGATGTGAAAGGACGGGATTTCCTTATCCGCGCAGGAATGAAAGTAGAAGAACGCTTCATCGGAAATGCATATATTTACTGTGAAAAAGAGAAAGCACAGATTTTGAAAAATAAAGTAACAGGACCTTCCACGCAGGAATATTTAAGTCAATTTTATGAAGAGCTTGAGTCAGAAAACAGAGGCTCACTTCAAGACATGGAAAAAATGCAGTCTATAGATCTGAACTACTGGCTTCCTGGCGATATTTTGCAGAAAGCAGATAAAATGAGCATGGCACATTCCCTGGAAGTCAGGGTACCATTTCTGGATAAAGAAGTTTTTAACTTTGCAGCAAAGCTTCCGAAAGAAGCCAAGATTGCAGCAGGTACAACCAAATATATTTTCCGTAAAGCTGTTTCAGAATTTCTTCCACAGGAAACCAATGAACGGAAGAAACTTGGTTTTCCCATTCCAATCCGTGTGTGGCTGCGGCAGAATGACTGGTATCAGATGGTAACAGATTTATTTACCTCGAAAGAAGCAGAAGAATTTTTCCATACAGAGAAACTGCTCCAGCTCCTGAACGACCATAAAGATAAAAAAGCAGATAACAGCCGTAAAATCTGGACAGTTTTAACATTCCTTATCTGGTACGATAGATTTTTTACTACATGTTCGAAGTGAGAGAGTTGGTTATGAGACGGTAATAATACCTAAATGGATATTCACAAAGAAAAAATAGAAGATAGGTATTAAGCTTTCGTATAGGAAGCTGCATGTCAATCCATGGTTTATGAAGAGCAGACTTCATCATAACTATTTGAATAATTTATCGAAAGAAGGAAAAAATGAAATTATACCACTACCGTTCAATAAGCAGTGCATTATTAGAAATTGAAAATGGCACTTTTCATTTTGCATCGAAAGAAGAGTTAAATGATCCGTTGGAAGGGTTTGTACGTGTTTTCTGGCAGGGAGATAAGATGGCCTGGGAGGGATTGTTCAGACATTATATATATAGCGTAGCGCGTGCATTGAAACTCTATATTCTGAAAGCCGATGATGAAACGTTATATCATGGTACTTTGGTTGCAGATGTTCATTGCTATAAAAATAACTTTTTTGAGAAAATTTTATTGAAATTAGGAGAAGAGTTCATAACGGATACAGATGTACAAAATCTGGCAGGAGTTTATGGTGACAATTGTTTGAAAGTATCAGAAAAGGAACTTCAATATATTCTTTTTTATATTCATAATAATGCACTAATTAGGTGTCTGGAAGAATTTAAGAAAAATAAATTTGTACCTGCAGAGGAAGCTGAGAAACAGATTAAACTTCTTAATTTTTCACTTTCTGTGGAAAAATTAGTAGATGCAATAAAGAAAGTCTTTTCTAATGAAAAAATGCGTGTCCAGACAATTGAATCTATGGAAGAAATATTCGAGGAAATGAAGGAATTCTCCTATATAATGAAAGGTGCAGAAAACGACATATTTCTTCATGGTAAAGGCTCTGAAGAACAAATATATGATAATGATGGCAATTCAGTAGTTCAACAGCATAGAAAGTGGTTAATTGTTATGGCTGATTTTCCAAAAGTGTTTGTGGCTCAGTTGAGGGATATGATATACCCCAAAAGCTATGTTGTTTGTTTTTCTAAAAAAAATGATAATTCTGCTATGTGGGGAAACTATGCAGATTGTCATAAGGGTGTATGTCTGATTTATGATACAGGTGACGAGGCAAAACTTAAGGTAGGAGGGCGACATATTCCTCTTGATGTAAGAGCAATTTCTTATGGTGGAGAGTCCATTGAATGTAATTTTTTCCAGACATTAGGACGATTGACTATGGTTCAAATAAGAGAATGGTTACTTGGAGTAGACGGCGTCAGTTCCTGTTATGAAGCATTTTCTGATGTAGAGGAATGGAGAAAACGTTACTGGAAGATCTATGATGCGAAAACCTATCGCAAGACAAAAAACTGGGAACATGAAAAGGAATTTAGGGTAGCTGTGTCAAATACATTTGGTGAATTTGATGTTCCTCAAAAGCAGAATATGTCATTTGATTGGAACCTTTTGAAAGGTGTTATCTTTGGAATCAGAACCAGTGAATATGATAAAAAACAGATTCTGGATAAGCTGATAAAGCATAAGGACGAATTATCAGATTTTACTTTTTATCAAGCTGAATATAGTGCTGAAGAGCAGAAAATTAAGATTCGAAAAAAGAAATTTTGGAGACTGATAAATTATAAAGGAAAAGTCGATGGCACAGAAAAAGTTTAAGGTAATTTGACATGGAAAGTATGTAACGCTCTGGCTTTATGGCTGGGGCGTTATTTTGCTGGAAAAAAGCAGATTCTGAGGATATAATATAATCATGTTGATTTTTCCTGATTTAATCCTGTGATTAATTGTGATGAAGAAAATACATATCGTGTAATACCATATGAACAGGGGCTTATGTTCCCTCTGAGATTGTATCACATAGTATATTAGAAGTTTGCAATAGAAAAGAATAAGTCATTTGCAGAACAATTAATGGAAATTGTAGAGGAAACGCTAGAAAGCTGCCAAACGGAAGACGAGATTAATACTTTAACTCATTCATATACATCTATGTTACTGGATATTAGGTAAACGGTAGAACCTGAGTACCTTTTTATTCACTTCAAGTTATGCCATAATCATACTCAACAAAATAACATAGTCAAAAAAGTTTAGTACTTAACTTTTTTAACTGACTATGATTCAGAGGAGGAATATTATGGCTACGCAAACCAGCCTTGTAGCTCAGCAGGTCAGGATCAGACAATGGGCAGAACAGATCCGGAATTGTCAGAACCGTCCCAAAGGGATGGATGTTGAAACCTGGTGTACCCAAAATAATCTTACAAAAGCCAACTATTATTACCGTCTCCGGTGTGTCAGGCAGATATGCCTGGATCAGATGCAGGACACAGAAACCACTGCTTTTGTGGAACTGCCCGCACCTGCACCAGATCCAAAGAAAATAGATACTCCAAAAGAATCCGGTACATGCATTTCGGCAGGAACTCTGCCAATGATCCGTATTAAAAATACCAGGGGACTGTCAGCTGAGATATTTTCCGGTACTTCACCGGAAATGCTCTGCCATCTCATAAAGGCTTTTACCCATGCTGAATGATGCAGATGCTTCCGGATTTAAAAAGGTGTATCTGGCGATGGGATTATCCTCAGCATATTTTTATCCTCAGCTTTTCATTGATTCCCTATAATTATTGTGAAAATACTCTCAAAGCTGAGGATAATTATTATCTTATTCCACAGATCCTAGCTAATTCTTCCTCATCATCTAGCCATTCAGCTGTTTCAGATACATCAACACTATTGTTTTCCATGGCCTTTTTCAGCATTTCAATTGATGGAGATGCGTATATACGGGTCGTTTGAGTGGAAGTATGTCCCAGTATTCGGGATACAAGTTCAAGTTCAACTCCATTTTGATACAGTCCACAAGCCCTGGTTCTTCGGAGCATATGTGGATACAGCTTTTGCGGAAGTCCAGGATGATCAGGTCTTATTTTTTCTGCATACTTGTTCAGTATTCTTTCTACATTTCCGGTTGACATAGCAGACAGATTTCCTTTGATCACTGTATAAAACAGGGGATAATCACCGTTTGTTTCCGAATGATAGATCTTTATGCATCTTTTTAAGTGCTCGACAGTTTTGTCTGTTATTGATACAATTCTTTCCTTATCACCTTTTCCATGAACTCGGATATAAGGTATCGTTTCATTTAGCTTCAAAGATTCAAGAGTTAACTCTCGCAGTTCAGATACTCTTATAGCCGAATCGTACAGAAGAATCAGTATAGTCTTGTCCCGTATTCCTATTTTTGATCTGTCGGAAGGGGCAGCCAGCAAGGCTGCAAGATCATCTGGCTTTATTGTTTCCTTCACCTTTTGTGTTCCCTTAATAAATGTGACCTTTGAAGCCCCAAGAGCGATTGACTGCATCGATATTTCGCCATCAGCTACGTACCATAAATAAGATCTAATCGCAGCCAACCTGTTATTACAGGTGCCAGCGGAACATCCTTTATTCACTGCCCTGTGAATTCATATACTGGGCCAGTTGCCGCATTGCACGGCGCGATTTTGCTTCATCTGCATGATAAGACAGCCATGTGTCCGATAATTCTTTTGTTATGATTGCCCTATCGATAGCATTGACTTGCCTGATGAAAGTTGTCGAATACTGATTATGGATAGCCTTCCGTATTTTGATAGCTTGGCAGATCGCTATGAAGAACAGGCGTGTCCAAATAGTGAACTGATCAATAAACGGATAGCTCAAAAAATTGAACAGGGTATTGGCAGAGGTGTCCGTGGTGAAAAAGATTATTGCGCCATTTTAATAATTGGCTCAGAATTGGTTCGGTTTATGCGGAGTATTGCAACTAATAAATTCTTTTCACCACAAACGAGAAAACAAATTGACATTGGCATCGAAATTGCTGACATGGCGAAAGAAGATAAAACTGAAAGCCCTATAAAAGTTGTGCTTTCTTTGATAAAGCAGATGTTAGTGCGTGATGAAGGCTGGAAAGAATATTATGCTTCTGAAATGGATACGATTGCAGAAGATAATGCAGAATCACAGGTATATGACAGGCTTTTAAAAGAACGGCAGGCAGAACAATTTTTTTGTGAAGGTGAGTATGAGAAAGCTATTTCTTCCATGCAGCGATTGATTGATGGGCTTAATGTTGATGACACAGAAAAGGGTTGGTATTTACAGCAATTAGCAAGATATACATATCCGACAAGTATTGCAGAATCGATTAAAATTCAAAAAAGTGCATTTAAGAAAAATACACAGCTTTTAAAACCGAGTACAGGAATTGATTATACAAAAATTTCTTATATACACCAAGACCGCCTAAATAATATCAGAACATATATGCGGAAATTTTCAGATTATAGTGAATTGTTTTTGTCAGTTAATGCGACATTAGATAATTTGTCTTTTGGTATTGAAGCTACTAAATTTGAAGCTGCATTAAAAGATATTGGCGCTTTACTTGGCTATGTCAGCCAGCGTCCAGATAAAGAAATTCGGAAGGGACCTGATAATCTTTGGTGTGGTTCGAATGATCATTATTTATTATTTGAATGCAAAAGTGAGGTGTCCGGAACCCGTCAGGAAATCACGAAACATGAGGCGGGACAAATGAATAACCATTGTGCATGGTTTGAAGATCAATATGGCCCAAATGCAAATGTAGACAGATTTATGATTATTTCGACAAAGACACTTTCTTATGAGGGAGATTTTACACATAAAGTTAAGATAATTCGTCCAAATAAACTTAAGATCCTGAAGGATCAGATAAAAGGGTTTATTAAAGAATTAAAACCGTTTTTCCTGGATGAGATATCTGATGATACTTTACATGAATTTTTAACGTTACATCATCTGAATGTTGGAGATTTTTCTGAGCAATATTCTGAAGAATACTACCATAAAACTAGATAAGAAATGCGAGTACAGCTAATTGGATGAACCGAAAGGCTGTACTTTTTATTTTTAAGAAAATATGATATGGAATATGTCTGTCTTTTTGTTTGTAAAATTTCTGAAAATATTCTGGTGAAATGGTAGTATGATATGGAGAATGTTAAAAAACGTAGGGGAGAACGAAAAATGAGATTGCAGGATAAATTAGTACCGTATCTGGAATATTGCACATATAGAAAGGAACTGGATCAGAAAACAGTAAAAGCATATCGAATTGATCTCAATCAGTATTTTACTTTTGTTGCTTGCGAAGAGCCCGACAAAGAGAAGATTGAGGAATATATTACAGAATTACATAAAAAATATAAGCAAAAAACAGTGAAACGCAAAATAGCCTCTGTCAAAGCATATTATAGTTATTTGGAAGAGAATGAATTGATTAAAGAAAGTCCATTTCGAAAAATAAAAGTCAAATTTAAGGAAAATTTGATTCTTCCGAGAATTATACCGCGTGAAGAGATTGAACATTTATTAAACCATATGTATGGCTGTCTGCAGCAGGCATCGGAGACGGTTTATAAATATTGCCTGAGAGATGTGGCAGTAATCGAGCTTTTCTTTGCAACCGGGGCCAGAGTTTATGAAATATCAAATATACGGGCAGAAAATGTGAATCTGAATACTGGGCTGATTCAACTCATGGGAAAAGGAGCGAAAGAAAGATATGTTCAGATTGGCAGTACCTCAGTGTTGAATATTTTGCGGAAATATTATGCTGAAAACAGAGCGGCGATTAAAAAAAGTGGATATTTTTTTGTAAATGGCAGGGGCAACCGGTATACGGAACAGTCCATTCGACTGATGCTAAAAAAATATACAGCTCAGGCTGGAATAGAAAGAAATATCACACCGCATATGTTCAGACATTCATTTGCAACATATCTGATTGAGGAAGGAGTGGACATAAGCTGTGTACAGCGGATACTGGGGCATTCTTCCATAAAGACAACACAGATCTATATTCATGTGGCAGCCAGAAAACAGGCAGAAATCTTACGGGATATGCACCCACGGAATAATATGAAGATTATAGGAGCAGCGTAAGAAACATATAAAAGCTACGTATGCGGAATGGAGATCGGCTAAAGAAGGCGGTCTTTTTTGCGTACAAAATATTATAAGGAAATTCCAAATACAGTTTACAAGATAAAAATAACTAGAGTTTCTTGGATTTGGAAGGAATTTTATGGAAAAGAATGGAAGGATTTGATATAATATATATGATAATTCTTAATTATTTTACATTTAAAAGCAACCTTACACTAAATAAATGATACACCAATTATAGTTTTAAGAAAGACGAGGGAGAATTTACAAATATGACTTGTCATTTACCAGATGATTTAATTGTTCTGATATCCGGTGTTCCGGGAGCAGGAAAAACAACAATATCGTATGAACTTCTTAAAATTCACACGGAAATCAGGCTCATCGAAGAAACGGATATAATTAGAGATATATTAAGAGGGTATAATATTTATTTAAAGGAAACTTGCAACTTTGAATTTGATAAGGTCTGTTCACATGACATTTTTTTGACTTATGATATGGCAAAAGAACAATGTAAAATAATGAAAGAATCTATTTTAAATATTATAAAACGCCAACAACGAAAAAAAATTCCTACTATAATCAATGGCGTACATATTATTCCAGAGGAATTATATTTATGCACGCCATATCAAAATATAGTTTATATTAATCTATATGTAAACTCTGAAAATGCATTGTGGAATCGACTTAAAAATCGAAATCCTGAAAAATACAAATCAGAATGTATACCATTATTATATCAAACTAACACTGATTTAAATAACAGTATCCATCGTATACCAACTAATATATGTAAAGTATACTCAATTGATGTAAGTAATAAAACCATTTATGAAACACTTTCAGATATCCATAAAATTTTTATAAATCTGTATGGTAATTAGAACAAATTTATAGCTTCATTCCAAATGTTAGAAAATTTGCGAATACACTCTTGACCTCGTGGGGAAGATGCGCTAAAAATCTCAAATTTTGTATCTGTCATAAGCTGGGGATACCCGTTTTCATCAAAATGAGGTTTTGCGTAAATGATGCAATTATCCAAGCGTATAATAATTTCTTCTCTTCTATTTGAGTACATGCGAAAACATTTTTGTAAGAGTTGATTATCACCTATTTGATATTTGGCGCGTTTAATTGTTGCTTTGAGCTCCGGCAAAAATATATCTTGTTGTTTATGAGCATGCTTCACTTCATCCGAATTGGGGTTTAAAAACAAACAACGAAAATCGATTCCAAACATTTGATTATTTAGTGATTTTTCTTCCAAATAATCAAATAATTCCTTGAAATTTCCACCAAATAATTTCATGTTTTTTCTTCCGTATATCCATAAATATTTTCCTGTATACATAAAAGATTGTATTATGGCCTTCCATAATTCAAATGTTTCAAATCCGGTTAGAAAATAGGCAGTTTTATTTCTGTATATAGGGCTTTCAATTCTAAATGTATTATTTGAAATAAGTAAATCAACAAAATCTTCGCATTGAGCATCAACTTTACGATATTTTTCTCGAATTTCATCAATTCTTTTAATAAAATTTGAAAGTAATTCTCTAGTATAAACGGAATCACATAAATTAAAACAATTTATAAATGATTCTTCAAAACTTATACTATTGATATTTATTTCTCTCGCAATATTCATAGGATTATCAATCCAAGAGTGCCAGTTGGGATCTTCATCAAATAATAGTGGAATTACCATTTTGTTTTGACCGCACGCATATCCGGCTTCATATAGTAGCCATGGAGATTTTTTGTTATCACGAGTGAAACACAACAATACTTTATCACATTCAGAAATTTTTTGAATAATTTTTTCTTGAACTTTTTCACCTGCTGAAATGTTATCCTCAGACATAAAAATATTCAAATGAGGATTCAGAGTTTCTAATAAATTTTTCACTTCAAAAGCAAATTCTCTACTTTTGGATTTAGACCAGCTAATAAATATATTATCTGACATAAAAAATGTCATCCTCCTTCAAAATACAATTTTTATTATTTAATAATATTCTGTAATTGAGCTATGGCTTAGATATCTGGGTACAGATAATTAAGAATTATCCGTTATCCCCTTAGAAATGAACATGTTTACTGCAAGTAGAATATTTGTTTTTAAAAAATAATTCAAATAATGTTAAAGAAATTAACAAAAATAGAATAAGAATTGATTTTTTGAGATATAATAAGATATACTGAGTACAGGTGAATGAAGCTGAAAGGAGGTGTGATAGAGATGAAATACGTTATTCGGCTTTGGGGAATGGAGATAAGCAACATAAAAAACGTGATACACGGTGAAATTGAAATGCCCCAAAATAAAAAGGGAAGCATTTTAGGAATCTACGGAGCCAATGGATCTGGAAAAACAGTAGTTGTGGACTGTATGGTATTGCTGAAATATCTTCTTTCCGGACGTCAGATCCCGTCAAATTTTTATTATTATATAAATGAAGCAAGTAATACCTCCTCTGTAAAGTATCGCTTTGAGCTGAAAATCGAAGAAAAATGCTATCTGGTAGAATATGAAATTGAACTGCTGAAAAACGGTAAGAAGAGCTTCTGCATCAGTAAAGAAAAATTCAGCCAGAGAGAAATGTCCGAAGGAAAACGGATCACACCTGTTTTTGATTACCACAAAGGCAGGAAAGAGCTTTTTCGTCCGTTGAAATTGTATGAGCGTTTTTCTAAGGATATCCAGAATGTTATTGCACTTGGAGTCGCAGAGCAGGCAACACAGAACTATAATGAGGAAAAGGGTGTTCCGGAGGTAAGTTCCTTTTTATTTTCAAGAAAAGCACAGGAAGTCTTTGAAAAAACTGAAGGTGAGGCTGCATTGCTTTCTCTACTGAGTCAGTGTTTTCAGAAATATGGAATTTATGATCTTGCTGTTGTTGAAAACGCGCAATACGGTTATTTATCCTTAAATCTGGAAAATATGCCCGTTAATATTGACTGGCCGGATACGATACCAAAAAAAGGCGAAGGCATCTTCTTACGCTTCACAGATATAAATGTGGTGCCAAAAGAAGTTTTTCCTTATGTAGCAAATACGATCAAGCAGATCAATATTGTAATGAAATCATTAATACCTGAGATCAATATAGAAATTTATAATGCGTTTGATAAGCTATTGAAGGAAGGAAAAGACGGAGTGCAGTTTGAAATCATTGCCATGCGTGGAGAGAACCGGATTCCGCTTTTGTATGAATCCGCAGGAATAAAGAAGCTGATTTCTATTTGCAGTAATTTAGTTGCCTGCTATAACAGGGAGTCTTATTGCCTTGTGGTAGACGAGCTGGATTCTGGTATTTATGAGTATTTGCTGGGAGAATGCCTGGAAGTTATGCAGGATAAAGCTAAAGGACAATTGATCTTTACATCACATAACTTACGCCCATTGGAGATCCTTGAAAACGATTCTCTGCTTTATACGACTGTGAATCCTGAGAATTGCTATATAAAATCTACTTATATCAAAAATACGCAAAATACCCGGTTATCTTATTTACGGACGATCAAGCTTGGCGGGCAAAAAGAAAAGCTCTACAATGAAACAAATATATATGAGATGGAGCTTGCTATGAGGCGGGCAGGAAGGATACGTGCTAATGACTAAAAAAGTTATTCTGTTTCTTGTAGAAGGGCCGACGGATGAAGATGCACTGGCTGTTATATTTACGAAACTGGTAAACAATCATGAACGAAATATTTTGATGCACATATAGAGGCAAAAAATAAGGATCGGCTGATCCGTAGAAATCTAAGCAAGAGAAAGATTGTATATTCTTTGTATAACCGGAAAACTGTGGCAGGATTTCCCTACGAGATCTACTATTTTTCCAGAAATATGGAACATGTGCTGCATGACCGGGCAGAAAATCTGACTGATGATGAAAAGGAAGATCTGGCATTTGACATCGCAGACCAATATACAGATCAGCTGGAAAAATTCCTGGAATATTTACATGACGATGGTTTTTATGTATGTGGTACTTATAAAGATACCTGGGAATTTATCATGGATGGAAATAATTCACTGAATCGTTATTGCAGTTATTGCAATGTGGCTGTCTTTTTTGAACAGCTGGAAATTGGGTAAAACTGGTAAAAAAAATCCGTTGACTTTTACCGTATTCTTCCATTGTAAAATTTTTTGCTGATCCGAAAAACGGAACTTTGGGAAACAAATAAACCACCTGCTATGCGGGTGGTTGTAGTTATCCTGCTTTTCGGAGCATTTATGGGAACATGGATGAAAGACAAAACTTTTGCTTTCCTAGATGGGAAGTTTGCGAAAAACGAGACCCATGATTTTATTTAAATGCTTGCAGAAATTTAATGGAAAATTTCTAAGAAATATAACATTTTAATTTTCAGGTCTTTCTGGATGGACAGGAACAATAATGGTCTATCCGGGAAGGCCTTTTTTTACTGCAGGAATGTTGTAAAACGGAACTTTTGATGGAAATACGATTGCAGAAAAAAAAAATGTTAGTTCTGGCTATCATGTCCAGTATGCCGAAAATCATTTGGAGAAGGCGAAGGACGTGTTTATGAAAGTGATGAATATCCTCTAGATTTATATAGCCCAGTGGAAGGAAAATAGAAATTAAACTGAGTTGATAAAAAAATATAAAAAAAGAATTGACAATTATATTCTACAGTTGTAGAATA